>Ga0187868_1002223_pt1 | contig 12941 bp, 25 predicted proteins | sample June2016WEW_13_4_FD_133014 | JGI IMG/M metagenome (GOLD analysis project Ga0187868, IMG submission 133014) | Peatland microbial communities from SPRUCE experiment site at the Marcell Experimental Forest, Minnesota, USA - June2016WEW_13_40 | ecosystem: Environmental > Terrestrial > Soil >... | reverse complement strand
CGACGCCGTTTGGTATCCGCGAGATCTGCACGGTCGCTTGATCTCGGTGCAGCACCGGCACGTCGTACACCGAGACGGCCCGCGTGATCACCCGCTCGGAGGCGAGAAGCTGCACGTGCCTGCGCAGGGACGCCTTGAGGTCGCGCCGGGTCGGGCGCAGGCAGTGGTCGCACGAGCTCGACCAGGGGACCGGCCTGGCCGTGCTGAGGGGGTTGTAGAGGATCCCGCAGCAGCGGCCCTGCCACTCGAGCTTGAGCACCTCCCAGCCCGAGTACGGGTCAGTGAGGACTATCACCCTATCACCTCCATGGCGAGCACCCAGAGCACCGCCGCCTCCGGGTTGACCTCGATCGTCGCCTCCAGGAGGTGCATCTGCTCCTCCGACAGGTGGGCGAGTACCTCCTGGTAGGACTCGAACGGGACGCCGAAGTGCACGAAGAAAGCTTCGGCGTCCGTCTCCCACGGGGCCGGGTGGCGCACCATATCGCGCGCCAGTCCGCTCACCGCGCGGGCGGCCCTGAGTGCTCCCAGGAGGTCCATGTTACCCGGATCGGCTGGCGATGGCAGCAGCCACGTCGGGCGAGATCCCGCCGCCGGGGGGCAGCACTACCTGCTGCACTCCCGGAGGCGCCGGGGGAGGCGCGGAGGGGGCGACGAGGTCGGGGGTAACGGGAGCGCCGGGAGGCAGCACGGCCCGCGTGCCGTCGGGGGCGATCACCCTGGTCCCCTGCGCGGTCACGAAGACGTTGGTCTGGCCGGGCTGGATGGGAGGGGCGCTGGGGATGGAGGGGTCGAGCGACCCCAGGTCGGTCGACGCCGGCTGGGCGAGGGGGATGGGAGGCGGCAGGTTGAGGAGGTCCGGCGCCTGCGGGGCCACGTGCGCGACGGGCCGCACGACGGGGACTCCCACGGGTACGGGAGCCTGGGTGGGCTGCGGAGGCCGGTCCTGCTGTAGGCGGGCGGCGGTGTCGCGGATGACGTGGTGGAGCAGGGTGACGTACTGGTCGAACAGCCTCTGGCAGGCGGACTGCAGCGCGAAGTGGGTCGACGCGTTCTGGAAGTCGTAGCGGAGTGCTTCCATGTCCTGCTGGGCGTACTGCAATAGTTGGTTCAGATACTGAGTGTCTGCGTTCCTGCTCATTTGTCCCTCGGGTGGTTTTGGGTGAGGACGGGCGCGAAATGCGCCGTCCGGTGATATCTCACGTCTTCTTCGGGCCGAAGAAGTCCTTGAAGCGGTTGGCGAAGCTGTCGCCGCTCTCTTCGATCTTCTGCAGTATCGGGTCGTTGGGCTCGTCCGTGGCGGCGGTCAGGCGGTCGCGCAGGGGTATCTCGGTCGGCATGGGGACGGGCTCGGCGTCTACTATTACGTCGCCCCTGCTCGGCTTCCCGACCACGTCCTCGCGGCTGGGCTCGTTCGCCGGTCTGCGCGCGGCTGGCTTCTGGGGAGCGGGTCGGCTCCCCGGCAGCTCGTTGCGCTTGCCGATCACGGCGGTCTTGCGCCCCTCGATCCAGCGCGACTTCTTGGCCTCGTACTGGTGCATGATCTCGGCCAGGGTCATCTTCTGCGTGTCGGTCAGCATGCTGAAAAATTGCTGCTGCTGCTCGTCGCTCATGTTCTCGAGCAGGGAGCTCATCAGCATGAGGGCCTGGTCCTCCTCGGGCAGGATCGCCTTGCCGGCGAGGCGGTTGATCACGACCGGGGCGAGGGCGGCGAGCTTCGCCAGCCCCTCCTCCTTGAGCGCTATGTTGGCCTCCTCGCGGCGCTCCTTGAGGCGGCGGTCGGTGGCCATGTTCATCGTGTCCTGGAAGAGGATCATGAAGTCGATCTGCTGCTGGCTGTAGCGCTCGTTCATCTCCGACAGGCGGGCCAGCTCTCGGCGCTGTGTCTCCATGGTCATGCCCGAGACCACCGACATCTGCCTCATCATGACTTCCATGTGGCGCATCGCCTGCGCCGCGAGACCCTTGTCGCTTGCGGGCTCGGAGGGGCTCAGCTGGCGGTCGAACTCCGCCTCGGTCGACGGCGCGACCCTGAACATCTTGCGTACCGCGAAGTTGCGGTCCTTCTCGTAGTACGCGTAGAGCGCGTACAGCTGCACGCCGGCGTTCAGGTCGTCGGCGTCGCGCTGGGCCGCCGTGGCGACGGTGTGCAGGAGTGGTATGATCCCGTCGTCTTCGGCGCCGGGGTCGAGCTTGACCTGGTGGCTGCACACGTCGCCCTGGTTCTCCCGGTTGACGTTCAGGTGACGCAGAGTGACCTTGTAGCACCTGCCGTGCAGGGCGGTGTCGGGGAACGCGACGTGCTCGTGGACCCACGGCCGCAGTTCCTGCTCGATGCGGCTCAGCTCGTCGATGTCGCCCATGCGCGGGGCAGGATACCGCCCTTAATTCGTCAGAGTCAAGGGGGTCGGTCCGAGCGTCAATCTCGTTTTGACACCTCGGGCGCCGGCGGAGAATTTTGCAAAAACGGGCTCTCGTCGATTCTCGCCGATTCCCGCTGTTCTTGAGAAGTTGCCGTCCTGACTACTCCCCAAAGTCTTACTTGACCGTCAGCGGACGCCGGTGAGCTTCCCGAGCTTGCGCCCGGCCGCGTTCCGCGCTCGCTTCACGGTCTCGTAGTCCTTCTTGACCGTCGAGCGGGAGGGCTTGCCGAAGGCTTTCTCGCCGATGGCGTGGTAGGCGCGGTTGAGCTTGTTGTACTCGCGGCGGGCGGCCGCGATCTGCGTCTTCTTCGAGGTCCTGGGCATCTTCGTCTTCTCCTGGGTAGGGGTTAGCGGACGTGGACGTTCATGGGCAGGCCGCGGCCCGGGCGCTCGCCTCCTGCCATCACGTTGGCGGTGGGGGCGAGCGGCGTTCCGCGGGTGACGGGGAGCTTCTTGGCCTGGCTGGCGTCGCCGGCGCGGACCTCGGCGGGCAGGCCGCGACACGTCGAGGTCACGCTCTGGGTCGTGACGTGGGACCTCGTCTGGAGGTCGACCGGTCGCGACTCAGTGGGCAAACCGACCGGGCCCGAGGCGGCAGTCGCGGGGCTCGGCGCTGCCGGCAGCTGCTGGTCGGCGGGCCGGGATTCCGTCGCCAGGCCCCTGTGCAGCGCCTGCGCCTGGTCCTGCGGGGGCGCGGGCACCTGGCAGTTGCCGGTGGAGCTCCGCACGGCCGCGGTGGCCGGAGGCGGCGCCGGGAAGGACTGAGTCGCCGGACGCGCCGCGGGGTTCATGTGGTTGGATGTAGACATGGGCGCCAGTATATCACGGGGCCGGCGGGGCGTGCTCGTAGAGGTCGGCCAGCTCCGCCTGCTCGGAGTCCGACCTCGGGACGGAATATCCTCCTTCACCGATCTTGGGACCCTTGATCCACTTCGGGTCGTCCACGTAGACGAGCCGGGCGGGTTCTCTTGCCAGTATCCGTTCTACACGAGGCTTCGTCTTGGGCCCGAGCTTGACCGCGCGGGCGTAGCCCCAGCGGTCTCGTACGACGCTCCCAGGTGGCATGATGAGCAGTAGGTAGGGCCTCGTCTTCGCTTCCACGAAGCTCTCGTCCGATCCTCTGCTGACGTATCCTGCGCCCACCGCCTCGTTCACGAGCGCCGCGAGCTCCTCGAAGCGTTGTCCGTGCTCAGGTGGTCTTATGCCAAACTTGACGAGGGCGAGCTCCTGGACCGTGATGGACAGGGCTTCGACGTGGTGGACCACCTCGTGCGCGACGACCCGCTCGAGCGTGTCTGGATCCCCCAGGATCCGTTTCTGCAGGTAGATAGTCGTGGTCTCGGGGCGCCTCGTCGACCACTCACACTGGCCTAGCCAGGGGACCGAGAGGCGGTCCACGATCTTGATGACGGGCAGGGCTCCCTCGAACCCGAGCACGTCGAGGTACTTCGCGACGTACTCGTCGATCAGTTGTAAGGGTTCTCGCGGGGTCATGGTTGGTCGCTCAGGACACTCTCTTGTGGCCGTATCGGTCGGTTTGTATCCTGCTCGTGAGTCGGAGGACGAACTCGCCGAGCGTCGCGCGGTCCGCGTCTGTCAGGTCGCCGGCGGGCGTGGTCCAGAACGTCGGGTGGTATAGGACCTCGTTCGCGATGCGCACCAGCGTCGTGGGGTTCTTCACGCCGACGAAGGACACGACCGGGAGTTGGCTCTCGTCGTGGATCACGACGATGTTTTTCGTAGTCTTCATGACCCCGGTGATCCGGAACGAGAGTCCGGGCACCTTGCTGGGTATCTCTTTGAAGCTCATGTCTTTCGGAGCTCCTTAGTACGGTAGTGCGTATTCGCCGGTTTCGAAGTGTGAAATTGCTGCTTCAATTGCTTTTTTCTTGGTACTGTAACCGAGTTTTCTATTCGGTACGCCAGTTGCTCCGTGTTCATCTTCCCAATTCCAACCGTATGTGAAACCTCCATCTGATTGAAGATAGACCACATACGGGATCGCGTAACGTTGCCGGCGTTTTTGGCCAAGAGCACGGTGAAGAACAGTGATTTGTTCTACTTCTGACTTTTCCATTGTTCTCCCCTCTCGTAAGTGGTGACTGTTTATCGGAACAGGGGAGACCGAGTCTTGGACAGGTACGCGTGGAGCCTGGCGGCGTCGCTCACCATGTTTTTGGCGTGGGACAGGAAGCGCAGGCGGTTCTTGATGCTCACGGGGAAGTGGTCGTGCACGATCCCCGAGACGAGGGGACCGTAGTCTCCGTAGGTCTCGCAGGCGTACTTGACGAGGTCGTCGTACGTGGTGCGCAGCTCTTCCCTGAGCCTCTCGAAGTACTCGGCCCTCTGGCGGTGGGCGTCCTTGGAGGTGGGTATACCCCACGACGCGTTGTACTTGATCGCCACTCTGGGCTCCCGGAGCATGGTCACCGGACCGTTCCACCGGGGCATCTTCACTCCGCGGACGTAGATCGGGTCGCCCAGGATGATCTCGGCCTCCTTCTCGCGCAGGTCTCCGCCGGGGGAGCGGTACTTCTGGTACATCTGCTCGAGGACGTCGTCGAAGTGCACGGCGGTTGATCGGATCATGGCGGGTGGGTCCTTTCGGTATGGGTCAGAAGGGGAGGGGCTCCTCGGTGGTCCGCGTGCGCTGCTGGTCGTCTTCTCCTAGCTCGTCGTCGGCGAGCGGCTCCCAGGCCAGCGTGGTGCAGAGCTTGTTCGGTACCGGCTTGCCCGCCTCGCGCACGTGCTTCGTGAGCTTCGTGAACCCCTCGTCGCACAGGAAGTCGCCGAGGTGCAGGCTCTTGTGGTGCTCGTCGCAGTAGGCGAGCTGCTCGAACCGGGCGCGCGCGGGTCGGGCGTCCTTGCGGGTGCGCAGGTCGAGCGCCGGCCGCCAGCGGGCCGGCTTCTCGCAGTCGTCGTGTGAGCAGGTCGTCATCTCTTGGATCTTCAGATTTTCTTACCGCGATGGCAAGCGGCTACTTCTAGGCCGTTTTTCATGACCGTCACGTAGCCGCCAGTCTTCAGGGACAGCTCGCACGCCTGTTTGATCGCGGTTGTTTTTGAGTTGTGGGACGTCCTATGCGACCTGATCGTCCCCCGCCTGACGCTGCCTGTTTCGTAGTACGTATTGAATTCGGCCATGTTCGGTTCCTTTCTAGGGATTGTCGTGGATTTCTAGTCCCAGTACATCCCGGCGACCGCCGTCTCGAGCAGCTCTCTATGATTGAGGAAGACGAGGGGGTTCAGTGGGACCGCCACGGTGTTGGGCTCGTCGAATTCTCCCTCATCGCTCACCGGGCAGCGCAGGAGCTCCGCGGCCCCAGGCTCGAGCTTGCCGATCAGGTAGACGTTGTTGCAGTCGATCACGACTTCGGATCCCGGGAACGAGGACGCCGGTTTTCCATGGTATCCGGCTAGGAGCTTGCGTAGCGACGCGGGCAGCTCGGACGGCAGCAGGCCTCCGCGGGTCGGGCCGTTCCGGGTGTAGTCGCTCCACACGTGCTCGAGCAGGCGGCCGATGCGACGCGAGAACTTGGCCGTGGCCAGCATGTCCTTGTGTATCATCTCGACCAGGCTGTTAGCCCCGTAGTCGGTGAGCGCGTTGCCCAGGGGGCAGCCCACCTTGTACTTGCTCGTGACCGCGACGGCGTTCACACAGTACTGCCCGCTCCCGCAGAAGCTGGCCGAGTCCGACTCGCCTCCTCCCTCCTCGGGGGACTCCTGCGGGTAGGTGTCGGTGGTCCCGTCGTCCTCGACGTTCTTCTTGTCGAGGCGGTCCATGATCTTGGCGGCGCAGTCCTCGCAGATCAGGTCGGCCTGGTAGGCGTAGGCTGTGGTGCATACTGGGACGGTGTCTAGCCAGCTCATGTCGTCTTCCTTTCAATCCTAGTCTACGCCGATCACGCAGCCGTCCTCGTCCCGCCTCACTCGCCCCTTCCTCTCGAGCTCCAGCCACTCTCCGTAGCTCTTGGGGTCGCGCAGCGTGCTCAGCAGGTCCTCGCCGGCTGCCTCTGGGTGGAGGGCTGCTACTACCTGTGCGTACTTGCTGGCCTTGAGCAGGGCGTGCTCGTTGAAGTTGGCCGGCTGCACGTAGCCCAGGTTCCAGCGCCCGTGAGCCTTGAACAAGATCTCGGAGTCGGCGAACAGGATGGATCTCTCCGGCTCGTCGGGGTTCAGCTCGTAGAGGCCGAGGTCGCTCGCCCTCGCCGTCTCCTGCAGGTGCTTGCGCTCGGCGCGGACGTAGCGCTCCCTCAGCTCTTCCGCGGGGAGATCCGCCAGGGCCTCGAGTCCTCCCCGGTACATGACCGTGCGCACTCCTTTTATCACACTGCGATAGTCGGGGTGGGTGCCCCGCCACGCGCCCTCGAGCAGCTCCTTCCGGGAGACCTGTTCGGTGCGGTAGCGGGAGAGCGGTGTTTTTCTCGACATGGTCTCACTCCTCGAAGAATTTCTCGTTCTTCCACCCATCGACGCTGGTGTAGGCGAAGACCAGGTCGCCGAGCTTGAACATGTAGCGCCCGATCTGGTGGGCGACGTGGATCGCCTCGTGCTTCGTGAACGTGCCCGGCGGGCCCTCCGGGGGCTTGTATCCCTTACGGACGCGCAGGCCGACAGCTCGGCGGTTGAGGTCGAGCTTGCCTCCGTCGCGCGTGACGGAAGCTCCCGCCCCGTTCCACATGGCCCACACCTGGTAGGCGTCTGGGCCGACGGTCTTTATGTCGATGTACTTCATCGTCCTACTCGCTGATGAAGCGCAGGTCGGGCTTCGCTCCCTCGTATAGCTCGGAGGACGGCACCTTGATCTTGAAGTCGGTGGCGAAGTCGTCGTCCCACGCGACGCCGTGACCTACGGTCTGCATGCCGAGGTAGAAGCCGAACGCCTCTTCGTCCTTGGCGAAGCCCACCGACCGAGCGACCTCGTAGAGGCTGTCGAGGCTCTGTCCGTTGAGGCTGACTATCGCGTCGGCGATCCCCCGGGCCCACTTCTCAGCCCACTTCGGGGCCTCGGGTGCCGCCTCGTAGATGTCCGTGCCCCCCGGGAAGCGCACGCCCTGCTCCTCCTGCTCGGTGGCCCACTGGTCGGCCCAGGGGCCGCGGGCCATGCCCCGAAGGATGTGCGAGTTGTGGGGGGTCGTCTTCTTGTTTTTTGCCATGGGTTCTTCCGTTACTATGACTTGCCGCTGTGGGGGTTGACGTCGAAGAGTCTCGAAGCGGCCAGCTTGGGATTGTCGAAGATGCTGAAGATGGTGCCGTGGGCGATGGCGTAGTGGATCACCAGTGGTCCCACCGCAGTATCAAGGACGAACTCGAGGCCGGCCGTGGGGTGTTCCCGAGCCTCGGCGATCTGGCTCAGGTAGGAGATGACGAGGGCGCCGAGCTTTTCTCGCTCGGCGGCTCTCATGTAGTGTCGCGCTCCCTTGGGATAGGACTTGTCGGCCACGCGACGGTCGATCCGCATCGCTCGGAGAGCGTCTTTGTATGAGATGGGCGTAGGCATTAAAGTCATCCTTCTCGAGATCGCCTCCAGGCGATCTCGTCTATTATCGCGTCGAACGTTCGCGCGGCGTATTCGCCGAGGTAGGTCTTGATGATCTTGCGGGTTTTCGGGACGTCTACGGCGTTCAGTTCTATGAGTTTCTTGAGGTCGAGCTCGTCCTTGACTCGGCCGGCCGCCATCTTGAGAGCGGCGAGGTGCTCCGGGGTCACCACCTTGACCGGCAGACCAGCATCGACGGCGTGTTCGATCGCCTCGCGATATAGGTCGGCGTAGGCATCGTCGCGGACGATGACGTCTATGGGGATCTTTTGTGAGGTCTCCGAGGCGAATCCCCCGAACGTGAGGGGACGCAGCACGGGGAGTCCTGGGATGTGCATGTCGACTGCGAAGTCTATGTCTTTGGTCAGGCGGTCGGAGCCGTAGATCTCCATCGCGGCTCCACCGACCAGCGCGACGTCGACCTCACCGGTTCGAGCGAGCTCGGCCACCTCGGTGATCGCCTCCTCGATCTCCTTTGGATCGAGAAACTTCGTCTTGTGCTTGCTGGTCATGTCACCCGTACCTCGCGGCCCGCTTCTGCGCGGCCTGGTACTCCACCTGGGCGAGGGGCAGCTTGCGGTACTCCGCGATGTCCCAGTCGGGGTGGTACTCGTAGTGGGCCAGGTCCACCATGGGACCTTTAGGAGTCATGATCGTCTTGTCGCCGAGCCAGTCCCCGCCGCGCGACCGCGCGTAGGCCCCCACCCGGGCGTAGGCCGCGACGTCCTTCTTCTTGGTCGCCGGGTCGATGATTATCAGGTGGTAGGCCCGGCCCACCTGGTGCCAGTCGAGTCGGCCGGAGGCGATGCCCGACTTGCCCTCGTGGTAGAACTTCTCTGACATCTCCGGGGTGTAGATGACGTCCTGGCCGTAGAGCTTGGCGGGGATGCCGTGCGAGCGGGCCCAGCCAATGACCTCGACGACGTGCGCTCGGGTGCTGTCCTCGAGCAGCTTGAGCGCCTTCATCTCGGCCGGGCTGAACGAGAGAGGCAGCACGGGAGGGCGCGGGCCGCGCGCCCAGTTCGCGTCTGTCTCTCGCTGTAGCAGCAGGTCGAAGGCCATGACTCAGTTTCCGGACTAGGCCTCGTGTATGGCTCGCAGCCGGTCGAGGAAGCCCTGCTTGAAAGCCGGTTTCTTGGAATTCTTCGGGAGCGGCAGGTGGGCGATCTCGGGGATGTGTCTGTGGGCCTGGGGGAATACCTGCTTCCACGCCAGGATGTACTCGATCGCCGACTTCGGTGCGTACTGGGCCACGAGCTGCGCGTGCTCGGCTCCCGCCTGGTAGTCGGCCGACTTGCCGGTAGATCCTCCCTCACGGTACTTCTTGGGCAGGAGGTGGTCGTATTCTCCCTCTCTGGCCTCGCGCTCGAACTCGTCGCGCCACTCGGCCGCGGCTGCCTGCCGGACGGAGACGGGGAACATGGCGTACCAGGAGCCCCTGAATTCCTTGGCGTACTTCTTGGCCCCCTCCTCGGCGAGGTGCATGTACGCCTGGATCGCCCTCTCCGAGTCGTAGTCGCCGCGGGCGACCTTGGTCACCAGGTTCCTGGCGATGGGCTGCTTGATCCGCCGGTAGAGGTCACCGTCGTTGTCGACGAAGAGGACGAGCTCCCGGACTGCTGTGTCGTCAGTGGACATCGATGGATCCTTTCGCTGGTCGACTCAGTTTCCTCGCATGGCGTCGAGCACCGCCCGCATCCGGGTGAGGTACCCGCGCGCGAAGTCGGGTGACTTCGCGTACTTGCGGTACTTGGTCGGTGTCCATACGTGGCTCGTGGCCACGATGTGCTCGAGCTCCGCCTCCGTCCGTGTACGCCCTGGAGTGCTTCGTCCGGCTGCTCGCGGGGGCGGGAGCCGGCTTCTGGTACTTCTTGGGCAGGAGGCGGTCGTAGTTGCCGAGCTCCGCCTCGCCCTCGAAGCTCTTCGCCCAGGCCTCCGCCGCCTTCCGGCGCACTGCGATCGGGAAGATGAGGTGCCACTCGCGCTCCCCGCCTCCGTGCTCGCGCGCGTACTTCTTCGCGCCCGCCTCGGCCAGGTACGAGAAGGCCTGCACGGCTCGCGCGTGGTCGTACACGCCGCGGGCCATCTTCGTCACGAGGTTCGTGAAGATCGGGACAGCGTGCCTCTCGTACAGGTCGCGGTCGTTGTCGACGAAGAGCGTTAGCTCGCTGACCACTGATTCTTCGGTGTCGTAACCCATGGCGCGATCCTTTCGAGGGTATCTTACAGGTACTTGCTGACTATCCGATCAATTTTGGACTTCCGGCGCTCGGCCTCCTCGCGCGAGAACCCGATGGCCACGGCCTGCTTGCCGCGGCGTCCTGCGCGGTACTCCTGCTCTATGTACTCCGAGACCCTCTCCCGCCGCTCGCGCGGCAGCTTTGCGTACTTCTTCCTCTTCTTCACGACTTCCTCCTCTTGCGGTGTCGGATCCTGTCCTCGAGCCTCTTCGCGACGTCGTGCGCCCGCGAGTAGGTCCACCCGCGGCGCATCTTCTCCGCCTCCTGGCACTCGTGGAACGCGATGAGGGGCCACTCGGACTGCGCGATCTCGCTGTCTATCCAGATCTCCCGGCGCGAGATGAACCGGTAGCGGAACCCGTTTCCGCCCTGCGAGAAGTCCGAGTCGTGGTGGTCGCGCACGTAGGTGCCGTCCACCAGCACCACGTGCAGTCCGTGCGGGCAGGTCTCGTCGAGGTAGACCTTCCACGACAGCGCCGGCCTGTCGTGGCGGGGGTCGTGCGCGCGGGGGCTCGTGTGCCAGGTGGGCATCGCTTATTCCCAGTTCCAGGGGTGCCGCACGAGCTCGGCCATGGGCACCGCGGGTACCTCCTGCGTGCGGCGCAGGGGGCAGCCCTCGTAGGCGGTGGACAGCTCGCGCCGGTAGCGGCTGTCCTCGGCCCGCCGGCGCACCTGGGGGATCGCGCAGAAGACTATCGCCGCGAGCACGCCCAGGCCCTCGGCCGCGTGGGCGGGGCCGCGCCCACCGCGGGAGACGTCCTGCGGTATCTGCTTGCGGAAGAATAGGTCGTACGCCATGGCGATCTCTCAGCGGTGCTCGAGTACCTCTTGCGAGGCGGCGCGCGAGCGGATGGTGGCGGGGCCGACTTGGGGGAGGTCCGTGGTCCCCGGGGCGAGGAGGTTGGCGCAGGCGTCTTCCAGGTCCATCGCGGCGATCACGATCAGATCTTCGGGTGAGGGGTCGCCGGGGCGGATGTTCCTGCGCCGGCTCACGGTGAACAGGTGGCAGGCGTCGCGCACGTTCTCGAAGTTTTTTTCGGAGCGCAGGTTCTCGGTGACGAGGACACCGAGCTGTCTGATGTCCTGGTCTCGGAAGAGGGCGCATGCCCGCGCCAGGTCACTGCCGGCCTGCCGCACGCACGTCACCGCGGCTCCCAGCAGCTTCTCGGCGGCCTTCCGGAAGGCTCGCTCTTCTCGGTCGAACGCGTCGTCGCACGGTTTCCTAGGGGGCATCATGTCAGGTGTTCCTTTCGTTCAGAAGAGGCCTCTCAGCAGTATCGTGCTCACCGCTCCCGAGACCACCCCAGTGAATATGTCGCGACTCGCAGACCGGACCGGCTCGTCGTGGTCGGCCGCCAGGGCGCGGATGTGGGCCCGCAGCTCGGATGCGCAGCCGGGGCATCCAGCGTCCTGCGCCAGCTCGTGGGCGGCGCCCATCTGGGTGAGTGTGGCCCGGCCCTCGCGCGCGATCTCGATCGTGTGCTTGAGCTGCTGGACTTCGTTAGGGGCGAGCTTCCTCATGGGTTAGTATTTCTTGATTGCATGCCTATCCGTTTGACGACCACTAAGATTCTCCGACAAAGGCTACATCCGTGAAACTAGGATGTTTACAATCCGCGTCGTACAACTCTGTGTAAGTGAGGCTTTCGGTATTTGAGCCGATGCCGAGAATCGAGCGGAAGCTATTGAACGGATAGAACCTGCGGTTGAACCTGAACGTGAATTCGTTCAGGTACGCTTGCAGGTGTTGCGGGCTCACCCCGTGGTGGATGCCCAAGAGCCACGCCTTGAGGTTTGAGAAGACCAAGTGAATGAGTGGCATCTTCTCCTCAGCCACGTTCGGATCGCCGTTCTCCGCGAAAGCCTGGTGCTTGAAATCGTACTTCTTGATGCTGGCGTAGCTCGGGCAATCGTCCGTGATGACATCCGAGCCCGGAGCAATGGCCGAGCGCGCAAAACTGACCAAGGATTTGGCTGTGCGGTCAGGCACCACGGCCAATCTCACCCGACCCGCGTACTTGCCACCTCGGCGAGGGGCAGCCTTGCTCTGTTCACCGAACGGGTTCTCGCTGGGCTTGGGACCTTTGCGATGGCAAACCTCTACACAGCCCACCACGAGCGTCTTGTGATGCGTACCTTTGCCCTCGCCGCGAGTCTTTCCACCGATCCAAACCTCGTCCAGTTCGACCGTATTGACGCCTCCAATTTGGTCGGCGTCGGCTCGTACCATACCCGAGCGCAACTTATGGAGAATCTGGAAGGCCGTCTCGTAGCGACCGATCCCAAGCTGTCGTTGGAACTGCACGGCCGACATACCTGGCGTGAGGCTCGCCACGAGATAGGCACCCCAGAACCATGTCAGCAGTGACGTATGGCTGTCCTGCATGATGGTGCCGGACATCAGGTAGGCATCCTTGCGGCAGACCCGGCAACGCAGCACTTGAGGCTTGGCGACGAAGCGGAAAGGATCCGCCGCGTGCTCGCAAGCCGGACAGATGAAGCCGTCAGGCCAGCGCACGGATTCCAGATACTTGGCACACGCCGCATCGTCCGGAAAGAGCTTCTGGAACTCCAGGAGACTCTTGGGGAAAGGTAGGTTTTTCATAGTCACGTTACCGGGAGATCGATAATCCGTCCCAGGCGTTCTATCCATACAGCGTCAGTGTCGATCATTTCAGCGCCTGCGGCCTTTTTGCCCTTGTGAAAAGCAGCATTGCATGCCGCCATCACAATGCCGAT
>Ga0187868_1002212_pt1 | contig 12985 bp, 9 predicted proteins | sample June2016WEW_13_4_FD_133014 | JGI IMG/M metagenome (GOLD analysis project Ga0187868, IMG submission 133014) | Peatland microbial communities from SPRUCE experiment site at the Marcell Experimental Forest, Minnesota, USA - June2016WEW_13_40 | ecosystem: Environmental > Terrestrial > Soil > Wetlands... | reverse complement strand
ATCGGAAGCGCGCTTGCTGCAGCGGTTGGGCCGCCCGGCACAGTTCCGACGAATAGCGCACCGGCGCACACTGCTCCGCCCAAGGCTGCTCCGGCGAACCTTGCTTTGCCAAACATTGTGCTGATCACGCTCGACACGACGCGCGCGGACCGGATGGGGTTTCTGGGATCGAAGCGCGGGCTGACGCCGAACCTGGACGAACTGGCATGGCAAGCGGCGGTATTTACGCACGCCTATGCGCAGGCTCCGCTAACGCCGACCTCACACGCGACGATTCTCACCGGTACGTATCCACAGTTCCACCAGGTAAACGATTTTCGTGTGCCACTGGCGAAGGATCTGCCCTATGCTCCCGACATTTTGCACGCTCACGGATATCACACTGCGGCTTTTGTCGGCTCGACGGTTCTCGACCCAGCTACAAACTACGCGCCGGGCTTCGACCGTGGGTTTGACACCTATAACGCTGGCTTCCACCCTGAAGAACTCCGGCAGAAGGGCCGCTTCCAGACGATCGAGCGCCGTGGGGACGAAGTCGTGGCACGTGCCCTGGCTTGGTTGACACAACACCCGACAGGACCGTTCTTTATCTGGGTGCATTTGTATGATGCCCACGACCCGTACGATCCGCCGGAACCCTACAAGAGCCGGTACGCCTCGGAGCCGTATGACGGAGAGATTGCGTACGAGGATGCGGCGGTGGGGAAATTGCTGCGGCAGTTGAAAGCGGACGCGCTGTACGACGGCGCAGTGATTGCCGTAATGGCGGATCACGGAGAATCGCTGGGGGCTCACGGTGAAGATACACATGGGATTTTTCTGTATGACGAGACGATTCGGGTGCCGCTGGTGATCAAGTTGCCGCACGGAAGTACGGCGAAGAGCCGGACCGAGAAACAGCCCGAGGTTCGGGTCGACAGTCGGGTCGAACTGGTGGATGTGATGCCGACGCTCTTGCAGACAGCGGGACTGGCCGTGCCGGCCGAAGTCCAAGGGGAGTCGCTGCTGGGACTGATGACGGCGACGACTGAGTTGACTACCACCGCGACGATGATGAAGGCGGGAGGCGACGCGGCCGTGGCCGCGTGGCACGATCGGCCGGCTTATGCGGAGACGGATTATCCTCACACCGCATTTGGATGGAGTGCACTGCAATCGCTGCGAACGGGAAAGTATTTGTATGTACAGGCGCCGCGGCGGGAACTGTATGACGAGGTTGCGGACGCGAAAGCGGAACACAATCTCGCGGCGGAGTCGGCCGCAGCGGCGGATACGCTGGCGAGCCGGCTCGACGGCATCCGGCAGAAGACGAGCATCCACCGGGAAGCACCGAAGGCGGCGGTGGACCCGATGGCGCACGAGAAACTGGCCGCGCTTGGATACGTTTCAGGGCGCAGCAACGTTTCGAAGGCAGATGCCGGTGACCAGGGAGCCGATCCCAAGGACGAGATCCAGATCAGCAACTTGACGCACCAGGCCAATGCCTTACGCCAGAGTGGGCGCCCCGACGAAGCTGTCCCTCTGCTGCAACAACTGGTGGCCCAGAAACCCGGCGTGTCCAATACTTATGCGGAGCTGGGCGAGTGCTTTCTGGATATGATGGAGTACGACAAGGCTGTGCCTGTGCTCCGCAAGGCGATGGAGTTGGATCCGGATTCGGCCTCGAGGCATTTCCAATTGGCGAAAGGTTTGATGGGAGTTGGGGATTTCGCGGGTGCGGTGCCGGAACTGGAGTTCGCCGTAGCCAAGGTGCCGGGCTTTGCCGAGGCGCATCTTTTTCTGGAGTCGGCTTACGCGCATACCAGCCGCGTGCCGGAGACAATCAAAGAGTGCCAGACGGTGCTGGAATTCATGCCGGATCACTTCGGAAGCTACCTGATCCTGGGGCGATTTCTGGAGCTGTCGGGAGATTTTGAGGGAGCTATCCCAAAGTTGAAGAAGGCCGCCGCACTCGAACCCCAGGCGCCTGAGCCGCACATGTTTCTAGCCGATGCCTATGCTCAGCTGGGACGTGAAGCGGACGCAGCGCGGGAGCGGGCCGCAGCCAAACGCCTTGGAGCAAGCAGCACGGACTAAGTGTCCCCATTTCGTATCCTTACTTTTACGGCACCGCCGGGAACCAGGGTCGCGCGGACTGGCGCGGTGCCTGCGTTACGAACTGAAACCGCGTGGCATCAGCGTAGCCTGCTGTTTGTCCCGGCGAAGTGGAGACCCCAGGCTTAGCGCAACAGCGTAAAACCCTGCATCCGGCCAGCGCCGCACTGAAGAAAATCGGTGGAACCATGAAACGCGGCTTGTCGGTCTGAACCAGCACATCTCCCTTCCGGGCGGCGCGTCGAACGTGAACACCTGCCGAGCCATTCGCTACCGTCCCGCTTGCTTCGCGGCCAGAGCTGCCTGAAACTTCTCGGCAGGTACGCCCGCAGTGCATCCAGTATGTGGTCTTCACTTTCCAGCCGGGGATGATCATGAACTCGACGCTCTCGATGCCGTTGACGAGGCCGCGCACTGCGTCCTCGACCGGCGCTAACTAAACTGCAAAACGACGCTTCCATCTTCTTGCTCAAAGACCTTCTGGGACACATGCCACATGCGCTCAGTCCCATAAACAGCTTGGTCGGGTCCATGTGCGCCTACGCGCGAGGGCAGCCGGCGCCTCTGCGAGCAGGGTTCCAGAATGCGCTATAATGCCGTCGATTCGGCGAGAGTTCTCGTCGCCGGCCCTAATTGATGTGGGGGGGTTCCATGGTATTGCGTCGGTTGGCTGTCTTTGTGTTAGCGTCTTGCGTCTTACTCTTTCCACCTGTATCCGCCTTGGGTCAAAGCTCTGCCAAGCCGAAGCCCCACGTGGTCGTAGTCAGCGTCAACGGCATGGAACTTGACGTCACTCGGCCCTTGCTCCTCGAGGGCAAGATGCCCAACCTCTCATCGGTGATAAAGAAAGGAGCCTACGGTAAGCTCCGCACTGTCTCCGCACCGAACTGCCCTCGCGTCTTCAGCACCATGTTCACCAGCACCCAGCCCGAGGAGCATGGGGTTACAGGTTTCATTGTGGGCGGAATTACCGCCAATACCAACATGCTCAAGGAGGAACCGATCTGGTCGATTCTGTCCAAGAATCACGTCACTGTCGGGATGACCAATGTCCCAGCCACTTTTCCGGTGATGCCGGTGAACGGCTACATGATCAGCGGCATGTTGACTCGCGGCAAGAACTGCGAGGACGGCGTCCTTTGTGCACCCAAACTTTCGGAAGTCGAGGGTGGAGATGCAGTCTACCCGCCATCCCTGAAGGCTGAATTGCTGAAGAATGTGGGGGACTTTTATATCGACTGCGAACGGATGCCCTCCGCGGCCGATCTTCAAGGGCATGAGTCGGCGGAAATCGATGCCTGGCTGGCCAAGGTTCAATTGATCCGCGACCAACAGACTCGTCTCTTCGCCTATATCCTCGACCACCATCCAACCGACTTCACCTGGCTGGGGCAGTCATGCGAAGATCGCACGGGGCACTGGCTCTATCCCATTGCTCCTTACAACGCCGGCTACAACCCCAAAATTAACGCGGTGCGCACCGAGGCTTTCCCTGACCAGTACGTCGCGTTCGATAAGGTCCTGGGTGAAATCCTGAAGCATGTCGACGAGAACACCTACCTGATCATTGTTTCCGATCACGGCATCAAACCGCTTCGCGAATTCGAAGAAACCGATCCGCATGCGCACATGGACCACGAGAAGACGACGCCAGTCATCGCCAAACACGACTTCGCAGACGGCGATGACGTCCCCGGGTCCTTCTTTGCCATGGGACCCGGCATCAAGCAAAATCTGCGGCTTATGGGGTTTGCGGCTTCGGTGTACGACATCGCTCCCACAATCCTGCATCTGTATGGGATTGAACAGCCGCCACAGATGCGGGGGCACGTGCTGAGCGACATCTTTGTGAACGCCGGCAAAACCGTCGCAGAGCGCTAAACCTAGAAAGTCGCATGTGGATTTCTTTCCTATTTGTCGGATGCGTGCGCACTGCGCTGCCGCAGCAGCTGGGCTTGCGTCCGAGCGCGCTGTGCTTTCGCGGCTTCTCCTAATCGTGCGTAACCTTTCGCCAGCCATTCGAAGAGGTCCGGATTTTTCGCGTCCATCCTAGAGAGGGCTTCGAGCTGACGCACAGCCACGGTGAAGTTGCCCTCTTCAATTTCCCCCTCTGCGAGTCCTTGTTGAGCTTCTACGCTGTTCGACTGCAGCAGCAGCGCGGCTTCGAACTGATCTTCAGCGTCCTTTGGTTTGTTCAGCCCAAGATACACCCGGCCCAGGAGCAGGCGGCCCGGCAACTGGCCCGGCACGAGCTTCAGGCTGGCCTCGAGCGCATCGCGCGCTCCGGCGAAGTCGTGCAGATGCTCCAATGCTTGTCCCTCATAGAAAAACGCCGTAGCGTCGTTCGGACGGGCCTGCGTCGCGCCCTTCAAGTGCTCCGCGGCCTTGTCGTATTCCCCCGCCCGTAATTCCAGTTCCCCCAATTCCCGCAGAGCGGTCGAGGATCCGGGATCGAGCGCCAGCGCGTTTTGGAAAAGCTTCCGAGCCTCTTCATTGCGGTCGTCTTCGGCTGCCATCATCGCCGCGTGTAGCAAATTTTGCTCTTCGATCTTGTCCTTCGGGTCAGGCAACATCGAGGGCTCCGGAGCTGTTGTTGCGCTTCCCGCATCTGCAGGGCCAACATACCCCAGCGCCTTGAGCTCATCGATTGTTTCCTGTCCCACCGCTCCCTTGACAGTCGCTGGCGACGGCTCCCGGGCGCGCACTTCCGTCAGCATGGCGCGCGCCCTCTGCACGCGATCGTTCCAAGGTTCATACCGGTTAATCAACTCGCCTGCATCGCTCCGCAAGTCATAAAACTCAGGCCGGGGCGCCTCAATGTATTTATATCCTTCGCTGCGCACAGATCGCAGCGGAGTCCAACCGAAGCGCAAAGGATAGTCGGCCTCGCCGAAGGCTGTGTGCTCAGCTCTCTCCGCCCCAGTGAAATAGGGCTTCAACGAGCTGCCATCCGTCTTCTCGAACGCCGGGGCATCCGCCAGATCGAGTATCGTTGGCGCAATATCAAGGGTTGTCACCTGTGCATCGACTGCCACTCCTGCGTTGAGTCCGTGAGCCAGCTTGAGAATCAGCGGCACGTGAGTCGTTGAGTCGTAAAGGAAAATTCCGTGAGTATCCTCGTGGTGCTCGCCCAAACCTTCTCCGTGATCGCCGACCACAACGATAATCGAGTTGCGATACCGGCCCGTTTTCTTGAGGTACGCGATGAAGTTTGCCAGTGCGGAATCGGCATAGGCGATCTCTCCATCGTACAAATGATCTTTGTATATCCGTGAATACGGCTCGGGAGGCTCGTAGGGATCGTGCGGATCGTACAGGTGCACCCATAGGAAATGTGGGCCGGTTGGATGCTGACTCAACCACGTCTCCGCGTGCCGCACCACTTCCATCCCCCGGCGTTCAATGCGTCCCCATCGCGATTTCGAGGTTGGATGCTCGGGAAAGTTGTCGTAGAAGTCGAACCCTTGATCGAATCCGGGAGCCAGCGTCTTGCTGTCGAGAATGACTGCTCCAATAAACGCGGCTGTGTGATAGCGCTGCTTGCGAAGCAACTCCGCCAGCGTTGGATTCGCAGGAGACAGCGGCACACCAAAATCGGTCACTCCGTGTGAACTCGGCAACAGCCCCGTGAGAATGCTGGCGTGCGAAGTATTTGTGATCGGGCTCGCGGTGAACGCTTGCTCGAAGCGGATGCCATCTTTTGCCAGAGCGTCCAGAGCGGGCGTCTTGACCTGCTCATAGCCGTAGCAGTGCACGTGGTCGGCTCGCAGGGTGTCGATCGTTATGAGAAAGATATCGGGCCGCGGTGCCGTTTCCTTCGTAGACGCCATAGCCGTTAGGCCCAGCGACGCACACAAGAAACCGGCACCCAGAGCGCACGAAAGGTTCATCGGGCCATCAGACTAGCACAGTTCCCGCGCCGCTCAGCCGCATTCGGGCCGCGTTTTCTGTCGCATAATTTGTGCATCCCATGGTTTCTCGCCGATTTTGTTCTTCGCTGTTCTGCCTGCTTCTTTCCTTGGTTTCCGGCTTGCCGGCACCGTCAAACCAGGGCCGAATGTGGTTATCATCACGATCGACACCCTTCGCGCGGACCACCTGGGTTGCTATGGCTACAAACGAATTCGTACTCCAAACATCGATGCGCTTGCCGCAAGCGGCGTTCGTTTTGAACGCGCTTATACTCCTGCCCCCGGTAACGCTGCCGGCCCATGCGGCCATCTTCACGGGAACGTATCCCACCTTCAGCGGGATACACGACTTCAGTGGCAACAAACTCAACCCCGATCAGCCAACCCTGGCTTCCCTGCTCAAGAAACATGGATACGCGACGGGTGCAGTCATCGGCTCGGCGGTCCTCGATTCGCGCTTTGGTTTAAATCAAGGCTTCGACTTCTGCTACGACCACTTTGATTTCAACCGGCTGCGGGAGTCGAATCTGGAAGAGATGAAGCGCTCCGGCGATGTGGTGCGCGACGCGGCGCTGTCCTGGCTCGGACATTAAACACTCGGTCCTGCCTGACTCACAGGCAACCCGGAATTATTCCGGGCCAGAAGTCTGGTGCTGGGAAGTTACGTCCGATGTCAACTTCACACCGGAATTCGGGTGGATCAGGGGCAAAACCCCAAAATAATCCGGGCGGACAATGGTGGCCGGGATTACCGATTCCCGCGTCGCTGTCACCGCAGAGCCTTGCTCGTAGGTGCGGCTGACATTCCATCAGCAGGTCTGTCCTCTACTCGACTGATGAATCCAGCCTTGCGGCCTAAGCGGTGTGCAGGGAGGGTGCCTCTCTGAGAAGTACTCGTTGGTTTGAGAAACTGGCGAGGGCCCTCCCTACATGTAGACGCCGGCTCGGGGTTCAGGCTGACAGGACAGCCCTTGGTGCCCGCTGTCTGGAATTGGCAGCGGCGGGCGATGTGCGACGCTTGACGGACTACCTTTGTCATCACCTAGTCGCGTTACTTCGTAATTCGCTTTGCTAGGTTCTCAATGGCCTCGAGGATCTCCTCTCGGTTTTGTATCTCGATGAGCGGTGGCGGACCGGCATCTCGAAAAACCACTACATTCGCCCCGCTACACACGACCGAAGGGAAAATTATGGCGTCAATCCCCTTCGCGCCCAGATAATCACCGACTTCCTGGGACGCAGCAACGTCATCTGGGTCAAGTGCGGCCTTAAGCGTTTGTTTCAGGACTGCATCATCTCCCGCTTTCCGCAAATCCAGACATCGTTTCGCCCCGACGGAAACGATGTACGTGAGACGAGGATAGTCTTTGAGTGAGATTTGGGCTTCGCCGCCTAAGCGTGCCTTGCGGGCCGTTACCTCACGTGTCGCCGTTTCTTCATCAAGCGAGGCATAGACTGCGCGTGTTCCTTTAGGGGCAAAACGTCCACCCTTTGCTTTCGTCCCTTCGCCGCTGATCACATCGTCGGGATGGGCCCAGGCTAGTTCAACTGAACGAAAGCAGGAATCTTCAAACGGCTTGACGTCGTGACACAACGAATCGATTGCGCTGCGCCAACCCGCAGGCAACTTCACACGGGCTCACCCGTCTGCAACCGTTGAAATTCGAGAATTAGATCCCGCGTTTTTCCTTCCCGAATCAGCTCTCGGGGCGTCCGTTTCTGGAAGGCATCATTGGGGCTATCCATCCAGGCAGCGATTTGGTGCGCACCGAGGTATTTGGATGCGAGCTCATATAATTCCCGGAAGTCACGCATCTGTCTCTCGGAGCCGCTCCCGTGCTTTTCCCAGTTCTGTACCGTTCGGGTAGTCACGTCCAGAGCGTTGGCCACATCAAGTTGGGTGAGGTCCAACTCCTGCCTCAAACCAGCGAGGGTCTCGAAGAGCCCTCGCTTCTTCTCCCTGCCGCCCAGACGAACTCGTTCGTGAACGAACTGTTCCACCTCGCTCGAATCGAAACAAATATACGTCTTGCGCGGCCGGTACTTACCGATGATCTTTCCGAGTTCCGCCGCTTGATGGTCGTCGGAAGGGTGGGTATGTGTATACACAAGAACCTGGAGCGAGCGATCGTCCGACACTTGCCGGAGACAACTCCGCAGCGTTGCGGACGGCTCTGGTCCTTTGAGATAAACGAGAAGGAGTTTGGCCTTTTCCCGCCACTGTTTGAAGCTTCGCATGGAACACATTTGTGGACGCGCGCCCAATTTCGACACAAAGGCTTCAGCTTCTTCCCGAGTCTCTGGCTCGGTACAGACTAAAATGTCCGACATTGCCTTTTAACCTCGGACACGACTATAGCAGAAATATTTCGTTTCATCAACACGAATATTTTCGCATATTACGTAACCGACACAAAAGGGCTAGTTACCTTCGGATTCCCGATCTCATACCAATCGGACACTAGCTTAGGGTCGACGCAAAAACAATTTCACAGATTGGGTGAGATAGTGTAGTTCCACTTAGGCAGGATTTCGTGCGGCTGGATGCGAAGTGCCTGAAGTTGTTGGGATGTGGGTGCTGTGCCGGTCGGATAGTGGTGACGGTCGAGGTGAGCGTTGACCGACAAGCCGGTTTGAGTTCTGGTGGAACGAATGAAGCGGAGGATTTTCTGATAGCTGTCGAGCGGTTCGCCGGCCCAGTTTTTGGAGATCTCCGAGAAGAGACGATGTTCGATGGGGTTCCATTTGGAAGCTCCGGTGGGGTAGTGGGCGACGGTAAGTGTCAGGCCGTGGGAGTCGGCGAGTTGCGCTTGGAGTTCTGTTTTCCAAGCGCGGCAACGATAGCCGTTACTGCCGCCGGTATCACTCAGGATGAGGAGTTGGCGGGAACGTGGATAGCGGAGCGATCCCTCTTGGCACCACCAATGTGCGATGGCGTGAGCGGCGAAGGTGGGTGTGTCATGGGAGACGCCGACCACGACGGAACCTCGATTGGCGAGCAGATCATAGATGCCGTAAGGGATGGCGACGCCCGAGGAATCGGAGCGGAAGTCGTGATCGTTAACCCAGCGGGGAGACAGATCCCAGCGCGCCCCGGGATTTTTGAAATGGCCGATCAGTTCCCGTTTCTTGGTATCGACGCTAATGATGGGGAGACCGCGGCGCTGAAATCGGTCGCGAAGATCGCCGAGGTAGAGGAACTGATGGTTGCGATCGGGACTGTGGTCGGTGGAGAGGTTCTTGTGATTGACACGCAGGGAATAGCCCATCTGGTGGAGGAGACGAGCGACCGTGTTGGGACTGACTATGACGCCGAAGTCACTCAGCGCCATGGCGATCTTGGCGGTAGTTCGCCGCGACCACTTCAGGCCGGTGATGGGATCACCGGCGGTGTCGTATTCCAGCAGGAACTCGATTAGGGTGACGAGGTCGGCGTTTTTTTTTCCACGGGTTTGCGTCCGCCGCCGGGGCGGCGGGTGCGTCCCGGCGTCACCTTCTGATCCAGCAGTTGCTGGCGTCCGCGGGCGACGGTGTGCGGATCCAGGCCGAGGAATTCGGCCACGATACGGTCGCCGCCGTGCCCCAGTTTGGTGGATTCGAGGCCGGCGAACAGACGGCGTTGCTGCTCGTCCAGCAAACTGTAGAACAGCACAATGGCGGCCTGGAGTTCATGGGGAGAAACCTGGAGAGCGGTAGCGTCGGCCACCAAAGGAACGGACAGTGCGGTTTGTCGAGTGCGGATCTGATCCCGCGCCTGCCGGTCCTCGGGAGAAATGTAGAGGAAGCGTCCGGCCACCTCGGAGCGGCGTAAACGCCCCGCGCGGACCAGATCGTGGAGAGGATCTTGGACCTCAGCATGGAGTGCGTCCGCCAGTTCGTCGGCGAAGCAGCCACGTGGGGACTGATGGACAAAGGATTCGATGGTGGCGACGAGCGTGCCGTAACGGGAGAACCAGACCGCATCGTGGGACCACAGACCGGTGTCGTCGAAGCGGGCGGTTTCACGGAGGGCGTAATAGCGTCCGCGGTGGGTATAACTGGAGAGGTAGTCGAGGGACCGCGAAGCACGGCATCCACTGGAATACGTTCGAGGCTTCAAAGGGGATAAGAATAAAGCGGAAGCAGCACGTGTCGAACTCAACGAGATGCAGAAAGAATGGAAGAATACGACCGTCTGTGCGAAACACTTGAGTATTAAACTCAAAAAGACTAGTTTCGGTCCCGCTTGACGACTCGGCCAGGCTTCGCGCCTGTGTGCTCTCCGTTGTGAACTACCTCCACGCCGTTGACGAAAACTTCGGAGACTCCGGTCGCCAATTGGCGGGGCTTCTCAAAAGTGGCGTGGTCCTGGATGGTGCTTGGATCGAAGACCGCAATGTCCGCAAAGTATCCCTGTCGCAGCAGACCGCGATGGGCAATGCCGAGGTTGGATGCAGGGAGACTGGTCATCTTGCGAACGGCTTCCGCCACGGTCATGAGCTTTTCATCGCGGACATAACGGGCATAGACGCGAGCAAAATTTCCGAACGTGCGCGGATGCGCGCTGAATTTCAGGAAGACCCCATCGACGCCCTCGGGGTCAGCGTCCGCACCAAAACTCACCCAGGGAAGCGCGATCTGTTTGCGGATATTATCCTCGCTCATCAGGAAATAAACCGTCTCGATGCGTGAATCGTCCTCGATCACCAGATCCATCGCGGTATCTTCCGGGGTCGAGTGGCGCATGCTGGCGACTTCGGCCAGCGTCTTGCCGGTCAATGGCTTAAGTTTTTCGCTCTTGAATCCGATCAGGAGCACGTTGTCCGGCGATCCCGCCGCGCCCAGTAGGTTGTCATACTTGTCGCTCGACAACATCTCCTGCTTCACTCGTTTCCGGATGGCTGGATCTTGCAGCCGCTTGCGCCACGCTTCGAGGCCACCTTCCTGGACCCACGGCGGCATGGCTGCATCGAGGCCGGTCGCTCCCGCAGTGTACGTATACATGTCCGCTGTGATCATAAGGCCCTCGACGCGGGCTGCCTCGACCTTCTGAATTACTTCCGGGAGATGGCTCCAGTTTTTCGCGCCGGCAACTTTCAGGTGGTAAATCTCGGCCGGCACTCGCGCCTGGCGGGCGATGCTGATTAATTCATCGACAGCATCCAGTTCATGATCGCCTTCGTTGCGCATGTGCGAAATGTAGATGCCCTTATGTTTGGCGACGACTTCAGCGAGCGCTACCAGTTCATCCGTTTTGGCATAGTTACCGGGTGCATAAATCAGAGCCGAGGCAACCCCGAGCGCGCCTTCCTGCATTGCCTGGTCCGTCAACGCGCGCATCTGGTCGAGTTCGGCGGGCGTGGGCGCCCGGTTGGCGCGGCCGAGCACGTACACCCGTGGCGTTGCGGCGCCGATGAAGGATGCGACATTGGGCGAGATGCCGTGCCGCTCCAGAGCCTGGAGCCCCTCGTTGAGCGTGTGCCAGTTGATGTCGTACTTGATGTCGCGCTGCTCCCGCAGCTCCTCGGCCCGCATGTCGTCGTTGAGAGGGCCCATGGACTCGCCTTCGCCGAAGATCTCGAGCGTGACGCCCTGCAACAGATCGCTCAGGCCGCGGCCGTCGGCAAAGAGTCCGTCCGGCCCTGACATGAGGTTGATAAATCCGGGGGCAATGATCTGGCCGTGGACATCGATATCGATGCGCCCGCGATCCGCGGAAACATCGCCGGTTTTAGCGATCTTGTCGCCGCTGATGGCGACACCCCCGGTGGTACAAGGGGAGCCCGTACCGTCGCAGATAAGACCGTTCCTTAAGACGACATCAAAGTCCGGCTTACGGGAGCAGGAAATCAGTGGTAGAGAGATTGCCATCAGGAGAAGGATTCGGCGCATAGTTTGAAATGGTACCTCAAGTGCAATGGTGCGGTTCATGAGAGTTCTCCTGAATTTTAATTCTTGAAGTCAAAGATCGAGTGTCCCCACACTTGCATGAGTGGCGCAGCGCATCAGGCGATTCTGGGCAGGTGGTCGGCAAACCTTCACTTACAGGATTAGGGAAGAGTAGCCCGTCATACGGACACAATCACGATCGCACAGTTTCAGAGTCTCGCCCACCCTGCTCGGTCGCACAAGCACTCTGATTGAGGGCACGAATCTCAGACGTCATCGCGGAAATCTAAATCATGCACGTTACATCTGCTCGGAATGAGCTTAGGGCAGCAGGTCGTGCCAGGGGGAGAGAATATGCCAGCGAAAAGAAATCCGAGATTTCTCAGCATGAGTGGGGCTGCCGTCAACTTAATCGCAGTTCTTGCAACTCTCGCCGGGATCTCCACCTCAGCGCAGAGCGTCCCCGTCAAGAACATCGTACTCGTGCACGGCGCCTGGGCAGATGGTTCCGGCTGGGAAGGGGTTTACGAGGTCCTTGTTAAGGACCATTTCAACGTAAGCATTGTTCAAGAGCCTGAAACGTCCTTCAAAGACGGCGTCGCGGCTACCAAACGCGTGCTTGCGCTGCAAGACGGACCGTGCATTCTTGTCGCTCACTCTTACGGTGGTGCTGTGATCACGGAAGCGGGAAATGATCCTTCCGTCGCCGGTCTTGTCTATATCGCCGCTCATATGCCGGATGTTGGAGAAAAAGAATCTGAGGACGGAAAGCGCTTTCCGGGCGATCTAGCCAAGTCGTCCGCGATAAGAAAGACGCCAGACGGGTTCACCTATATTGATCCTGCTCAGTTCCACGAATTGTTCGCCGCCGACCTTTCCGCCGAGCAAGCGGGATTCATGGCGCATTCGCAGGTTTTCAACTTTGCCGACAACTTTTCGGCGACTATCACCACCGCCGCATGGCGAACAAAGCCCAGTTGGATGTTGGTGGCGGGGAGCGATCGCACGATCAACCCCGAACTGGAACGCTGGTACGCAGCACGCGCCAAGAGCCACAAAGTTGAGGTGCCAGGCGCCAGCCACGTGGTCTACATCTCACATCCGAAGGAGGT
>Ga0187868_1002199_pt1 | contig 13017 bp, 11 predicted proteins | sample June2016WEW_13_4_FD_133014 | JGI IMG/M metagenome (GOLD analysis project Ga0187868, IMG submission 133014) | Peatland microbial communities from SPRUCE experiment site at the Marcell Experimental Forest, Minnesota, USA - June2016WEW_13_40 | ecosystem: Environmental > Terrestrial > Soil >... | reverse complement strand
TCCGTTCCGCGCCTTCGTAGAGCTGCGCCTCTCAGTCGCCCAAGCTAAGCGCGTGGAACCGGGCTTGACGCCGGCCAACCGTGGACAGCTTGTTGAAACCGCCCTACAGTGCGCATGGGATGAGCTTCACGATAAATCCACGCTCGATACATGTGGCGATCAGCGTTTGCAGGAAATCGTCAGCGCTGCCGTCGAGCGCGCTTTCAGCTCGCTGGATTTGAAGCCGAACGATACTTGGGAAATCCGATACCTCGAATTGGAGCGGCAGCGGTTGACAGCGCTGGTCCACGAGTGGCTCAAGTTCGAGCGCGGCCGTGAAGACTTTAGCAAGGTTGTGCATCAGCAGGATATTGAATTTCAGCTAGCCGGCCTGGATTTGCGCGGCCGCATCGACCGCCTTGATCGTCTTCAGGACGGCTCGCTGGTGATCATCGACTACAAAACCGGCAGCCAGTCCTACCACGTCGGGGATTGGAACACACCTCGTCCCGTGCGTCCGCAACTTCCACTCTATGCGACGGCTTTGCTGCGCGCTCCCGGCACGAATCTCTCCGGTGTCGCATTTGCTTTCGTCAATCGTGGCGAGTGCCGCATGACGGGCGCCGGCGTCCGGCCCGAAATTTTCGGAGCCAAGAGATTGCGCGGCCCAGCGTTGCAGGAATACCTGGAGAAATGGGGCCCGGAGCTGGAATCGCTCGCCGAAGCATTTCTGCGCGGCGATGCGCGCATAGATCCAAAGCATGCGCCGGGTTCCGCTTCCCGATCGACTTGCGATGAGACCTACTGCCACTTGCGCGCGGTCTGCCGCATGGCGGAAATCGATTTCCCGCGGGAGCAGGCGGAGGAGCAGCCCGATGAACTCGACTAGCGCGGAGATCGTTCGCGAGCCCGCCGACGCCGCGGTGCGCAAAGCCGTAATCGATTGCCGCCGCTCCTTTATCGTGCAGGCGCCCGCCGGTTCCGGGAAAACCGAGCTACTCATCCAGCGCTTCCTCAACCTGCTGGCCTACGCGGAAATAGCAGAACCCGAAGCGATCCTTGCCATCACCTTTACGCGCAAGGCGGCGAGCGAGATGCGCAACCGCATCCTCGGCGCCCTCGAGCAGGCGGCGGCATCCGGCAGCAGCGGTGGAGACCCGGCGTATCTTGGGGACCCCGGCCTGACGCAACAATTGGCTTCCGCCGTTCTCCGGCGTGACCGTCAACTCCGATGGGCTATTCTGGAAAACCCGGGACGGCTGCAAGTGCGCACAGTCGATTCCTTCTGCGAGTCGGTAAGCCGTCAAATGCCGATTCTGGCGCGTTTTTCAGCCGGTGCGAACGTCAGCGAAGATTGCGATGCGCTCTACCAGCAGGCTGCCCGGCGGACGCTGCGGCTGCTGGCGCATCCCACGGCCAGCATTGCATCGGCGGTGGAAACCTTGCAGCGCCATCTCGACAATAATCTGCAACGCGCGGAATTGCTGCTGATAGAAATGCTGAAGCGGCGCGACCAGTGGCTTCCCTTGTTGGGCCGTTGCGATCAATTCGACGCTGCTGAACTGACTCGTTTTCGCGAAGAGCTGGAAGCCTCTCTTCGTCATGCTGTTTGTACCGAACTGGCGGAGATTCGCAACCGTGTTCAGACCGCACTCGGCGCTCGCCCTGAAGAGTTCGTCAGCCTGGCTCGCTATGCCGCGCGGAATCTTCAAACTTCCGCTCCGGAGAGCCGGGTTGCACTGCTGTGCTCCATCGAGGACTTGCCCGGGGAAGATCCGGCGGAAGTGAAGCTCTGGCTCGGACTTCGCGATTTCTTCCTGAATAAAAGCGGAAAGCTCTGGAGCCGGCTGACGGTGAAGAATGGTTTTCCGCCGCTTCCGGAGTGCAGACCACACAAGGAGCGTTGCGAGGAGTTGTTCTCTTGGCTCAGCGGCAATGCTGAAGCGGAAGGACTGGCGGCGGCGCTTGGCCGGATCGAGTTCTTGCCGCCGGTTACTTACACCGGCGAACAGTGGGAGTGCGTGCGCTCTCTCCTCGTTGTCTTGCCGCTGGCGGCCGCCGGGTTGAAGGTCGTTTTTGCCGAGCTAGGGACTTGCGATTTCATTGAAGTTTCACAGGCCGCGCTTGCAGCTCTGGACCCGGCTGAACCCTCGCAGCTTGCGCTTTCTCTAGGCTGCCGGATACAGCACGTGCTGGTTGATGAATTCCAGGACACATCGGTAGCGCAGGTGGAGCTGTTGAAGCGGCTCACGGCGGAGTGGGCAATCGGCGACGACAACACTTTGTTCCTCGTGGGCGATCCCATGCAGTCGATCTACGGCTTCCGCAAGGCCGAGGTCAGCCTTTTCGAGGATGCGCGCCGCGGCCGTGCCGGCCTGCCATCGCTTGTGCCGCAGGAACTGCTAGTGAACTTTCGCTCCACGGAGCCCCTGGTTGCCTGGTACAACCGGGTATTCGGCGAAGTGCTGCGCGAACCAAACCGGGCGACTGGCGCGGTCAAGTACAATCCGGCCGAACCCGCGCAATTCGACCGTGCGTACCCGTCCGAGTTGGACGGAGTGCACCTGCACGGGGCCGATGATGGCGAATCGGAAGGCGCGTGTGTCGCCGATATTGTCAAGCGTGTGCGCCAACAGCGTCCCGCAGACCGCATTGCAATCCTGGTTCGTGCCAGGACCCACTTGCCGGAAATTGTTCGCGCCTTGCAGGCCGCGGAGATTCGATTTCGCGCGGTCGACATTGAACCGCTCGGCCAAAGCCAGGTCGTTCGTGACCTGCATGCTTTGACGCTCGCGATTGCCCAGCCTGCCGATCGCATCGCGTGGCTTGCGCTGTTGCGCTCGCCTGTTTGCGGACTCGCCTTGCCCGACCTTCTCGAACTCTGCCGCGGTGATGACCGCGCTACCATTCCGCAGCTGCTCTCATCGCGGTCCTCGCGCCTTTCGGAAAATTCGCGCCAGCGTTGTGAGCGATTATTCGCCGTGCTTGCTGAGGCAATCGCTCTGCGCGGCCGGAGAGGTTTGCGCGAGATTGTCGAACGCACGTGGATCGTTCTCGGCGGACCTGCCAGCTCCGTAAAGATTGATCAGGACCTTCGTGACGCCATGGCTTACCTCGATCTGCTGCAGCAATCGGAAGCCGGCGGTGAACTCGCGGATGCGGACGCGTTCCAGAAGAACCTGCAACAGCTCTTCGCCCCAACGGAAACCGAGATTCCCGGAGCCGTCGAGATCATGACCATCCATGGCGCCAAAGGCTTGCAGTGGGATACCGTAATCCTTCCGGCGCTGGGGCGCACCACTCGACACGAAGATGAACAACTGCTCTACTGGCGCGAGTCCGTGAGCGAGGGGCAGGCTCATCTACTGCTCGCTCCGATCGACTCGGCCGCCAATGCCAGCCTGGACGCCGGCGTGGAGAAATATCTTAAGCGAATTTCATCCGATCGCGGCAGGGAGGAACTGAAACGCCTGCTCTATGTCGCCTGCACTCGCGCACGCTCTGCCCTGCACTTGGTGGCGGAGCTGCCTGAAGAAGACAAAGATCCCCACCGAGGTTCCATGCTCTCACTGCTCTGGCCGGTACGCGGGCTGCGCTCGGAGTTCGAGCATTTCCACGGTTCCATCGGAGACGTCACTCAGCCTCGCATTCCTCCCAGCGTGCTTCGCCGGCTGCCGCTCGAATGGCGACAGCCTGCTCCGCCGCCGGCCTTGCATTGGCAGAGCAGAGACGAGCTTGCCGGCAAGTTAGAGCCGCAGGCCCATACCTTCGATTGGGCAAGCCAGCGCCTTCGCAAAGTTGGGACCGCGGCTCACAGGCTTCTGCAGCAGATTAGTCGCGAAGGCATCGAGAGCTGGGATGCGGGGCGCCTTAGCCGGCACGCCGGTGCGATCCGAAATCTATTGATCGAGCTCGGCGTGGCCGCGGACGAAGTGGATGAGGCCGTCGACCTGGTGCGGCGCGCGCTGGAAAACGCGCTCTCAGATCCGCAAGGACGCTGGATTCTCGGCGCGCATCGCGACGCGGCATGCGAATTGGAGTTGTCGGCGCTGATCGATAACTCGGTAGTTCGGGTAAAGCTCGACCGCACTTTCATTGACGAGCAGGGCACGCGCTGGATTGTCGATTACAAGACCAGCGAAATCGGAAGTGGGAATACCGCGGCGTTCATCGATGCACAGGTTGAAAAGTTTCGTCCCGACCTGTACCGGTACCGGACCGTCATGGCTTGCCTTGAGCCGAACCCAATCAGGATGGCACTTTACTTTCCGTTGCTTGGTCAATGGCGCGAAGTTTCTTGATCGCCCGCAGAGTTTCTAACCTGAAGTTGAAATTCGAAACCTTGTGCCTGCTATGTCGAAATTTCATTCAGAGTAGAAGAAATTGCACATCTCCGGCTTTCTTCGGTGAGCCACCCGCAACGCAGTTCCCTGTAACTGCGGTTGATACTAGTATTAAGCCGCCGTGCTAGGTATTTTGCTTTAGAGGCATCTGTGTGGAAGGCGACATGCTTCGCATGTATCTATGATTCTCGCGACGGCCTCACAAATACTTGGTTCCAAAACAAGGTTGGAAGCCGGTGACCCCCGCATCGAGATGAGCCGGTTGCTTTACGCACGGATATCCGGCGGCTTTGGGTTGGTCTTAAATATCGGCGAAGGCGGCATGGCAATCCAAACGGTGCTTCCCTTAAAAGTGGGACAAAGACTCAAGTTCAATTTGCCGTTGCCTAAAGCCGGAGCTGAACTGACGGGAACAGCCGAGGTGGTGTGGTGCGACTGCTCTGGTCGCGCGGGGCTGCACTTCACCGAGGTCTCCGAGGGAGAACAGCTCCAATTGAGGAACTGGCTGGGGCATGACCAGGATTTCCCTCGCGTTCTTTGCAAAGAGGCGTTGCAAAATCTCGGCAGCAGCCGATCGTCGGCGTTACTCAATGCAGAGGTGAACTGCCTTCAGTTTCTCGCCGATCGCGAAGCAACAACTGCTCGATGAGCTTCTTCATGGCAGGTATATCTTATGGGAACGGAAATCGTCTTGCCGGGGTGGGGCTATCCAAGTTCACGACGCTGGGCGCGCTATAAGGTTGAGGTGCCCGTCGTGATAACTTTCCGAAGACATGGGAAGCTTACTGTCGTTGAAGGTCGCGGCTCAGCACTGAGCTGCGGTGGGATGACGATATTTCTCCCGACTGACCTGCATATCGGCGACCCTGTTGCCGTGGAGTTCACGCCGCCCTATTCCAGACAGCCGGTAATGATGAAGGGCATCGTCCGCAACTGTCATATCTATTCCTATGGTGTCGAGTTCATCTGCGATAAGGATGCCGCTTAGACCGGATTCGCGGAAGGTACGCCCCGCGTAGAAGCCGGGCGTACAGCCCGGCGGTGATATAGGGGTATACCGACTATGGAATTGCTCTAGTTGTTATCGGGCGGGGCGGCAGACGAGGCTTTGGAGTGGCCAGAGGCTTGTGAGATGGCGACCGCTGCCAGCGCCGAGCCTGTCCCCATGGCCGCGAACCCCAGAAGCCATGCGTGTCCGCTGCCGAATCCCCCGCCCCGGTCGAGCACACTGCCTACCAACAACGGTCCTATCGCGCCCCCCAGGAAACCGACCAATGAATAGATTGCCAGCGTAGCGCCCTGCTCATCTGCTCGTGACGCCGAGACTATGCCGGCTGTCAGCGCGCCGGAGTCAGCGGCGATGGCGATGTTATACGCAAACAGCGCGACTAGAGCCAGCCCGAACGACACCTTGGCGCAGACCACGGTCAACCCGCAGGTCGCGATGGCGCCGAACTCGAAGCGCCGAATCCAGCGGTTGCGGGTTTCGGAGTTTGCCGACTCCGCACCGATAATGCTCGCGGGGACGCCGACGAGCACGATCAGCATCGCCCATCGCGACAACGCTAGCCCCGCGTCGGCTCTGCTGAAGCGGTGCCATGCGAACAACAGGTACGTCGGGAGCCAGGCGCGGAAGGCAAACAGCTCCCAGCAGTGGCCGCCATAGGCGAGCACATAAGCCATGGCGTCGCGATTGTGCAGCACCGGCCGGAAATCCAGCGGGTGCCGCGTCGGCACGACGCTCACTTCGCGTTGCGCCGCTATGCCCCGGGTCGCGAGCAGAACGAGCGCTGCTCCGAATGCCGAGCCTACACCGCCGGCAAGAAACGTTGCTCGCCATCCGTAGCGGGCCTCCACCCAACCGCTGATCAGAAACGATAGGCTGATGCCTACGGCGAAAGCTGTCGTGTAGTAAGGAACTGCCCGGATTCGAATTCGTCCCGTGAGGCGTCCAGTCAGCACTCGCAGGCCGGGCATGTAGGTGCCCCCGACCGCCAGTCCGGCTAGCGCCTGAAACAAGAATGCGCTCCAAAAGCCGTTGGCGAACAAGGCGAGTCCGGAGCCCGCAATCGCTCCGGTGGCGCAGCCCGCGAGGTATATCACACGCGGGTCGACGCGGTCGGTCAGCGCCACCAGCAGCGGCACACCGATGGTGTAGCCGAGGAAGTAGGCGCTGCTGATCCATCCCGCGCGCGTCGAGTCGAGATGCCAGAGACTCGCCAGCTTTACCAGGGTCGACGCGAACGCGGCAAAGCCGGACAAACAACAGATCTGAGCGATAAACAGTAAGCCGACGAGGCGAAGCGCCCGCAAGCCTTGCACAGTTTCGTTCGAGTCTTTGCCGGACAAGGTCGTTCCTCAGACCACCTGGACAGAACACTACATTACAGCGAACTTATGGGACAGCGCATTAGTATCTAGTGAGGGGTGCTTCATGAAGAAACGAAAGATCTCTTGCATCAGAGTTGCAGCTACAGCTCTTGGCGCCATCTCGGTTGGCTCGTTCGCCATTGGCGCGATGGCGGCGGGTGCGTTGGCGATTGGCGCCCTGGCAGTCGGACGACTCACGGTTGGCCGGTTGGCTGTGCGCAGGTCTTCTCTCGCTTCGCTGGAGATCGGCGATCTCACCGTCGGGAAACTACGTGTCAGCGATCTTGCCGTGACCAGCACTCTGACGCTGCCGTCCACCGGGCCTGAGCGAGACAAATGAAATCGACATCAGTCTACGGTCGGACCACGGCGGCGATTCCTCACACCTAATACTGGACTTTCGCCTTCTCTTCGTGCTAGCTTTTTCTGATAAGGAGAGACTGCATGCTGCAAGGCGAAAATTATCCTTACGAGATCATCAAAATAAATCACTCAACTGGAAAGAGCGAGTCCATTGGCGTCATTAAGGGAGAGAGCGCGGCCTCAAGTTTTGCTGATTCCTCCAGAAGCAAACTTTCGCAGGCGGAGCGCGATGCTGGGTGGGGCTACTACATCGAACGTACGACACGCAAACCCACCATCCTTCCCCGCCGCAGCGTCAATCTGAAACCAGACGCATTCAGAAAACGCTAGGAGACCATAGGAGAAAACTCGCTCCGCCCTGCGTATAACCGCTCCTTGCAATACCGCGTTAATGGAACGCTGCCCATGGAATTTCCATGGGCAGGTCGTGACAGATAGCATCGATGATTGCGGTTGCGAGAGGGAACGCTTTTGGGTCAAGACGCCCTTGCCTGAACAGGCGATCAAATGTGGGGGCAATCACGAAAGCCAATTCGGCTCCCTCCACGGTTTCGCCGGCCATATGATTCTTTTTTGCGTCGCTGTAACGCAAGCCGCTCCCCAGAAGGCAGCCCATGCGGCTGTTCCGCCCTGCCTGGCAAGTTACGTACAGATCACCCACACCAGCCAAGCCCATCACCGATGTTTGTCTCCCGCCAAGAAAGCTCACGACTTGGGTCATCTCCATCAGTGCCTGTGCGAACAATCCGGCCGCCAGGTTATGCATGAGCGCTCCGTTGCCGGCTTTTCCCTGTCTAGCCAAAAGGCCGGCAGGATAGCCAACGGCCAGTGCATAAAAGTTCTTCAGCGCAGCGCACACTTCAATGCCAACGACATCCGTGCTGGGGCGAACATGATAATAGGGCGTTGCCAGGAGGGGCACGATCGATCCCAACAGCGTGGCTTCGGAAGATCCAGCAACCACGCTGGTATCGCGCCGCGCCGCCAGCTCACTCGCAATACAAGGTCCGGCGACTGCTGCGACAGGCACGTTCTTAATTCCGTGGCCGGCCAGGCCGTCTCGAACTGAATCGGGCAGGATTTGAAGAGTATTATCGCGAGCCTGAAGCCCCTTGGTCAGCAAGAGAATTGGCGTCGTGTTGACGATAAGAGGCGCAAGCTGTTCTACAGCCCAGGGGATGCCCGCTGAACTCACACCGAGCACAATCAGATCGCATGCCGGGCTAAGCGCTTCGCTAAGCTGGTCGTGCGTAAATGGTAATACCTGTTCCGGGAGCTTCATTTTGAGCTTGGGGTGAACGCCCGTTTCGCGCACGCTATAGATCCATTCCAAGTCCAGGTGAGTCCCAACCAAGCGCACGGAATGTCCGGCATCCGCAGCCGGAAAGCAAAAGGCGCTGCCCATCGCTCCAGCCCCAAGAATCAGGATTCCCGCCATTCTAAAATCCTTTCACCCAATGATCGCCCGAAACGTTGGACTTCGCGAAAAGATCTAGCAGGCTGCTGAAAAACTGTTCTGCGAGGTGTCATCCTGAGCGCAGCCGGGGTCCCCGGCAACGGCCGCTTTCGCCGTTGCTGGGGTGGAGGAGCGAAGGATCTGCTGTTTGCGCGTGCTGAAAATAAAGCAGATCCTTCGGTCGCGCAAAACCGGCGCGGCCTCAGGATGACACTGCTACGAGTTTTTCAGCAGCCTGCTAGGGCGCGAAAACTTTCTTCCCAATCTCACGCAGCCAGGCAATTTGGGCCGTCTCCTCGACCATCTCCGCCACATTCTCCGCATCCAAGACGTTTTTGCCGACCGCCACAATCCCGTGAGCCACTAACAAAAAGGCGGGAAGGGTGGGATATTTTTCAAACAAACTAATAATTTTCGGCATCTCCTCCAGCGGAACTACAGGAGCGTCAATATCGAGGGTGGCTATGGGAACGCCGAATTTCATGCGCGCATGATGCGTCACCAGCGGCAGGTCCTGCTTCGAGAAAGACCATGATGTTGCCCAGGGGGAGTGACTATGAACTACCCCTCCGATTGACGGCACGTTGCGATAGAGGACGCCGTGCAGCAAGGCCTCGCGGCTGGGCTTGCCGCTTCCGGCAACCACTTTCCCGTCAAAATCGGTTACGACCAGGTTTTTTTCATTGCAGTCAATGAAGGAGATGCCGCTTGGTTTTACAAGCATCAAATCCTTACCCGGAATCCGGGCGCTCAGGTTCCCGCCGCTTCCCGTTTGAATACCTCGACGGTAGGCCCTCGCGGCTGCCTCGATTAAATCCTTCGCTACTTCTCCTAAACCGTTCATCACAGAGTTCTCATCTCTCGACTCGATTTTTCATCATCCTTGCAAGCCCTTCGCGAGTTTTTGCCGCCAGACTGGTAGGACTTGCCGTATAAGCGCGTTAAAGCGTGAGGCATCCCACGCGGACCGTCCCACGAAAAGGCCGTCAATGGCCGGCTGGCCGATGAGGTCGCACGCATTATCCGGATTGACGCTTCCGCCGTAGAGTATCGGCACGTTGCGCCCCTCATGGGGAAAGAGCTGAAGCAAGGTTTCGCGGATCAGCCGGTGCTTTACGTCAGCATAATCGGATCGGGCGGGTATTCCGTTTACTCCGATGGCCCAGACAGGCTCATAGGCCACCCATAATCTCGCGCAGTCTGCTTCACCCAATCCATGAAGCCCAATCTTCAACTGTTGCCGGAGACGCTCATCCCCGATATCCAGTTCCTTGTCGTCACCGGTTTCTCCCACGCAGAGCAAAGCGATGAAGCCGTGGTTAATGGCGGAGATGACCTTCTTGTTCTCCTCGATATCGGTCTCGCGAAAGATGTGGCGCCGTTCGGAATGCCCGATCTCGACAATCTGGAGGTCGAGTTCCTGCAACATGAGGGGTGAAATCTCGCCGGTGAACTGGCCCCTTTCCTCCCAATGCATATTCTGCGCCCCCAGCCTGACCCGGGTGCGGTCCACTGCGGCTGAAGCCGCGGGGAGCGCTGTATAGGAGGGAATGACAAACAGGCAGAGATCGTCGAAAAGGTCACAGGTCAAGCGCTCAATATCCGTCAGGTAGGAGACCGTCTCCTTGATGGTCTTGTACATCTTCAGGTTGGTGCCGATATGGAGTTTACGAGCCGTCATGATTTTGCGTAATTCGCTTTCTCGATGGCGATAATCGTTTCAACCTTCGAAAGCGAGCGGCCACCCTTAAACTCGAGGCTCAACCATTCCCGCAAGACCTTCTTGGCCAGCTCCGGGCCAATGATACGAGCACCCATGCAGAAAACGTTGCTGTTGTTGCTGAGCCGGGCACGTTCGGCGGAGTAGTTGTCATGGCAGACTGCGGCATAGATACCGGGAAACTTGTTGGCCGTGATCGCCATGCCGATGCCGGTGCCGCAGACAAGAATACCCTCCTTGTCGTAATTGCTCGCGATAATCTTATCGGCAACCCGCTGAGCGATCACCGGATATCCGGTTTGATCCTCCGCGCTGTCTACCCCGACGCACTCAAAGGCGCGTCCCTCTTCTTTTAAAACGCCGATTAGAACGTTCTTCAATTCAACCGCGGCATTGTCGCATCCGATCACGATCGGTTTTCTGGCCATGAGAATCCCTCCTTCTCGCACGTAACTAACCCCAAGTCTCCATCGCCTTCTGCAATTCAGGGCATTGGGTTGCAGCCTCTTCCAGGGCCACGCCGCTTACCGCTGCTTCCACGGCCCGCAGCATTGCTTTAGCGCCCGCGGTAGCCCCATCGGGATGCCCCTGAATGGCTCCCCCGACACCGAGGATGGTGTCAGGGCCCAGATCACGGCAGATTGCGGCCGCGTTGAGAGGCGTTATTCCGCCGCCGACCGCTGTGCATACCTGCCTCATGCGACCCAGGGGAAGCCTGTGCGCCTGCACCGTCTGGAGATACTCCAGATAGCCAGGGCCCTTCCTGTCCGTCGGGTGCATGATCATCACCGCGTCCGCTCCCGCCATCCTCGGAAGCAGTCCGAGCATGACAGCGCTGCTGACTCCCTGAGTGGGCGCATTCATTATGCCGACACCAGCATAGTGGCCCAGAAAACAGAGACTTTCCCCGAACTCAGCGGTCAATTCAGCCAACGAGTCGAGTCCAGCCATGACGAAATTAACCATCACCGCCTGGGCACCGGCAGCAAGCGCCGCTCTGGCATTCTCCCGCATCCTGGCTGGCCGGTCGGTGATATTGACGATGTAAACAGGCGACCGGCCCGTTTCCTCCGCTATCCTTCGCGCCGCTTGCAAGTACGCCCTGACCCTGTCTTCCACTCCGCTAAGGTTGGTATTCGCCATCACCTCGTCATCCTTGATCAGGTCGACGCCGCCTCTGCCGGTTTCGTAAAACAGATCGGCGCCCACCTCCGGGGAATAGCCAAGGCATGGTTTGATCATGTTCAAGATGAAGGGCCGGTCCATTACACCGGTCAGGCGGCGTAAGCCCGCAATACCTTGTCTCGGACCGGGAAAAGCGAACATTGCTTCGCCGACAAGCTCCAGGTCGATGAGCCTGATCCGGATCGCGGTGGACACGTCATTGCCGGCCAACCCAACCAGGAGCATCGCCAGACTTCCTCCGAAATTATGAAGCGGAAAAGCAATGCGCAATAGGCTCGTGGAGGAATCGGCTCCCGGCATGGGATAGCATCCGACGACCCGAGCCTGATAGCTATCAATCATTGCCCTGGTAACGCCTGGCAATGGCAGCCATGTGCCCACAGTTTGGCCGGAGGCGAAGTTGCCTGCCCGCTTCAAGACATCCTGGTCGGTCACGCCGAAGGCAAGGTAAGTGGCGAGGACATAGCTGCCTTCATGCAACGATTCCGGGTGATCGAAAGGCAGATCAAAGTAGGGTAGCAAGGGATTGCCTCCTCTCCACGATTCCGCGATTACTGGTCCTTCTTGCCTGCAAGCAACTCATGCATGGCCCCCGCTGCCGCTTCGCTGAATTTTATGTCGTTAATATTCGCGTCGATTTCGATGACCTTGATTGCGGGTTTTAACCGCATGCGCAAAATCTCGATCAAGGCGTTGTCCACTTCCGCATCCCACAAGGGTTCGCCCCGTGAGGCGGCCTGGCGAAAGCCGCCGAGCGGTATCAAGACCGTGACTGGACCATTGTTCCTGTTGAGGCGTTCAACGATGATCGATCCGGCCCGCACGATTTCTTCTTGGTGCAACTTGATATGCGCGATGTCTGCATTGTGGAAGATATATTTCCGCCTGTCCATATCCGCCGGCAGTTCGTGGATTCCAAAGTCGATAAAGTCGACCCCTCCCGGTGCGATCACCTGGGGAATGCCCGCTTTGCAGGCTGCCTCCAGCCGGTTGCTCGCGCCTGCTGAAAAACCTCCGGCAAACATTTCAGCAACGATCTCGTGGAGAGTGAGATCCATCACCGCCTTAATGGTTCCGCCGGCAATCAGCTCTTCCATGGCCCGGCCGCCAGCCCCGGTCGCATGGAAACTGATCACCTGGTATCCCTCTCTTTCAAGAAGCCGGGCCGCCTGGACGACCCCGTTGGTCACTCCCATTTGAGTCATGCCGATGATCAACTCGTCCCCGGCGCATAGCGGCTTTCCTCCGTGAGTGGCCATCCCGACGATGGCGGCAACCGCATTACCCAGAATCGTGCGGGTCAGCACGTTGATCCCGGCTATGTCCGCCACCGCCGGCATCAGGAGAATGTCCTTGCTTCCCACCAGCGGCTCAAAAGTTCGCCGCCCGCTGGCCACCGTGGAAACCATCAGCTTGGGAACCCCGATGGGGAGCGCCTTCATGGCGGCCACGCCGATCAGGGTATTCTGCACGCCCCCGATCGACAAGATTGCGTCGAAGAGCCCACGCTTGTAGAGTTCGGGCGCCAGCATTGACGCCCCCTCTGACATAGCCGCGATCTTCTCGTGCTTCTGGCTGCCTTGCAGACTCTTCCAGTCTCT
>Ga0187868_1002192_pt1 | contig 13031 bp, 11 predicted proteins | sample June2016WEW_13_4_FD_133014 | JGI IMG/M metagenome (GOLD analysis project Ga0187868, IMG submission 133014) | Peatland microbial communities from SPRUCE experiment site at the Marcell Experimental Forest, Minnesota, USA - June2016WEW_13_40 | ecosystem: Environmental > Terrestrial > Soil >... | reverse complement strand
GGAGCGGGTGGCCGCCGCCGCCATCGCTATAGACAATGATCGCGGCGGCCCCGGCGAAAGCGGCCTCCGGGTCCTTGGGCCAGCCGTTGCTATAGACTTCCGAGGCGATGCCGGGGACCTGGTCAAGGCAGGCCTTGAGCAGCAGGCAACCGGCGCGATGCTCATGCTCACGCGGGCCGTGGCTCGGCGGCCCGGCCAGGAAAACGACCTTTTTCTCATCGGCCGCAGACAGCGTCATTGCCAACCCAAACAGGCCCAGCGTGAGGAGTGAACAGACGTATCTCATTATCTTAATCTTAATCTTAATCTTAATCTTAATGTCAGGTTCAAGCCGCCGCCAGGGTCTTGCGGAGGAACGCCAGGCCCTTGACGGCAATTTCATCCCGCGTGGGCTCGATTCGACGCCAGATGGCCGCCGCCCGCGCAATGACTTTCACGTCCGAGGTGAACGACTCGATTACCACGTCTCCCTGGTAGTCGATCTCCTTCAAGGCTTTGGCGATCGAGGGCCAATCGATGTGGTCGCCCCCCGGGGTCCCACGGTCGCTGCCGCAGGCATGAAAATGGCCCAGGAGCTTTCCCGCCTTGCGGATGGCCGGGGCCTGGAATTTCTCCTCGATGTTCATGTGGAAAGTGTCCAAATGCAGCTTGAGGGCAGGGCTCCCGACATCTTCGATCATTTTGAGGGCCTGGTCGCAGGTATTGATGAAGTCGGTCTCGAAGCGGTTGAGGGGCTCCATGCAGATCTGTTTGCCGCGCGCCTCGGCCAGTTTGCAGACCTTCTTGAGGTTCTTGACCACCGTCTTCCACTGCCGCTTATACTCGGCGGGAGGCACGGCCTCCGCGCGGCCCACCGAGGAATAAACCGGCCCGATGATCGACGGGCAGTCCAGCGCCACCATCTGGTCCAACACGCGCTCGATGTAGGCCAGGCAGTCCTCCTGCTGCTTGGGCGTGCCGCGCAAGTCGCGATCCGGCCCCACACACGCGCAGACTGTCCCGCAGGCCAGCCCCTGCTTGTCCAACTCGCTCTTGACCCGCGCCGGATCGATATGCGAGGGATCCTCAACCGGGATCTCCACCGTGTCGAAGCCCCATTGCTTGAATTGCTTGAACAGCTTGGTGCTCTGGTTAGTGAAGGGGGACGTGAAAAGAAATGTATTGATTCCGAATCTCATATTGCCGGCCAGACTAATGGAACCGCGCGCAATGTCAATACCTTTTACTGGCCGGCGGGCTTGTTGTTACGGCGGTTGAAAGCAATTCTGGTCCTGGCTATGATGGGCGCCGGTCAAGAGTGCCAGGAAGAAAACGGAAAGACCCCGAGGGATTTCGCCGGGTCCGGCGTAATAGACAATGACGACCGGCGGGCCTGGTTCCGCCAAGAAAGTTAACATTATGAAGCCGAATCAAGAGCCCGAGGGCGAGGAGGGCTTGGACCGGGTGCTACGCCAATGGACGTTGGAAGCGCCGCTGCCCGCTCGCTTTCAGGAGCAGGTCTGGCGACGGATCGCTCGAGAGGAAACCCAGCCCCGGTTGACGTTCCGAGCTGGACTCCTGCGCCGTGTTGAGGCCGTCCTCCTCCGTCCCAAGATAGCGCTTTCTTATGTGGCCACTGTGTTAGTTCTCGGGGTGGCTGCTGGGGGCGTAGCTGCGCAGATCAAGACGAGCCATCTGGACGCCAGCTTGAGGGCGCGTTACGTCCAATCAGTGAACCCTTACCCGGTTGAGGCCTCGCAGCCATGAAAAAGGGCGGACTCATTCTCTTGTTGGGCTTGGTGCTTGGCGCCGCGTCGTTTTTCGGCTTTTATTACCTGGGCACTGCTTCTTGCAGGGACATGATTAACCGGCCTCAGCCCGAGCTGGCTTGGTTGAAAAAGGAGTTCAACCTCGACGACGCGGAGTTCAGCCGGGTTTCGCAGTTGCACGAGGCCTACCTGCCCCGGTGCGCAGAACGCTGCCGGCGCATCGAACTGCAGAATCAGAAGCTCCAAGAACTGCTCCGCCAGACCACGACGGTCACCTCTGAAATCAAAGACCTCCTGGTTGAGCGGGGCAAGATGCGGGCTGCTTGTGAGGCCGAAATGCTGGGCCATTTTATCGAGGTCAGCCGCACGATGCCCCCCGAGCAGGGCCGGCGCTACCTGGCCTGGGCGGAACAGCAGCTTGTTCTGAACGGCCAGGGCATGGAACAGCGTCACCACAGGGGCATGGGCCACTCGATGGGCCAGGAGTCTCCCCAATAGCGGGTCCGCCCCATGAACGAACCCAACCGCGACGAGCTGGACAGGCGGGACATGGCGCGTTTGGCGAGTGGCCATGACGCCGCCCTCAACGAACTGATGGAGCGGCACGCGGAGAAACTCTTCCGATACCTCCTGCGCTCGCTCGGGGACGAAGCCGATGCCGCTGACCTGGCGCAGGAGACTTTCGTTCGAGTTTATCAGAACCGGACCCGGTTCGACCCGAACCAGATGTTCACCGCCTGGCTTTACGCGATAGCCGCCAACCTGGTGCGCGACCGTTACCGCTGGCGCGCGCGTCACCCGCAGATTTCCCTCGAGGCGCAAACCGGCCAGACCAAGGCCACTCTCAAAGAGAGCCTTCCGACTTCGGAATTGCCGCCTGACCAGAACCTGCAAACCGAAGAACGGGCAGATGCAGTCCGCAAAGCCGTGGCAGCGCTTCCCGAGGAATTGCGCCAACCGCTCATCCTCTCTGTCTATCAGGAACTGTCCCAGGCGGAAATCGGCGCGATACTCAAATGCTCGGCCAAGGCCGTGGAGTCGCGCATCTATCGCGCGCGGCAACAACTTCGCGCGAGCCTCACCCCCTTGCTGCAATCGTTCTGAGGAATTGCCTTGAGAGAATGCACACAATAATTGATCCACTGCGGGCGGATGAAGGCTCAGTGGGCCTCCGGTTTGCGCGCGAGGTGCGGGCGTATGTACAAAATGCACGATGCATGGGGAGCGATCGTGCAAGTTGCAATGGCTTTACATCTCTCAGTGTTCGCCGAAGGCGGCGCCAAAACGCCTTAAGCGGCTTGGATTCAATGGGTTAGAGCGCCGGGCATCAGTTTGGCTCGCCATCTGCTGGAGAAAAAACATGAAACAACCGTTGCTCCCCTTCGCTGCTGTGATGGTCACCCTGTTGATGACAGGCGGTTTACACGCTGCCGATCAAACAAGCGACATGTTCTTAGACGTTCGGCAAATTGAATTTTTGAAAAAGGGTGAACCCAAAAAGAACCAAATCGTCATCAACGATCCGGCCAAGATCAAACAATTGGTGGATGTTCTCCAATTGGTAAAAAGTGACCGACTCGTCTGTGATATGGCATGGCAAGCGACCTTTATTAAAAAGGCGGGCAAAGTCAAGACGGGTGTCTGCAAGCACTGCGTCGAAATTCGCGGTAAACATGAAACTGAGCGTTTCCAGACGCCGCCAGAATTCTGGGAGCTGGTGCAACATCTGGAAAAATGAAGCCAGGCAAGCAGGCGAGGAGTGCGGAGACGACTCGGCGCTTTGCTGCGCGGCCAAAGCCATGGAGAGGAAGTCATAATCCACACGCATTGGGCACAACGGCGCGGCACAATCTACGCCACCGATTTCATGACGCTTCCCGGGCAGATGTTTCTATAATTCGTGCGAGGGGAGGCGCACTCTGTGGCGTAGTAACCAAGGACGATGCCTATGACCGGATTATGAGGGGTTCCCAATCGATCCGCGCCTCGAGCGTGGTTGGTGTTTTTGCCCTCGGCTTGCTCCTGGCAGGCTGCAAGGGAGTTCCGACCAAGGGCGAGAAGGAGGCTCGCCGCCAGGCGCAAACGGTCGCCTCCGGCTACCGGCCTCACGGCGAAAGGCCGGCCCTGCCGTTGCTCACGCCCGATTCCAGCCTCACCAATTTTCTCACCTGCGCCCTGGTGAACAAACCGGAGGTAGAGGCAGCTTATTACGACTGGGCCGCCTCGGTCGAGCGCATCACGCAGGCGCGGTCGTTTCCCGACCCGCAGTTCACCTTCCAGATGGACATTCAGAGCGTCGTCACTTCGGTCATGCCCGGCCTTATGGGGACCGTCCCCTGGCCGGACAAGCTCCGCGTTGGGGCGCAAATTGCCTCGGCGGAAAGCCAGGCCAAGTATTTCGCGTTTCAATCGGCTGTCCTCGAGAGCGCCTTCGAGGTAAAGCGCGCGTATTACCAACTTTACTTCCTCGCGGAGAAACTCCGGGTCAATCGGGAAAACCTTGGCCTGCTTGTAGAACTGGAGAAGCTCGCCCGCGCTCAGAACGAAGTGGGCAAGGTCACGCTGCAGGACGTGCTCCGCGCACAGATTGAGCAAGACCGGCTCAAAACCGAGATCGCCAACATCGAGGACTCTCGCAGCTCGCTCATGGCCCAGTTCAAGGCTGCCCTTGGCCTGGGCGCGAACGATCCCACACCCCCCATTCCTGCCCGGTTCGAATCCACTACGACGGACCTCACCGCTGATAAACTATTCGAGATCGCCCTGGCGCAGAACCAACGCCTCAAAGCCCTGGAAGCGGAGGTCCGTGCCGCCGAAGCCTCGATGATCCTGGCCCGAAAGGCGCGCCTTCCCGATTTCAGCCTCGGGTTCATGGCCGACGTGAAGGCCAATCCGACGCTTTATCGGCTGCCAGGCGGCCCAGGCACCCTCTCGCTGCCCATCTGGCGTGACAAAATGGCCGCCCAAATTGCCGAGGCGCAGGCCAACAAACGGTCGGCTCAGGCGCGGCTCTCCGCTGAGCAGATCGCGCTGGCGGTGGAGTTTGCGGAAAGGACTTTCCTCTACCGTGAGGCGACCCGCAATCTGGCACTCTTGAATGGTCAGCTCTTACCCAAGGCCCGCCAGTCGCTCGAGGTAGCCCGGTCCGGTTACCTGGGCGGTCAGATCGATTTTTTTAACCTGACCGACGCAGAAAGAACCCTGCTCGGGTTCAAATTGGACGCTGTGGAAGCGGCCACGCAACGCGAGATCGTCCTGGCGGAGCTGTCCTTGATCATTCAGGGCATGCCGCCGGCCAATGCCTCAATGACCTCCAAGTCTTCCGGGGTGACCCGCGGCAACCCCTCTGCGCCGAAGAAAATGAGGGGAGGCATGTAAGAGAAACGCTCATTTGTTATGAAACTCCATGCCTCAAGTGCGAGGTTCTCCGTTCTACTCATAGCGGCCTTCTTGATTGGAGCCGGCGCCGGTCTGTTACTTGCCGGTTGTGGTCGCGCGCAGGCCCCTGCCGCCGACGCAGACGCGGCCAAAACGCTTTACACCTGCGGCATGCATCCGCAGGTCGTCCAGCCTGGACCTGGCAACTGCCCGATTTGCGGCATGAAGCTCACAGCCATCCGCAAGCAGCCCGGGGCCGCGAATGCCGCAGCGGCACCGTCCGGTGAGCGCAAAATCAAGTACTACAAATCCACCATGGCGCCAGGCGAAGTGCGGCCCACCCCGGGTCAAGACAGCATGGGCATGGACATGGTGCCGGTGTATGAGGAGGAAGCTGCCGCGGCAGAATCAACCGCCATCGCGATTGACCCGGCGACCACCCAGAAGATGGACATCCGCACCGCACTGGTTACGCGCGGACGGCTGCGCCGGAACATTCGCACGGTGGGCGCCATCGATTACAACGAAACCACACTGGAGGACGTGACCACCAAGTTCAAAGGCTGGATCGAAAAACTTTATGTGGATGCCACCGGCCAGCAGGTGCATCGCGGCGATCCATTGTTCGAGATTTATTCACCAGAGCTTTACAGCGCTCAACGGGAATACTCGCTCGCGATGGAGCAAGGAACGAATGCCCCCGACGGCGCTTCGCTCAGAATCAGCGCACTCACCAAGCTGCAGTTTTTCGACATTTCCGCCGGGCAAATCGCCGAACTGGAGCGCACCGGACGGCCCAGTAAGACCGTGCGCATCCTGGCGCCCATGGACGGGGTTGTGGTCGAGAAGATGGTGGTCCAGGGCCAGATGGTGGACCCGGGAACGAAGCTCTACCGGTTGGCGGATCTGGGCTTGGTGTGGGTGCAAGCCCAGATTTACGAACAGGACCTGGCTTACGTGAAACTGGGCCAGGAAGCTACCGTTACCCTCTCTTACCTCCCCGGCCGCGAGTTCCGGGGGCGTGTGACCTACATCTATCCGAATGTGGACGAGAAGACCCGCACGGCGCGCGTGCGAATGGAGTTCCATAACCCCGGCTATTTCCTCAAGCCGGGCATGTTCGCCACGCTTCAAGTCATCTCGGAATTGGAACCTTCGGCGCTCTTGATACCCGACATGGCCATCTTGCGCAGCGGCGAAAAGACCACGGTGTTTGTCGCTTTGGATGGCGGAAAGTTCGATCCGCGCACGGTCACGCTCGGTCCGCAGGCCGAGAACGATACCTACCAGGTCATCAGCGGCTTGAAGGAAGGCGAACGCATCGTCACCTCCGGCCAATTCATGCTCGATTCGGAAAGCCAACTCCGCGAGGCCATCCAGAAAATGCTCAACCCGAATAAATCCGGCGCGTCTGCGCCGGAAGGCCGGGAAAGCACGACGGCAACACGTCCAGGCACCAAAGCCACGGGTCCGGAGCCGATAACCGGCGCCGCTCCGGCGGGAGAAGCCGCGGTCGTGAAGTACATCTGTCCGATGCCGGAACACGTGTCCATCGAATACGATAATCCGGGCCAGTGCCCCATTTGCGGCATGACGTTAGTGCCGGTGAACGCCGCGGCCCTGCACAAGCTCCAACCCGGCGGCAAGCTGCTCTACTACACCTGCCCCATGCCCGAACACAGCGAAGTTCACGAGAACAAACCGGGCAAATGCCCCAAGTGTGGCATGACGCTCATTCCCGTGATGGAAGCGCCTCCGGAAGCTCCTGCTGCGGGCCTGGTGACACCGGGGCATCAACACAGAGATTGAGCCGCGCAAACACGAGCTCTCATGAAATCAATCTGGATACTGACCGGCCTGCCACAAGCTGTGGCGCGCCTCTTCGCGATCTGGGTCACTGAATTCAGGCATCCGGCAGTATTCGCAACGGTTGCCGGCGCGTTCTCGAACGGCATTTCTGACCGCGGCGGAAATCGAAAGCCGGCTCATCTCCGGCTCGAGCCCCGCCTCTGGACCTCCGCTTTGATGAGCGAGACGAACCGATCTACCTCACAGATCTCATCCAGTTCAGCCTCTTCTTCCGCGGTCAATGCGCCCGCTCGGTTGCGTTCAAGAAGCTCTTGCGCGCGCGCCACCGTTGGCGCCGACGGGCGAAACTCCAGAATTTCCCCGGCCGTAGGCTGTCGGGCGAGAAACGAAATCACTTCCCGGCGGAGGCCGGAAGAACCAGACCATCCGCGCCGCAACCCGCGCGCGATAATTTCGCCCAGGCGTTCACGCTCCGGCTCCAGTTGCCGGGCAAGCTTGTCCGGAATCTCGATGGTCATCAGCGCGGCCTTTTCGGGCTCAAATCTTCCACGGAAACAATATGCTCTGCGTCGAGCGTTTCCGCCAGATCATCCTCGCGCAGCACTATGACGATGCTTTTGCCCACAGCAATAAACTCGGGATGCGCGATCTCAAATTTTCTGCCGTCGGAAAGATGCAGCACAAACGGTCTGAAGCCCCCGCGCATTCGTCGCTTGATTTGCTCCGTATTCACAACGCTTCATTATCACCGATTCCCGCAATTGGCAAGACTGACCGGCCCGGCAACGTCTAGGCATATACCGCTGCTGACGGAGCTTGAGCAAGGCTCGGTTGACTGGCACTACTTATGCTCAAGGGCATCATAGATTTTTCGCTCAGGAACAAGTTCGTCGTCCTGCTGGGGACGACCGCGCTCGCGCTGGGCGGCGCTTATGCGCTCAAGAATATCCCGCTGGATGCCATTCCGGACCTCTCGGATGTGCAGGTCATTGTCTATACCGAGTGGCCAGGGCAGGCGCCGCAGATCGTGCAGGACCAGGTCACCTATCCCATCACCACCAAGATGCTCTCGGTGCCCAAGGCGAAGGCCGTGCGCGGCTACTCCTTCTACGGCTTTTCGTTTGTGTATGTGATTTTCGAGGATGGCGCCGATCCCTATTGGGCGCGCAGCCGCGTGCTCGAGTACCTCAACGGCCTGGGCGGGCGGCTCCCCGCCGGGGTATCGCCCAGCCTGGGTCCGGACGCCACCGGCGTCGGTTGGGCGTTCATGTATTCTATTAACTCCACCAACCGCGACCTGGCCGAACTGCGCTCGATGCAGGATTGGTACCTGCGCTACCAACTGGCGTCAGTCGAAGGAGTCTCCGAAGTCGCCTCCGTCGGCGGTTTCGTCAAACAATACCAGGTCACGGTGGACCCGGCCAGGTTGCGCGCCTACAACCTCTCGATTTCCCAAGTGGCGATGGCGGTCAAGCGCAGCAATGGCGAAGTGGGCGGGCGTTCCATTGAACTGGCGGAGAAGGAATTCATCCTGCGTGTGCGCGGCTACATCGAGAAGCTGGACGACCTGCGGAAAGTCGCCGTGGGTGTCGGGGACAAGGGCGTGCCGATCCTCCTGGGGCAGGTCGCCAATGTGGAACTGGGCCCGGACATGCGGCGCGGCATCGCCGAACTCGATGGCGAAGGCGAAACCGTCGGCGGGATTGTCGTCGTCCGTTACGGCGCCAACGCCCGGCAAGTGATTCTCGACGTGAAGCAGAAGCTCGAGGCCGCCATGAAGGGCCTGCCTTCCGACGTGACTTACACCATCGCTTACGACCGCAGCGCCCTCATCGACCGCGCGGTCAAAACCCTCGAAGAGAAGCTCCTCGAGGAGAGCCTCGTCGTGGCGCTGGTCTGCCTCGCCTTCCTCATGCATCTGCGCAGCGCCTTGGTTGCCATCCTGGTTTTGCCCGTCGCGGTGCTCCTCTCCTTCCTCGTCATGTTCGGCCAGGGCATCAGTTCCAACATCATGTCCCTGGGCGGCATTGCCATCGCCATCGGCGCCATGGTGGATGCCGCCATCATCATGATCGAAAACGCCCATAAACATATCGAGCATGACCAGGGCAAAAAACCCCACTGGGACATCATTCGCGACGCCGCCGTCGAGGTGGGGCCGACGCTGTTCTATTCGCTGTTGGTCATTACCGTGTCTTTCCTGCCAGTCTTCACCCTCCAGGCCCAGGAAGGCCGGCTCTTCAAGCCGCTGGCCTTCACCAAAACTTACTCCATGGGCGCAGCCGCGCTGCTCTCCATCACCCTGGCCCCAATCCTCATGGGCCTGTTCATCCGCGGGAGAATTCCAGCCGAAGAGAAAAACCCCGTCAACCGCCTGCTCCTCTGGCTCTACCATCCGGTCATTGACTTCGTCATAAAATGGCGCTGGCCCGTCGTCTTGACTGCCGCCGGCCTGGTCGTTTGGGTGTTCTTCCCCTGGAACAGTCTGTGCGCGCGCCTCCTGCCCGAGGGCAGGGCCAAGGAATGGGCCTTCAAGGCCGGGAAGTTTTTCCCCTATCAGAACCTCGGCTCGGAGTTCATGCCGCCGCTTTACGAAGGGGACCTGCTCTACATGCCCACGACCTTCCCCGGCATCTCCCCCACCAAAGCGCGCGAAGTGCTTCAGGTCACTGATAAAATGATCCGCCAATTCCCCGAGGTGCGCCGCGTCTTCGGCAAAATTGGCCGCGCCGAAACGGCCACCGACCCGGCCCCCTTGGACATGATCGAGACGACCATCATGCTCAAGGACGAGGAGCAATGGCCCAAGGTGGACATCAAAGATCAGAACGGCAAGGTCATCGCCCACCGGCGCCGCACCCCGGACGAACTGACCGATGCCCTGGACGCCGCCGTGAGAATCCCGGGCCTGAACAACGCCTGGACCATGCCCATCAGGACCCGCATCGACATGCTGGCCACCGGCATTAAGACCGAGGTTGGCATCAAGGTCGCCGGCCCCGACCTGGCCGAGTTGGAGCGCATCGCTTCGGAGATTGAAGCGGTCGTCAAAACTGTCCCGGGCACCCTCAGCGCCTTTGCCGAACGAACCATGGGCGGCAATTACATCGAGTTCAACATCGACCGCGATGCCATCGCCCGCTACGGCCTGACGGTCGGCGACGTCCAGGACGTGCTCGAGGTCGCCCTGGGCGGCCTGCCCTTGACCACCACCGTCGAGGGCCTCGAGCGCTACGCGGTCAACCTCCGCTACAGCCGTGATTTCCGTGAAAACCTTGGGGCCCTGCGTCAAATCGTCGTGCCCACCCCCACCGGCGCCCAGATCCCCCTGGGCCAGTTGGCCAAAATCCAGACCGTCCATGCCCCCATGGGAATCAAGAGTGAGGCCGCAATTCCGAATGCGTGGATTTATGTGGATGTCAAAGGCGTTGACATCGGCAGCTACGTCAGGATGGCGATGCGCGCCGTCAACGATGCCGTTGCCAACGGAACCATCAAGCTGCCGAGCGGCTACAATATCTTCTGGAGCGGCCGTTACGAATACATGCTTCGCGCCAACGAGCGCCTGAGGATTGTCGTGCCCCTCACGCTCCTGCTCATCATCCTGATCATTTACCTGAACACACGTTCCGCCATGAAGACGGCCATCGTCATGCTGGCCGTGCCCTTCTCCCTGGTGGGCGCCATTGGCATTCTCGCCATCCTTCACTACAACCTAAGCGTGGCGGTTTGGGTCGGCATCATTGCCTTGGCCGGCCTGGACGCCGAGACCGGCGTGGTCATGCTGCTCTACCTGGACCTGGCCTATGCGGATTGGCTGGGCAAGGGCCGGATGCGCAGCCTGGCCGACCTGCGCGATGCCATCTACCACGGCGCAGTCAAACGCGTCCGTCCCAAAGCCATGACCGCCTGCGTGATTATCGGCGGCCTGGCCCCAATCCTCTGGAGCCACGGCGCCGGCGCCGACGTGATGAAACGCATTGCCACCCCGATGGTCGGCGGCGTGGTGACCTCGACCCTCATGGAACTGATGGTCTATCCCGCCATCTTCTACGCGTGGCGGGCCCGGCGGATCAAAACTCCCGGGCCGTGATTGGTTGGCAAGACCTGGAAGGCTGCCGGTTCATTTGCCGCTCTCGGATATTCTCGGCAGGCTGTTGATGGCGATATCCTTGGCGAGCGCCTGTCTTACGAGAAAGCGGGGTCACATCTCCACATTCCACATTCGGCACATCGAGTTCACCTCCCCGCTCGCTTTCAACATCCCTTGGCGGTTGTTGCCTTTGTGTGGAATGTGGAGATGCGACCCCATTTCTCGGTAAACTGGGGCTGACGGTTTTCTCGGGGCTCAGAGCCCGTTGAGCGCCTCAATCAGCCGCCTGAGCCGCCCGTAGTCGCGCCGGTTGAAGCCGAAGCCGATGCGCGGCAGATCCACAAATTCGCCGTCGGCGATTTCTTCCGGAGTGGCCTCGATCCGCTTGATTTCTGGGCCGATGATGATGTCTGCAAAGTCCTCGTTCAGGGCCTGGAGGGCGGTGCCGGCGGGAGGATGCTTGAGGCGGATGACGAAGAGGTCTTTGACAAAACGGCTCGAGTGGAAATTCCGGTAAAAACGGGTGATGAGCTTCACGGCCTGGTCGGTGTCGTCGGTGATTTGGTAGAGGTTCAGGTCGTCCGGGGAGATCAGGAGGCCGCGCAGCAAGTGTTCGCGGACGTGCTTATCCCACGTTTTCCAATAGGCGCCCCCGGGCCGGTCGATGAGCACTAGAGGCATCAACTGGCTCTTGCCCGTTTGCATGAGGGTCAGCGCCTCGTAGCCTTCATCCATAGTTCCGAACCCGCCGGGAAAGAGCGCCAGCGCATCCGAGTGGCGGATGAAGATGAGTTTCCGGGTGAAGAAATACTTGAAGGTGACCAGCTTGCTGTCTTCGCGAATCACCGGGTTGGCGGCTTGTTCCCAGGGCAGGCGGATGTTGGCGCCGAAGCTCATTTCCGGCCCGGCTCCTTCGTGCCCCGCCTGCATAATGCCGCCCCCGGCGCCGGTGATGACCATGAAGCCGGCTTGGGCGATTTTGCGGCCGAACTCCACGGCCTGCTGGTACTCCGGCCGGCTCGGCAGAGTGCGCGCGGAACCGAACATGGCGACTTTGCGGACCTGGCCGTACGGGGCAAAGAGCCTGAACGCATAACGCAACTCGCGAACCGCGGTTTGAATCACGCGCACGTCCCCGCCGTCCTGCACGTCCGTGAGCAGTTTGAGCGCGTTCTCAATGATATCGGCCACGTTCTCCGCGTTGAATCCGCCCCCTTTATATTCAATCAACTCCTGAATTCGCCGTTTCAACTCAGCGTCCGCCGGCGGCTTGTCTGTCTTGACCATAGACCCCGATCATAACCGCCGGCCACGGGGCTTTCCACCAAGATTAAGATTAAGATTAAGATTAGGAGCCAGAAACTGCCACGCAAAGAGGCTACGTGCACACGTCCCCTCATTCCTCCTTGCCATCGAGGGACCGAAGCGCAAACCTTCCCGCGTGAAATTCGCCATCTGCAACGAAATTTTTCAAGGTTGGAATCTCGAGGACACGCTGGCCGCTGCCGCGCGATTTGGCTTCGATGGTTTGGAGATCGCTCCCTTTACCCTGGCGCCGGCGGTCACGGACATTTCCGCATCAGACCGCGAACGGATGCGCGAGGCCGCCGCGCGGCGCGGAATCCAAATCGCAGGCATCCATTGGGTGCTGGTGAAGCCTGAGGGACTTCATGTCAGCCACCCCGACGCGGCGATCCGGCAGCGCACGGCCCGTTACTTTTGCGACCTGGTGGATTTTTGCGCGGACCTGGGGGGGACCCGGATGGTGGTCGGCTCGCCAAAACAGCGCAACGTCCTGCCAGGGGTTTCGCCCGGCCAGGCCCGGGACTGGGCTCTCGAGACCTTCCGTCCGGCAGTCGCCGCAGCCCAGGGGCGCCGCGTCACGATCTGCCTCGAGCCGCTCAGCCCGGCCGAGACCAATTTCATCAACACCGCCGCGCAGGCCATCGAGTTTGTCGGCCAACTGCCCTCCCCCAGCTTCCAAATCATCCTCGATGCCAAGG
>Ga0187868_1002191_pt1 | contig 13036 bp, 8 predicted proteins | sample June2016WEW_13_4_FD_133014 | JGI IMG/M metagenome (GOLD analysis project Ga0187868, IMG submission 133014) | Peatland microbial communities from SPRUCE experiment site at the Marcell Experimental Forest, Minnesota, USA - June2016WEW_13_40 | ecosystem: Environmental > Terrestrial > Soil > Wetlands... | reverse complement strand
GAGAACGAATTCCGGAAACATGACCCATGGGGCACGCGCGCCGATTCCCTGATTCTTCCCTTCGGGTCTCTGGTTTTCCCCTTCCGGGTCCGCGGCGGGATCGGCGAGAAGCTGGTAGACGGTGTTGATCTTGAGCGGGTAGGTTCCGGTTCGCTTGTACAAGTCAAAGGAGGGGATGATGCGGTCGGCTGCTTGCTTGCTCGCCGTCGTACGCTCGTCTCGATAGCAGAACGGCTCGCGCAACACCGAGCCGTCGGGCGCGAGGCGCACATAGTCCACTGACCAACCGTCGACGCCAATCGATGCAATGCCTTCGGGAGCGGCCACGGCGGCTTTTCGCAGACCCTCTTCGAGACCGGCAAGAAGCCGAGTGAGCGGCCAGCACAATGAATTGCCGCGACGCACCGGGCCGTTGGGAATGCGATGGATGATTTCGACGCTGGGCTCGCTTTTGACCCAGCGAAGCAGCGAAACGCGGCAGCTTTCTGCGCCTAAATCGATGGCAACACGCGCAGCTTCTTGCATGACGAAAGCGAAACTCCGGTTTCTTCAGCGCACGAAGGCTTCAGTCAGGCCGCCGTCCACAGGAATGACGTGGCCCGTAGTGCAACGCGCCCGGGGACTGGCCAGGAAGAGGATGGCTTCCGCGCAGTCGGAACCGCCGATTGCCTTGTGCGTCAATGTGCGCTCGGCATAAAACGCTGCCAGGCGGCTGCGAAGCTCCTCGTCGCTGAACGATTCCTGGAAAGGAATATTGTACTTGCGCAGCGAAGCGCGAACGCGGTCTCGGGGAAACATCAATGAACCCTTAACCACGGTGGCGGGTCCAATGCCGTTCACGCGCACGTTGGGCGCCATGCTCACCGCCAGTTCGCGGATCAGGTGCGAGAGCGCGGCCTTGCTCACGTCGTACGCCTCGCTGCCACGTTTGGCCACCACCGCGTTGGCAGAGCTGGTAAAGACAATGTTCCCGTGCAGTCCCTGCTCTTCAAAAAGCTTTGCGGCTTCATCGGCGAGCAGGTAGTTCGCGGTCACGTTCACGGCCAGCGTGTCGGACCACATCTCGTCGGCGATCTCGCCCTCCGCTGTGGAAGGAAACAGCGCCGCGGTGTTGATAAGAATGTCGATGCCCCCGAAGGCCAGCGCTGCTTCGCCCAGTGCTTTGCGAATCGACTCGCGGCTGCGAATGTCGACGATATGGTGGCCGGTAAACTCCGGCGACGCGATGGCGGCAATCTCACCAGCCACGCGCGCCACGCCTTCTTCGTTGCGGTCGGCGACAAACACATGCGCGCCGCGCGACGCAGCCAGCCGCGCCACTTCGCGCCCAATGCCACTGGCGCCGCCCACGACGAATGCCACACGCCGGCTAAGCTCTTTCTCCGGCGGACGGCGGCGAATTTTGGCCTCCTCCAGCGCCCAATACTCGATGCGGAACGCTTCGGCAGCCGGCAATGCCACGTAATTGTCAAAGACTTTGAAGCTCGCCGGATCCATTCCGGGTGGGCACTGAGGCACGGTGCCGCTCACTTTGCCCTCGCCCAGCAAGCTCGCGCCATCCATCACATGAATCGCGTTGGTGTAAAACTCGCCGGTGATGCGCGCCTCGGTCTTGTCTTTGCCGAAGCTGAACATCCCCATCCCGGGAATGAGCACGACGGCGGGGCTGGCGTCGCGCTGCGCGGGCGAATCGGGCTTGGCAAACGTGCGGTAGTAGGCGCGGTACTGGTCGCGATACTCGGCCAGCGCGCAATCGATCTGCTTTTTCAGCGCCTCTAAATCTTCGTTCGCACCCCAGGAGACAAACATGGGCCGTATCTTGGTGCGAATAAAGTGATCGGGACAACTGGTCCCGAGGAAGGCGAGATCCTTGCCATGTGCGGAATTCACGAACTGCAGCACGTCGGGTGCATCGGAGAAACTGCTGATGTACCGCTGCCGGGCGCTGATGCGCCCGCGGAGGAACGGAGCGATCCGGATCGCGAGGTCACGGCGGTCAGAGCGCGCCGGCACGGCCTCGCCGCCGAAGTGAATTTTGCTCTTGCTGCGCCCGTGGCGCTCGATGAACTGCCCAATGCTGTCGATCACGTTCAGTGTGTTCAGGTAGCACTCGCGCTGCGTCTGGCCCCAGGTGAAGAGCCCATGCCCGCCCAGCACGATGCCATCGCAACCGTGATTCTCGCGGACGATCCGCTTCATCATCATGGCCAGCTCGAAGCCGGGCCGCTGCCACGGCAGCCACACCAGCGAGTGGTTGAATTCGCGGTTGAACTCTTCCATGCGGGATTTGCCGTTGGCGCTTGCGGCCAGCGCGATTCCCCAGTCGGGGTGCAGATGATCCAGATGCGGGAAGGGCAGGAATCCGTGCAGCGGTGTGTCAATGGATGCGGCGACAGGATTGTTGCGGAAGGCGCAAAGCGGATACATTTCCGCCATCTCGTCTTCAAATTCCACGCCTTTGTAGATGCGCTCCAGCGCCAGCAGCTTTTCCTGGTAGAGCGTGGCGAAGCCGCTGCGCTTGATGCTGCCCAGGTCGCCGCCGGAGCCTTTCACCCACAGCACTTCTACTGGATTGCCGGTCAGCGGATCCGTCTCGACGACCTTTGAGCTGGTGTTTCCGCCGGCAAAGTTGGTGATGCGCAGGTCCGAACCGAGCAGATTCGAGCGGTAGCGCAGAAGTTCAGGCTCATCGAGACCAGCCGCCACGGTGGGATCCCAGCGGTCCTCAAGAAAATGCAGTACAGGAGATGCAGTCGTCGCCAATGTCATAGGAAGCACTCAAATGGGGAATGAATCGAGCTCCAATTCATGATACAGCCAGCGGCGGCAGGAAAACGTTTCATACACGAATTCCGGGCGGGGAGAGTTTCGAGCTCGGTTCTCACGCCTTGCCGAAAAATGCTCGTCCTAATCGGCCTTCAAGCCGGCTCGCCCACTGCAACTGCGTGTGCCGAACTCTCCGGCGCGGGCTTTCGCTCTTTGTCTTCGGCGCTCAGAGTATCCGGCGTTACCACGCGGTGATGCGCGTAGTTATATGGAGGCACAGTATACCCGCGCAGAATCGATATGCCGAGCTGGATCAGCCGCGGTCCGTAGGTCTCCGGCTCGTGCGAGATGGAGCCAACAATCGCACTCGAAACCCTGCGCATCTCCTCGAGCACTTCAGGAATGCAGTCCTGGCCCACGATGGCGAAGTTCGCTTCCTGCCCTGCCTTGCGCACTGCGTCCAGAACACCCAGCGCACTGGAATCAGTGGCGGCAGCAACCAGTGTGTGCTCACCGGGGTTTCTCACGCAAAGATACTCGTTCATTGCCCTGTGGCTTGCCTCGCGCATGCCTCTTCCTTCGATCTGCACGAAGTGGTCGGGCGTCAGATCCTTGAACCTTTCCCGGATTCCGTCGAAGGCGCCGGCAATGCGGTTCTGCACAAAGCTGCCGGCTTCTCTAAATCCAACGCCCACCACCCGGTCCACCTTGCCCCTCCATTGCCTCTGGGCATACTGCGCCAGGATGGATGCAGCCTCGTACCCAACTTCGAAGTTGTCCACGCCGAAGTAGGTCGCATTGGGGTGAGGCACGTCAATGGCCACCATGGGAATCTCGGCCTTCTTGAAGATGTGCGCCACCCGAGGCGCAGCGGCCTCTTCCACCTGGAATTCGAGCACCAGGTCAACGCGCTTGGCCACGAATTCTTCGGCGTTGCGCACGGCCACGGCGGGATCGTAGCGGTTGTCGAGAACGATCAGCTCAACGCCCGAGGCAGCTGCAGCCGCTGTCACGCTCTGCGCCACCGCCTCGCTGAACGGCATCTCAGCGCTCTGCACAGCAAACCCGAAGCGCAAGCGCCGAGGCCGCGAAACGAGCCGGTACTGGCCGCTCGGCGTCTGCGCCAGATAGCCGCGATGCACAAGTGTCTTGAGAATGCGGTAGACGCTGGTCTTGGAGATGTTTGTGCGCTGGTAAACGTCCTCGAGCGTCATGGGCGTATTGTCCTGCTCCAGCAGCTCGATGACGTCGAGCGCCTTGGAGAGAATCGGAATCAGATACAGCCGCTTGATCTTCGCTTTGGCCAACGACCCCTCCCCGCTGATACCCCTATTGAAACACAAGCTCGCAAACGATCATAAGAACAAGCTCACGCATAACTGCTTACGGCCGAACTGCGGCTACCGCGCACCTCGGCCGCGCGTTCCACATAGCCGCTTGCGCGCAGCGCCTCCAGCGGGTCGGCCGGTAGCCCATGGGCCTCGCGCCATGCGTGCGTCAACGGACGCACATCGAACCAGAACGCGCCGCGATAGAGCTCTTCGGCGGCCACCAGATCGCAGTTTTGCTGCAACTCCGCCAGCCTTCCGCGATCCACAAGCGCGGCTTTCAAGTAAAGCTCCTGCGCGGTCATCACGGTCTGCACCATCGCCTCCATCTTGCCCTTCAGGTTGTGGCTCTGGTCGATCATGTAGGCAATGTCGATTTTGAGGCCGTCGTCACTTGCCGCATGGATTTCGTGGAAGATGCGGAAGATCTGGTAGGGATCGATCGAGCCCAGCGTCAGATCGTCGTCGGCATAGCGCCGGTCGTTGAAGTGGAACCCGCCGAGCATCCCCGTGTGGAGGAGCCACGCGACAATCTGCTCGATGTTCTGCGCGTTGTAGTGGTGGCCGGTATCGACGAGCACGCACGCCTGCGGCCCCGCGTTGCGCGCAAGGTGGCTCGACATGCCCCAATCGGCGATATCGGTGTGATAGAAAGCAGGCTCAAAGGGTTTGTACTCCACCAGCAATCGCTGATCGGGCGCCAGATGGCTGTGCGCAGCCTGCAATGCCTCTTCAAGCCAGCCGATGCGCTTACGCATGCTTTGCGTTCCGGGATAATTCGATCCGTCGGCCATCCATAGTGAGATGTCGCGCGAGCCCAGCGCCTTCCCAATTTCGATCGAGTCCATCACGTGCTTCAGTGCCTGTTCGCGGATAGCGCGCGATGGATTGCACAGCGAGCCGAATTTGTATTCCTGATCCTGGAATAGATTGGGATTGATCGATCCAGAGCGGATGCCGAAGCGCTTCTCCAATTGCTGCACTTCAGGCACATCCTTCAAGCCGTCGGGCAGATCCCAAAGAACATGGAGCGCCAGCGTGGGCGTTACGCCCGTCAGCCGATTCACTTCGGCCGCGTCGGCAAACTTCTCCTCAATGGTGGTTGCAGCCGCAGCCTGCACAAACTTCCCGAAGCGCGTGCCGGTGTTGGCAAATCCCCACGAGGGAATCTCGATCCGAAAAGAATCCAATGCCTGGAATGCAACTTCCTGAACGTTCGAATCCGAAATCTTCATGAAATCCTCTTGCCAGCTAATTGATCGTTTGTTTCTTCCCGTTCCCTTCCCTGTGCCCTAATCCCTGTGTTCTAATCCCTATTCCCTGATCCCTGTTCCCTGTTCCCTGTCGTTCACTACAATCACGTTCAGGAATCTCGGCCCATGCACGCCCTTGATGCGCGTCATCTCAATGTCTGCCGTTGCGCTCGGCCCGGAGATCCAGGTGACGAGCGCCGGCGGCTGATCGCAGCGATCGAAATACTCCGGCAATGTCTCCACAATCTGGCTGGCGCGAACAACGCAAAGGTACCAGTCCGGAAGCAGGGTGATCACGCGCCGGCCTTCCGTCGCGGAGTGATGCAAGACTATCGTGCCGGAATCGGCGACGCCGCAAAAGCAGCCCGTCACCACGCCTTGGGCCCGCTCAATCTCGTCAGCGGGAAGGTTGTGGTCGATATTCCATTCGAAATCGCTGATTTGCCACGCTGCCGGAACCAGCCACCCGGCCGGAAGCCCGGGGGGCGCGACAAACATATGTCTGCCGCTCGCTTCAAGTTGCGCAGCGATCATGGCCCCAAGCTCCTCCGGTGCGCACTCCACCACCTCGGCATCGTATTCGCGAAGGCGTTCGATGAAAAGCTCCTGACAGGCTCTGACGGTTGACTTGCCTCGCGTTCGATAGTCGCGCGGCAGCCGCTCATAGCGCTCCGCAGCTTCTTCCGCCGTTGCTGCGGGATTCTGCCCGCCGCAACAGGCAGCCCGAATGCGGCCAAGAACCTGCTGGCGCGAGCTGGCAACCGGCCTCATTTCTTCCCCCGCTGGCGGTCTGCCCACCAATCGTGAAAGGCCTGTTTGGGCAGCCCGCGCAGGTCGCGGGTCTGAGTCCACTTCGCTCCGATGCCCGGCAGCGCGTGGATCCAACCGTCCTTGCGCGTGAAGAGGCCAAGCACGATCCGGCCTGCCCATTGCGCCAAGTGAGAGAGCCAAGCCCGCGAAAAGATCACGTTTGCCACGCGCAACCCGAGATACAGTGGATCGAAGAACCGCGAAACTTGCTTGCGCTCATCGTCGGTCACACGCGCGCGAAGTTCCAGCAGTACCTCGGGGATGTTGATCTTGACCGGGCACACCTCGAAGCAGGCGCCGCAAAGAGACGACGCGTAGGGCAGCGATTGCGCATGCCGCATCTGCTCGAGTTGGGGCGTCAGAATGGCGCCAATTGGACCCGGATACACCGACCCATACGCGTGGCCGCCGGTCTGCCGGTACACCGGGCAGGCGTTCATGCACGCGGCGCAGCGAATGCAGCGCAGCGTCTGCCGCTCTGTTTTGCGGGCCAGAATCGACGAGCGGCCATTGTCGAGCAGCACGACGTGAAACTTCTGCGGTCCGTCGCCCGGCGTCACGCCGGTCCAGAGCGACGTATACGGGTTCATGCGCTCGCCCGTCGCCGAGCGCGCCAGCAGTTGCAGCATAACTTCAAGATCGGCGAATCGCGGCAGCACTTTTTCAATTCCGGCCAGTGTGATCATGGTCCGCGGCAGCGTCAGGCACATGCGCCCGTTGCCCTCCGACTCCACCACCGCCACCGAGCCTGTTTCAGCGATCAGGAAATTCGCTCCGCTGATCGCCGTCGGCACCGAGAGAAATTTCTGCCGCAGATAATTCCGCGCTGCCGCTGTCAGCGCCTCCGGCTCGTCGGAGAGATTCTCAATCCCCATGCGCCGCGCGAAGATCTCCCGCACCTGGCTGCGATTCACATGCAGCGCAGGAACCACAATATGCGAGGGCTCTCCCTCGCCAAGCTGCAGGATGATTTCCGCCAGGTCCGTCTCGTAGGTCCGAATGCCGTTGGCCTCGAGAAATGGATTGAGTTGAATCTCAGCCGAGGTCATCGTTTTGATCTTGATGACCTCATCGGCCTTCTCTTCGCGCAGCAATTCGAGAATGATGCGCCGCGCATCGGCAGCATCCGACGCCCAGTGCACCGTGCCGCCGGCGGCCGTACACCGCGCCTCGAACTGCTCGAGGTACACGCTTAGGTTTTCGAGTGCCTCATCTCGAATCAGGGCGGCTGCTGAACGCAATTCCTGCCAATCCTGCTTCTCCGCAACGAGCCGCGCGCGCTTGGCTTGAATCACGTCGATCGCGTGTGCCACATTCTTGCGCAATTGCGAATTGCGGAGCACGAGAAGCGCAGCCACGGGAAACGGCGGCGCAAGAGCCGGGTCAAGAATCGGACGATCGCTGACCTCGCGCTCCGCCACAGCCTCGTGCTCCGCCGCTGCGCTCATCCCATCAACTCCGCGGGCTCTTCCTCGGTGCTGGCCAGAATCTGCGCCATGTGGATCGTCTTCATTCCTGCGTTCTGGCGGTGCAGCGCTCCACCCAGGTGCATCAGGCAGCTATTGTCCAGAGCCGTGCAAAACTCCGTGCCCGTCGCCAGCACGTCCGCGAGCTTCGTTGCCAGCATCGCCGACGAAACTTCGGCGTTCTTCACGCTGAACGTCCCGCCAAACCCGCAGCAGCGATCCAGATTTTCGAGCGGCACAAGGTCCAGCCCACGCACTTTCCTCAGCAGCCGGAACGGCCGATCGCCCAGTTTCAAGGCCCGAAGCCCATGGCAGCTTGCATGGTAGGTCACGCGATGGGGAAAGTATGCGCCCACATCCTCCACGCCCAGTTTGTCGACGAGAAACTCGCTCAACTCGTGGACTCTCGGCAGGAGCGCCGCGAACTCCTTGCGCAGCGCGTCGTCTCCAAGCTCCTCAAGCAGCCGGGGTACTGAACGCGGATCATCGCCACGCACGACGATGAAGGAATCACGACCGCTTCCGCGTCGGCGTAGAGCATCACCAGTCGTTTCGCCTGGCTGAAAGCCTCGCTCCGGAAACCTGTATTGGCGTGCATCTGCCCGCAACACGTCTGGCCTGGCCGGAACTCCACCTCCACGCCCAGACGCTCCAGCAAACGGACTACTGCGCGCCCGGTCTCCGGAAACAACGTGTCGTTATAACAGGTTATGAAAAGCGAAGCGCGCATGCAGCCACTCCACAAAATACATGAGTTTCAAGCAAGAAACCGAATGATATACCGTGAGAAACCAGTTGTCTATTGCAATTCCGCGCCTTGTACGGCTCCGTCCTCCCCCTTTCGCGTTGTCAAAAACTTGCCGGCGGCCTGGCGCAGCCACATTCCTTGCCGGGCTCAAATTCTCACTCGCCCATTGGAACGAATTTGCTTGTGTTCGATCATTCCCGCCGATCGTTCTTCAACCTTCGTCTCCCGGCTGCGTCTAACTCACCGAGTTTTCCGGTTTTATCTTTTGCGGACCGCGTTTTGCTTTTCCTCATTCGGCGTGAAATGTCCGTTGCGCATTGAGTATTCATTTGCGGGGTTAGTTTTCAAAGGCCAGGCCATTCGTTTCCCACAAACGAAGCACCCGGCGGCAACCGAGCCATCGCCGGCACCTTGGGTAGTTCGCGGGCTATCTGTCCCGTTATGATGAAGTTGTCGACCATTTCGGTCGGTTTGTTCAACCGGATCCGGCTTTTCGCCGGTTTTCTCGCCGCCCATCGCAGTTCTTTTTCTCCCGACGGCGAAAACTCTTCAGAAATTCGAGGGTCTCTCTCAAGAAAGGGTCCAGGATCTCTCCCTATGATCAATTCACGCTCGCTCCCCCTGTGCGTGTTGGCCAGTGTCTTTCTCTGTTCCGTCGCCGCTCCGGCACAGAATGTCGCGCCGACAATCCGCATCGTCAACCCCATCGACGAAAGCCAGTTGGTCACGCTCAAAGGCAACACTCACCCGGCGGCCAATGCAAAGAACGACCGCGGACCCGTGAGTCCTGGTTTCGTTTTACCTGATCTAACGCTCGTCCTTAGCAGGAGCCCTGAGCAACAGGCCGCCTTTGACGCCTTTGTCGCCAGCCAGTACGATACCGGTTCGCCGAACTACCATCAATGGCTCACGCCCGCGCAGATCGGCGCGCAGTTTGGTCCCGCCCAGGCAGACATCGCGACCATTACTGGTTGGCTCACGAGCCACGGCTTCACGGTCAAACAGGTCACGCCGGACCGCATGACCATCCGCTTCGGCGGTACAGCCGCTCAGGTCGAGAGCACATTCCATACCCAGATTCACAACCTGTCAGTGAATGGCATGCCGCACTATGCGAACATGACCGATCCGCAGATCCCCGCTGCGATAGCTCCGGTCGTGGTGGGTGTAAAGGCGCTGCACAACTTCCTGCCGCACCCGCTGCATCGGCTGGGCAGCATGGTCCAGTTCGATAAAGCAACAGGGAAGTGGGAGCGGATCGTCAACAATGCCGCCGCGACAAGCCTCACGCCGAGCACGTCTGGAAATGGCTCGGCCTTGACCCCGTTGAACAGGATTACGGCACCCCGGACTGCGGCCGCGGGCGGCGGCGTCCACGCCATGTTCGGCATCAACGTGCCCGCTGACCCGTCAGCAGGAGAGTCTGCCTACCTCGAAGAAGATGTAACGCCCTACGACTTCGCCACCATCTACAACGTCACGCCGCTGTGGAACAACGGAATTACAGGATCCGGCCAGACCATCGCCATCGCCGGCACCAGCGAAATCAACTTGCCCGACGTCACCACCTACCGCAGCGCCTTTGACTTGCCCGCCTACACTTCGAGCACCGCGCCGCAGCAAATCGACACCGGAGACGGACCGGCGGCCACCGTGTGCACCAGCACCAGCCCCTACGCGGTCTGCGGCATCGGCGATCTCGAAGAAAATTCGCTGGACGTGGAAGCCTCGGGGGCCGTGGCAACCGCCGCCCAGATCAAGCTAATCGTCACTGGCCAGAATGCGGAAGGCACCATCGACACCGTCTTCGACTCCTCGCAATATGTTGTCCAGAACCTCACCGCCAAAATCCTCAGCGTCAGTTACGGCCTGTGCGAGTTGGGCCAGGGCACCTCGGGCAACGTTGCTTACTACGACCTGTGGCAGTCGGCGGCGGCCGAGGGAGTTTCGGTCTTTGTGGCCACTGGCGATTCCGGCTCGCCCAGTTGCGACCAAGGCGGCGATGAATACGGCACTCCCTATACAGCGCAATATGGCCTGACGGTCAGCGGCATGGCCTCCACGCCCTATAACACCGCAGTCGGCGGCACGGATTTCAGTTGGTGCAAGCCGGTTTTGACAGACAACGGGAACGAGATCACGGGTTGCCCGGCCTCGAGCACCGCGCAGGGCTCTTCGGCCTACTGGAATACCTCCAACAACACCAGCGAAGGGGGCGAAAGCGCGCTTGGATATGTCCCGGAGATTCCCTGGAACGACACCTGCGAGAATCCCATCATCGCCAGTTTCCTGGAGAGCTTTGCGTCGCAGGACATTGACGTCAGCGCCGGGACGACCCCCGAAGAGGCCTGCAGCTTCGTCTATAACGACTGGTATTCAATCTATGTGGAAACCCAAGGCCAAGTCGACATTTCCTCCTACATCGACACCGCTGGAGGCAGCGGCGGCGCAAGCAACTGCGTGGTTAACAGCACCAACCCCGATTCCGAAAACCTCGGCACTTGCACCACCGGTTCTACAACCACCGGCTCCACCAACGGAAATATCACCCTCGCCAACAATGGATGGCCCAAGCCGGCCTGGCAGCAGCTAGGCGTCACAGGCACCAACACCGGAGATGGTGTGCGCGATCTTCCCGACGTCAGCTTCTTTGCCGGGAACGGCGCATTGGACAGCGCAACCCTCATCTGCGTCTCCGCTCTGGGAGCCTGTACCTACAGCGACACCTCCGAGAATTTCTACCAGGAGGTAGGCGGGACTTCGGTCGGCAGTCCGGAAATGGCCGGCGTCATGGCGCTGATCGATCAGAAATCGGGCGGGGCGCAGGGCTTGGCCAATCCCGGTCTTTACAGCCTGGCGCTCAAGCAGACCTACTCAAGCTGCAGCGCGGAAACCGTAAAGAACACGAGCAGCAGTTGCTACTTTAACGACATCGACACCGGAACCAATGCCATGGCCTGCGATCTCCCCGGCGGAATCGAGGGCGGCGACGAGGGGGAGGATTACGAGGGCACGCCTTCGCCGAACTGCGTGGCCATCAATTCCGGAGACAGTGTGGGCACTCTCGTCAGCTCCGGCACAACCCCGGCTTTCAACGGCGCCGTGGGCTATGACATGGCAACCGGATTGGGATCGCTCAATGTAGCCAACGTCGTGAACGCGTGGATCTCCGACTTGGGCACCGCCAGCTCCACCATGGGCGTCACCCTTAATCCCACCGGCACCATCTCCGCCGGCACCTCGCTCGCCATCACGGTTACCATCACCGGCTCCGGAAGTTTAGCTGCGCCTACGGGCTCGATTGTGGTCTCCGGCGGCGGATACAGCGCTACCGGAATGCTTACGGCTGTCACCCCGGCAACCAAGCCGGCGAGCAGCACGGCAACCATCACCATCCCGCCCAGCAGCCTCAGCCCGGGCAGCGTGACGCTGACTCTGACCTATAGCGGCGACAGCGACTACGCCTCCATAAATACGACGAAAAGCGTAACCGTGTCGGCGGTCACCCCCACCGTCACCGTGAACGCGCCCGCCACCGATAATGTGGTCAACGCCGTCCTGGTGACGGTTGCAATCAGCGGCCCTGCGGGAGCGCCCGCCGCAACCGGAGACGTGTCGCTCGCCCAAACCTCGAACTGCACCACAAACTGCTATAGCTCAACCGCAGCTACACTCAATAGCAGCGGCGCCGCCACGTTCACCATCCCGGCCAACTCCTTGAACCCGGGCAGCGATGTCCTGACGGCGACCTATAACGGCAGCGCGAACTACTATTCCAGCGGCACCGGCACAGCCACGGTCGATATGGTCAGCACCGCGTTGTTGACGCCAACCATTTCGGTAACGCCCACCCCTGCCACCATCGATTCGAGCCAGACGCTGAACGTCAGCGTCACGGTAACTGGCTCCAGCGGCGCGGGAACAGGAACGGTTACGTTGACAGCTGGCAGCTACACGTCGATCGCTGAGCCACTCGTATCGGGCGGGGCCACGTTCACCGTGCCCAGCAACAGCCTGTCCTCGGGAACGGCCACTGTGACCGCCAGCTATAGCGGCGACGCGACCTACGCCTCCGGCAGCGGCAAAGGGAACGTGACGGTGACCAAGTCTATCTACTCGCTGGCTGCGACTGCACCGGCAGCGGTTTCTCCTCCCTCCTCAAGCACATCAACCATCACAGGAACCACGAGCAGCACGGACTACACCGGGGTGGTCACGCTGAACTCCTGCGCACTCACCTCGTCGAGCGTAACCAATCCCAACTCTCCGCCCACCTGCTCAGTCACGGGGACGATCACATACGTCTCGGGTACAGCGACCGGCAGCGGAACAGCCACCATTTTCACGACAGCCGCCAGCACATCCGGGTTGGTGCGTCCCGAGCCGGCCGGCAAAGGCTGGCTGGGCGCGGGTTCCGGCGCGGTTCTTGCTTTCCTGGTCTTCCTGGGAATTCCAGCACGGCGGCGTAGTTGGCGGGCGACGCTTGGCATGGTGGTGCTGCTGGCGGTACTGGGGAGCCTGTCTGCCTGCGGCGGTAGCAGCGGGACGACGACAACAACGACCCCTGGTACTTCGGCCGGGACCTACACTTTCACCGTGAGCGGGACCGGGAACGATCCGGCCAGCACGGTGGAGAGCACTACCTTCGTCCTAACCGTGAACTAG
>Ga0187868_1002186_pt1 | contig 13045 bp, 7 predicted proteins | sample June2016WEW_13_4_FD_133014 | JGI IMG/M metagenome (GOLD analysis project Ga0187868, IMG submission 133014) | Peatland microbial communities from SPRUCE experiment site at the Marcell Experimental Forest, Minnesota, USA - June2016WEW_13_40 | ecosystem: Environmental > Terrestrial > Soil > Wetlands... | reverse complement strand
GGCGGCGGCGGCGGTGGCGGTGGCGGCGGCGGTGGCGGTGGCGGCGGCGGCGGTGGCGGACCCGGCGGAATCGGTACTGTGGGAGGCACCGGCGTCGACGGCGGAGGTGGCGGGACAGGCAGCAGAGGCGGGGTCACCGAACTGGCGGGAGGCAGGCCGCCGGGAAACATGATCGGTGAAATTCCCGGAGCGAGCGGCAGAGACGGGATCAGGATCGGGCCGACGTTAACCGGCGTCAAAGCGGCAAGCAGAGGCGAAGGGATCGCTTCCGGCGCGGGTCCGACCGGGAACAGCGTTCCGCCGCGGCTCGCCGCCGCATAATCCACCAGTGGTTGTTCCGGTTGGTTCAACTCCTCGGGAGTAGGTCCGCTCGCGGAGGTGGGTGACATGGGCTGCGGCGACAGCCGGTTGCCACAGCGTGCCCGCGCGCAATTGGCGCCGTCCGTCAGCAGGAGCTCACCTTTAATCAAGCGCACCGGATGACTGGTCCAATACACCTGGTCGCCTTTTCGATAGGACATATACACGGCTTGGCCGGGCGCCGCGACCAGCTTCACATCCACCAAGCCGAAGCCTTGATAATGGCGCGCGGCTACCGGGTCGGAGGAGAGCGCCTTCACCAGCTCGTAGTTGGAGTAGGCCCCCCCGGGAATCACGGAGTACGGGTAGACCTTGCGGCGTTCCACGGCCGGAACCACAACTGTGGCTGAGGCGACGGGCGCGGAGACCGCGTGTCTGGCTACCGTGTGCGGCCGATGTGCCCATGCCCAAGCCAGCAAGAACGCGACCAGCAGCGAAACCGCGGCCACAGCGATGGCTCCAAGCGCCGGCGCACTAATCCGTATCTTTTCCGATCTCCGCCTACCGTAGTGTCGCTGGTTGGTCGCCATAAACCGAGCCTTCTCTGCCGCGGCGTCTCACAAGAACCAGCCGCCTTTGGCAGAAGCTGTACCGGCCGGTTGCGGCCAAAAATGCGTGCTGCAGAGAGCCGCAGCCGGATACCCTTCGCTAGTATGGCGCGAACAAATACAATACAAAAGGTCTAGAAGTTACAGTCCGAAAAAGTGATACTAGGAGATAATCTGGGAAAAGTTGGGTGAACGCCTTAAGAAGGTACTGTAGTACGAAATTCCTTAATTCTTTTGTGCCAACACTTTCTGAATATTGACAATGTTCTTTCGGGCGATGCCTGCTTCTTCCAGATCGGGGTTCAGGCTAATCACCTGCTGGAAATGGAGGAGTGCGGGGCTTAGTTCCGCCACACTATTATTGGCCACGGCCTTGTGCAGATACGCCAAGCCAAGGGCGTAATGCGCGTAGGGATCCTGAGGGTCGTAAGACAGGGACTTTTGGCAAAACCCGATGGCCAGGTCGTAATTGTTCAAGGTACGGTTGGCGTCGCAGATGCCGAAGTAGGCCAGGCTACGGAGGTCCTTCCAGATGTCCTGTTCGGCGGCGCGCTTGCGCCTGCCCAGGCCGATTAGGGAGCCCAGCACGTAATAATTGACCTGGCCGGCGAACTTGCTATCGAAATCGCTGAGCTTCAGGTACTGGTCGTACTCGGCGATGGAATCGGCCGGTTTGCCGCTCAAGCGCAGGCTGTCGGCCAGCCATAGGTGCGGCTCAGCGCTGCGCGGAGCCAGGGCGATGGCTTTACGCGCGCTCTCGACGGACTGATCGAAAAGCTGTTTGAAGCGATCGGCCTGCGCCAGCATGGTGAGCGCCGCTTCATGGTTGGGCTGCCGCACGAGGACGACGTTCAACTGGCGGATGGCCTCGTCGACGCCGCCGATATCGAGCAGCATGCCGGCGTAATTGGCGCGCGCTTCCAGATAATCGGGATCGATTTCGATCGCCTTCTTATACCATGTCTCGGCTTTCTCTTCGTCGAACAAAGCGTTGTAAGTCAGACCTAAGTAAAACGCGGCCTTGCTGTAAGTGGGATCGGATTGAAATGCCTGTTCGAATAACGCGGCGGCCTTGCGATAATTCTGCTCGTACCCTTTGCGATAGTCGTCGAGACCCTTAGCCATTAAGTCCAGAGTGGCCTTGCCGCGGCGCCGCGCGATCAGGATCTTGATACTGACGGTGGTTTGCTGGCCGGGATAGACGGTTTCCTGGCGCGGTCCATCCGGCTCGTAACCCATCTTGACGCCTTTGACGGTATGCTCCCCGGGAGTCAATCCGGGCAGATTGAGGGGTTTGTCTTTGGAGACGACACCCACCGAGGCGCCGTCGATAAACACTTCCACGTCATCCATGTTGGATTCGATGGCGAGCGCGCCGTACTGGGGTTGCGGCGGAATGGCGGGCGAAGCCGTCGAGGGCACGTAGCTCAACAGCATGGAGGGATCGAAACTGCCGCGCTCGGAGGTAGGGTTCTGGCGCTGGCTGGTGTACTCGCGGACCTGGGTGTGAACGTACTCGGCCAGCTCGTCGGCGGTTACGATGCCATCGTGCGAAGTATCCGCCGCTCCCTCCAGCCCTTTTACCAGATAGTAAGTGAACACGCCGTGCCCGCCATCGAGGTCGGGACTCTCAAACGACGCTTCCACGTCGCGGCTGGCAGTGAGCGAAAAAATCGAGTTCCCCACTCCGGCCAGAGTCGAATTCAGACTTTGCGTTTCCTCCGGCGAGATGGCGCCGCTGTGGCAGGCGTCGGTGAACAGAATTTTAGATTTGGCGTGGATCTTGGAGCCGATTACTTCGCCCAGCTCGCGCATCGGGTAACCGGTTTCTGCAACCCTCGCGGCGTCGAAATCGACCGGCGCCAGATACGCCTGGCCCTGATACAGAAAGCCGTGGCCGGCGAAGTAAACCAGCGCGCGATCGCCGGGAGCGGCCACCGAGGGAAGCCAGGTATCGATCTCCTTTCGCAGCGCGGCCAGGGTGGCTTTGGCGCCGGTCAGCACATGCACGTTTTCCGCCTTGAAATTGCCGCCTTCGGGGCTGATCAGAACGGTGTAAAGCGACTGTGCATCGCGCTCGGCGAATTGCAATTGCAATTTGGGCGGCAGATTGTTGTAGTGCGAAATGCCCACCACGACGGCGTAACTGCGCGGGATGGCGACAGACTTGGCTGGCTGGGTCGGGTCGTCGATCTTCTCCAGTTTCAGGTCGCGCTGGGATTGAGCGGCGGGCGAAGCGGTTTGCGGCCAGGCCGGCAGGGTTCCGATTTCGAGGGCGGTCAGGAAGGCGAATCGCAAGGCGCGCATAGTTTCCCTTTAGCGGTGGGCCAAGACAAACTGGTAGATCACCGGTCCGGTGAGCGAGGCCGGCGCGGATACCACTGTCGTATCCTGTTCCCGCAAGAAAACCAGGTCGCGCTCGGCACGCCCGGCGGCCTCCGATAGCGGAGGCTGCGGGAGGGCGTCGCGCGGGATCAGCTTGAGGCCGGCGGCATGATCGACGCAATCGCCGCGCGCCTGCAGAACGGCGTCGTCGCAGCGGGGCAGCAGGGTGGGTGGCTTGGCCGGTTGGCCGGACGGGGCGTCGCCGGGAAACAGGCGCGGCAAATCGGCCAAACGGGCCGGGCTCACCAGCCAGTAGACGATATCCATGCCGGGCGGTCCGGTCACGCGGAAATCCGCTTTGGCGGTGGGGAGAAGGTACTCCTGGCCGGGACGAACGTGGTTATCCCCACCGGCGCCGGAACTGGGGAACAATTGCTGGTAGCGGCCGGAGGTGCCCTGGTTGGTGACATACAAATAGCCTTCGAAATTGGTGTGGAAGCGGAAGCGAATTCGATCGTTGGGCTCCAGCACCAGGCTGGGGTCGACGGCTCGCCAAGACCCGCCGGCTCCGGCGCGTTCCAGGACGATTTCCATGCGGTGAGCGCCCTGATTGAGAACGCGCGCTTGCCCCCACGCGGCCGCGGCCAAACCCGCCCAGGCCAAAGCGAACTTCATGGATGCGCGTTTCATTGATGGGCGTTTCATTGATGAACCAGGAGGATGTCGGCCACCACGCGGGAATCCGCGGCGCCGGAGGGATTCACCACGTAGACGGATTTCTCCTTCGGGCCGGCATTGGCGTCGCCGCTGCCGCTCTCGTCGATCTTTTCCAGCACCAGGTCGCGCGCGTAGGCATTCCGCAGCCGGCCGACGGTAGCGTCGTCGATGCTAAGGGAAGCCACGATTTGCCGTTGCGGGGGCGCTTCGTCTTTGGGAGAGGGCGCGGGCGTCTCGGATGCCGGTTTCAAGCCGCCGCGCAGCGAGTAAATAAGCTGCTCCAGGTCTTGTTCCTGATGGCGGGAAAACATCAGGAAGACCTTCTCAGTGCCGGTTTGCGTGTCGAAAACCATGCGATAGCCGGGCGGCATGGTGTAGGTTTCCCAGGAGTCCACGCGGTTATCGCCGCGGTTGATCTGAGGGCTGGGAAACAGGGGGGTCCAGGCGCCGCTCGATCCCTGCACGATGATATAGAGATAGCCCGGCCCATTCACCTGCACATGGAACTGGATGCGGTCGCCGGCGTGGAACACGGCGTCCGGCGCGACTTCCAGCATGTCGTCGCCCTCTTTGCGAAGGATGGTATAGCGCAATCCCAGGCGGGGGGCGGGCGGATCGCCCACCGACGACACGCGCACGAACTGAGCGCCGCCGGCCAAGGGCTGCGCTGCGGACGCGCTCTGAGACGGCGGTTTATTAGGAGTTGAGGGCACCGTGTGTTGCGCCACCTGGGTTTTCGCGGCGGACTTTGCCCCTGGCTTGGCGGCCGGTTTGGCCGGAGCCGGCGGCTCGGTCTTATAGAAGAGCTCACGCGCGGTGAGCGCGGGCGGAGAGGATTGCTGTGCCGCAGCCGAAATCAGCACTCCGCACCACAGAGCCATTCCCGGAATTCGTGACATACTCAAGCGCCCTCCGGCTGCCCCAGGCCAGCCTCTCTGCCTACCATAACACCGGCGGGTGCGGGTGAGAAGACTTCCGAGGAGGCAGCGTGGGAAACCGGTACTGGCCGGTGCGGGGATTCGGCAGGACAGCCTGCGCCGCGGTTGGTTGTGACCGGCACACGACGCGGTGCTCGGTGCCGCTTCGGTAAGAGGCGAGAGGCTCTGCCTGGAAACGTCCGTCTGTCCCACTTTTCTCCCGAGGCCAGGAAATCCGGTCAGATGTGTATATTGACTCCGTCTGGAGGAGGTACGGCGAGATCAAATCCCCTTCCCCATCGGCTCGAATTCCTTACCGCAATAAGTAGCGAAACAGGTTGCTTGCGACAGCCCGGTTATTCTTGTAATCGATGTATTCGTTGTAAACCCAGGGATCGCCTAATGCGAAGACTTCTCCTCTGTTAGCCTGCGCCAACGCCATAATCGGAGTGCCGTGATCGGCGAGCAGGAGTTTCACGTCCGCCGAGACTTTAAGCGGTGCAATCTCTACCATGTAGACCTCAGGAGCTCCCTCAAAAATGAATGCATCGCCGCTGGCGATCAGAATGCCTTTGCCCTTCACCTTGGGATAGGTCTCGTCCAGGAACTCGATACCAAATCGTCGCGCAAGTTGATTGAAGTGCTCGAATTCGCAATTGCCTTTGTCGTTGCCGAGCAACACCAGACGTCCGCCGGCACGCACCCAATCCTCAATTGCAGCGATCTCGTCGGGCAGGATATATTTCGGATCGGTGGTCTTCGCTGGCGTATTCGGATCGACAATGACGAAAACGTTGACGCCGGTTAGCACCTCAGGCGTGACTCGTTCGCGGACAGTCTTTAACTGAGCGCCTAAGCCGGCCAGCAACTTGCCGAACTCGGAGAATCCGCCGGGACGGACACCGTCCCATTTATAGTGATCCGGCAATTTCGATTCGTTATTGTGAAAGCCGTCCAGCGCGACGACCTTTTGAACCTGAGGCTGAGCGTGCGCCGCCATCACGCAAAGCAGAAACGCGAACCAACACCTGTGCATCTCAGTCCGTCCAAATCGGGTCCGCAGCAAGGTTCGACCACCCGCCACGAGAAGCCATGTTTTGTGGATTTTCTAACATCTATTGCGACTCATGGGAGCTGTCGCGGATGGCTGTCGAGCCAGAGCAGACACTCCATCAGGTAGTAATCGCCATAGACCAGCGGGCCATCGGCGGGACGGGTACTGCTGCCGTGGCGGAGGATGCCAGGAGGAGTGCGGTCGCCCCCGCCGACCGGAGTGAGATAGCGGTTGATGAGCGATTGCACGATTTGGCGCCCTTCGCGGCGGTAGAGAGCAGCACGCGCGGAATCGGAAGTGAGTTCCGAGAGGTGCAAAAGCGCTCCGGCGAGTACGGCGGCGGCCGAGGTATCGCGGTTGCGGAAGAAGACGCCCTGATCGGCGAAATCGTACCAGGGGATCCGGTCTTCGGGTAGGTTGGCGATGGCAAAGGAGGCGACCTTTTCGGCGGTCGCGAGCAACTGCGGGTCGCGCGTGGCCCGATAGGCCTCGGTGAAGCCATAAGCAGCCCAACCGACACCGCGCGACCAGGAAGTGTCGGCGGCGAAACCCTGGTGGGTATGGGTGAAAACCAGGGCACCGGGGGCGGCATGATTGGGAAAATCGAGGACTTGGCCGGCGGACGTGAATCGCTGCCGGTTGTCTCCGGGATTGTAGTGGACGGACTGAATGACGGAACCATCCGGCCGGATGAACCACTGCGCGGCACGGAGGGCGTCCTTGTGGCCGAGGTCGAGCCACTGCGGATCGCCGGTTTCGGCCGAAGCCCACCACCAGATTTGGAGGTTCATCATGCTATCGATGATGGTGTCGTCGCCGTTTACGGACCAGGAGGCGACGAGGTTGGTGAGCGGGTTATAGAGCTGCTTGAGGCGCCGGGCGGCGTGGAGGCCTTCGGCCCGGTACCTGGCGTCGTGCGTGGCCTGGTAGGCGAAGACGGAAGAATAGTAGTTCAGGAAGCCGGTATCGTGGTTCTGTCGATCCTGCGAGCCCATGATGAGCGCGGTCCAGCTCTCGGCCAATCGCCGGTAGCGCTCTTCGTGCGTGTAGCCATAGAGCTTCCAGAGAGTGCCCGTCCAGAAGCTGCCGGTCCAGAAATACCCTTCCTGCTGTCTCCATTCGCCAGCGATATTGTCGCCTTCGGTAAAAAAGCCGCGTCCGGCGGTCTTGGAGACCGAGCCTAGTGCATTCAACGCGATGAGCGGTTCGAAACGGGTGGCAGTGCGATCGGCGGCCTCGTGCAGCAGCGCGATCGCCTGACGCCAGGTGCGGTGTCCGGCAGCGGCGAGAGTGTCCGGCGGGGCGCTTTGAGGCCCTGCTGCCTTGGATAGAAGCTCGACGACGGCGGGGTGATCGAGACGCGTAGAAGTCGCGGTGAGGTAGGTAAGAAAGCTCTCGTGGGTCGGCCGGACGGCGGCTGGACTCAGAGTCCCGTAGTTGTTGCGGTGCGCCGCATCGGGTGCGTTGACGATCAAGGCGCCACCGTTTTCGGGTGCCCCGATAGCCGCAACGTAAGTGCCATGGCGTAATACGGCGATTCCCAGGTCGTCTTTCCCACCGGTTACTACATGAATACCGGGAGCGATCTCGAAGCCGCGTTCACCGGCCCATTGGATGATGCGAGTGGCGCCAATCCGGATGACGGATCGGACGGGTCCGCTAGCGAGCACACGCCACTCGCCGGTTCCCGCCGGGAGAAGCTGGCGTGCGACGTCGGGGACGGAATCCAGCAGGTCGAGGAGTGGGAGGCTAATGCCGGCTCGCTGGGGATATTCAGTTCGAAGGCGCCGTATGGATCGGGCGTCGGCATACGCGATGGTGACGATGCGAGTCTGGTTGGCGAGGAGAGGGATCTGGAAGACGAGTTCGTCCGGGTGCCCGTCGCCGTCGAGGTCGTCGGCCTGGGAGGGGAGTTCGGTGGTCTGAAGGGTAGCGGCGTCCTGCGCCAGGGTGGCAGCGTCACTGGTAGTCACGATGGTGTTGGCGGCGTCGAAATCGGGTGCGATGCCCTTGAGATCGGCGACACGGAGAGTAATACTTTCGGCGGGACGCGGCTCGGCCGCGGGATTGGTAACGGAGAGTTTGAGAACCTTGATGGGCCCAGCGGCGAGAGTGCCGGCGGCCAGGATATAAAGGAGGGCGGCGTGCCGCGAGGTAGCAATCATATGTGTGATGCGCATCATGCGCGGATGGTGCAGAATCCCGAGGCGACGCCACCGGCCGAGACGCCGACCACCATCTGCGCCCCCTTCAGACTGACGCGAATCATTGCCCGGCCGTTGTATAACTCCAACTGGCGGGAGCCGGTCCCGGTGCCGAGGTTTTCGAAGAGTTCGCCATCGCCGGCGACGGAGAAGCGTACCACGTTGCGAGCGTCGAGACAGGGAACGCCTTTGGCATCGAGCAGTCTCGCGAGAAGAGTGACGATGTTGCGCGCGCGGGCGGTTTCCTCGATGACAAGTGCCGCCGGTTTATCCCAAGTCTCGGTTTGATAGAGGAAGCGGATTTCGTCGGTGACTTCGTGAGAGCCCTTGCGAGCGACGACGCGCAGGTGATTCTCTCCCGGCTGGAATGGAGCCAGCCAGCGAAGGCCGGCGGTGGGAAAATCCTGGCTCCGACGCTCTTTCACGCCGCACGACTTGTCATTGAGGAAGAGCTCGGCGGTGGCGCAGTTGGAATAGACCTTGACCATTTTGGATTCGCCGACGCGGCCCCAGCGAACGGGCCAGGAGTGGCCATAAATGTGGGCCATAGGCTTTTCGGCCCACCACGACTGGAAGACATAATAACCTTCCTTGGGAGTGAGATCGCGTTCCAGAAGGCCCTTCTGGTTGATGCAGGGAAGCGGGTTCTCGGGTCGGCCGGGAGTGGAGAAATCCTTGAAGACCCACTGCGCGGCTCCTGCCAGGTAGGGCATGTTCTCCTGCTCTTTCAAATGCCAGTCGAACAAGTTGCAAATGTAAGTCTCGGACCAATCGCCATCGCGTGAGGCGCGCGCCTGGCCGCCGCTGGGCAAGTAAGCGCGATCTTTCTCTTCCACTCCCTGTCCGGCCGCGATCTGCGCCACGATCCGATCGGGATCTTCGGAATGGCGGCGGGCGTGGCTGTCGCCGCCCCACTCGATGTGAAGCATGCGGTCGACACCGGCGACTTCTTTTTCGGTGGAGGATTTGTATTCGGTGTAGCGGCCGGAATACCAGCCGGCCCAGATGGAGGGCGAGTAGACGTCGGGAACGTCTTTGGCAAACGGACAGCGGCGGATGGAAGTCAGCCGGGACGGGTCTTCGTGGTGGGCTATGCCGTTGAGTTCCGAGAGAAATGCTCGGACAGCCTTGGGGTCGAAGGTCTCGAAATCCCCGGGCCAGTCGTTCTCATTGCCGAGTCCCCAGAAAACGACAGCCGGATGATTGCGATGCTGATCGATCATGTTGCGGAGCATGCGGCGGGACTGCTCCTTATAAGCGTCGCCGCCGACGCCGCCGCGGCACCAGGGAATTTCTTCCCAGACCAGGAGGCCCAGCTCATCGCAGAGATCGAGGACCAGGCGGGACTGCTGGTAATGCGCGAGGCGGACAAAATTGGCGCCGGCCTGCTTGATTAGCTGCATTTCGCGGCGGATGAGCGAATCGGTCATCGCGGCACCGAGGCCGGCGTGGTCTTCGTGGCGCTGGGTGCCGCGGAGAAAGAGCTTCTCGCCGTTCAGATAAAAGACACCGTGTGGGGGAAATTCGAAGAAGCGAAGGCCGCAGCGCTCCTCCACGCAGTGCTCGCCGTGCGGGCTTTGGAGCCTTACCGAGCAACTATACAGGTTAGGAGTTTTGGGCGACCAGAGCTGGGGATTGGGAACGGCAAAAGTGGCGATTTGCCGCGGGCCGCTCCAGGAGTCGAGCGACTGAGTCGCGGTGTAAACTCCGTGGCCGGACGGATCGGTAACGTGGGTTTCGATGCGCAGATTGTCGCTTCGGTCGGTGGGGTTGTGGAGGCGCGCGGCGACCGAGACGGTGGCGCCGCGAGCGTCGACTGTGGAATCGACGAGCACCCGTTCGAGCGAGATGGCGGGGACGTAGCGGAGGTTCACATGTCGATAAAGGCCGCCGTAGCGATTGAAGTCGGCTTGGTCGGAGGGGATGGTTTGGGTGCTGCGGGAGTTGTCGCAAAGGACGGCGATCTGGACTTCGGCGGTGCGGCCGGCGATGTCGAATGTGAACTCGTCGTAGCCGCCAATATGGCGTCCGATGCTGTCTAGTCCGACGAAGACTTCGCTGTTTTGACCGGCGCCTTCAAAGTGGAGGAGGGTGCGGCCGCCGGCCAAAGGGTTGTCGATTTGGAGAGTCGTACGATACCAGGCGGGGCCCTGATAGTAGGGCCGGTCGGGGTCGACTGCGTCCCAGGCATTGAAGCAATGCGGCATGGCCACCTTGTCCCAGGTGACGTTGGCCGCAGCGGCTTTGCCGCGCCAGACTTCCCAGATTCCGGCGAGGGGGCCGCGGTAGTGCTCCCACCCTTCGCTAAGCCGCCGGGTAGCCGCGGTCTCCGCTGCGGGAAGGGGCCGCCCCGCCAGAGCGGCTCCTGCCAGCGCGGCCGAACCGGTCTGAAACAGTTCACGCCGAGTGAGCATCATGCCTCGTCCTATGGGTCGGCCCCACGTACAGCCCGCAATTATCGCCGCGGCGCACTAAAAGGTCAGGCGCAAACCGAGTTGCACTTGCCGCATGGCCGAAGCGGTGCGGATCTGGCCGAATAAGCTGGACGACATGGTGGTGGTAGGGTTCTGCAGGTTTACGATGTTGAAGGCGTTGGTGAACTCGCCTCGCGCCTGCAGCGTCATCCGCTCGCGGAACTTGAAGTTGCGGAAGATCCCCATATCGATGTTCTTGGCACCGGGACCCGTAAGCGCATTGCGCCCCGTGGTACCATCCGCGCCGTTGGCCGGTGAGGTGAATACCGCCGTGTTGAACCACTCCCCGGTAACGATCGCCTGGCCGCGATGGGGGTCGAGGATTGGGCTCCCCATCACGTTCCCGCGGTCGTTGGTATTGCCGTCCAGGTTGTTGTCCTTACCCGTGGTGACGGTGAACGGCAGGCCGCTTTGGAGCGTGGCGATGGCCGAGAGTTGCCATCCGTTGATCACGTTGCGCAGGAACGGATTGGTCTTGCCGAAGTAATCCATGTTCCAGATCACTTCACTCACCATGGTGTGGCGACGGTCGTTATCGGAGAGCCCGCGGTCCTCGGCCAGGTTGCGGTAGTCCTGGGCTCCGCCGTTGGTGGTGTTGTTATCGAGCTCGACGTCTTCGATATCCTTGCTGAAGGAGTAGAAACCCTTGGCGCTGACGTGGTGTCCCATCCGCTTCTCCGCCGTGATCTGAAGACCGTTGTAAGCGGTATTCTCCATCGACTGCACCAGGAAGATCTGCGCCAGTTCTCCACTATCGATGGGCCGGCGGTTGTTCACGTTGCCCGTCGTCGCTGTGCTGTTGTAATAGGGATAATTCTCGTCATACGCAAACGGCAGCCGCCTGGCCAGAGAGCCGACGTACGCCACCGAAATGCTGAAGCTGCCGGTGATCTGCCGCTGCACCGAGAAGTTCAACTGGTAGGTGTACGGCCAGCGGAAGGCGGGTGACATGCCATAGATTTCCGCTGGGTAAATGAACGTCGGGTTGCTCGGATTGTAGGAGTACGGATAGGGCGAAACGCCCCCCGGAAACAGGCCGTACACATTACTCAACGACTGGATATTATTGAACTGCTCGCGTACGGCGAAGGGCTGGTAATTGGATGTTGAGTTCCACTCGTTGCCGGAGACGCTGCCGTAGAAGACTCCCGCGGCGGCCCGGATCGAAGTCTTGCCGTCACCGAAGGGATCGAACGCCAGCCCCACGCGCGGCGCGAAGTGCGCCAACTGGGTGGAAACAATGCCGGGGCCGATGCCGGGATCCCCAACCACCAGCAAACCGGCAGGAACGCCCGAGCCCTTCAGGACCTGCGACTGTACGCCCTGCTCGAAGGTCCCTTCGCGGTTAAACGGGTCGGTCGGGGGTGTCTGGATCTCCCAGCGTATGCCCAGATTCAAGGTCAGCCGCGGGGTGACTCGAAAGTCGTCTTGCGCGAACAGAGACGCCAGCCAAAAGTTGTCTAATGCCGTAATGGGAGCGTCCTGATTCATGGTCACCGGTAAGCCAGTCAGATAGTCCGATAGCGCATTGGCGGTCTTGGCGCCGCTGAACGAAAAGACGCCGTAATTGTTGAGCAGCGTCTGCTGAACGTCCTTGTCGAGGGCCAGTTCGCCGCCGAACTTGAGGGTGTGGCGCCCATGGGTGTAGCTGAGCGAGTCACGAGTGGAATAGAAGTTGGTGCCCGCCACCGGACCGGCGATCGATTGCGCCAGGGTGAAGTAGCCAGTCACCGTAATTTGGGGCAACGAGGGAGTACCCTGCGGCTCGAACGTCGACCCCAGGTCGTGCAACGAAATCTGCGGCGTGTTCAGCCTGCCTCCGAAGTTGCGCGTGTACGTCACCCAGAACTGATTCACCGTATTGGGATTGATGGTGAAGGTGTCGCTGGCATTGATGTTCTGCTGCCGCCAGTTGAAGGCCTGCATCGACCACGGCAGATTGCCACCAGGCAGCACCGAGTTGTTTCCGCTGGTTTCGTAATAGCTGGCGCTCAGCAGGTTCCGGTCGCTAAATGAATGATCGATCTTAATAAGCGCCTCATTCGTGTCATATGGACTCGGCACCTGCCCCTGCCAGATGTTGCCGGGGAGATTTGCAGTGGGGATGTACGTATTGAGAATGTTCATCGCCGTTGGGTCTAGCCGGTTGGTGGGAATAACCCCGCCCGGAAAAGGCGCATTACCGTTATTCGGATCGGTAGGCTTGGTCTTCGAGGCGGAGAAATTCCCGGTGCGCTCGAGCGCCGTCGGCACCACCGCTGTGTTCAAGAACGAACTGGTGATCTGCCGTAAGCCCGAGTAGGTGCCGAAGAAGAATGTTTTGTCGGCTCGTCCGGGGAATCTGTGGGTAACTTGCGGGTTTCAGCGCTGGGATTGAATGAGGAAGCTGTGGAACTTGCGGCAGGTGGAGTCGAAGGAGCGTTGCTCGTCTTCCCAGCCGTTGTGG
>Ga0187868_1002183_pt1 | contig 13062 bp, 4 predicted proteins | sample June2016WEW_13_4_FD_133014 | JGI IMG/M metagenome (GOLD analysis project Ga0187868, IMG submission 133014) | Peatland microbial communities from SPRUCE experiment site at the Marcell Experimental Forest, Minnesota, USA - June2016WEW_13_40 | ecosystem: Environmental > Terrestrial > Soil > Wetlands... | reverse complement strand
CTGACCAACATCACGATCCCCGCCACCATCATCAGCCTCGGCAGTCTGGCCTTCTCGGACTGCACCAACCTGACGGAAATCCATTTTCTGGGGAACGCTCCCACTGCGGATTTGACGGTGTTCTCCGGCGACAACCATGCCATCGTCTATTATCCGCAGGGCACCACCGGCTGGAGTTCGCCCTTTGACGGTCTGCTGGCGGGGCAGCTGAACCCGCCGTCCCCGGCCGGGGATTTCAGTTATTACGAAACCATTAATGACACGATCATCATCTACGGCTACCACGGCGCCGGCGGCGACATCGGCATCCCCAGCACGATCAACGGCCTGCCGGTCGTCGCCATCTGGGACTGGACGTTCGAATACAACTACAGCCTGACCAGCGTGACGATTCCCAACAGTGTCACCAACATCGGGAACTATTCGTTCATTGACTGCGGCAACCTGACCAGCGTGACGATCGGCAACGGGGTTACGAGCATCGGTTACGCGGCATTCGACGAATGTTGGAGAATGACCAACGTCATGATTGGCAAGAGCGTCACCAACATCGGAGAATCGGCGTTCGAATACTGCGGCAGCCCGCTGACAATTGATTGCCTGGGGAACGCTCCCCAGGCTGACTCGACTGTGTTCTACGGGGACGATCCGGCGACGATCTATTATCTGTCAGACACCACGGGCTGGAGTTCGCCTTTTGCCGGTATTACCGCGGTGTTGTGGACCGCGCCAGTGCCACCGGTGCCACCGGTGACATTTGCCTACACTTACATCACCAATAGCGATAACACGATCACCATCACCAGATGCACCGGTGCCGTCGGCGACGTAACCATCCCGGACACGATTAATGGCCTGACGGTCGCCAGCATCGCGAACGGTGCGTTCCAATACAATGGCAGCCTGACCAACATCACAATCCCCGCCAGCATCATCAGCCTCGGCAGTTCTGCGTTCTCTGACTGCACCAACCTGACGGGAATCTATTTTCTGGGGAACGCCCCCGGCGCGGATTTGACGGTGTTCGCCGGCGACTACCATGCCATCGTCTATTATCCGCCGGGCACCACGGGCTGGAGTTCGCCCTTTGACGGTCTGCTGGCGGGGCAGCTGAACCCGCCGTCCCCGGCCGGGGATTTCAGTTACGACACCATTAACGGCGCGATCATCATCACCGGATACTACGGTGCCGGCGGCGACATAGGCATCCCCGGCACAATCAACGGCCTGCCGGTCGTCGGCATCGGGGACGACGCGTTCGATTCCTATGGCATCCTGACCAGCGTGACGATTCCCAACAGTGTCACCAACATCGGAGACTATGCGTTCGTTTGGTGCTACAATCTGACCAGCGTGACGATCGGCAACGGGGTTACGAGTATAGGTTACGCGGCATTCGACGACTGTGAGAGCCTGACCAATGTCATGATTGGCAAGAGCGTCACACAGATCGGAGACTGGGGGTTCTATTACTGCGGCAGCCCGCTGACGATTGATTGCCTGGGAAATGCTCCCCAGGTTGATTGGACGGTGTTCGACGGGGACGATCCGACGACGATCTATTATCTGCCGGACACCACGGGCTGGAGTTCGTGGCACATTGCCGGTCTTACCACGGTGTTGTGGACCGCGCCGGTGCCACTGGTGCCATTTATCGGCACTTACATCACCAATAACGACAACACGATCACCATCACCGGATTCACCGGCGGCGGCGGCGACGTAACCATTGGGGACATGATTAATGGCCTGACGGTCACCGGCATCGCGAACGGTGCGTTCCAGCACAACAGCAGCCTGACCAGCATCACGATCCCCGCCGGCGTCATCAACATCGGCAGTGCCGCGTTCGCCGACTGCACCAACCTGACGGGAATCTATTTTCTGGGCGACGCTCCCGGCGCTGATTTGACGGTGTTCGCCGGCGACAACCATGCGACCATCTATTACCTGCCGGGCGCCATGGGCTGGAGTTCGTCCTTTGACGGTCTGCTGGCGGAGTTGCAGAACCCGGTGGCCCCGGCCGGGGATTTCACTTACACGAACATCAATGGCGCGATCATCATCACCGGATACACCGGCGCCGGCGGCGACATCGGCATTCCCCGCACGATCGCGGGCCTGCCGGTCGTCAGCATCGGAGACTACGCGTTCGAATACATCAGCAGCCTGACCAGCGTGACGATTCCCAACAATGTCACCAACATCGGGGAATGGGCATTCTACGACTGCCAAACCCTTACCAGCGTCATCCTCGGTAACAATGTCACCCGCATCGGGGAAGGCGCGTTCTATGGCTGCAACAACCTGACCAACGCCACGATTGGCAATAACGTCGCCATCATCGGGGACTATCCGTTCACTGACTGCAGCAGTCTGACCGCCATTACGGTGGCCGCGCTCAACTCCAGCTATAGCAGCCTGAACGGAGTCTTGTTCACCTTGGGACAAACCACCTTGATTCAATTTCCGGGCGGCATCGGCGGCAGTTACACGATCCCCGACAGCGTCAGCGGCATCGAGGAATATGCGTTCGAAGACTGCACCGGCCTGACCAATGTCACGATGGGCAACGATCTTCTCGCCATTGGGATGGGTGCGTTCTGGGGCTGCAACGGCCTGACCACCATCGCGATCCCGAATAATGTCACCAGCATCGGACAATCGGCGTTCGGCTACTGTTCCGGCCTGACCAATGTCACGATGGGCAACAGTGTCGCCAGCATTGGTGATGGTGCGTTCTGGGGCTGCAGCGGCCTGACCACCATCGCGATCCCCGCCAGCGTCTGGAGCATCGAAGACGATACATTCTATGATTGCAGCGGCCTGACCGTGATCACGGTGGATCCAGCCAACCTCTACTATTGCAGTCCCAATGGGGTCTTGCTCAACCATAGCCAGACGACGCTCATACAATACCCGGAGGCCAAGGCCGGCAGCTACACCATCCCCAGCAGCGTCACCAGCCTCGCATACTCGGCGTTCTATTATTGCACGAACCTGACCAGCCTGACCATTGGCAACAACATTGCCAGCATTGGAAACTATCAGTTCGATGGCTGCAGCAGCCTGGCCAGCGTCACCATTGGCAACGGCGTCACCAGCTTGGGATACGATGCGTTCGTCGACTGCACGAGCCTGGCCAGCGTGACGATCCCCGGCCATGTCACCAGCATCGGCAGCGAGGCGTTCGAGGGCGACATCAGCCTGACCAACGTCATGATCCCCGCCAGTGTCACCAGCATCGGCAGTCGGGCGTTCCTTTCCGGCCCCAGTCTGATTGCGATCAAAGTGGATCCCTCAAATCCCGTCTATAGCAGTCTGAACGGGGTCTTGTTTGACGTGAGCCAATCCACCTTGATTCAATTTCCGGGCGGCGTCGGCGGCAGCTACACGATCCCCGCCACCGTCACCAACATCGGGGACGATGCGTTCCTTTACTCCATGAACCTGGCCCGCGTCACGATCCCGGACAATGTCATCTCCATCGGCGTCGCGGCATTCGGCAGTTGCTACAGCCTGACCAATGTTACGATTGGCAACGGTGTCACCAGCATCCCTGAGGCGGCGTTCATCAACTGCCCTCTGACCAGCGTCAGCATCGGCACCAACGTCGTCAGCATCGGAGACAATGCGTTCGTCGGCTGCCCCCTGGCCAGCATTACGATCCCCAACAGTGTCACCAGCATTGGCTACCAAGTGTTCGCTGACAACATCAGCCTGACCAACCTCATCCTCGGCAACAGTGTTACCAACATCGGACAGGATGCGTTTGCCAACTGCAGGAGCCTGGCCAGCGTCACGTTCCCGGCCAGCCTCATCGGTCTCGGAGATGATGCATTCTATTATTGCACGAACCTGACGGGCGCCTATTTCCTGGGGAACGCCCCCAGCCGTGATTGGTTTCAATTCTACTATGACTACCTTGCGACCGTCTATTGCCTGCCGGTCGCCACCGGCTGGACTTCGTCGTTTGGCACCCGCCCGGTGGTGCAATGGATATTGCCGCCGCAAATCAGCCTGGCCGGGCTTGGCATGCAAATGAACCAATTCGGCTTCAACCTCACCGGGTTCAGCGGTCAGGTCGTTGTGGTGGAAGCTTGCACCGATTTGGCTAATCCCGTCTGGTGTCCAGTGGCAACCAACACGCTCACCGGCGGCTCGGCCTGCTTCAGCGATCCGCAGTGCGCGAATTATCCCAGCCGTTTCTATCGCCTTCGCTCACCGTGAGCGGGGCGGTTTTGCATCCGGCGCGCCCATTGTGATTCAGGTGACGTGAACTCCTGAACCGTAGCAGCCGACGTGAGGAGGCTCTGACTGCTTTCACCGTAAATGGGTCAGGTCCAAAGTATTGAATAAATTTTAACAAAGCCGTTGCGGGCAACCGTAGCGGCGGTTTTAATTTCAATCCGTGTTTCATCCGTGGCTAAAGATTAATTAAATCTGCCTTCGCCTCACGGCACGGGCAGTCCATCAAAGATTTTCTGGATGACCGTTTCGCTGGTTTTTTCCCCGGCCTCGGCTTCGTAGGTGATGGCCACGCATGGCGCAGCACGTCCATGCCGATGCTTTTCACATCCTGCGGCCTCACTTTGCCGCATCCCAAACAATCTCTTTCGCATCAAACACCGGCCCTTCGGTGCAGGTGCGCTGGTATTCCCAGTCCCGCAGTGCGGGACCGGTCTTGACGGGAATCACGCACGTCAGGCAGACGCCGACGCCACAGCACATGTGTTCGTCCATCGAAAGTTCCGCCGGCACTTTGGACTTTTCGGCAATTTCCCCAACCGCTTTCAACATGCCCGTCGGTCCGCAGGCAAACAACTTGCGTCGCGCCGTGCTGCGTTTCAATTCGGCCAGCAACGGCTGCGTCACCAGACCTTTTTTGCCGTGGCTGCCGTCCTCGGTGGTCACGCGCACGTCCCAGCCGAGCGCCTGAAATTCCGTTTCGCACAGGATGTCCACGCGCCGCCGGCCGCCGACGAACACAATGCCTTTCTGCGGCGAACGTTGGGCCAGCAGATACATCGCGGCCATGCCGTAGCCGCCCGCGACGAGCAGCGGAGTTTCGCCGCCGCGCTTCGGGACGGTGAACCCATGGCCCAGCGGTGCAATCACGCTGAGTTCCTCGCCGGTTTGCATCCGCGCGAGAACCTCGGTGCCCTTGCCGACACTTTTGTAAAGAATGGAAAAGGTGTCACCCTCGACCTGGAAAATACTGAACGGCCGTCGCAGCAAGGCGTCCTTCATCGGCAACATGCGGACATGGGCGAACTGTCCCGGTTGGATCCGGGGGGCAATCTGCGGCGCGCGCACCACGAGGCGAAAATAAGAATCGGTATCGCGCTCGTTGGAAACAATCTGGACGGTTTGCTCAAGCATTGTCGCGGTGGAGCATGGTCGGCAGCGGCAAACCTGTCAACTTTGCGTGCGAAACCGGATGCACGCAGAATTGACGCTGCCCAATTTCCGCGGCACACTCGCGGCACGATCAAATGGCACTGCATCCTAATTTTCCAACTTCGCCTTACGCGCCGCTGATTCCGGAGCAGCGATGGTTTCCTGCCGACGAGACGATGCGGGCCACAGCTTATGAAAAGCTGTTGCCGCCGCTCGTGGCAAAAGTTCGCAAAGAAGTGTTCGCTTGGCGCAACAGTGGATATGCCGGGGCATCCGCCACATCCCGCGCCTTGCTACAGCAGTGGTTTGAAACCGAACATCTGACCGAAGCCGCCGACGGTTCGCTCTCGACGTTCAATTACTACTTCGCCCAGCGCGAAGCGGTTGAAAGCGTCATTTGGCTTTACGAAGTCAAACGCGCCCGCGACAAGTTTGACCTGCTTCGCTTCGACGCCTCTGGCGCGGTTTCCTCGGGAATGTTCGATGAAGACTGGCCGCGTTACGTTTTGAAAATGGCGACCGGCGCAGGCAAAACCAAAGTCCTCTCGTTGCTCATCGCATGGAGTTTCTTCCATAAACTATACGAACCGGATTCCACGCTTTCCCGGAATTTTCTCGTCATCGCACCGAACATCATCGTTCTCGACCGGCTCCGCACCGATTTCGATGGCCTGAAAATTTTTTTTAACGATCCGATCCTGCCAAACAACGGTTTCGAGGGGCACAACTGGCGCGACGATTTTCAAGTCACGCTTCACATCCAGGACGACGTTCGTATTGTGCGAAAAACGGGGAATTTTTTCCTCACGAATATCCACCGTGTGTTTCTTGGAGATGTTACCGATCCGTCGCTTGATGACGAAGACTTGCGCGATTACTTTCTCGTTCCGTTCGGCCCGACACCCGTCGGCAAAACCACTGACAGCCAGACCGACCTGGGCGAAATTATTCGTGATGTCGAAGAGCTTGCCGTTTTCAACGACGAGGCGCACCACATTCACAATCCGAAAATGGCATGGTTCAAATCCATCCAGGATATTCACCACCGGATGCTGCAAAAGGATCGCCGTCTCGCCTTGCAGGTGGACGTGACCGCCACGCCGCGTCACGACAACGGCGCGATTTTCGTTCAGACGGTTTGTGATTATCCGCTCGTCGAAGCCATCCATCAAAATGTGGTCAAACACCCCATCCTGCCCGACGCCGCCAGCCGGACAAAATTGCAGGAAAGAAAAAGCGCCATTTTCACCGAAAAATACGACGACTACCTCAAACTTGGCATCGAAGAGTGGAAAAAGACCTTTGCCGAACACAAACCCCTCGGCAAAAAAGCGGTTCTGTTTGTCATGGTGGACGACACGCGCAACTGCGACGAAGTCGGCGTTTACCTCGAAAAGATTTGTCCCGACCTGCAAGGTGCGGTGCTCGTCATCCACACCAAGAACAACGGCGAAATTTCGGAAGCCGCTTCCGGCAAAAACAAGGAGGAATTGGAAAAGCTGCGCAAAGCCTCCAACGAAATTGACAAATGGGACTCGCCTTACAAAGCAATCGTCTCCGTGCTCATGCTCAAGGAAGGGTGGGACGTGCGCAATGTCACCACCGTTGTCGGCCTGCGTGCCTTCAGTGCGGCCAGCGACATCCTGCCAGAGCAAACCATCGGTCGCGGCCTGCGCCGGATGTATTTCGGCACGGACACCCGCGAAACCGTTTCCGTCATGGGCACGCCCGCCTTCATGGACTTTGTCGAATCCATCCAAAGCGAAGGCGTGACTTTTGAGCGCGTTCCGATGGGTCAAGGCACGTCCCGGCACGAATCCCTCATTGTCGAAGTGGACTCGCAAAATCCCGACAAGGACATTAACCAGCTCGACATTTCGCTGCCCAGACTCACCCGGCGCTTCAATCGTGACTTCAAAAATCTCGACCAGGTTGATCCGGTCGCCTTTGGAAACCAACTGTTGCCGCTCAAACCGTTCACGCCGGAGGAAACCCGTGAAATCGTTTTCAAAACGATGCTGGACGCGGAAATTCACCACACCATCACGCTCGACGGTTCCGGACTGGCCGACTACCGCTCCGTCGTCGCGTTTTTCGCGCGCCAATTGCTGAAAGACCTCCGGCTTGTCGGCGGCTACGACGTGCTTTATGGCAAGGTGAAAACATTCATGCGCGAATTTTTGTTCAGCCCGTCGCCCGTGAATCTCGAAGACCCGGTCGTGCTGCGGAACCTTTCCGAACCGGACGCGGGCAAAATCCTTTACGACTCGTTCAAATCGGCCATCAATGCGCTCACCATTCAGGAAACCGGGACTTCCCGCATTGAAGACCGTATCCGCCTGAAGGAAACACGGCCCTTCCGGACCGACTACCGGGCCTATTTGAATGCCAGCAAAAGTATCTTCAATAAAGTGGTTGGCGAGCCAAACACCGGCGGATTTGAAGTTTCATTCGCGGCGTTCCTTGAAGCCGCGCCCGACGTGGCCGCCTTCGCCAAAAATTATCTCGCCGTCGGTTTCAAGCTCGACTACGTCAAAGCCAATGGCGACCTCTCCAACTACACGCCGGACTTCATTGTCCGCACCGCCGACCGCATGATCTGGCTGGTGGAAACCAAGGGCCGGGCCGAACTGGATTTGCCGCAAAAGATGGCGCGGCTCAAACAATGGTGCGCCGACGCCACCGCCGCCGAGGCCGCCGAGGGCGGTTCACCAAGCCAGTGTTACGATTTTGTTTTTGTTGATCAGACCGGATTTGAAAAACACGCGCCGAAGAATTTTGCAGCGCTCGCCGCGAGTTTCACCGATTATAAAAACTGAACATGCACCTGATTTATCTCGATGAATCCGGCCAGACTGGCACGAACCTGCGGGACACCGTCCAACCTGTTTTCGTCCTGGGTGCGCTAATTGTCCCCGAATCGATATGGTTGGTGCTAGAAAAAGACCTTCAGTCCGCCGTTGATAAAAGTTTCCCGGCGCCGCGCCCCGCCGATTTCGAGATTCACGCCACGGAAATCAGCAATCCCCGCAATGGTTACATCAAACAATTTCCCATTGCCCACCGCCTGGCCTTTCGTGATGAATGGTTTCGCCTCGCCCAAAAGCACGCCCTGAAGTTTGTCTATCGCGCGATCACTAAAAAACGTTTCCTGGAATGGAGTCACGCCAGTTTCGGACCGGGCGTGGCCATCAATCCACATGTGGCAGCGTTCCCTCTGGTCGCCCGCGTCGTGGATGACTACCTGAAATCACTTGCCGGTTCTCCTTTGGGCATCTTCATCTCGGATGAGAACCGGGAAGTCGTCGGTGATGTTGAGAAGGCCATCCGGATTTTGCGCGGCGCGGAGGGCGTCCTCAAGCTGGGGCAGATCGTGGAAAAAGGTTTCTTCATCGAATCCGAGAAAAGTCTCGTCTTACAGTTGTGCGACCTCTGCGTTTATTCCGCGCGACGCAAAGAGGAAAAGAAGATTGGCTTGACCGTCAAACCGATTGATGAAGGCGGAATTCCGTTGATTGAGCCGCTCATCCACGTTGGCGACGAGCGGTTTCGCGACGTTAATGCCTGGCTCACGGCTGAACAAAAAAAGGGGCGGCCAGGGAATTAATCACGGAGTCGGAAAGGTCCGGCCCACTCTGGTCGCCGCAATGAACATACATTAATAAATCGCTTTGTAAACATGAAAACTCGTCACCGGAATGCCCGTTCGTTTGAACGGGTGCGTCCAGCCATGCGCTGGGAATGGGATGTGTTGGCGGCAGGCACGGGATTCCCAAAATGAAAATGAAGACCAGAAAAAATGACCACCCCGGCTACTCTTGCGAGAGAACCCAATGGGTTCTTGTCACCGGGGCGGAACCTTTAAATCTTTTATTCTGGCAGCCTCCCGCCAGCGCCACGATAATCGCTCATCGTGGCCGCTGCGTCAAGCCGGCTTTCGCCGCCAATTCTTAATTAATAACAAACTAACTGGAAAGAAAAAACCGCATAAACCCCAATGTTTACAGACTAAATCTTATTTGATGGTTATTTGATTGGAACCCCTTTTTGACCATGCCACGACCCGATTCCGAAAAATACGAACTCTCCCCTGGCGAGAAGCGCGACCTCATCCGCCTCATCGAGCAGGGCAAGCCGCTGCCGGAGAAATACCGGTTCATTCTGTTCGAGGACAAACGTGAAGTTGAACTGGTCTGGAATGGCAAATCCCGTGAAGTCTCCACCGCCATACTGCCCTTTCAAACGCTTGAACACATTGACGAGCCGCGGAAGGAAAAGCACGACGACGAGGAATTTTCATTTGATACGCGCGGACGCCAGCTCAAAGGCTGGACGAACAAACTTATTTGGGGCGACAACAAACTGATACTTTCCTCGCTCAAATCCGGCGCGCTCCGGCGCCAGATTGAGGACGCCGGCGGGCTGAAGCTCATCTACGTTGACCCGCCCTTCGACGTGGGTGCGGACTTCAGCATGGACATCGAGATCGGCGGCGAGACCTTCCACAAGGAGCCGAACCTCCTCGAACAAATCGCCTACCGCGACACCTGGGGGCGCGGCGCGGATTCCTTCATCGCCATGATTTACGAACGCCTCATCCTCATGCGCGATTTGATGCACAGCGAAGCGAGCATTTACGTGCATTGCGATTGGCGGGTAACGGCGTATATCCGACTCGCGCTTGATGAAATTTTCGGGGCGAACAATTTCCGCAATGAAATCGTCTGGCTGCGAACGAACGCTCACAACATGGCGACGAAGGGCTACGTTCGCGCTCAAGACACAATTTATTATGCAACACGGGGTGACCGATTCATCTTCAACGAAGAATTCACTGACTACGGCGAGGCGCAACTTGGAAGATACAAAAAGGATGAAACTGGCCGACTCTACACCGGACGCGATCTAACTTTCTCGGGCGCGAATCCCAATCGGCAATTCGAGTGGCGAGGTTCAAAGCCTCCTTCACACCGCTCGTGGGGATCGTCGCTAGAAAAGCTGGAAGAACTTTGGAGCAAGGGACTGATTCTAACCAAACAGGACGGCTCGCCACGTCTCGACGGCTTAAAAACTTATCTGGACGAGACGCGCGGCAAGGCCGTCACAACAATCTGGGACGATGTTGGCCGTGTTGGAAACACTTCAGCCGAACGTCTTGGCTACCCGACACAAAAACCCGAAGCCCTGCTCGAACGCATCCTTAAAACCAGCAGCAACCCCGACGATCTCGTGGCCGATTTCTTCGGCGGCAGCGGCACGACCGCCGCCGTGGCCGAAAAGCTCGGGCGCAAATGGATCACCACCGACCTCGGCAAGTTCGGAATCCACACCACGCGCAAGCGGCTCATCCAGGTGCAGCGCGAGTTGAAGGCCGGCGGCAAACCGTTCCGCGCCTTTGAGGTACTCAACCTTGGCCGCTACGAGCGCCAGGTATATCTCAACGTGGGCGGCAACCTTTCCGCCAAAAAGAAGGAGCAGGCGCTTGCCCGCAAGGAACAGGAGTTCCGCGATTTGATCCTGAAAGCCTACCGTGCCGAGCCTTTGCCGGAAGCAGGTTTCTTTCATGGTAAAACAGGCGGGCGTCTCGTTGTTGTCGGTCCGATCAACCTGCCCGTCGGACGGCTGTTCGTGGAGGAAGTCGTCACGGAATCTCGCAAGCGCGGCGCGACGCGCGTGGACCTATTGGCTTTCGAGTTTGAAATGGGCCTGTTCCCCGCCGCGCTGGAAGAAGCGAAACAAAAGGGCATTGATCTCGCGCCCAAGACAATTCCACCGGAAGTTTTCGACCGGCGTGCCGTGGAGAAAGGCCAGGTGCGTTTCCACGACGTGGCGTATATCGAAGTCACGCCGCGTTTCGACCAGAAGGATAAACTGACCGTTGCAGTGGAATTGACGGATTTCTCGGTCTATTACTCACAGGGCCTCGCCGAAGCCATTGCCGCCGATTTGAAGGAAGGCAAAAGCGAAGTCGTGTGTGAACAGGGCAAGCTCATCAAATTGAGCAAAGATAAAGAGGGCGTCATCACCCGCGACGTGCTCACGAAGCAATGGACGGACTGGGTGGATTATTGGGCGGTGGATTTCGATTACGAGAGCCGCAAGGAAATCATCAAGGTGGCGAAAAACCTCGGCGTGGAAGGCGCGCTGCCCGGCACGGCAGACCCGGGCGAGTTGCTCGATTTCGAGGAGCGCTGGACCGGCGCATACATCTTCGAAAACGAATGGCAAAGCTTCCGCACCCGCCAAAATCGCGACTTGGAGCTGACGACCGCCAGCCACACCTACGCCAAACCCGGCCGCTACGTCATCGCCGTGAAGGTGATAGACATTTTCGGCAATGACACCATGACCCTCGTGCCAGTTACGGTGGGTTGACGGGTAAGCTGTTTTGTGAGATGCTCCCGATGCCTGTTCCACTTGGGAGCAGGGCTGAACTTGCCAAGTCAAGGTTTGCGGCGGCGGAAGCCAACGCAATGAATGATAAGGCAAAGAATCTGCCAGTTATCTGGACTGCAAAGTTTAGATGCACGGTGGCGTACATTTGTTCATTATACAGCATGAAGCTTGTCATGCGGCGTCAGCATCGGCATTGCCGTTAGCGGAAGAAAGGCCCGGTTGCCGGGTCGCCAAACTGGGGAGAGGTTTTTTGGATTAGCCGCCTCCTTCTCTCCCCAGTTGAGGCCAAATTGGGGAGTTCAATGAAGAATTTATTTGCCCGCCGTCGTTATCTCCACTTCGACGAACCATTGGCACCCAAGGATGCGAAAGCATTGGCTACGACACCAGCACGCGTTGCGAGCTGGGCTTTCATGCCGATGCTGCATTGGATGATTCTCAAGCATGGCCGGCGTCTTTCACGGCGGCGGGCGCACCCTCCATGCCTGGATACGGCTGGCCGTTGATGTCATCCGCGCGCCGGGCGGCGGCGCGTTCGAGGATTTTGCGATACGTGGCGAACGCGAGCAACGGCCAGGCGTTGCGATAGATGTCGTATTTCAAGTAGAACACCTTCGGGAAACCGGTGCCCGTGATTTCGTTTTCCGTCCAGGAACCGTCCGCGTTTTGCGTGCGAATCAAATACTCGAGGCCGCGTTTGAGCGCGGGATTGTCCGGGTCGTCGAACGCGCACAACCCCATGACGGCCCACGCGGTTTGCGACGCGGTGCTGGGACCGCGGCCTTTGAAAACCGGATCGTCATAGGTGTTGCAGCGTTCGCCCCAGCCGCCATCGGCGTGCTGGACACTTTCGAGCCACGTGCGCGCCTTGAGCAGCCAAGGCTGGTTCAGGTCAATGTTCATCGCCCGCAGACCGCGCAACACCTGCCACGTGCCGTAAATGTAATTCACACCCCAGCGGCCATACCAGGAACCGTCCTCTTCCTGCTGCTCGCGAAGGTAGTCCAGCGCCTCGCGAATCTGGGGATGGTCCTTGCTCCAGCCTTCGTAGCCGAGCAATTCCAGGATGCGTGCGGTGATGTCGGCGCATTCGGGGTCGAGCATGGCGTTGTGGTCAGCAAACGGGACCTTTTCCAGAATGTTTTTGGTGCAATCCTTGTCGAACGCCGCCCAGCCGCCGTCCTTGCACTGGAACGTCATCATCCACTTCAAGCCGCGCTGGAAACATTCGTCGCGCTTTTTCGGGTTGTCCGTCGGGATTTTGCG
>Ga0187868_1002182_pt1 | contig 13069 bp, 8 predicted proteins | sample June2016WEW_13_4_FD_133014 | JGI IMG/M metagenome (GOLD analysis project Ga0187868, IMG submission 133014) | Peatland microbial communities from SPRUCE experiment site at the Marcell Experimental Forest, Minnesota, USA - June2016WEW_13_40 | ecosystem: Environmental > Terrestrial > Soil > Wetlands... | reverse complement strand
TCGAGGGTGCCAATAACCCGCGCATGAGGAACAGGTCCGGCTTCAGGGATCTCCAGCAGCAGGATGCGGTCCACGCGCCCGCGCCAATTCTTTTTAGCGAACCCTGCCAAAGCATCGCCACCCACAATGCCCGCGGCATAGTTATTGACGCCGAAGTAGATAGCGCTAGCCATGGGAATATCGATCGCCAAAGTCGGTATTCCCGCTTTGGAAAACATATTGGCGAGGACGGGTCCAACTCGATAATGGAAGTCATATTCGATTACGAAATCAACCCTTTGCGATATCAGCCACGCCGCATTTTTCACAGCTTCCTCCGGGCTGTTACGGTTATCAGTGACGAGCAACTCAACCTGGGATTTCGCCGCGGCGTCCATCAAACTTTGGGTCACTTTGTGGGAAAAATGCTGGTCACCGGAAAGCTGGGCATATCCGATGCGATAGGCCCGGTAACCCAGGAGGTCTTTGAACCTCTTGGTCTTGTTGTCACGCAGCACGTACCCTCGCCCCTCCAAGGTGCGAAGCAGCCGAAAGGTGGTGCTGATATCGAGGTTGGCTTTTTCAGCGATGTCGGTCAGGCGCAACTCCGTTCGCGAACTGCGCAGAACGTCCAGGACATCGAGCGCCTTGCCGAGAACCTCGACATAGTAGCGACCCGGGCCGTCCTGGGAAGGGGTTTTGATCCCGGCGGGTGCTTGCGAGGATGGCTGTTCTTCTTTCGACTGCGTCGCCACTCTTGTGTTCATCTTCCCCATTTCCTTTTCCTGCCGGGCGCCGTAGGGGCGGGCCTTGTGCCTGAGGCTGCGTCAAGGGCGACCACAAGGGTCGCCCTTACGCGGGATTTGCCAGCAGGCTGGCCAGTTGCTATTGATAGCGCGACTTTTCGGTGGCGTCAACAATTTTCATCTAATAAAAACTTTTTTTTCTTGACAAACAATTTGGCGAGATATATACGATACACATTGCGTCGGGTTTTGCATTGGTACGGTACATCCGCAAGATGAGGTTGTACCTTACCGAGGATTGCTTGAAGTGCTATATGTTCCCCCATCGTTTCGTCCGCTTTTAACGCTAGGTTAAATCACTGCGTGCTCGAAAGGTCAGTTGGAGAGTATTTGGCTCAAATCGGGCGCAAAGGCGGCTCGGCCACTTCGCTCAAAAAGGCCCGTGCCGCCCGCAAGAACGGGAGGCTAGCGGTCGGCCGGAAAATGAAAGCGGAAATTCCGGCTAAAGACCTGCCTGCCTGAGTGTCTCAAAAAGGAGGACAAACCATGAAAGTACGCTTTCTGCCAGTTATTTTGGCGCTCTTGTTTTCGACAGGTTTGCTCTATGCCCAAGGAGGCGCCACGGGAACGATTCTGGGCACCGTGACGGATAAGTCTGGCGCGGTGGTGCCCAACGCCACTGTGGATGTCACTAACGTTGGCACAAGTGTTACCAGTCACACGCAGACGACCTCCTCTGGAGACTACACTGTGCCCTACCTGAATCCAGGGATCTATCGAGTCAGCGTACAGGCCCCCGGGTTCGAAAAAGCGGTCGTAGATAATGTTACCCTGGACGTCGACCAGCAGGTCCGCGTCGACGCCATTCTAAAACCCGGCATCGTTACCGAGACCGTCGAGGTCCGGGCGAACCCGGTCGCGCTCGATACGGACAACGCGGCCATTTCACAGCTCGTAAGCGACAAGCAGGTGGTAGATCTTCCGCTGAACGGGCGGAACTGGACCTCGTTGCTTTTCATCAGCCCCGGCGCGGTGACGGTCGGCTCAGAGATGGGCACGATGAGGCAGGGTGAAGGCAATGGGATCAGCATTAACGGCTCCCGGCCTGAGTCTAACAACTTCACGCTCGACGGCCTGAGCATAACCGACAATAGCATGACCACCCCGGCCGTTATCTTGTCGATTGACGCGATCCAGGAGTTCAAAGTCCAAGCCGACACCTATTCCGCCGAATATGGCTTCAGTGCGAACCAAGTGAACATCATAAGTAAGTCCGGCACTAACAGCCTGCACGGGGCCCTGTTCGAGTTCGACAGAAACGATACTTTCGACGCCAGGGCTCCCATTGCTCAGCCAACGCTCCCTACACTGCGGCAAAACCAATTTGGGTTTGTGGTGGGCGGCCCGGTGATCCTGCCGCATCTCTACGACGGGCGTAACAAGACCTTCTTCATGGCGAACTACGAAGGCACGCGAATCAAAAATGGATTCAGTGGGTTCGGGGACGTCCCCACTGCGGCGGAAGTGGCCGGAGATTTCTCAGCCTCGGGGCTACCTGCGCCGGGAACAGCGGCATGCAATGCCGCGCTGGCATCAGGCAACCCTTGCATGCCAGAGAATCCAGCGACGGGAGCGGCTTTCCCAGGTAATGTGATTCCACCCAGCAGCTTCTCGAAGCAAGCCGCGTTGGACCTCTCGGTCAACACCTTCCCCGCGCCGAATTGTACTCCTGCCCAATGCGCGGGAGACGACCTTCGCATAGTGTCCACACTTCCCCTCACATCGAACCAACAAACCTACCGGCTCGATCAGGATCTGGGCCGCTTTGGAAAAATCTTCGGCCGCGGAACGTATGCGAACTACACGAATACAGGCCTGAATACGGATTCACAACCCCTCGGAGAATTGTTCTTCGATGAGACGGAGAAGCAATGGGAAGTTTCGCACACCATTACCTTCCACGGGAACATCGTGAATAACTTTCGCTTCGGCTACCTGGATGCGATCGCGAATGAGGGTGGTTTAGCGCCGTCCGCATCTCAGATCAGCGCTTTAGGGATGACAGGTGTGTTCACCCACTTCGCTCCGCTTCAGGCGAGCTGGTCCAATTTGACCTTCCCCGGCACCCCTTACAGTGGCTTTGGAGGCCCGGTCAATGCCTATACGGGCAGCGAACAACCCGCGTGGGAGTATGCCGATTCGTTGACGATGGTGCATGGCAAGCACACCCTGACTTTCGGTGGCGATTTCCGCCATTGGCATATCAATCGAAATCTTGATGACGACTTCTTCGGCGACTATCAGTTCGAAAACACCACTATTCTGACGAACGGCGTCGGTTGCACGACAATTGTTTGTGGCACAGGCAATGCAATTGGTGACTACCTGCTGGGCTACTACTATAACGTCGGCGGGTATATTCCCGGTCCGTTGAGCCCTACAACCGAGGCGGGCAATCCCGCGTCGCACGTCTACAATTATTTTGGCCCCTTTGCGCAAGACGACTGGAAAGTGACCCCGCGGCTGACCTTGAACCTTGGCCTTCGTTGGGACTACCGCAGCGTACCCTACGAGGAACAGAACAAATTCTTTTGGCTGGACGTTAACAACCCCAACGGCGGCCTGTGCTTTGCGGATCAAAAGTTGTTGACCGACGGCGTGGCCCCTGCCGGAAATGGCTTCTTCGAGTATTGCAACCGGCGCGCGCCGAAGAATCCCGGATTGTTGAAGCCTTTTGCTCCTCGCATTGGCTTCGCCTATCGCCCGTTCGGTGGGGACAAAACAGTGGTTCGCGGCGGATACGGGATTTATTATGACTCCTTTGAAAACCGTGAGATTGATAATTCCGGGGACCTCTATCCCTTCAGCGTCCGCGATAGCCTCACCCCAACAACCCAGCCGCTGACGACGGCGCCTAAGTTGACCAACCAACTGTTTCCACCTTACACCACGTTTACTGAAGTAAGCCCCGCATCGGCGACCTTTATCGCGGTGATCGAGTCGGAATTGCCACTGAATCCTTACATGCAACAGTGGACGCTTTCGGTGGAGCGGCAACTCGCCAGGAACACAACCCTGGAAGTGAACTACATCGGATTGAAGGGCACGCATCTGCTCACTCGGCACAACATTGCGCAGCCCTATGCACCCGCGAATCCCGCGCTCTGCCAACCCTCGGCTGGTGGTAGTCCTGCGAACTGCCCGGCTGCCCCCCGGCTGCCCTACGCGAATTTCACGGGCTTCTATATCAACAGCGACTGGCACGGAAATTCCGACTACAACGCGGGTAATATTAAGCTCGAGCGCCGCACCGGATCGATGGCTCTGACGGCAATTTATACCTGGGCCAAAAGCATGGACGACAAATCCGCCGCCGCCGGCATCGGAGCGAATGGCGGGGGATACCAGGGGTTCATGAACAACCACGATACCAGTCTTGATTATGGCCCCTCGGATTTCGATGTGGATCATCGTTTTGTGGCGAGCTATGTCTACAATCTGCCCTTCGGCCGCGGCAAACACTTCCTTGGCAATGCGAGCAAGGCATTGGATTACGCCGTCGGCGGTTGGGAGTTAACCGGCATCACAACGTTCCAAACGGGATTCCCGTACTCAATTTTTTGCACAGATCTTGCCGGTATCCTGGATAGCCAGGCACAGCGGTGCGATCAAGTCCCCAGCGCGTCTTTGGCCCCCGCTCAAAAAACCACCAGTAGCTGGATCAATACGGCGGCGTTCGTCAACCCGCCTATTGGTGTCTATGGAAATAGCGGCCGCAACTGGCTGCGACAGCCTGGCATAAACAACTGGGACATCGGCTTGTTCAAGAACTTCCAGTTCACGGAAAGATTGAACCTCCAGGTGCGCCTGGAGACCTTCAATAGCTTCAATCACTCGCAGTACGCTGTTCCCATAAACGGATCGGGCGGCGGCTGTAACCCGGACTGCACTCTGTCTGATGCGTCGTTCGGACAGCTCACGAGTGCTGAGCCGGGTCGCATCTTGCAGCTCGGAATGAAGTTTTACTTCTGAAGACCCCATCTCAAGCGGGATCCGCCAGGCTTGGCCGCGCCTGGCGGGCCCTGTCTTGGGGGCGGGTCACTGCCGTCTGACGTTGTTTCGCCCCAAGTACGACCTCTTCCCCCGATATCACCATCCTATCGAGCTTGGTGACGTCCGCCGCTGGGAAAATGGCCCACGCGGGCCGCAAACTGGCTGTGCGGCAGAGGCCTTCTGGTGAAATGATCGCGGAAGAACAAAGGCCTGAGGTATACTCGGACCAATGCTTGATGAGCGTAGAAAGGTTTCCGCACTCGCACTTCTCCTGTGGCTGCTTGTTTCCGGCTTCGATGCCCTGGCACAGTCCTCCAACAGCGATTCACTCGAACAGTACTACGAGGCAGGTGAGAAAGCGTTGGCGGAGAACCGCTATGGCGACGCGGAACGGGCCTACGAAAAGCTGCGGCAGTTAGCTCCTGGGACTGCCGAAGTGCACGCCAGACTCGGCCTCATATATTTTCAAGAACGGAAATTTGAGCAAGCTGTGGCATCCTTGCGCCAAGCCCTCAAGTTGAAACCAAACTTGCCGAAGTTGGACACTCTCCTGGCCATGTCCTTGTCAGAGCTTGGCCGGTACACAGAAGCACTACCCGGCCTGGAGAAAGGGTTTCACCAGTCAACTGACCCCGCCATCAGGCGCATGTGCGGCCTTCAGCTCGAGAGGGCCTACACTGGTTTGCAGCGTGACAGCAAAGTGGTGGAAGTGGCCCTGGAACTGAACCGTCTGTATCCGGACGATCCGGAGGTTCTCTACCAGACGGGCAAAGTCTACGGGAACCTGGCCTACCTCACGATGCACAAGCTGGGCCAGGTGGCGCGGGACTCCGTCTGGGGGCATGAGGCTGCGGCCGAAGCTTTCGAAAGTCAGGGAGCGTATGAGACCGCGATCTTCGAATACCGTCAAGTATTAGCACTCGATCCGCACCGGCCCCACACTCATTACCACTTGGGCCGAACCTTGCTGGCGCGTTCGGTGAAAACCAAGTCAGCGGAAGACACAGCAGCGGCAGCGAAGGAATTTGAGCAGGAGTTGCAGCAAGAGCCCAGCAATGCCAACGCCGCTTACGAACTTGCCGAGATCCATCACAATGCGGGAGAGGTCGAAGAGGCGCGGAAGTTTTTTGAAATGGCTCTGAAATACTATCCGAACTTCGAAGAAGCCCACCTGGGGCTGGCAGCCGTGCTGATGTTCGAACATAAGCCCGAACTGGCGCTTCCTCACCTTCAGAAAGCCATCGCCTTGAACGCTGAAAACGAAGTTTCCTGGTATCGCCTGGTGCAAGTGGAAAGGGCGCTCGGCAATGTTCGAGAGCAGCAGAAGGCGCTCGCGGAATTTCAGCGTCTGCGAAGCCATGAGGCGAGCCAGCAGGCGGCCGCGAGAGAGCTATTTTCTCCCGGTGAGGTGACGAAACAAGAGCTTGACCCGAATGCTCCGCCGTAGGACCCCCATTCGCGGATAAGGTTGTCGAAAGCAGTAGACACTGAGTTCGGAGCGCGGGATGTTAGCGCCGGCGGGCCATGCCGAGCGTAGCCGCCTTGCGTTTCGCCTCACATCAGTGTTCCAAGGCTCGCTTTACCGTCCGCTTACGCTCGGCAAGGAATACCTGGCCCTCACCCTCCCTCTTGACTCACTAGGGCTTGACCGTAATCAGCACGACCCCATGCGCGGGTACCGTGGCTGAGAGCGGATTAGCTATTGCGCCCCTATCCATGTGAGCCCACAAGTCGCGCACCTTCAGCTTGCCGTGCAATCCGAGATCAGCCCAGCGCACGGCCACGGTTGCAGTGGCCTCACCCCGATTGAAAAGCCCCACGGCCACCACGTTGTCCTTGAGGGGCCGCGCGATGACCAGGGTCGATCCCAGCTCGGAGATCTTCTTCGCGGGCTTGGCCTCGGGGTCCTGGTCAATGGCGATAATCTCGGTATTCATCAGGATAGATCTTGTCTCATCGCTCATGGCACGCAGGTCGTTGCCGGCAAGCAGCGGGGCTGCCAACAGCGACCAGAGGGCCATGTGAGTGCGGTATTCGTCGCCGGTCATGCCGCCGTTGCCGATTTCCAGCATGTCCGGATCGTTCCAGTGGCCGGGCCCGACATAGGGAGCGATGTTGAACTGCTTGAAGCCGATGTTTTCCATCGACTTCCAGTTGTCGGCGATGTCTCCGGTAGTCCGCCAAAGGTTCCCGCCAACTTTGGGGCCCCACTTCCATACCTCGGCCAGTCCGTACTGGCAGAGACTGAAAACGATAGGCCGGCCGGTCTTCAGCAGCGCATCACCCATCTTCTGATAGACGGCCTGCATATCCTCATTGTTGTAAATGCCGCCGGCGCTGCACCAATCGTACTTGAGATAATCAAAGCCCCAGGCGGCGTAGGTCTTGGCGTCCTGCTCTTCGTATCCGTAGCTGCCTTGGTAGCCCGCGCAGGTCTTTGGCCCCGGTGAGGAGTAAATTCCGATCTTCAATCCCTTGGAGTGAACGTAATCGGCCAGGGCCTTCATATCGGGGAATTTCCGATTGCTGGTGATGTTCCCCTGCGCGTCGCGGGGGCCCTGCCAGGTGTCGTCGATGTTGATGTAGGTGTAGCCCACATCCTTCATGCCCGTGGCGACCATGACGTCGGCCATGCCCCGCACGGCCGCGTCGTCCACTTTGCCAGCGAACTTGTTCCAACTGTTCCAGCCCATGGGAGGCGTGCCCGCCAGGCCGTTGTCGGGAACATCACGCAGTGCCGGCAGGGGCAGGCGCGGTGGCGGAAGCGCCGCTTCCGGTGTGGTGCGCTCGGCAATACCCGCGATCGGGTCGCGCCCGGGAAACAACCTGGTCATTGAGATCTTGCCGCCCTCCATCGTGCCTTCGTAGTTAACGCTGCGTTCCTGGTTCTGAAACCGGAAGATAACGACCAAGTGTAGTTTGCCGTTGCTGAAAGTCCCGTCGCTGATCGGCGTTTCACGAGGACCCATCAGAATCTTGCCGGTAACTTTCTCGCCGGACTGTTTGAGATCGAAGAACGATTCGCGGTAGTTGCCGTCCCCGGTGGGCACGCGCAGAACCCAGAAGCCTGTCAGATCCGTTTGCGCCGCAAGGGGAATCGCGCCGAACAGAAGTAAGGAAAATGCCAGAAGTATGGGGTAAGAGATCAGGTGCCGTTCTGACCTGACCCGTCGATGCTCGGTGAGTTTCATGTTTCCCTCCTTGGTAACTGCGGGATCTCGGCGCGCCGGAAGCGGCCTGCGTATTTCTGTGTGCGCAGGGAAAAGCCGTCGCCAGACTCGACAACCTCAAACTTCGCGTCGGAGACTTCGTCATACTCGGAGCGGGATAGCGCGTGCAGAACTCCGCCCAGCGTCGGGGGCTCAGTGACCGTCAAGCCCGTACAGGCAAGAAGGAACTTCAGGAAAGTACGTCGGGGCTTGCTCATAGGCTTGGAGGCAAGAACTCAGCCTGGCAGGATTCCGGTTCGGCGTCGCCAGGCGCCGCGCTCAAGACGCGCCATACTCAGATTCACGTCTTGCCAGCCCGGCCGACCGTAATATACATCTGATCTTTGGCATATACAATCCGTTCCGCGAGCCCTACTCCTACTTTCCACGGCGGGCGCACGGGGAGCAGGTGTCTCGGTCCGTTTCCGCCGTGCTCGTACTGAACCGGGCGCATAACGGCAAGACCGGTGTCCCTGGCATGAAAAAGGCCTTGCGCATTGCGTCCCTAGGGATAAGACTTGCGATGAAGGACCTGCGTTTGCATTATGCGCAGATTGGGGCAATGAGAGTTCTCGCACCTCGACGAGGCCCGCTTGGAAATCCAGGAACTCCGGGAGGCCGCCACCCTCGATCCCTCATATGCCGACCCACATTACGCTTTGGGCAGGCTTTACGAAGGGATGGGCAATCATCAGAAGGCCACCACAAAGCTCTCTCTCTTTGAGAAAATCAGGGCCAGCCAAAACCCCTACCTCCTCCACTAGCTCCGTCCGCCTTGGCGAAACCCGTCCGGAGCAGGATGTGCAGACGTCCAGGGGGACAGTCCACGGGCGGACATGGAGGCTCGGAAGCGGACCTTCCTTGCCGCCTCCAGAAGACCAACGTCGTCAGAGGGCATCGCACGCGATACGATTGTGAACAATTTCGCATGTGGAAATTTCGCCAGGAATGCATTCGTTGACTTCTGCTGAGGCAAGTGTTATGGGGTAATAAGGGAGATGTCTATCATGACGAGGAAGCCCTATAGTTTACCGTGCGGGTAAACGGAAATGAGCACATTATGCAGTTGCGAGTGGTGTTTCTCTGTGCCTTACTGATCACGCTTTGCAGTCTGAGTGTTGCCCAGAACCCCAAAGTCATCAACGTCCCTGCCCGGCATACTTCCGCTAACTCAGGCAAGCAGATGTTTGAAGCTTATTGCGCCGCCTGTCACGGAAAAGAAGGAAAGGGTGATGGACCCGTTGCGGCCGCGCTTAAGGTGCCGCCGACAGATCTCACTGTTCTTGCCAGGCAGAACAAGGGAAAGTTTCCCTCCATACAGGTTGCCAAGGCCATCACCGGCGAAGCTGGTATTTCGGCCCACGGCTCCAAGGAAATGCCGATCTGGGGTCCCGTGTTCATGTCCATGAGCCACCAGCACGAGTCCGAAGTGCATCTACGGGTAGCCAATCTCACGGAGTACATCAAATCCTTACAGCAGAAGTGAAGACCCTGGTGTAGTGTTTATGCAAGCTGCGTCTTGGCCCAGAAATCAGTCGAGGTCAGAACTGGAACAACTTCAAAGTCGATCAGGTCATCCCAGCGGCTAACCCAGGCGTCCAGTAGTTCCGGCTGCGGTGTTTCCATGAGCTGAAAACAACGAGTGCCCGTCGGATCCACCCAGCTCGCGTGGTAGATAAGGCCTTCAGGCAACATTCGACCGCTTCTCCTCAACCTTTCGCCCACCAGCCGAGGATGGCCATGTTTGAAGCGTTCAATAACCATGAACAGCATGTGGGGAAGTCTACCTCACTCGGGCCAAACTTCCAACTGCCCCGCGGCCCGGACGAGTGCTATGGCCCTGCACCCACACCTTTCCAGCGGCAGCTTGACCCAGGTGGACCTGCTTCACCCCAAAGTCCAAGGTCATGGTATCGTCATAATTGCGGCTCACTACTTGGAACTGTGAGCCGGGGCGAAGTCCGAGCCCATCAAAATACTCGAGCAGTGAGCGATCTCTTTCATACATGCCGACCACCTTCACTCGCTTTCCGGCAGGCACTTCCGCCAGCAACATCAGACCCGACTTGCGACGTTGCGCGGCACCCGTGTTGATCTCGTTGCCATGTGGGCAGGGGCCTTCCTCGCCCAACTTTTGAATTAACTTCCTCTCGAAGTCATCCGAAACCGCATGTTCCAGCCGTTCCGCCTCGTCATGGACCTTGTACCATTGCATCCCCAGCATCTCAGTCAGCATGCGCTCGATCAAATGGTGACGTTTGCGAAGCCGATCTGAGATTTGGCGGCCGGCGGCGGTAAGCGAGAGCTGCCCGCTGCCTCCAACTCTGATCAGTTTATCCCGTTGCAGCCGCCTCAAGGCCAGAGCCACGGCCGGCGGGGTTATTTTCAACCAGCGCGCAATCGTTGCGGCGATCACCGGCTCTTCTTCAGACTCCGCTTCGGCAATAGCTTTCAGGTAATCTTCTTTGGAGATGGTCAGTTTCATTTTCTACCTATGAGATTTTGTTCTCTTCAGACTTCGACTATTCCCCATAATGGCAAGGATCGGGGGAAATGGCAACAGGGCTTTATTCTGGGGCCTAATCCGACAATGTAAAAACTTATTGACAGCCGAGCGAGAACTGGTATTAACTATAGCTTATATCATTGTGCAAGCTAAGGTGAAGACGCAGTGGGCCGGGTTTTCAGGAGTCTTAATACCCACCGGGGACATCAGCAAGGGAGGTCATCGTGAGGTTTGACAGTCTAACTTCCAAGAAGTACATCGGGCATCTGGATTTGGCCCCGTGGGGCAAGAAGCGGCGAGGATTTGTCGCCCGCTTACTCCTAGCTGTGGTTTTTTCAGGGGTTGGTGGGATCGTGCGGGCGCAAAGCGAGACCACCGGGGCCTTGGCCGGGCAGGTTACCGATCCGAGCAACGCCCCAGTGGCCGGGGCGGCGGTGACCGTCGCCAGTTCAACCACCGGCCTCCACCGCACGGTCCAAACCGACGAAAGCGGACGCTTCTCATTCCCCGAGCTTAAACCCGGTCCGTACGTTGTCGAGGCGAAGGCGTGGGGCTTCGAAGACCAGACCATCGGCCCTGTATCTGTACCCCTTGGTCAGACGCAAACTGTGAATCTAGTGCTGAAGATTGCCGCCCAGAAAACGGAGGTGGAGGTCCAATCGACGGCGGCGCTTATTAACACAGAGAATCCGAACACCACGACGACGCTGGAAGCCGAGGCCATCGCCGATCTTCCCAACCCGGGTTCTGACATGACCTACGTCGCCCAGTTCTCGCCAGGCGCCTTGATCAACACAGCAGGCTCTTCCAATGACTTTGTGGGCGGGCAGAATGGTTACGGGAACGTGGAATTCAACGGATTACCTGCTTTGTCGAATGCTTTCGTTGTGGACGGCCTCGAGACCAACGACCCGATGACCAGCCTGAATAGTGGTTTATCAACAAATCTTGTGCTGGGGCTGAACTCCATTCAGGAGGTCACCGTGAACACGACCTCCTACGCCGTTGACCAGGGCCGTTACGGAGCCTCTCAGATCAACTACGTCACCAAATCCGGCACCAACAAGTTTCATGGCAATCTCTATGAACTGTGGAACGGATCGAGGCTGAACGCAGCCAATTTCTTTACTAACGCCAACCCCGGCGGGCACAAGCCTCGCTCTACGGTAAACCATTTCGGCGGCAGCCTGGGCGGCCCGGTGGTCCGCGACAAGCTGTTTTTCTTTGGAGATTTCGAGCAGATGCGAATCGCGCTGCCGATTGTGGATACCATCACCGTGCCCTCCGCCAGTTTCCAGAGCTATGTTCTCGGGCAGTTGCCGCGCGGAGGCGTGGGCACCATCACCGGCACCTCATATCCCGCCGCACCGGCCCTCGTCCCTTTTTATCAGAAGATGTTTTCGCTCTATCGGAGCAGCGCAGGCTCGCCCCTGCCGGTGCTCGGGTGTCCTCTAGGGGCGGACGGCAGCACGGCAAGTGGCAGTCCTCCGGACGGGAATGGCTGCGCCAACCGGCAAGAGGTTTCGATGTCCAGCGCCGACCACGAACAAGTTATCACCGCGCGCATGGACCATGATATCGATGCCCATAACATGGTCTGGTACCGGTTTCAATCCGATACGGGGCTCCAGGCGGCTTACACCGACCCCATCAATCCGCTGTTCAATGCCATCTCTCCCCAGCCGATGTACTCCTTTGCTTCTGGTTATACGCACATCTTCAGCCAGAACATGGTGAACTATTTCAACCCGGCTTTCTCCTGGTACTCGAGTATCTTCCAGCCCACCGACTTCGCCAAGACCTTGGCAGCCTTCCCGATCGTGCTGCAAGGCGTTGGGTCGAACGCGCCGTTCACGCCCATGGGAGGATTGGACTACAACTGGCCTCAGGGGCGCCGCGTCACACGCTACCAGCTCAATGACACCTTGACCTGGCAGCGCGACGCGCACCAGATCGAGTTCGGCTTCGGCTCCCGCCGTATGCTGGCGAGCGATTTCGACTTCAGCAACTACGTCACCCCGCTGGCGACCTACACCACGCTGCCTCAATACATCTACGGGGTCGCATCCCTCGCCACCAAGTCGTACCCAGTCTCAGGTGAGCAGCCGTTCAACCTGAGCAACTTGGATCTGTTCGCGCAGGACACGTTCCGAGCGACGAAAAACCTCACCTGGACATTTGGTTTGCGCGGAGCGTGGAACTCCGACCCCATCAATCCGCACGCCATGATCGCGCGCCTTGGCTCCTCTTTTTACGCTTCTTCCCACGGCGTCAATCAGCCTTTGAACGCCGTCCTCAATACTGGGCTTGAAAAGTTCTTTCCTTCAACGCCGCTGGTGGCTTGGCAGCCCCGCACTGCGATTGCGTGGCAGTTCACCCCCAAGATGGTGCTTCGTATTGGCTTCGGTGTCTTCACTGACATTCTTCCGGGCAGCATTGCGGACCTGATTGGTTCGAATTCGCCCTACGTCAACATCTTCCAGGGTGGGCTGCTCGGGCAAGCAGGCGGACTCGCGCTCGCTCCCGGGGTGCCGGGCAGCGCAATTGATGCGACCGCGGCTGCCAACCAGGCATTT
>Ga0187868_1002180_pt1 | contig 13075 bp, 14 predicted proteins | sample June2016WEW_13_4_FD_133014 | JGI IMG/M metagenome (GOLD analysis project Ga0187868, IMG submission 133014) | Peatland microbial communities from SPRUCE experiment site at the Marcell Experimental Forest, Minnesota, USA - June2016WEW_13_40 | ecosystem: Environmental > Terrestrial > Soil >... | reverse complement strand
GGGTTTGCTCGGCACGGTTTGGGGCGTGATGAGCACGTTTGCCGGCATCGCGCAGCAAGGCGCGGCGACGATGGCGGCGATGGCGCCCGGCGTCTCGGCGGCGCTCATCACGACGGTCGCCGGGCTGCTGGTGGCGATTCCCTCGATGTTCGGTTACAATTGGCTCGTGCACAATCTGCGCGTGTTTACCGTCAACCTTGACAATTTCGCGCAGGAACTCGTTTCCAGAATGGAAACGGAATTTTTGTCGGAGGAGTAAATTTTGACGCCATGCGCAGATTCTCACAACGCAGTTACCTCGTGACGTTGAGTGAAATCAACATCACGCCGCTGCTCGACCTCGCCTTCGTGCTGCTCATCATCTTCGTCATCACCACGCCGCTGCTCGAGCAAAGCATCAACCTCAAGTTGCCGGCTGGCGGCCGACCGGACACGAGGATTGAGAAGCGCAACATCCGCACCGTCGAAATCAGCACGACGGGTGTTTACGCGCTCGACAAACAACGCATGAGCCTTGGGCCGTTGACCGCGCGGCTGGCGGCGGAATTCCGCTCGAACCCGAACCTCATTGTTTACATTCGCGCCGACCAGGACGGGCCTTACAAAAACGTTGCGATGTTGATTGACGGCTGCCAGCGCAGCGGCATCACGCGCTATTCGCTGCGCACCGAACCGGCCAGATGAACCGTCTGCAAAAAAAATGCGTCATTGCGACCGCAGGCGTTCACCTGCTGCTGATCGTGATTTTATTCGTCGGCCCGGCGTTTTTTTATTCGAAGCCGAAGGCGGACGACCTGCAGGTGCTCGATGTGATTCCGGCCAATTTGATTGACGCGCCCTTCAACAGCGGCGTCGCCAACGCCACTCCGCCGCCGCCCGCACCAGTCACTCCGCCACAACCGCCGCCACCAGTACCGGAGAAAATTGAGCCGCCCAAACCGGTCAAGGAAATGGAGAAGGCCCCGGTGCCGGCGGAAAAATTGAACGCGAACGAACTGCGCAAAATTCAAATTAGCACGCAGCTCGTGGCGCATCCCGCGCCGAAAACGTCTCCCAACGACACCGCCCGCGCACGGGCGATCCGAAGCGCTCTTCGGAATTTGAAAAGTAATTTGCAGCCGGGCACGACGATTGACATGCCCGGCAACAGCAGTGCGGCCTACGCTGATTATGGTCAGGTGGTTAAAAGTATTTACGACCAGGCCTGGACACCGCCGGCCAACATCGTCAACGATGACGAAAACGTAATCGTCAATGTCATCATTGCCAGTGACGGCACGGTGATTTCCGCGCGCATCGTCACGCCGTCCGGCGACGCGAACGTGGACGCCTCCGTCCAGCACACACTGGAGCGCGTCAAGTTCATCGCGCCGTTCCCCCAAGGCGCGGCGGAAAAGGAACGGCCTTACACCATCAACTTCAACCCCAAAGCCAAACGAATGCTCGAATGAAAAATTACCAACGTTTTCTCAAAATATGTCTGCCGATTTTGTTCGCGGCGGTCGCGATTCATCCGGTTCGCGGCCAGAACGAACTCACCATCACCCGTGAAGTTCCGGTCCTCGGAAACAGCAAGCCGATCCCCGTTTCGCTCGAAGGTTTCAGCGGCGAGGCCGCGGACGTTTTGAAGCTGGATCTTTACGTTCAGGGCTTCAGTTTCACCAACGCGGACGCCGCACAATATCAAATCAGCGGCACTGTCGCGGGCAGTGTGCAAGGCCGCGTTATGGACCGTTTCGCCAAGAGCACGATTCTTTCGCACAGTTACACCGGCGCAGCGTTGCGGCGGCAGGCGCACGCGTTTGCCGACGACATCGTGCAGGCCATCACGCACAAGAACGGCATCGCGCAGACCAAAATCGCCTTCAAGGTCCAATCCAGCACGGGCAACGGTGAAATTTACGTGGCCGATTTTGACGGCCACAACGCGCAAGCCATCACGCACGACGATACCATTGTTGCCGCGCCGGTGTGGGTGCCGGGCCGGCTGGCGATTTATTACACATCGTATAAGCGCGGCAACCCGGATATTTTTTACCACAATCTCGGTAACGGCCAGCGCCGTGTCATCGCGGGCTATTCCGGTTTGAACACCAGCGCGGCGGTCTCGCCGGACGGCTCGAAGGTGGCGATGATTTTGAGCAAGAGCGGCAGCCCGAATGTTTGGGTCTGCAATGCTGACGGCACGGATTTGAAACGATTGACGTCAAGCAGCGAGGATTCGTCGCCGTGCTGGTCGCCGGATGGACAATGGATTTGTTTCGCGACGAAAATCGCCGAGCGGCGCGTGCTGGCGAAAGTGCCGGCGGGCGGCGGGGCGATGCAGCGGATTCCGACTCCCAACGCGCCGAACCCGACCGAACCCGACTGGTCGCCCGACGGCAAATGGATTGCGTTCACGTCACAGACAGGCGAATTCGACATTTGCGTCCTGCCTGCGGACGGCGGCACGCCCACGGTGCTCGTGGCGGGCGAAGACCCGTCGTGGTCGCCGAACTCACGGACGCTGATTTTCACGCGGCGCACGGGCGGCCGCTATGTGTTATCTGTGCTTGACGTGTTTACGAAACAGGGCAAGGATATCGCCCGGATTTCAGGCAGCGACTCTCAACCGGCTTGGGCGAGATGACTTAAACTTTTTTAACGAACTTTTAACTGAAGGAAAAATATGAAAATGATGAAACTGACTTACCTGCTGGCCTTCGCGCTGGCCGTCACACTGGCTGACACCGGCTGTAGAAACCACCGCCCCGTCAAAGTCACGCAGATACCCGGATCACCAACGGGCAATCCGAACGATCAAACCGATTTGAACACCAAACCATATAACAATCAGCTTGGACCTATTGCGGCGGCCCCATTGGAAGATTTTGAAGGCATGGGCGCCGACCGTGCTGCGCTGGCCGCCGACACGGTGCATTTTGCCTACGACAGCGCCGTCGTGAGGAAGAGCGAGAAGGCGAATGTTCAGTCCGTGGCCGATGCCTTGGGCCGGGATGCCAGCACCAAGCTGCTCATCGAAGGTCATTGCGACGAGCGTGGCACGGAGGAATACAACCGTTCGCTCGGCGAACGCCGCGCGCTGGCGTTGCGCCAGGCGCTGGCCAAGATCGGCGTGGATCCCTCACGCATCCGCACCATCAGCTACGGCAAAGACAAGCCGGTTGACCCGGGCCATGACGAGTCCGCCTGGGCGAAAAACCGCCGCGGGGACTTCGTTCTGCTCCATCCCAGGAGCGGATCCTGATTTTGGCAGGAAACATTTGAAGCTATTCAAGGGCCGCATTTGCGCGGCCCTTTTTTTGCAGGGTGCGCCGTCTCCAGCGCAGAACTCGGCGGGACAGCGACCCCACATTTACGGCTTTACTATCGGCCAAGGCAGGCGTAGGCTTGGCAAGGCTCGACAAAATTTATGAACGCTATATTTGCATGGGCACCGGGCGGTATGGAGGTCGTTTTGATCTTGGTGGTCATTTTGGTTTTATTCGGCTCCAAGAAAATTCCCGAGTTTGCGCGCGGTTTGGGCCAGGGCATCAAGGAATTCAAGAAGGCATCGCGCGAAGTGACGGATGAAATCCAGAACGCGACGGTCGACACACCGCCGAAACCGTCGGCAAACGGCCAATCGCAGCCGGCGCCAACCGTCTCCCAATCCTCCAATCCGCCCAAAGCCTGAGCGGAATGTTCTGGCATGGCCGGCGACCACGAATCGGAGCACCCCGACGAGGCCGAAGGCGGCCCGGTCAAGACCTTTCTCGAACACCTCGAAGATCTTCGCTGGGTGCTCATCAAGAGCCTGGTGGCGCTGGGCGTGGCGGTGTTGCTCTGCCTGCTCGCGGGCAATTACGTCGTTCAAATTGTCAAATGGCCGTTGACGCGCGCCGGCGTCACCTGGCCCGGCACGAATCAAATCGTCGCCGTCAGCTTCGGCACGAACCGGCTCGGCGCATTTCATCTCACCGCCGAACAACAAAAATCACTGCACCTCGGCACGAACCGCTTCGTGTCCGTCCAGGTCGAGCCGCTGGTCATCGGCACGAACCAGGTGCTCGGCTGGCGCGCCAGTTCCGATTCCGATGCCATTGCCGATGCGCAACGGTTGAAGATTGACCTGATCAACCTCAGCCCGGCGGGCGGATTTGTGGTCGCCTTCCAGGTGGCAATTTACGGCGGCACGGTGCTGGCGTCGCCGTTCATTTTTTATTTCGTCGCCACATTCATCTTTCCGGCGCTGAAACTGCGCGAGCGCAAATACATTTATCGCGGACTGGCCTTTGGCGGCGGACTTTTCCTCATCGGTGTGGCGTTTTGTTATTTCATCCTGATGCCGCTGGCATTGTCCGCGGCGCAGATGTATTCGCACTGGCTTGGTTTCGGCACCCTTCAATGGCGGGCGGAGGACTACATCAGTTTCGTCTGCCGGTTCCTGCTGGGCATGGGGCTGGGCTTTGAGCTGCCGGTGGTGATTCTGACGCTCGTGAAAATCGGCATTCTCGACTATCGCACGCTCTCCAAGGCCCGCCGTTACATGATCGTCATCAATTTGATTCTGGGCGCGGTGCTGACGACGCCGGAGGTGTTCACGCAAATCGTCATGTTTGTGCCGTTACAATTGCTCTACGAAATCACCGTCTGGATCGCGTGGTATTGGGATTGGCAGGCGCGGAAGCGCGCCGCACCCGAATCGTAAAACGCGCTTTACATCCGGCGATTTTGGCGTAAGGTGACGCCGTCAACTTGAAAAACGTATGCGAAACGTGATATCTCTTCTCGCTTTGACTGGCTTGGCCGCCTTGTTCACGTCCGGCTGCGCCGGGCCGGAACAAAAACTTGGCCGCGGCGTGAGTAACACTTTTGAAATCGTCCGCGCGGGCGAAATGCGCCGCTCCATTGAGCAAACGGCCGTTTTTGAATCGCCCAGCGCCGGCTACACCGCTGGCGCTGTTCGTGGCTTGAATCGCACGCTGGCGCGCACGGGCGTCGGCCTCTTTGAAGTCGTGACCTTTCCGTTTCCGATGCCGGGGTCCGGGTATGGCCCGCTGTTTCCCCACACCCTCGGGCCCGGACCTGTTTATCCCGACAGCTACAAGCCGGGTTTGATTTCCGGTTCGACGTTCGACACGGACACCTACACCGGCTTCAGCGGTGGCGCCATCGCGCCGTACATTCCCGGCAACCGGTTCCACGTGTTCGACAATTGACCGTGACCGGATTCATTTTCATCCACGCGCCAACCCTTTTCCGTTGGCGCGTTTTGTTTTTGTGAAGGCCATGCCGCTCGAAAAAAATTCGCCCGGCAAAGTCAACCTGCTGCTGAACATCCTCGGCAAACGGCCTGACGGATTTCACGAACTCGAAACCATCATGCAGCCGGTCAACCTTTGCGACCGGCTGACGTTTGAACGCCGCGGCGGTGCGGTCGAACTTTCGTGCAGCGACGCAGCCCTGCCGGTGGATTCGCGCAATCTCGTTCACCGCGCAGCCACCGGGTTTTTGCAAACCGCGAAAATCAGCGGTGGGGTGCGCATTCATCTGGATAAAAAAATTCCGCTGGCCGCCGGTTTGGGCGGCGGCAGCGGCAATGCCGCGACGACGCTGCTCGCGTTGAACGAACTGTTCGGCCAGCCGCTTTCAGCCGCGCAGCTCGGCGAACTGGCCGCGTCGCTCGGTTCGGACGTGCCGTTTTTCCTCCAAAACCAGCCCGCGCTCGCCACCGGTCGCGGCGAAAAAATCCAGCCGCTCGATTTTTTCCCCGCGTTGCGTGACAAGGTGTTCCTGTTGATTCATCCCGGGTTCGGCATTTCGACGCCGTGGGCTTATCAAAACCTCGCGCGTTTCCCGGAAGCGTTGAACGGCCGGCCGGGCCGCGCGCAAAAACTGATTTCAAAACTTCAAACCGGCGATTGGCGCGCTGCGAGCGCTGAATTTTACAACTCGCTCGAAGCCCCGGCGCTGGAAAAATATCCCGTGCTCGCGCTGTTCCAGGAATTCCTGCGCGCGGACGGCGCGCTGGCCGCGCTCATGTCCGGCAGTGGCTCGACGACGTTCGCCATCGCTGAAAACATGGCCGCCGCCGAATCGCTGGTGGAAAAATTCAAATCAAAGTTCGGCAAGAATTGCTGGACCGCTGTTGTGGCGATTTGATGGGAGGCCCGCCGTAGCGGCTCTCGGAAGAGAGCCGCCATTCATTCCGAGAAGTTTCCGGAGGTCTGCCGACCGCCGCTGCGTTCACGCTACCTTTTGAATCGCGCCAGCGCAAATTCCGCCATTTCCTTTGCCGCCGGAATTTTGAACGCCAGCGCGACGATGCCATAAATCAATCCTGCCAAAATCGCCGGCGCGAACACCTCGCCGATTTTCAGTGCGAGTGTTTGATGGCCGAGGGCGTGTTCCCAAAAACACTCGCCCCCCCACGCCGTCAGTCCGCCCAAGGTGCCGGCGATGGCCAGCGGCAGAAAGGTGGCGCGCAGCGGTTCCATTTCCAGTTTCCCCAGCTTTTTCCGCAGCGCATAGAGCAGCAGGCTGGCATTGCCGATGGAAGTGACGGTGTTGGCGATGCCCAGGCCGCCCTGCCGCAGCGGACCAATGAACATCACGGCCAGACCCAGATTCAGAACCAGGCAGACGATGCTGATTTGCATCGGCGTTTTGGTGTCGCCGAGCGCGAAAAACGCCCGGACCAGGATGTTGACCGTTGAAAAGGCCACCAGCCCCGGCGCGAGGCATTGCAGCGCCAGGGTCGCGCGCTGGGTCGAATAGGCGGTGAATTTGCCATGCTCGAACAGCAGCCGGATGATCGGTTCGGCCAGCACGACCAGCAGGACGGCGGCGATCAGATTCGCCAGCAGCAGCGTGCCGAGACCATGGCGCAGGGTGGCGCGGAATTCGCCGAAGTTTTTCTCCGCCGCCAGTCCCGCCAGGGTCGGCAGCAGAAAAGTTGCCAGCGAAATGCCGAACATGCCCTGCGGCAGTTCCATGAGCCGCACGGCATAGTCGAAGGAGGCGTTGATCTGCGGATCCACGTAAAAGGCGACGGTCTGCGTCAGCAGCACATTGATTTGGAAGGCGGCGACGCCGATGGTGCCGGGAATCATTCGCGTCATGACGAGCCGGACGGTTTCATTTTGCCACGGCGAAACCCACTGGTAACGGAAGCCGTCGTGCCAGAGCGTCGGCAGTTGAAAGGCCGCTTGCGCCACGCCCGCCGCCAGCACGCCGATGGTCAGCGCGAATATTTGTTCGTGCAACTCGTGTCCCATCTTTGGCGCGAGCCAGAGCACGGACGCGATCATCACGACGTTCAGCATCGTCGCGCTCATTGCCGGAATGAAAAAATGTCCGCGCGCGTTGAGCATGCCCATGAACGCCGCCGCCAGGCACACGAGCAGCATGTAGGGAAACATCACGCGCAAAAGCCGCAGCATAAGTTCGGTGTTTTCGTTGAATTGATGAACGGCCAGCGCAATCGAGAGGCCGAGCATGACCACGCCGATGATCGCTGCCGCCGCGACGACGAGGCCGGAAATCACGGCGTTGGCTGCGCGCCACATCTCGATTTCGCCGCGCGTTTTCTCCGTTTCCTTGAAAATGGGGACGAACGCCGCCGTCAACGCGCCTTCGCCGAGCAGGCGGCGGAAAAGGTTGGGAATGGTGAAGGCGAGTTTGAACGCGCCCGCCACCCGGGTGTCACCCATGAAATTCGCATAAACCATCTCGCGCACCATGCCGAGCAGGCGGCTGACGAGCGTGGCGGCGGCCATTGCGCCGGACGATTTGAGCATTTGCGACATCGCGCGGGAGGCTAAAGTCCAAAGCCCAAAGGCTAAAGCTCAAAGTGCGCCGCGATGGCACTTTCGTCGTCGTCGTCCTCGTTCTCGTAATCGAATCCGGCTCAAAAATCGAGGACGAGGACGGGAAGGAGAACGAGGAAGATGCGGGCCAATTGGCGATTGGCAACTGGCGGGCGGCGAATTAGCCTGTTCGCGTGAGCATCCTGGAAGAACTCAAATGGCGCGGGCTGGTGGCTGATTGCACCGACGCGACGGAACTGGCCAAACGCCTCGCCTCGCCCATCACGCTTTACTGCGGTTTTGATCCGACCGCCGACAGTTTGCATGTTGGCAACCTCGTGCCATTGCTCGCGCTGCGCCGGTTTCAATTGCTCAACCATCATCCGATAGCCGTCGCCGGTGGCGCGACCGGCATGGTGGGCGACCCCAGCGGCAAGACCAGCGAGCGCCAGTTGCTCACGCCGGAAGTCCTCGCCCACAACATTTCCCGCGTGAAGGAACAGCTCAAGCGGCTGCTGGATTTTGAAACCCGGACCAATCCCGCGCGGCTGGTGGACAATGCTACCTGGACGAAGGACGTTTCGTATCTCGATTTCCTGCGCGACATCGGCAAGCATTTTTCCGTCAACCAGATGGTGGCCAAGGAAAGCGTCCGCGCCCGGATGGAGGACCGCGAAGTGGGCATCAGCTACACCGAATTCAGCTACATGTTGCTCCAGGCGTTTGATTTTTACGTGCTCTGCCGCGATCACAATTGCGAACTGCAAATCGGCGGCAGCGACCAGTGGGGCAACATCACGGCCGGGATTGACCTCACGCGCAAGAAACTCGGCAAAACGGTTTACGGCCTCACGTTGCCGCTCATCACCAACGCCGACGGCACAAAATTTGGCAAGACGGAGGCCGGTGCCGTCTGGCTCGATCCACAGAAAACCAGCGTTTATAAATTTTACCAGTTTTGGATCAACACTGACGACCGGGATGCCATCCGTTATTTGAAATTCTTCACGTTTTTGTCGAAGGAGGAAATTGAGGCGCTGGATAAGAAACACGCCGAAAATCCCGGCGCGCGCGAAGCACACAAGGCCCTGGCCAAAGCGGCAACCGATTTGATTCACGGCCCGAATGCCACGACGGAAGCCATACGCGCCAGCGAAATTCTTTTTGGCGGCGAACTGAAAGGCATTGCCGAGAGCACCTTCAACGAAATCATTGGCGAAGTGCCCACCAAGGAAATTGAGAAATCAAAACTTGATGGCGCCGGTTTGCCGCTGGTGGAACTGCTCGTTCACGCCGGCCTTTGTCCGTCCAAAGGCCAGGCGCGAAAGGACATTGAAGGCGGCGGCGTGAACATCAACAATATCCGCGAAGTAAATTTCCAACGCGCGGTGACGGCGAACGATTTGCTTTTCGGCAAGCACATCTTATTGCGCAAAGGCAAAAAGAATTATGTCGTTGTGACGGCGAAGTAGTGACTCTACCACCCGATGATCATGTAGGAAAAAACGGCGGAAGGCCGCCACCGTCCAAAACCTGAAGGTATTCCAACGATTTCCACCGGGGGCCGGGGTCAATACGAACTCTTCCGGAGGTAGCGCACGACCACTTCTGCATCGCCGGTCGCTTCCACCACGGATTCCAAGCCGGCGGCCTGCTCCAGGATCGGCAGGGCCACCTCGTCCTGCAGCAGCGCGTCCAGGCGGAGCTGGTCCGGGTACCGGGCCGGTTGCAGGGAGGGTTCGGCAAGCCCGTTTTTAGCCGTCAGCTCGTGCCCGTTTTGACCGGGTTCCAAGCAGACCGTTTTCCCGTTGCCGTTGGTTGCCGCGGGGTGGACCGCATTTTGCTTCCAAGCCCCCGGGAGCCAGCCAAGAGTTGGCCCGGGGTCGGAAGCGGTGGCGTTGGAAAATTTGACTTTGCGCGATTGCAAGTCCTTCAAGAGGTCTTCCACAATCCCATGCCCGATATTCAGGAGCCAGGCAAAGAGTTGTAACTTTGGACACCGGAAAATGTCCTCGTAAAGAAAAATCAGTTCCTGGGGCAGAACCCTCAGGACGGAAGCCTCCGCCGCATACCAATCCTTCCGGATGGACGAATAATCCTTCACGGTCAGCAACTTTCGCAGTTCTCCATTCAAAAGCGGGTGCAGCGATCGCAGGTACTTCATTTCAACGAAATCAATCCGCCCTTCCTGGTTGAAGCGATGCGAAATTTTGACCCGGCCATGTTTGGTGTTGAAATCACCCTCGTAACAGGTGGAAAGAATCAGATGGTCATAAACGGACTGCACCTGCATTTGATATCCGCCGGCCTTGCCGCCGTAATTGCATTTTGTCCGCGGCTGGAAAAGCTCACGAGCCCGTCCCTGAAGGCGGTTCTCCAGGTGTGCCAGCCGGTTGAAATAGTCGCTGGCGGGGGAAAAATCATGTTGCCGGAGAAAATCCCGCGCTGACTGGATTTCCGCATCCCGGATCGCCGGTCCGCAATGGATCCGTTGCTCCAATCCTTCCATCAGTTCCCTGACCTGCCGCTTGTTCTCTTTTGTGGCCATGTTGATAGCGATAAGTTTTGATGCATCGTAACCCTGACCGGCAAGGTGACAACTGTGCGTTTGGATGCACACCCCCTGAAAAGCAGGGCTGGCCGGCGTGGGCCGGCTTTTCGACAGGCTCTGGCTGTTGCCCAACAACAAAGAAAATAATGTCGTGGTGACGGCGAAGTATCCGCGTCAACTTAGCTTTCCGCTTCAGGCGCTTGTCGGCGCACCAATCTCTTGGTCCGACAGGCTGCCAGGCGCCACTTGCTTGCACCTCGACTCATTCTTCCAAACTGATACATTGTTCGCGTGAATGAACTTCTCATCGGTCTGGTTGGCGCGTTGATCGCCACGAACCAACCGCTGGCCGTCAGTAATTTGATCCAGCAACACACCGGCGTCTCGGTCACGCTGGTGAATCCCAATGACCCGGCGGAGCAGGAGTTGCAGAAGCTGATGGCCGAGGATGAAGCGGCGCTGACCGAGGTGGACAAATGGATTCAAGGCAACAATGCTTTTGCCGCACAGGGCGCGGGCGAATCGAAGGAGGCATTGAACCAGCGCATCCGCGCACGCCTCGAACCGGTGCGCAAAGATTACGAGGATTTTCTGCGGCGTTATCCGGATTTCGCGCGCGGGCACCTGGCCTATGGCAGCTTTCTGAACGACATCGGCGATGAAGAAGGCGGGATGCTCCAAAACGAACAGGCCCGACAGCTCGACCCGAAAAATCCGGCGGCGTGGAACAACCTCGCCAACTTTTACGGCGAGCACGGCCCGCTGACCAACGCCTTCGTGGATTACGCCAAAGCCATCGAGTTGGATCCGGCCGAACCGCTCTATTATCAAAACCTCGCGACGACGGTTTATCTTTTCCGCAAGGATGCGAGGGCGTTTTACGGCATCAACGAGCAGCAGGTTTTCGACAAGGCGCTCGCCCTGTATCGCAAGGCCATCCAGCTTGCACCAGGCAATTTCCCGCTCGCGACGGACTATGCGCAAAGCTATTACGGCATCCGCCCGCTCCGCACCAACGACGCGCTCGGGGCGTGGACGAACGCACTCCAAATCGCCCACGACGACAATGAGCGCGAAGGCGTTTACCTCCACCTGGCGCGAATCAAAACAGCCGCCGGTCGTTTTGCCGAAGCCCGCGCGCATCTGAACGACGTGACCAATGCAGCGTTCGCCGATCTCAAGCACCGGCTCGAAAACAATCTCGCCGAACGTGAAAGTGCCGCGACCAACACCCATGCCGGCACCGGCCGTTCCACGAACGTCCCGACCGTTGCCGGCAAGACCAACCGGACTCCAACCCATGCGACACCCGCGCTTTCAAACGGAGTGCCGGCGCTCACCAATCCGCCGCCTTTTGACCCGGCAATGGCTACGGGCTTGACCAATGTTCCGCCCGTTTCTTCCCCCGCGTCCCGCCTGCCGTTCCCTTGAAAAGTTCTGCAAATTCAACTTTTGTCCGGGTGGTTATGTGCTAAAATGACTGTCGCATGAGCTTTTACGACAAACTGAAATTCGACTCGAACGGCCTGATGCCGGCCATTATTCAGGAACAAAAAACCGGCCGCGTGGTGATGATGGCGTGGATGAACCGCGCCTCGCTCGAAAAAACCATCGAAACCGGCAAAACGCATTTCTGGAGCCGGTCGCGCCAGAAATTCTGGATGAAAGGCGAAGAAAGCGGCCACACGCAAACGGTCAAGGACATCGCATTCGATTGCGATGGGGACACGCTGTTGATCCAGGTGGACCAGATCGGTGCGGCCTGTCATGAAGGCTACCAGTCGTGCTTTTTCCGTTCGGTGGAAAAGGACGGCCAATCGTTTAAAATCACCGAGGCACAGCTCGAAACTCCCGAACAGATTTACGGAAAGAAAAAGTGATGGATGAGATGGTTTCATTTGGCAGCCGGGATTATTTTTTGATGCTGGCGCTGCTGGCCTTTTCGCGGGGCATGGATTTTCTCAGCACGTGGATCGCAACGCCGAACCTGGTGCTGGAAGGCAATCCCCTCGCGAAAAAACTCGGCTGGAAGTGGGGTTTGGCGCTCAACGTTGTGCTGTGCGTGGCATTGGCGGCGTGGCCGCTGTCGGCCATCGTCGTTGCCACCGCCAGCGTGCTGGTGGCCGCGCGCAATTTTCAGTCCGCGTGGCTCATGCATTCGCTGGGCGAGGAAATTTACCGCCAGTGGCACATCGAGCGCGTGCAGGAAACGCGCGTCTCGCTTTACGTGTTTTGCCTCGCGGGCAACACACTGCTGACCGCCGCCATTGGCACGGCGCTGATTTATTTCAGCAACGAGCGGCTGGTCCCGTTCGCCATCGGCATGGGCATGGTGGCCTACGCGATCGCCGTGGCGTTCTATACGCTGCTGGCGATCTGGCGAATACGGCGCGCAGCCAAAAAACTGGCTGAGCGGCAAAATTCAGCAACGAATGGCAAAAGTTTGATGGTTAATGCCTGGGTTCGCGTCGAAAACAGCCCGGCTGACAAAATCATTTAGCCGATGCATTCACCGACACTGGATGAATTTTTGAAACTGGCCGCGCAGGGCAACGTGATTCCCGTCACCCGCCGCCTGCTGGCCGACATTGAAACGCCGCTTTCGGCCTACCGAAAAATCCGCGGCGCGGGCGAATCGTTTTTGTTCGAGTCGGTCGAAGGTGGCGAGCATCTCGGGCGCTATTCGTTTGTTGGCTGCAATCCGCGCGCGGTCATCAAGCAAACCGGCAATCGC
>Ga0187868_1002179_pt1 | contig 13076 bp, 8 predicted proteins | sample June2016WEW_13_4_FD_133014 | JGI IMG/M metagenome (GOLD analysis project Ga0187868, IMG submission 133014) | Peatland microbial communities from SPRUCE experiment site at the Marcell Experimental Forest, Minnesota, USA - June2016WEW_13_40 | ecosystem: Environmental > Terrestrial > Soil > Wetlands... | reverse complement strand
CGCCGGATTTGAAGGCGACTCGGTGCTTTCAGGCGGCATACTGGCCACGGGCAACTACATGGGGCGCGCGTCCAACGGCGACGAGCTCCGGGCCGATCTCGAGCAGGCGCTGAGTCTTCTCCCCGGCAGGAACCGCGTCAACCTTCATGCCATGTATGCCGAGACGGGCGGCGTGCGGGTCGAGCGCGATCAACTGGAACCCGCGCACTTCAGCCGCTGGATTGACTGGGCGCGCGCGCATACGTCTGGCCTCGACATGAACCCCACTTTCTTTTCGCATCCCAAAGCCGCGAGCGGGTTCACGCTGGCAAGCCGCGATGAGGCGATCCGCACGTTCTGGATCAATCACGCGATCGCGTGCCGCAAGATCGCGGCGGCTATGGGCCGGGCGCTCGGCAGCCCGTCCGTCAATAACATCTGGATCCCCGACGGCTACAAAGACATGCCGGCTGACCGCGCGGCGCATCGGCGGTTGCTCAAAGACTCGCTGGACCGAATCCTGGCCGAGCCGATTTCGCGCAAGGAGTGCCTCGACGCCGTGGAGGGCAAGCTCTTCGGGCTCGCCAGCGAAAGCTACGTCACCGGTTCGCAGGAGTTCTACCTGGGATATGCCCTTTCGAAGAAGCTGCTCATGTGCCTGGATATGGGGCATTTCCATCCGACCGAAGACGTGGGCGATAAGATTTCGTCGCTGATGCTCTACCTCGAAGGCCTCCTGTTGCACGTGAGCCGAGGCGTGCGCTGGGACAGCGATCATGTGGTCGTCACCGACGATCCGCTGAACCGGCTCATGTCCGAAATCGTGCGCGGCGGGTTCCTGCCGCGAGTCAAGATCGCCACCGACTTCTTCGACGCGTCCATCAACCGGATCGGCGCATGGGCCATCGGCGCGCGGGCGACGCAGAAGGCGCTCCTTCGGGCGCTTTGCGAACCGGCCGCCCTCCTGCGTCAGCACGAGGCGGACGGCGATTTCACGGGACGGCTGATGCTGCTCGAAGAGGCCGCGATGTTGCCGCTGGGCGCCGTGTGGGAACACGCATGCCTCATGAGCAACGTGCCGACGGAACGGGGCCTTCTCGAGGAAGTGCGCCGGCACGAGCGGACCGTGCTGACGCCCAGGGCTCGGGCGGCGCTCCCGGCGAGCCATGCGCGCGCGCTCGACGAGCTTCTGCACGTGTCGCACGCGGTGGGTGCGAATACGAGGTTTGTCCAGGCAGGAGGCGGGAATACGTCCGTCAAAACGGCGGATGGAACTCTCATGTTCATCAAGGCCAGCGGCACGCCGCTGGCCGGCATGGATGCGCGCCGCGGCTGGGCGCTCGTGGACGTCGGCAAGGTGATGCAGATCTTCGACCAGCGCCGCCTGCTTTCCGCGCCTCCGTCGGAGCGCGAGGCCGAAGTCCTGCGGATGCTGAACGAGAGCGTGATCGCCCCCGCCGGCGCGCGGCCGTCGGTGGAGGCCCCGCTCCATGCGCTCCTGGGCAAGGTCGTGATCCACAGCCACCCGCCGGCGGTCAACGCACTGACCTGTCATCGCCGGTCAAAGGAACTGTTGGAGAGCCTGTGGCGTAAAGACGAAGAACAGCCCTTGTGGGTCCCGTACGCCGACCCGGGCGTCATGCTCGCATTTCGCGTGCGCGAGCTGATTGACGGCTACCGCCGCCGCTATGGAGGGTTGCCCAGGATCATTCTCTTGCAGAATCACGGCCTCATCTGCTCGGCGGAATCCGCCACCGACGCCCTTCAACTGCACTCGTCGGTCATTGACAGAATTGAAAGCGCGTTCTCGAAGAAAGACGCGTCGCAGGCGGACCCGGTCGCGCAGATGGTCGGCCGGGTTGTCGGAGAGGCCGCCGGCGCGGCGATGCAGGCGCGCCGATTCGCATTCCCGCAGCAGACCATGGACATGCGCGCGCATTCGGCCATCTTCTCCGGCGCGCTCACGCCCGATCACGTCGTGTTCTCCGGCCCGAGGGTCTGCGTTGTGGAAGAGCCCGCGGACGAGGCAAAACTCCGCGCGGCGGTCGAGACCTTCCTCCGCGACTACAAGACCGTGCCGCGGATCATATCGCTCGGCGCGAAAGGGATATGGATCGCAGGCGAGAACGAAAAGAAGATCGCCGCATCTCAAGAGCTGTTCGCATCCGCCGTCGCGTCATCGCTCCTGGCCGCAGGAGAACTGCAGCCGCTCGGCCCGCGCGAGGTGGAGTTCATCTTGAATTGGGAAGTCGAACACTACCGGGCCAAAATGATAGAGAACTCGAATCGCAAGGGATGATGAACCTTAACGGGGCTGTTTCTGCCAGCAATGCACGTCGGCCTCGCAGTGCGACGAATGGCGACAGCTGCCTACATAAGATATTTTATAAATTGTTCCACGTGGAACAATCAGACTCTTCCTGATGTTCATGCCGTTTTCATGCCGTCGTAATGCCACCGTAAGGCCACCGTAAGGGGCCGGAATGATGTCGCATCGGCCACCGCATGCCGATAAATCCCCTCTCCATTGGCGCAGTCACGCGAAGGCGGAGGAAATAGAGTTTCTATCCCCGGCATAACCCCGAAATAACCCATACCGCTTTCATGCCGTCGCAATGCCGACGTAAGGAGACGGAATGATGTCGCTGCGGCCACCGCATGCCGAAAAATCCCCTCTCCATTGACGCACTCACGCGAAGCCCGATGAACAACACCTTGGCTCGACAAGTCCGTCTGAAAAAACGAACCCAACCGCGTGCGCCACCCTCGACAACCGCCCACTCCCCGCTTTCGCACCGCGCGAAGCCGGAATACGAATACCGAGGACTATTGAGCATTATGTCCCAGGAATGCGCCGAGCGGACGGGGAAAAGTCAGTGCGCTTCAAAGCGGGTTCAGTGCGGTTGGGAGCGGCTTGAGTGCGCTTCGGTGCGCTTCGCAGCGGTTTGAGTGCGCTTTTTCGGCCGGTTGAATTTGACAGCAAGCTTGGTTGCCGACTTGTCCGCCGAAGCCTTGGAGGAGTTGGATTGTAGAATGACGAATAGAGCGGATGCTGCCGAGTCGCTTTCGCCGCGCACCTGTCATTGGCGGGCACCGTCGAAAAGGACGCAGCAGTTCACAAATGTTTCGTGATCCAGTCAAGAATTCTTAGCTTGGCCGCCTCCGGTATCACCCCATAAATCGCGTAAAGCAGGACCAAAACTGCTACGAGAATAATGATCGGCCACTTTTGCCAGGGAGGTAAGTGCCACAGCCGCAGAAAAAATGCTTGCTTGATTCCTTCCGGCGGTGTCTCATGGTGCACCTTCTGCATTGCCGCCGCCCTCGTCGCCTTTGCCGGCGCATATTCTGCCGGGGCTTTCGGCGTTTCAGCCGCGCCGCCCGGACTCGCCGGCGTCCCGCTTGGCGAAAGGGCCGCACCTTCTTGCGCCAGCAGCGCCTCGTTGTAGTCCCGTATCTTTTTCATAACACTCAATACCCTGCACGCCTCCACCGCCGATGCATCGCCCTCCGCCGCCCGTTGCATCACGTCAGAGTTCTCGGACCGCTTGATTTCATCCTCCAGCACCGCCAACTGGTCAGCGATTATTCCGGTGGGCCTTGCGAGGCTTGCGCTTGTGCTTGTGCTGTTCGACTGTGATACCGCCCGTAACACCGAAACGTGATCCGCCATGAGAAGCCGCTCCATAAGGTCGCGGGACGGATCGGACCGAATCGCGCCTTCATCACGACTCCGTGTCCCTACCAATGAACACACAGACCTAATAACATTTTCCCATGACGCCGCGCGCTTGTAGTCTTGGGCAAGATTCAGCTTGGTCGCGTTCGGCCATTCAGCGGGCGCAAAAGCGCTGAACTCTGCAAGGGCCTTGACGCGCTCCAACTTGTCCTCCAATGTTTTCCGCTGATCGGAGTCGAATTCTTCTTCTTTGGCAATACTATACAGCCCCTTGCCGCAATCACGATTCGGCAGCTCGAAAGGAGAATGGACGGAGACAAGTTTCGCCCCTGCTGGCCTGTCTTCGTTGTCGGTATTGTCGCCGAGGATACGATCAAGCAAACGTCGGGCAAGTTCTTCGGAGTCCGTCGCATAGAAAGGCGTCTTAGATTCCTGCCACTGGCCGATGCCGGAAGCCGCTATCTGCGTGTCTACGCCCCCAAGCGGATAGCGAACCATCAGGAAGAACCTTGGCTTCGGCATGTTGCGCCTCGCTTTCGCAATCTCGCATGGAAAAGAAAGCGGGGCGGCATGCCGTGCGAGTGCGGCCCCGGTGATATGCCGTTGCCGCCCCGTGCGCGTATTATATCAGGTAGTGGTTCACTTTGAACTCAGAGGTTGCTTCGTAGCGGCGTTATCGGCGCAAGGGGCTTTTCCTTGAGCATTTCAACCGGCCACGCCCCATCAGCCGAGACGACGAGTATCTTTCCTGTAAGCCTGTCAAGCCGGTACGTCTGGCCACCGTCGCGCACGAGTTGGTATCTGTTGACAAGCGCGCCCCAGGTCCACGCGAAGCCCGCCAGCGTAATCCACAGCAACGCGATTCCGCCCGCCACCATAAGCCATTTCTGCCGCGTCATAGCGTTCCTCCGAGCAAGATTTGACAATACGGCATTCTGACGGTATGCCTTGTCGGGAAAAGAACTTTACTTCGCCTTCGGACGTTGACCGCTATCGGAGAGAAGCGTACCATGCCTGCCAGCAGATTTCCAGCTTGGAGGGAAAGGGCAGGGCATGGCAAGAACATGGAAAGAGCAGTGGGCAGATGATGGGTTGCTTATCACTGTTCACGGGGGCGTCTCGCTTTGTGTAATCGTGGCCCCGCTTATTGTTGCGTGGGCAAAGAACGTGGGTGAAATCGGCTGGATAATCTGTGTGGCGATCTCCGGCTTCGTGCTGATAGGGTCGGGTAGATACATTCTTTCGCGCGCCGAACGCAAAGGAAAGACAGAGCGGGGCACGGCTGGCCCTTTCGGCTCGATACCGCAGGCCGGCGCGTCTGTCATTTTTGAGGATAGCGACATTGTTAAATCGAGGAATGAGCTAGGAGGGCAGCACTATGTCATTTACAAAGGGAAACGACACGGCCTCCACGGATATGATTTAGTAAGACGCGCCTTTCCGAAAAGACATTATGTCGAGGGAAGCGACTTCTCTGACTTGGACCCGCCCATACTCAGGAAGATACCCGAAGGGCGCGAGCTAAAGACGGAAACGGATTTGCAAGAGATATTTTTTCAGAATCGGTAGCGCGCACTATGCTCATGCCCGGTCAGCGCGATTGATTCCGCCGCCGTGGGTGTGGGTGTCTTCCACTTCCCGCGTGCGCCGGTCTATCAGTGGCCTGGGAATGGATTCTCGTCTGTCGGCTCATCAGAAGGAGGAATTCTCCGCTGCGCGTTGATCTGATTCTGGAGCGCCTGGATTGCGGCCGTATGGTCCTGGATCGCGCGGGTTTGATCTTGGATTGCGTCCCGAATCTGTCGCGCCCGCTGGTCCGCATCATACTGTCTCTGCGCCTTCTCCCGAACTTGGTCAGGCGTCGGTTGAGAAGCTTGAGCCGCTATGGAACGGTCCAGAGCTGCTATCTTATGGTCCAGACGGTCTATTTCAGCCTGCGCTACCATGTCTTTCCACGCATGCATTATTTTCGCGACAGCTATGCCGCCATCCGCGCCTCGCGCCTGCTCAGCCAGCATGAACTTCGCCCAGTAGTCAGCTGGGTTGGCTATCTGCGGTCCAAAAACCCAAGCCAAGAACTGCGGATTGACGTTGACATCACGCCAGTCAGGAATCAGATTACTCAGGTATGTCACAAACTCGGTCGCCATCTCCTTCTGGTATGCCTTCCAGGTGTTGAACACGTTCGCAACCGCGCCGGCATCGAGAGCCTTGTTCCCAGCCTCTGCAACCTGCCGCCACGTCTGGCCGTCGGGAGCCTTGAATTTAAGCCGTGCGGCAAACTCCGGATCGGGCGCTTTGCCATCAAGCCACGCCGCGAACTGGGGATTGACGTTGATCGTCTTCCAGTCGGGGGCTAGGGTGTTCAGGGTTATGAAGTAATCCCGGAGTTGCTTCTCCGCTGGCGTCACCCAATCGTTGCCCGACTTCAACAGTCCCTTCTTCGTCTGCTCCGCCTCGAATGAAGACTGCTCCGCCCGTGTCCGCAAGCCCAGGCTCTTGCGCGCTTCGTCGGTGAGTGCATCGAGCGATACGGTTGTCGTGCCCTCGGAATGAATCAGGAGGACTTTGTCGCCGACCGTCTTGAACACTTTCACGTTCTTGAACGACCGACCGTCGCTCGTCGTGATAGATGGAACCGGCTCCTGCGCCTTCGCTTGGTCTTCGGGATTCGACTTGTCAATCTCCGAGTAATCTATCTTGCCTTGTGGCTTCGGCGGCGTTGCGGCAGGCGTGTTCTGGCCAGCGACAGGTAGACAGAACAGGGCAACCAACCAAAAAGCGCCAACGACCGCTGCGGCATCCCACTTTCTCATAGCCCGGCCCCTTCCCAATTTTGACCCTGAGCGGTATTATCGGTTGTGTCCCCGTCAACGTCAAGGGCTTTGAACCAGTGCATGTTGTTCTTGAATCCGCCGAAAAGGTACAATGCTTGTTACGGGGATCAGGCTCACGAAAGCCGGTTTGCTCGCGTAACTTCATACACATTCCTACGGGAGAACATGCGATGCGCCTGTTGCTCATCAATCCGTCTAATCCGCTGGTCAGCATCGTCCACGTCCGGGAGAGCCGCTGGAACCGGTATCGCGTTTGGAAGCCGCTGAGCCTGATGACCCTCGCCGGGCTGACTCCGCCGGACTGGGAGGTCACCATCCTCGACGAGAACCTCGGCGCGCCGGACTACGATGCGCTGCCGCGCCCGGACCTGGTGGGCATTACGGCGTTCACCTCGCAGGCCTGCCGCGCGTACGAGGTGGCCGCGCATTTCCGGCGCCTGGGCGTGCCGGTCGTCATGGGCGGCATTCACGCCACGATGTGCCTCGATGAAGCCCTCGAGCGCGTGGACTCGGTCGTTACGGGCGAAGCGGAAAAAGTCTGGGGGCAGGTCCTGGAAGATGCCCGGCACGGCGCGCTCCAGCGCCGGTATGAGGGCGGACTGGCCGACATCACCGGGATCGCGCCCGCCCGGCACGATCTTGTGCAGGACGGATACGCCCTCGGCGCGATCCAGACGACCCGCGGCTGTCCGCTCAACTGCAACTTCTGCAGCGTCTCGGCGTTCAACGGCACCCATTACCGCCAGCGCCCCATTGCCGACGTGATCCGCGAGTTCCAGACGATCCGCGAGAAACGCGTCCTGGTCGTGGATGACAATCTCATCGGCATCAGCGCCGATCACATTGCCCGGGCCAAGGACCTGTTCCGCGCCATGATCCAGGCGGACCTGCGCAAGGAATGGATCGCGCAGGCAACCATCAATTTTGCCGACGACGAGGAGATGCTGACCCTCGCGGCGAAAGCGGGCTGCAGGGGCGTGTTCATCGGCTTCGAGACCTTGTCGCCGGAAGGGCTGCGGGAACTCGGCAAGAAGTTCAACCTGCTGCGCGGCCGCGACTTTCCTGCGTCGGTGCGGCGCATTCAGCGGCACAAGATACAGATCGTGGGATCCTTCATCATCGGTCTGGACGTCGACCAACCAGGCATCGGCAGCCGCATCGCCGAGGTGGCCGCCCAGTACGGAGTTGACAACGTCAATGTCCTGTTCCTGACGCCCCTGCCCGGCACTCGCCTGTGGGACAAGATGAAGGCCGAAGACCGCATTACCCTCGATACCTTTCCGCACGACTGGCAATACTACACGTTGACCTTTCCGATGGCCCATTACACCCATTTATCGCTGGACGAGAGCATTGACGAGATGCTCCGCTGCGGCGAGAAATTCTATTCCGTCAGCCACATCATGGCCAGGATATGGGGCAACCTGGTGCGATGGCGCAAGCCGTTCGTCACTGCGGTGGCCAACTTCTCCTACAGGAGCAACCTGCGGCTGGACCGCAAGACATACGCCAACTTCCGCCGCGAGCACGGCCACAGGTACCACGCGACGAAGGCCCAACTCCCGTCAGAGCGTAAGTAATTCCTCACCACGACGGCACGACGGACACGACGTACGGAGTTGAGATGGATTCAGTCTCTTCGCCGTTCGTCGTGCCCGTCGTGTCGTCGTGGTGAGCGCCGGCGTTTGTTAGGCGAGCGCGCTTTCGAGGAGCGAGGCGTTGGCGCCCTCGAGGGCGCGGATTTCCTCGATCATCTCGGCGAGCTGGTCCAGCAGCCGCTCGAGCTGCCAGCGGTTCGGGCACTCCGGCTGCTTGCGACCCAGCACGAGCGTCTTGGCGCCCTTCATCACCGATTCGACCTGCTCGATCATCCGCAGCAGGTCCTCCTTCTCGTCGAGGAGGTCGCCGAACCGGTCCAGGTCCCAGCCCTCGCAGAGCGTGTCGCGCTGTCTCCAGGTGAGCGCGCGGACGGTCGAGTAAATCTCCAGCTCCGCGCTGTAGCCGTGGACGAGCGCGTCCATCGCCGCGGTGAGACTCGCCGGCGGGTTGCGTTCCGCGGTGGCCGTCGCGTCCGAACGGTTCAATCGCTTCGAATTCATCTGGATCTCCTTTACGATGAAGGTCATCTTCAACACGGAGGCACGGAGAACACCGAGAAACACGGAGAATAAGTCAGGATTTTAGAATCCACCGGGAAATTCCTCTGTGCTTCTCCGTGTTCTCCGTGTCTCCGTGTTGAAGTCGTCACGTTGATGTCGTCGTGTTGAAATCTAAATGCGCCCCGGCGCGAGTTCGTATTCGCGGATCTTGTTGTGCAGCGTGGTGCGGTTGATGCCCAGGATCCGCGCCGCTTCGCTCTTGCGCCAGGAGGTGTTTCCGAGGACCTTGCCGATGAGATGCTTTTCCATCTCGGCGATGGTGAGGTTCCCGGTGGCGCTTTCCATCGGCGGGGCCGCGCGCTGCGGCGCGCCGGCGAAGAGGAGCGATTCGGGGCCGATGGGGCCGCCGGCGGAGAGGATGACCGCGCGCTCGATGACGTTGCGCAGCTCGCGGACGTTGCCCGGCCAGGAGTACGCCTCGAGGGCCTCGAGCGCTTCGGCGGTCAGCTCCGCGACGCTCTTGAAGAGGCTCGCGCCGAAGAACTCGACGTAGTGCTTCGCGATCGGGGCGATGTCCTCTTTCCGGTCGCGCAGCGGCGGGATCAGGATCGGGATCACGCGCAGCCGGTAGTAGAGGTCGAGCCGGAACTTGCCCTCCTGCACGAGCGTTTCCAGGTCGCGGTTGGTCGAGGCGATGATGCGGATGTCCACCTCGACGTCCTCGACCCCGCCGACGCGCTTGAAGCGCTTCTCCTGGAGCACGCGGAGCAGCTTCGCCTGCAGCGGCAGGCTCATCTCGCCGATCTCGTCGAGGAAGACGGTGCCGTCGTTGGCGACCTCGAAGAGGCCCGGCTTGCCGCTGTTGGCCGCGCCGGTGAACGCGCCCTTCTCGTAGCCGAAGATCTCCGCCTCGAGCAGCGACTCGGTCAGCGCGGCGCAGTTGATGTCCATGAAGCACTTCCCGCGGCGGTCCGAGGCCTGGTGGATCGCGCGGGCGATCAGCTCTTTGCCCGTGCCGCTCTCGCCCTGGATCAGGACGGTGGTCGTCGGGCTGTGGGCGACCTGCTTGAGCATGCGGTAGACCGCGATCATCTTGGGGCCGGCGCCGATGAGCGTGGCGCCGACCTCGCCCAGGCGCAGGCACTGCTCGGAGCGCAGGCGGAGCACGTCGCGCCGGAGAAGCTGGCGGCCGAGGGCCTTCTTCACCGAGTCGTTGAGCTGGTCAATCTTGAACGGCTTGGCGATGAAGTCGCACGCGCCCTTGCGCATCATCTCGACGGCCGCGTCCACGGTGGCCAGGCCGGTGAGCACGATCATCGGCAGCATCGGATCGCGCTGGCGCACTTCCTCGATCAGGCGCGCACCGTCCATCTTCGGCATGGCCAGGTCGGTCAGGATCAGGTCGGGCAGCTTCTCGTCGAGCAGCCGGAGCGCTTCCTCGCCGTCGGCGGCCTCGACCACGTCGTGACCGGCGCGCGTGAGCACCGCCGCGACCAGCGAGCGAAGCTGCGCGTCATCGTCCACAACCATCACGACCGCGTTGGCCGCCATATCAGCTTTTCCTTTCTCGCAGGAATCAAAAGCAAACCCGGTGCCAGCGAAAAAGCTATAAGGTTGTAACTGGAATGGCTGCTCTAACACACTGTGGAGAGGCAAGTTGGAGCTAAGCGTATTGTCGTAAGATCAGGAATCGGTTCGGGCGCTGACGGCAGTGGAATTATCAACCTGGAATCGCGCCACTCAGCCCAGACCGATGCGCCAGGCATAAGACGCTGCCGCACAGTTAGATACATATTGAAGATTCGCAACGGCATCTATTATCAACTCGGAACGCATCAGCCGGTGAAAAGACCGTTTCCGATGTCGCTCTATCGCATCATCGGTGTTGATTTTAATGGACAGAAATCTGCCACACATAGCTGGAGCAAGTTGGGCGTATGTAGTAACAGGTTATAGTACTGCATGTTGCAGCAAGACGTGTGTTGGCACGGTTTATGTATTTTCGGGCACGTAGTTTGCTTAATACCTTCCAGCCGCCAGCAGCAACAAAAGTGAGACTCAGCAAGTGAGCAGATTCTGGCTGGACCCTGTTCCGTACGGCGATAACGGGATCGTTCCCGTTTCGCTGCCGCGCGTTGACCAATGCCAGGAGTCCTTCAACGCCACGGTGAGCCCGTGGCTCGGCTACGACTGCGCCCAGACGTTTGTCGCCGGGATTTCGGGCGTGCTCCGCCGTGTCGAATTGAACCTGGCGGTTTCAGACGAGTCGAGCTCGGCGCGAGTAGCCATCTGGAAGGCTTCCGAGGGACTTCCGTCGCAGGACTTGGACGATTACCTCGGACTGACGGAGCTGGTTCGCCCGCTGTCGGACGGCTGGAACATTTTCCATCCGCCGTCCGGCTTCATCGCCATCACCGCCGGGCAGCAATACGCCCTTGTCCTGGAGACGACGACTGTCTGCGACTGGCGCGTGAAGGTGGAAGGAAGACTTCCGAGAAGCGGCGCGCTCTGCCAGTGCTTCGGCACGCGCGGCTGGGAAATGATGTGGCCAGTCGCCACCGCCGCGTTCCGCACGTACCTGTGACCGCCTCTTTCCTCGCCTGAACCGTGCTGCCTTCTCAGATTGCCGATTGTCTCGCGATCAAGTCATTCGGCAACCGCCCCGGCGTTCTCCTCCGGCACGCCAATTGCAATTCCCCCCAATAACGCTGACGCAGTTCGACCGGCTCGCAGCCGCCTTCAGAAGCGCGGCGGCTTAACGGATTATGACAGAAGGAGTTACGGCTTGAGATCGCACGCTGCCTCCGCCATGCTATTGTCCCAGCATTGGACAAGAACGAGTTTCAGTGTGCCTTTTCAAGTCAGATTGGGATCCACCCGGACATGCGGTTTTCTTTCAGGAGCAAGGCACGATGCATCCTAGTGATTTTGCATTGCTGGTTCGGTCAGACGCGGTGGAGGCGGCCCGGAAGACGTCGAAGCCTGGCAGCTCGCTGATCCATAAGCATTCCACCTTTGAAGCGCTGCTCTATCCGATTGTGATCGTCAGCCAGCAGGGGAGCATCTGCTTCATGAACAGCGCGGCCCGGCACCTGCTCGCCGAAGGGCTCGACGTGCGGCTGGCGGCGCACGTCCGCAGCCATCCGGACATGGGGCCGATCACCCAGGTGCACTTCAAGCTCCAGAACGGGCACGACCTGATCCTCAAAGTCCGGCTCGGCGAGATCGAATGGCTGGGCGAAAAGGCGATGCAGGTCTCGATCTCGAACGTGACGCCGTACCTGGCCATGATCCAGGAATTGCAGAAAGAGGTTGAGACGAAAAAGCAGGCGCCGGACGAACTCGCGGCCCGGCGGCCCGAGGCGGAGCAGCAACTCGCCGCGCAGAGCGAAGCGATGGCCAGACTCCAAGCGGAACTCGCCGACGAATCCGCAGCCCGCGCCAAGGAGCAGGAAGACGCCCGCGGCCTGCGCGAGAACCTGGACCTCGTCACGCAGGAAAACACCCGGCTTCAATCGGACCTTGCCAGGGTCGCGCGCGAGCGAGAGGAATCGAAAGAATCTCTGGTGAAGGAGCTGGAGCAGGCTCGCGCCGCCGCGTCCGCATCCGAACAGGCCCACTCCAAGTTGAGCCAGGAATTGCAGGCGCTCCGCGAAGAGAACAAACGCCTGGCGCTGGACCTCGCCGAGCGCGCCCCGCGCGAAAGCGAATGGGCCGCGACGCGCGATGCGCTCGAAGCGAAAGCCGAGGCGCTCGCCCGTGAACTCGCGGCCGCCCGGCAGGAAACCGAGCGCTCCGTCAGCGAAGTTCAGGCGCATGACTTGGAGTCCGGCCGAGTCAACGAAAATCTCGCCGCGCAGGTCGAGACGCTCCAGTCCGAACTCTCCGCCGCCACGGCGGAGCGCGCCGGGCTCGTGTCGGGCGCCGCCGGGCTGGCCGCGTCGCTCGAGCTGGCGCACCAGCAGACCGAGGCGGAAGCCTCGCAGCGCCGGCAAGCGCAGGCCGACCTCGAGAAGGCCCGCACCGCCGCGTCCGTATCCGAACAGGTCCATTCCAAGTTGCGGCAGGAATGGCAGACGCTCCAGCGCGACCTGGAGCAGCTCGCCGCCCGCGCAGAGGAGAAATCCTCGCAGGTCGCGGGGCTCCTCGAAGAGACCAAGCGCCTGGCGCGGGACCTAGCCGACCGCGCCTCGCGCGAAAGCGAATTGGCCGCCGCGCGCGATGCGCTCCAATCGGAACTCTCCGCCGCCGCGGCCGAGCGCGAGGAATCGCGGCGCGAGATCGCCTCGCTGCGGCAGGACCTGGCCGCCGCAGAGCAGGCCCGGTCGGAGCGGGCCGAGACGTTCGAGAAATTGAAAGCCGAAGCGCAAGGCCATGCCGAGGCGCTGGCCCGCCCGCGCGAGGAAGCGGCTGAGGCCGCCCAGTCCGCGGCGGCCCAGGAGACCAAAGCCGCGGAGGCGGAGAAACAGGCCGCCGCGACGG
>Ga0187868_1002174_pt1 | contig 13106 bp, 13 predicted proteins | sample June2016WEW_13_4_FD_133014 | JGI IMG/M metagenome (GOLD analysis project Ga0187868, IMG submission 133014) | Peatland microbial communities from SPRUCE experiment site at the Marcell Experimental Forest, Minnesota, USA - June2016WEW_13_40 | ecosystem: Environmental > Terrestrial > Soil >... | reverse complement strand
TCTGGAAATCTTGTCACGAATCTTCGCAGGGACTATTGGAGGCGTGGGTTTCATTTGCAACAGAACAATCAAAGGCATATTTCGCATTCTGGGAATCATTGATGCCAAAGGGAAAAGGTGCTACGAAGAGGGAGGGGCCAAGACGAAATAAGCAAAAAACTGCTTAAGTTTTTTGTTCTGTGAAAAACAAAAAAAGTGTGACTAATTGAGCTGTGTTGGATAGAAGGAAAATATCGGCCCGTTGCGGTATTTGCAGTAGAGTACTCTTATAATGTAAAAAATCGGCGACGATTTGCAGACACTCTGCCAGAAGCAGTCTACTTACCGCAATATGTGGCCGATATTTTTTTCATCGAACCAGTCCATCCTACTGTCCCTCCCTAAGGGCTATTCAATTGACCGCAGTCTTGATTAATGATAGGCAGAAGCAAATCTAGGCGGAAGCCCAAGATTGATTTTGATTATGCTGTAAAAGCAGCTTAAGTAATATTAGTAAGTGGAAGAGGCATTGAAGATCAAACGTGATAACCAGCAGATAACTGTCATTGCCCTGATGCTTTATGGACTAATTATGTTGTCCCTAATCTTGATCTATCGTGATTTGCTGATTACGATTACGGCTGTCACGATTATGGCGGTGTTGTTGGTTCAGTATTTTGTTCCGTTGGTAAGAGAGAGGAAAAAACAGAAAGCCGATGCGGCTCCACGCAGTGAAAGTGAATAAGCTATCATTTTGCTTCAGCATCTCGATAGAGTAGAATTTTCTGCAATTTCCCCGCTAAACTTCTCATTGTGAAGTGATTCAAAAGAGAATTTAGAATTATTTTCGGGACAAACGAATATGCCTGCGAAGTCAAGCAATGTCTTGAATATAAGGAAATAATCAAAGAACCAAACAACCTATTTGCCTAAATGCACCGGGACTGCCCGGTCGAAGAGGTGCGGCCAGTGGCCTTCGCCATCTGCCGGATCTGGTCTGGGTACTGATCGGCTAAATGCCAGAAGCGGCATCGGGGAGATCTGACAGCGTATACGCGCTTGCTGCGTCGTCGCGATCACACTGTTGAGGTCGGCGGCGGCTGGAAGTACGCGGCCAATTTCTGCGAGAAATATAGGATGTTTGGCAAGATGAAGGCCGCGACACCGAGGCGGGTCTTGCCGCGGCTATTCGGAACCAGGCCTCTGCCGGCTCCGAGCAGCAGATGCCGTCCCGCTGATTAGCAATCAGCTAGGCGCGATATAAGTTGTCGCATTCAAAGCGAAATAACCACAGTTCAGGGGAAAAACGTGTTTCAAGCACTTCAAGAAAAATCATTGACTTTCATTTCTGACGGGACTAAATTTATCGCCGAGTCATGATTTTATGATTAACCATGGATGAACTAGGTTATCCAGTTCATTATGAAGGGGAAATTTTTCATAATGAGATTGGCGTGATCAAGGATCTTATTATCAAAAACAGAAGTTACCGGCGTTGTGAGCAGCGCTTTGTCAGCAGCCTGGGAAGCATGAAAGGGCTGGTTGGTCTGGCCCAGCTGGGCCGGCCTGCAATGAGCAACCCCGAAGTATATATCCTTTCTGCCGATTCCCAGAAGAACGCCTTCATTTTCCAGCAGTCGGCCTGGGCAGGATATCTGAAAGAATGGCCCGGTTCCTGTGAGGTGGAAGACCCTCCGCGTATGTAATTATGCTCGGAGACAAAGAAGTCGGCCAGTCCGGTGATTTCGAGAACAGTGTCGCCGCGGAAGAGGCACTGGGGCCGTATGATCGCTTCGATCCAGCGGACGAACCTCCGTGAAAGACTCGATATTCAGGAAAGATATGAAATTATCCTCGTAATCGCCTTGGGCAGGATCATCGAGACTGTGGTCATTGAAAGGGCGAAAGCGGATGGCGATATTAGGTATTGGCGGGACGGCATTATTTGCCCAAACGTTACGTAAATGGATATCATTTTACCCTGAAAAGGCAAGAAAGCGGGAACTGAAAATCCGTTGAAAATGATTTCAGGCAAAGTCCCGCCCGAGATGTTTTTATAAAAAATATTGAAGGAGGGAGATTTCATGAGCTCATTGTATCTGTTGATTGTTGCTTTATGCGCTTTTGCTTTGGCATATCGTTATTACGCGGCATTTATCGGAGCAAAGGTGATGATGCTGGACGACCGGAATATCGCACCGTCCGTCTCCTGTAATGACGGCCAGAATTTCGTTCCCACCAACAAGTGGGTTGTTTTCGGCCACCATTTTGCCGCGATTGCGGGTGCGGGCCCTTTGATTGGACCGGTTCTGGCCGCACAGTATGGTTGGGGTCCCGGTTTTATCTGGATCCTGCTGGGCAGCGTATTTGCCGGCTGTGTCCATGATATGATCATTCTTTTTGCCTCCTACCGCCACAATGGCCAGTCTCTGTCGGTTATCGCCGAAAAAGACGTCAGTAAGTTCACGGGCGGTGTCACCGCGATCGTTATTCTCTTCATCATCATCGTCGCTCTCGCTGGCCTCGGTGTAGCTGTGGTCAACGCCATGTTCAACAACCCTTGGGGCGTCTTCTCTATTGCTATGACGATTCCTATCGCAATGTGCGTCGGCATTTACATGTTCAGGATCAAACCTGGGGCAATCGTTTCCGGATCCGTCGCCGGGTTTATACTAGTCTGCGCGGCCGTCTTCCTGGGGCCGTATATTGCAGACTCCAGTTTTGCCACCTGGTTCACCTTCAGCAAAAAACAGGTGTCCATCCTGTTGCCCCTCTATGGTTTCTGTGCTGCGGCCATTCCGGTCTGGCTCCTGCTTGCACCCCGTGACTATCTCAGCACTTTCATGAAGATCGGCGTCATCGCCGCCCTTGCGATTGGGATGTTTTTCGTGAATCCATCGATAAAAATGCCCTTCACCACGCAGTTCATGGGTGGCTCAGGACCCATCATCCCTGGTCCCTGGTGGCCCTATGTGTTCATCACCATCGCGTGCGGTGCCATTTCGGGATTCCATGCCCTCATCGGTTCCGGTACCACACCGAAGATGATCGAACATGAAACGGAAATCAAAGCGATCGGCTATGGCGCCATGCTAACGGAAGCTTTCGTCGCCGTCATGGCTCTCATCTCCGCCGTCACTCTCAATCCGAACGACTATTTTGCCATCAATACCTCTGCGGTCGTATATGCGAAATTGCAAATGGCCGTCGTTGATCTGCCCACGCTCAATCAGTTGGTAGGACTGGACGTCTCTCATCGCCCGGGGGGCGCCATCTCCCTGGCCGTCGGTATGGCCCATATCTTCGCTAACATCGGTGAGGGCCTCCGGCATACGATGAAATACTGGTTCCAGTTCATCATCATGTTCGAAGCGCTCTTCATCCTGACGACTATCGACGCCGGAACCCGCGTGGCCCGCTATATCCTTCAGGATATCCTCGGCTATGCCTACAAACCCTTCGGTAAGAAAGACTGGATCCCCGGTGCCATTTTGACCAGCGCCCTCGTCTCCCTATGCTGGGGTTATATGCTCTTCACGGGCGATATCTCATCCATCTGGCCGATGTTCGGTGCCACGAACCAGGTCTTGGCGTCATTGGCTCTGGCCATTGGAACGACAATCATTCTCAGGATCTCCGCAAAGAAAAGTTACGCCCTCGTCACGGCAATTCCCTGCGTTTTCGTGGCGATCACGACTTTTGCGGCGGGGATTATGAACGTGCAGACGTACGTGGCAAATGGCCAGATGCTGAACACCTGGCTGAGCGTTGTCATCCTTGTCCTGGTTACAATCATTATCGTGGACAATATCAGGGTATGGGTTACCTTACTGAAGACGGAAAAACCCATTGGCATGAATGTCCCGCGTGACGTGGTGTACTGTCCAGTGATACCCGCAGATGCACCACCCGATGCGAGACCGTAATTGCAAAATTAATTATTTCTTTTAAAGAAGGGAGGATTTCATAATCCTCCCTTCACTATTTAAAAATTATGATTGAGGTTTCCGACAAGGCCCGTGACTACCTGTTAAAAGAAAGTGGCGCCCTGTACCTTTTTAACGCCCATCCGGTTAGTCTGTGTTGAGGGCGAATCAATTTTGGCCCTTCCGTGCGACCGGGCAAGCCGAAAAATATCAACAACTATAAGGTTCAGATTATTAATAAAATCTACGTTTACCTGCCGAAGGATTTCTCGTCGCCTTATCCGCTTAAGATTGAGCTCCAGAAATGCCTGGGCATCAAAATGCTGCATGTTGCGGGTTGGAAACTCATCTGAATTTTGCACCTGCTCATGTCCATACCCCGAAAGGCTGAAAAAATATGGAATCCTCGTCAATTTCTCAAGTCGATGGCAGATTTTTGGAGAGAGGGTGAGGGCAATTTGCCGCTATTTGAGGCGGAGGGCGAAGTCGCAAAGATGCTGACCAGCATGACGAAGCACCTTTTTGCATCTTAAAGATACGTCGACATTCACAAACGTTGATGCGATAGAACGTCGGGATTTACAAGGTTCGGAGGGACTTTGCCGTTAAGGCCGGTGATGAGATTTCCGGCAGCCATTGCGGCCATCCTGAACCGTGTTTCCAATGTGCCGCTCCCTACATGTGGGAGCAGGACAACATTATCCAGTTCAGCCAAACCGGGTGTGAGGGCAGGTTCATTTTCATAGACGTCCAGACCTGCACCGCCTATCTTCTTTTTTCGCAGTGCCTGAAGCAGGGCCTTTTCATCTACCACGGGACCTCTCGATGTATTAATCAGATAAGCTGTAGGTTTCATGAGGGACAGTTCCCGGCTGCCTATAAGATGCCTCGTTTCATCTGAGAGGGGAACGTGAAGGGATATGAAGTCTGACCGCGAAAGCAATGTTTTCATATCCACATATTTTGCCATCAGTTCCGTTTCTTCGGATACATTGATCCTGGCCCGGTTGTGATACAGGATTGGCATATTAAAGCAGTTGGCCCTTTGCGCAACGGCCTTTCCAATTTTTCCCATACCGATGACTCCGAGTGTCTTTCCAGTGACTTCACTGCCCAAAAAAAGCATGGGAGCCCACCATCGGAAACGCCCCTCCCTGGTCATTCGATCGCCTTCGACGAGTCTCCGGGAAATGGCCAGGATCAGTGCGAAGGCGAGTTCTGCGGTTGCATCTGTGAGTACACCTGGCGTATTTGAGACGGGTATTCCCAGTTTCGTCGCTGCTAATACGTCTATATTGTTGTAGCCAACACCAAACTGGGCGATCATTTTCAATTGATTTGCCTTGCTGAGTACCTCCTCATTGACATCATCCGTTATCATGGAAAGAAGGCCATCTTTATCTTTGATCCTATGGAGAAGTTTTTGCCTGTTAAAGGGCCTGTCTTCCATGTTTATTTCTGCCTGAAATCTTTTTGACAGGCTCGTTATAATCTTACCGGGCAGACGTCCTGTGACCAGTATCCGTTTCTTCATCACTCCCCCAATAATTATGTTTGTTGTTTTTTGTGCGATAGTCTCGAGTAATTGTATACACCATTTCTCTGTCTCTTGAAAGATTGATCTGCCGTGAAATGATAGGCCGGGTCTCCTGCACGACGCTTGATTTAAACGGCAAAATATGACATTCTCAAAGAGTAAATACGCAAATAAATGGCGGGGTTCCTAGGCACATGGACTTCCAGGTTATAGTCGTCGGCTGCGGTCCGGCGGGAATATTTACGGCGTTGACCCTTGTGGAGATGGGCGTTGATGATGTCATCCTCCTTGACCAAGGCAATGACCTCGAAAAACGCGACCGGCATACAGCGAGAGATGTGCTCTGCGGATGGGGAGGAGCCGGTGCTTTCAGTGACGGTAAGCTTAACATCTCTACAGACGTAGGGGGATACTTGTCCGAATTTCTCGACAAGAACTCATTGATAGAACTTTTGCGCAGAACAGACGAGATTTTTGTCAAATATGGCGCACCGGACCGCATCTTTGGAGGTTCAGTGATATCGGTTGAAGAAATTGCAGATCAAGCCCGTGCGGCAGGCCTCGAATTTATTCCCACAGTTATTCGTCATATAGGCACGGAAAACTGCAAGAGCATATTAGATAACATGAGAACGGTTCTTAACGGCAAGGTCGAAGTCAGGACGTGCAGCCAGGTGCAATCATTACTTCACGAAGCCGGGACGATCAGGGGTGTTATGCTCACCGATGGTCGTGTGATCAACGGTGAGTACGTCGTCGTTGCCCCGGGGAGGGTGGGTGCCAACTGGATGAAGGGAGAGGCGGAGGCGCTCGGGCTTGCGACAATGACGAGTCCCGTAGACATTGGCGTACGTGTGGAGCTGCCCGCAACGATTCTCAAGAGAATTACGGACATCACCTATGAACCAAAACTCATTTTCTATTCAAAGACGTTTGATGACAGGGTTCGCACTTTTTGTATGAATCCTTACGGCGAGGTCGTCATTGAAGAAAACGAGGGCATCACAACGGTGAATGGGCACAGCTATGCGAAGCGAAAAAGTGATAACAGCAATTTTGCTATTCTTGTGAGCAGCACTTTTACCGAGCCTTTTCGTGATCCCATAGCATATGGCCGCTATATTGCTAGGCTCGCGAACCTTTTGGGCGGAGGCGCCATAATTCAGAGGCTGGGCGACTTGCTTGCCGGGAGGAGATCAACACGAGATCGCATTGACCACTCTGTGACAAGACCTACACTTCCTGAAGCCACTCCGGGAGACCTGAGTTTTGTATTTCCATATCGCCACTTGCAGAGCATCATCGAGATGCTTCAGGCTATGGACAAGCTTGCACCCGGAATTTTTTCTCGGCACACCCTCCTTTATGGGGTGGAGGTCAAATTTTATTCAAACCGCATTGACGTATCGCCGGAAATGGAGACAAAGGTAAAGAATCTTTTTGCCATCGGTGATGGGGCGGGGATCACGAGGGGTTTATTGCAGGCATCGGCAAGCGGTATATTGGCAGCAAAAGCCATTTCTTCCCGCATAAAAGGAACTTTCAAATAAGTAGATCGATATGAGTTGTCCGGAGTGGACAGCATTCTTGAAGGCGGAGTGATTTTCTGTAGTGAGGAGGCACAATGAATATACTTATTAAAGTAGGTGAGATTACGGACTACAAATCGGAGGCGGTCCTTGTTCCATACTTGGAAGACGGCAAAGATCTACAGGGCAAAGTTGCGCTCCTGGATAAAAAAAGCGGCGGATTGATACGAGAGATAATCGATGGGGGCGATTTTGATGGAAGGCACCTCCAGGTATCAGTCGGATATACCAGAGGTGTGACACCAGCCAAGCGGATTGTGCTGGCGGGTGTCGGTAAAAAAGATGATTTCACCATGGAAAAATTGCGGGGTGCCTTTGCAATGGCAGCCCGGCACGTAAGATCACTCGGGATTAAAGAGTTCTCCACGTCCCCGGATTTCATCATTCCCGATAAGTCGTCTGATGAAATAGCTAAGGCTGTTGTAGAGGGGGTTTGTCTCGGCCTTTATCAATATACACCCTTTAAGACGGTTGACAGGGATAAAATAAAGGGGATGAAAGAGTTTGCCATAATAGTAGGAAAGGAAAAGGCATATAATATAATCAGGTCGCAAGCGAAGGAGGCGGAGATTATCGCAAGGGCTGTCTGCTTTGCCAGGGACATGGTGTCCGCCCCGGGGAACGAAATGACGCCGACAGACATGGTTTACGAAGCTCGGAAAATTGCCAAGAGGAAGAATATCAAACTAAAGGTAATTGAAGAGACAGAGATGAAGAAGATGGGCATGAATGCCTTTTTGGGCGTAGCCCGGGGCAGTGCGCAGCCTGCGAAGTTTATAATCCTGGAATACGGAGGAGCAAATAAGTCTGTGCCCCCTGTAGTCCTCGTCGGCAAGGGGCTGACCTTCGATAGTGGGGGCATATCCATAAAGCCATCGGAGAAGATGGATGAGATGAAATCCGACATGGCGGGTGGCGCCGCCGTTATGGGTGTGATAATGGCGGCTGCGGACTTGCATCTCGGGGTTAATGTCGTCGGTCTTATACCTGCCACGGAAAACCTGCCCGGCGGGAGGGCATACAAACCCGGCGATATTCTGAAATCTTTATCCGGCCAAACCATTGAGGTCTTAAGCACGGATGCAGAAGGCCGACTAATTTTGGCGGATGCTCTCACATATGCGGGGAGGTTCAAGCCGGCAGCCATCGTTGATCTTGCAACATTGACTGGTGCCTGTGTAATTGCCCTGGGCGACCACGTTACGGGCATGATGGGGACGGATGACAAACTCAAACGCAGAATAAAGGATGCTGCCGATGCCACAGACGAGAAGGTCTGGGAGCTCCCCCTGTGGGAAGAATATCATGAATTAATAAAGAGCGATGTGGCGGATTACAAAAACCACGGTGGAAGAGCTGGCGGGGCAATCACAGCGGCTGCATTTCTAAGCAAGTTTGTAGGTGACTACCCGTGGGTGCATTTGGATATAGCAGGCCCGGCCTGGCTTACAAAGGACATGCCCTATATCCCGAAAGGGGCTTCCGGTGTCGGTGTCCGTTTGATGGTGCAATTCCTGAGAGAATGGCAGAGGCGGAGTAAGAGCTGACGATGGGGACGCTTCTCGAAATCAAAAACCTAAGCACCCATTTCAATACAGAGTACGGTGTGATAAAGGCTGTTGATCGTGTCGACCTTTCTATCGATGAAGGAGATACGTTGGGTGTTGTCGGTGAGTCCGGTTGTGGAAAAACGGTGCTTGCCCTCTCCATCATGCATTTGATACCGAGCCCGCCTGGTAAGATCGTTTCTGGTAGTGTCTTTTTTAACGGCGTGGATCTCCTCAAGCTTGATAGTGGAGAAATGCGGGGCATAAGGGGCAAGGATATCTCCATGGTTTTCCAGGAGCCGATGACGTCACTGAATCCAGTGCTGCGCATAGGCGATCAGATTACCGAGATCATAAGACTACATATGGGGCTTGGACGGAAGGATGCGATAGAGCGTGCCATGGAAATGCTGTCGCTTGTGGGGATGCCCTCGCCCGAGACAACAGTCAGGGACTACCCCCATCAGCTCAGTGGGGGCATGCGTCAGAGGGTCATGATTGCCATGGCGATTTGCTGCGGACCCAGACTCATACTTGCCGATGAGCCGACGACGGCCCTCGATGTTACGATCCAGGCGCAGATTCTTGAACTCATAGGAAGGCTGAAAAAAGATACGGGAGCGTCAGTGATGCTTATTACGCATGACCTTGGGGTGATCGCTGAGGCTGCAGAGCATGTGGCAGTCTTCTATACGGGACAGATTGTCGAATGCGCGCCCGTGGAGAGCCTTTTCTCTAGGCCGCTGCACCCTTATACCGTGGGCCTGATGGAATCTATTCCCAAGATTCGCACTGATCGCGCGCTGGAAGAATATTTGAAAGTGATACCTGGCATTGTCCCGAGCCTCCATGATCTTCCCCAGGGATGCACATTTCAGGACAGGTGCCCTCATACAATGCAAATTTGCAGGGAGGAGGAGCCGCGATTGTGGGAGCATTTGCCCGCGCACAAAGTACACTGCTGGCTTTATGAACGGAAATGAAGACGGCCTTGGTCGATATCGAAGGAATTAAGAAATACTATGACGTCCGGCAGGGCATCCTTGCAAGAGAGCGAGCACCCATCAAGGCTGTTGACGGCGTATCCCTGAGAATAAACACGGGCGAAACGCTTGGCCTTGTGGGTGAGAGCGGTTGTGGGAAATCGACGCTGGCGCGCTTAATCATGAGGCTCGATGTGCCTACGGAAGGCAGCATTTTGTTCGATGGTGAAGACATTTTTAAATTATCAGGTAAAGGTCTGAAAGCATACCGCAAAAAGGTACAGATTATTTTTCAGGATCCATATGCATCTCTAAATCCCCGGAGAACGGCAGGCAGTACCATCGCTGAACCGCTTCTCATCAATGGCATCAATGATCCTAAAGAAAGAGCAGTTGAGGTTGCCCGCATTATGGATGTCGTAGGGCTGACAATGGAACAGAAGGATAGGTATCCGCATGAATTTAGCGGTGGTCAGAGGCAGCGTATCGGAATAGCAAGGGCGATTATTCTCAAACCGCAATTGATCGTTGCCGATGAGCCGGTTTCCTCACTCGATGTATCTATCCAGGCTCAAATTTTAAATCTTCTCAAGGATCTGCAGAAGGAATTTAACTTGACCTATATCTTTATTTCCCACGATCTCAGTGTGGTACGGCATGTGAGTAATAGGATTGCGGTGATGCATTTCGGGAAAATCGTCGAGCTTGCAGATAATCAAGAACTTTACGGACACCCTTTGCATCCATACACCATAGAACTTCTGTCATCAGTGCCGGCTCCTGATCCTGGAAGAAAAACGCGGCGGCTTAGGCAGGAAGGAGAATTTACAGGCACAGGCAATGTTTCGGGAAAATGTCCATTTTACCTCCGCTGTCCAGTGAAGCTTGAAATATGTGATACGGATGAACCTGAGTTAAAAGACCATGGCGGAGGCCATTTCGCGGCATGCCATAGGGAAGGGGATGGCCAGCCCTCAATCAACTAGATAAACATTTCTTTTGTTGCTCCAGGTGAGTCTAGACCCACATGGTTTGAGTACGAGAAAAGTATATTTGCAAATCGCAAGGCCATGATAAAATGACATTCAACCTGATTGTTATATTGGGACCCACGGCTTCAGGAAAGACGCAACTTGCTGCCCGCCTGGCAAGGGATAGGGGCTCTGAGATAATATCGGCAGATTCACGGCAGGTGTACCGGGGTATGGACATAGGGACAGGTAAAGATCTTAGTCAATACGTGATTGATGGATCGGCTGTTTCGTGTCACCTCATAGACATTGTAGATCCGGAATATGAATTCAGCGTCTTTGATTATCAGGTCAATTTCTTGCGAGTCTTCACTAACATTTCGTCAAGAGGCGTGGTTCCGATCATGGTCGGTGGAACAGGTCTCTATATTGAAGCGGCAATTAATGGATACCGGTTCATGGAAGTTCCGGAAAATCCGTCCTTGAGGCGTGAACTTGAAGATGAAGGGATGGACGAATTGAGAAATAGGCTTATCGAACTCAAGCCTACGGTGCACAATACGACTGATCTGTTGGACCGAAAACGCTTGATGCGCGCCATAGAAATCATGGAGTTTACAAGGGTTCATAATTGTCACGAATCTCATTTCCCCTCGATAGTTCCATTGGCTGTTGGTATTCGCTGGGAAAGGTCCGTATTGCGCCAGAGGATTACGGACCGCCTCAATACGAGATTGGAGGCCGGCATGATCGAAGAAGTTGAAAGCCTTTATCAGTCTGGGATAGGATGGGACAAACTCGACTTTTTCGGTCTTGAATATCGGTATATCGGACTGTATCTTAGAGGCGAGATGAGTTATTGGGAAATGTTTCAGAAACTCAATACCCGTATTCATCAATTTGCCAAGAAGCAGGAAACATGGTTGAGACGCATGGAGAAAAGAGGAACCACAATTCACTGGGTAAAGGGGGATGATTACTACGAAGCAGCTGAGATCATAAATGAGTTGATGAAATAAATCGTGCATTTGACTGAATAAGGGGATATTAGAACAGATAATCTTATTGCACAATGGAGGGTGGTAATGATTGATGAGAAATGTATCCGCACCTTGCTTATTGTTTTCTGTCTTGTCATACTTGCGCTGGGTGGCTGCGGATCAAAAGATGAAAAACAAGCTAGCACGCAAACTGGAACTCAAAAGGAAGCGGCGCCGCGACCAGAAGAAACGGTTCCTGCAAGCCCTCCTTTGGAGGCAGTCGGACCATCAGGAGGATCAGCAGTTGTTATAGACGTAGATGGCTCAAAGCTTACCCAGGCTCAAATGGATACAGAAATTAAGAAAATAATGTCGGTAATCAAGAAGCAGGTGCCTCCCGGTCGTATCGAACAGGCTAAGGAGAATGCGAGGAAACAGGTCCTCAGTGAATTTACCGGAAGGACACTTCTTGCAAACGAGGTAAAAAGACTGAACATCACAGCAAGCGATGCGGAGGTCAAAGAGGCCGAGGAGGAGTTAAAGAATAATCTTCCTAAAGGCATGACAATTGAAGATCTCATGAAGAAGAACAAGATCACGAAGGAGCAAATGCAGGAAGATCTACGGTTCAGGATCAAAATCAGTAAGCTCATTATGATGCAGATGTCTGGCAAATCTAAACCGGCCGAAAAGGAAATAGATGCTTTCTATCAAAAGAACAAGGATAGGTTCAAGATGCCGGAGTCCGTTCATGTAAGGCATATCTTGGTAGCTAAGGCAGCAGCCGACGATGATACGATAAAGGCGGAGAAGAAGGCCAAGGCGGAAGATTTACGAAGACAGTTGCTTGCGGGAGCGGATTTCGCGGAGTTAGCGAAAAAGAATTCTGACTGTCCCAGCAAGGAGACGGGTGGGGATCTGGGTATATTCACACGGGGTGAAATGGTCAAGCAATTTGAAAACGCTGCATTCTCGCAGGAGGTTAATGCCATAGGGCCCGTTGTGGAAACTGAATATGGTTTCCACATAATTCAGGTGTTGGAGCGTCATGCCCCTAAGATAATGGCACTTGATGATAGGATGAAAGGAAATATATCAATCCTTCTGGAACAACAGAGGCAGCAGGAAACCTTTGATGCTATTCTAAAGAAACTGAGGGCGAAGGCCAAGATTACTGTATATAGAAAGTGATAGGGCGGCGCTCATTGATACGGGAATACATATTTGTCCGATACTTCGCCGCCAGACGCAGGTGAAGCTATCGGATAGGATCCGAGTCTTCAGAACGTCGTTACGGCAAATCGTACGGCATCAGAATGAGTGCTTCTTTTCGGGAAATGTACCTTTTCTCACATCATCGATATATTGAGAGACGGCCTGTTTCATCTGCACATTTAGCTGTGCGTATATCTTCACAAATTTTGGTATGAACTTTTCAAACATTCCCATTGTATCATGAAGAACCAGTACCTGGCCGTCGCAATCGACGCCGGCACCGATGCCGATGGTAGGAATGTTGATTGATTCTGTTACTGTCTTTGCCAGCTCTGCCGGCACACATTCCAATACAATGGAAAAGGCCCCCGCTTCTTCC
>Ga0187868_1002167_pt1 | contig 13126 bp, 12 predicted proteins | sample June2016WEW_13_4_FD_133014 | JGI IMG/M metagenome (GOLD analysis project Ga0187868, IMG submission 133014) | Peatland microbial communities from SPRUCE experiment site at the Marcell Experimental Forest, Minnesota, USA - June2016WEW_13_40 | ecosystem: Environmental > Terrestrial > Soil >... | reverse complement strand
GGATCCTCGCCACGATGGTGGAGGGTGCCATCCTGGTGGTCAAGGGAGGGTTCACTCCACGCGAGTTGGCCCAGCAGGCGCAACTGCATATCCGCGACGTGGGCGCCCACTTGATTGGTGTGGTTCTGAACGATGTCGACATTCGTCACAACGGCTACTACAACGGCTATTACAGATATGGCGGGTACGGCGAGAGCAAAGGATCGGCCGAGAAGAATTGAGCGGTGCTTCGCCAGTCGCTTGACGGTCTGCGCCGGCGTTCAAATTTAGCTGTAACTATCAGTTTCTTAAATGGGTTAGGTCACGTATCGCCCTGTAAGTGACGGGGCGAAGCTGTATCAAGAGTCTATAAAGATGGCGACCGCCACAGTTTGCCCTCAAATTGTTCGCGAAGATCCGATTCTGCCGGATAACTGCTTCGGGCAGCCTTGGTACGCAGCCTATACCTGCGCGAACCATGAAAAGCGCGTCGCCGAACAGCTCGGTCTAGCGGGGGTTGAGCATTTCCTTCCGCTGTATGAATCCCTACGGAAGTGGAAGGATCGCCGAAAACGGCTGGAGGTCCCGCTCTTCCCCGGCTATATCTTCGTGCGCCTTCCCGTTCAAGAACGCTTGCGTGTGCTGGGGATTCCGAGCGTGGTCCGCCTGGTGGGCTTCAGTGGTCTGCCCTACGCGCTTCCGGATCGAGAGATTGAAGCGCTGCGGAATGTGTTGTGGTGTCGGCTCCGAGCTGAACCACACACGTATCCAGGGGTGGGCCGGCGGGTACGAGTGATACGTGGCCCACTCGAAGGGGTGGAAGGCACACTTGTCCGCAGGAAGGGTCGGGTTCGTTTAGTTCTTTCCATCGACCTCATCAGGCAGTCGGCTGCCGTTGAAGTGGACTCGACCGATGTGGAGCCGATTAACTCGTTCGTGCCTGCTCGCTAATCTGCGCCACCCCGTTGTCGCGCAAAGTAGAGGCGAGCTTCAACCTTACGTATTTCTGGTAAATTAATGCCACCTGTCTATCCTGACACCATTGAGGCTATCGCGGTAGGTGCCGCGGCGGGTTCGGCGGTTGCTCCGCAGCGGTTTTCGAGTAAGCGCGCCTATGTCGGGACGTTTACCGCCATGGCGGCGATCCGCTGCGCCGGAGTGCTTACGGGCGTCCTGGCTGCACGCTTGCTTGGTCCGACCGGCCGCGGTGAGTTAGCCGTCATCATTTTCTTACCTGTACTCCTTATCCCCCTAGCAGAGTTCGAGCTTCCACGAAGTATCGCCTACACAGTCAGCAAACAAGAGCAGGCGCCCGGCGAGCTAGCGGCTACAAGTTTCTGGTTAGCGATCGTACTGGGCGGCGTTCAGGCAATCCTTCTGGTGTTTGCTCTTCCTCTTTTTCTGCCTGCGGGAAAGCTCTATTTGCTCAGTACGGCCAGATGGTTTGTGCTTTACTTGCCCGCGGTATACATCACACTTTTCCTCACGGGCATCGATCAAGGGACGGGGCGGTTTGGACGGTTCGGCATCTTTCAGGCACTGCCCGGGATTTTGTACCTCGTTGCCGTTCTAGTTGCGTGCATCATCGGCGCCATCTCGCCGTCAGCGTTCGCGCTTGCGATGCTTTGCGGCGCTGTGGCGACGGCTATTCTCCGGATTGCCGTGGATCGGAAAGCAATCCTGCATTCGAGGCCATGCTGGCGCACAGCATCCAGCCTCCTCGGGCGCGGAATCAGTTTCTACATCCCTGCGGTTGCGGGTTTCGCCTTGATGCGCGCAGATACTTTTCTTCTTGTCCGGCTAACAGCGACAGAAGCGATCGGTCTGTACGCGGTAGCCCAGGCCATGGCAATGGGACAAATCGGCGCGGTCAACCCATTCGTCCAGGTCGTATTCGCGGCGGTAGCGAGAGAAACGGAGCAGCAGCAAGCACTGCAAACCCTTGCGCACCATTTCCGCCTGGCACAATTAGCAGTCCTGAGCGTGGGCTTGGTGGCAGCGTGTCTAACACCCTGGGCGATCCCGCTATTGTTCGGTGCAAAGTTCTCGGCGGCCACGACCACAGCGTACCTGCTGATTGCCGCGAGCGTCCCCTGGGGCATGAGTCAGGTTCTGGAACAGGGGCTGCGCGCGGCCTCTCACCCCAGACCTGGAATCGTGTCGAACTTACTGGGCCTGGGGGTTTTGTTCGGCCTCGGCATCCCTGCGTGTGTTCGTTTTGGAATCATTGGAATGGCGGCGTCCCTGGCGGCTGCTGAGTTCATAAATCTCGCTGCATTGATCGCGTTCTGCGTGGCCCTGCTGAAAATGCCTCCCCGTCTCCTCTGGGCACTCAAGCCCGCTACCTTGCGCGAATTGACAATTTCTGCGCGTCCACTCCTGAATAGGGTGCTCTCGTAGAGGCTGAGCGATAAAATGAGTATTGTCGAATCAAACGTCTGGCGCGAACGCCCATCCGCACTCGCCACAATGACTCCGACGAGCTGGCGATTCTGGGCCCTGGTCCTCGGTCCACTTCTGACGCTATGCGTGTTCCTCGCGAACTTTCCCGTTCCAACCGCGGTGATTTTATCGGCGACCGCAGCTGCGTTGCTGATCCTCTTCCGACCGTTTGTCGGCATCCCTTTTATTTTCTTGCTCGGCATGCTGGGGGACCTACAGCACTTCACAGGTGGAATCAGCGTCGTCAAGTGCGCTGTTGTGCTGGTCGCCTTGGGAGCGCTGATACGTCATCCCTTGCGCTGCCTCCGTCCCAGGACAACGGGCGTAGTGCTTCCGCTTCTCCTTTTTATCGCTGTCTATTGCGCCGGTATTGCGTTGAGACCAAGCCAGACTTACGACTGGAGCGTCATTCTAACCTGGATAGGTTACCCGCTGGCGTTTCTCCTGGTTCTGCAGCTTGCAACTACTAAGAGACGAATCGAATACGTTCTCGCTGCGTTGATTGTTGGCGCGGTTTTAGCGGGCCTTTCCTCCGCGATTGAAGTATTCCTGGGAGTCAACGTGCTGACGTCACTTCGGGGCATTCAGGAGGTGGTCGCCTCCAATGGTCCTCCGGATATGCAGCGGGTTAGCGGTCTTTTCAATGATGCCAATGCCGCCGCCTACATGCACATTCTCTCGATTCCGATTCTGATTTCGCTATTTCTTCTGAACAAGAACTGGCTCTGGCGGTCTGGGCTGTTCGCTCTCAGCCTCATTTGCACTTTCAGTATGCTAGCTTCGTTCTCGCGAAGTGGGTATATCGGTCTAGTCGTTAGTTTGACCTGGTTGCTGTTCTTTCTCAAATTGCGCAAAGCGTTGTGGGTTCTTGTGCTCAGCACTCTGCTAGTGGTGCTTTTGACTAGTTCTATCCCAGCCAAGACGATTGTGGCCCGATTTTATACGATCCCTAACGAGATAGGAGGAATTGGGGACCGTTCGCTTTACTACCAGACGGCAGCCCGGCTCATTTATGAGCACCCCCTGATCCCCGCCGGACAAGACGCCTTTATGTCAGCCATAGCAAGGAAAGCCGGTTTTCCTCTCGGACCGCATTCCAACATCTTATCTGCGGGAGTCAATGGAGGCTTAGTTGCTCTGGCTGCGTTTCTGTGGCTGGTGTACCGGTATGTTCGCTACGTTCAGGCCGGCCTGCAAATCATGCAATCGCAATCTCTTCGCTACTACGCATTGGGAGCATACACTGGAATAGTTGGGTTTCAGGTGCAAGGACTCTTCATAACAAATTTTGGGTGGTTCATGATCTGGGCCACGGCCGCGATCCCACTCTGCTGCATACTCGCGGATCGGGGATGTTCGCGAGAGGAAACGAGCAGTCGCCGTTCTCACAGAGCCGCCCTGATCTAACATGAGTGCCTCCAGCATTGCTCAGGGTGTTCAAGTGGAACCAAGGAAGAAGATCCGTCGAATGTGCTACGTAAGCGGACAACCAGCCATTAGCGACGGCGACTCTGCGTATCTTTCTCCTTATTCGTTCCGACTTGTTTATTACCCGACTGTCTTTTTCCCGGAGGTCACCCTCGCTGCACCACTAGCTTCAGCTGGCACTCTTCAAGAAGGACCAAACCGAGATAAACTTTCAAGATTCGAGAAGGTGAGGGTTCGACTTCTCCCCACTCCAAAGGGCCGGCCGTTGCGATGGCTGCGGCAGTGGCCCGTCCTGTGGGATTGCATCGGAAAGGCTGATGTCGTTTGCGCAAACATTCCGGAGGAGTCCGGCTTCCTGGCCGCAGTAATCTGCAAGTTCCAGAAGAAACCTCTCCTCGTACAGGTGCTGGGCGATTGGAGACAGGCAATTCTCTTGTCAGGCTCCCCGGGACTCATCAGGACAGTGAAGTCCTGGTTCGGAGAGTGGATGACTCGAGTAACGGTTCGCACTGCAAATTTGGTTTTCACTCAAGGTCAAATCTTGTTTGACAAATGCGCTTCGATAAACTCTGGTGCAACCCAGAGCGCCTTTGCACACAGTACCGTCACAGACGAGGTTTTCTTCGAAAGCGATTCGGCAGGGTTTCACGAACCCCTGCGAATCCTGACAGTCTGTAGGTTAGAACCGGGGAAAGGACTGGAAGTGTTGGCCAGATCGCTTCAAAGTTTGCTCATTCGGGGTTTGCAGCTGGAATGGTGGTGCATTGGCCAAGGGCCTTCCGAGCAGGCTCTCAGGGATCTAACCAGATCTCTCGAGATATCCGAATCAGTCAAGTTCATCGGCTATTTACCCCACGGGCCCGATCTCTTTCAGCTTTATCGGCAGGCAGACATGTTCGTGCTTCCATCATTCCATGAAGGGGTTCCGAACGCCGTCCTGGAGGCTATGGCCCACTGCATGCCGATTGTGGCGACTGACGTCGGTAGTCTCCACCAAGTGATAACTGCTGGAGTGGAAGGCGTTTTGATTCCGTCCAGGGAGCCTCAGTTGTTGGCTGAGGCGATTTCCCGGCTAGCACAAGACCACGATACCGCAAAACGGATGGGTAGGGCAGCTTACCGGAAAGTGCAAAATTACCGAGCTGGTACATGGTCGCGGGCGCACCACTCCTTGATAGAGGCCGTCTTCGGAACGATTGAAGCCACCGAGCCCTCACATGTGTCTCCGCACTGATTCCATCAAGAACTGAGGAAGCTTATTGAATTGAACAGCGTCTCGATGCCTTGCCAGGTTGATTTCTGGCTCGTTCGAAGCGCGCCCAGGCTGCGCACCTCGGATTGTCAGACTGGATGAGCCACAGCAAATTCGAGTTCACAACTGAAGGCGACCGCAATTCAAAGCGGTGATGCGAGAGGAGATTCCGTCTCATGCGCCAGACCTCGCTGATGGTTCATAGGATTCCTGACGTCGCGATTATCAGGGACCGCAGAGGCTTCATAACCAAAGCCTGCGAGAATCGGTCGGTGTTGCACTTGGGCTGCGCCGAATGGCCACTCACTTCAGAGAGTTTGCAGGACGGGACACTGTTGCATCTGAAGCTTTCGGAAGTATCAAACCGAGCGTTCGGAATAGACTTGTGCGAGCAAGGACTTTCTATTTTGCGCGCCCACGGGTTCAGAGACCTCATTCAATGGGACGTGGAGAAACTCGACCAACTCCGTATGGACGGTCCAGTGGATGTTATTGTCGCGGGAGAGATCCTAGAGCATCTCTCGAACCCGGGGCTTTGTTTACAGGGCATCTCGCAATTCATGAGACATTCGCAGTGCAAGCTTATCATTACGGTGCCGAATGCGTTCTCGATAAGACATTTTGCATCCCTCATGTTTCGCAAGACCGAGCTAGTCATGCCAGACCACACTGCCTACTACTCGTTCACCACGCTTTCCGAACTGCTCCAGAGATACAATCTCCAAGTCCGCGAGATCTATAACTACACGGATGTCAGCAAAAAGTCATCTCCACTCAATCGTTTCGCGAAGCGCACTCTCAATGCAATCTTGCACCGGTTCTTTCCGCAGATATCGGAAGGCATAATTGCTGTAGTCGAAAACGGGAATGGTAACGATTGTCGGGAACAGTCTTTGGCGAGCAACTAGCATTCCGGTTTTGCGCATATCTGCAGGATCGTCGGTCTGATCGCGTCCACTCGGCGGTGGATACCGACGTCATCGCCGCAGCCGTTTCAAATCATGGGAACTGGTCACGAGGCTTGTCTGAAAGTTCTGGTGAATGCTTTCTCGGCGCGACTTGGCGGCGGGCAAACCTATTTGACGAATTTGCTGGAATTTCTCCAGGAGGACGCCCCGGTTGAGGTTTTCGTTCTGGTGCCGGATTCGCTCGATCTGCCCGCGAATCGAGCGAACATTCACCGAATCCGTGTCTGCTGGCCAGTGGAAAACCCCGCCATCCGCGCTGTTTGGGAAGGGATCTGCTTGCGCCGGCTGGTGCGACACCTCGAAGCGGATGTTCTGTTCTGCCCCGGAGGAATTATCGGTACAAGCGTCCCGACGAGCTGTAAAAACGTAACAATGTTTCAAAACATGATTCCGTTCGATCTGGTCCAAAGACGAAAATATCCACTTGGCTACATGCGCGTGCGCAACTGGCTTTTAGAACGCGTGATGCTTCGAAGCATGAAGAAGGCAGATCGAATCATCTGCATTTCTGAATTCGCTCGGCGCGTGATCGAAAGCAATGCACCAGAGCTATCGGGGAAAATGATTGTGATTCCTCACGGGATCGGCCCTTGCTTTCGAGTTAACCACGCACCACGGCCGCATTGGTTACCCGCGGAGGACTATATCCTTTACGTTTCGATTCTCGACGTGTATAAAGCGCAAGTCGAGGTCCTCCGCGCGTATGCACTACTGAAACAGCGGCGGCACACGGTCGAAAAACTCATTTTTGTGGGGCCGGAGCGCTCCTATTACGCGCAGAAAGTGCGTAGCGAAATTGTTCGTCAGGGTTTGCAAAACGACGTGTTATTGACCGGGCCGGTGCCGCACGACCAATTGCCCCCACTCTATCAAAACGCGCTAATTAACATCTTCGCCTCCGAATGTGAAAACTGTCCGAATATCATGTTGGAGGCATTGGCGTCCGGCCGGCCCTTGCTCGCCTCGAACCGTCCCCCGATGCCAGAATTTGGCGGAGATGCCGCAATCTATTTCGATCCTTCGGCTCCAGAGGATCTAGCTGAAAAGCTCGTCTCCGTTATCGACGATCCGACGCGCTTGGCAGAACTATCTGCGAAGGCAAAAAAGCGGTCTCGGCTTTACGACTGGGACAGAACGGCACGAACCACATGGACGGCGATCGGTGAACTGGTCAGTGCACATGCTCTTGACTCCAATTGAGCACGTTCTTTCGGTTGCCTATGTTCTTCTCGCAGACAAGCGCCCAACAAATCAATCTTAGATAACGCCCGACCGAGAATTCGATGCGGCAACTCACACCAATCGAAATCCTGATCTTGGGCAGAACTGGCATTCTGGGCACAAAATGTTTCAGCGGCTTCGGAAGCGATTTCCAGAAACCTGCTGTACGAACCGCGGCTCCATCCGTCAAGGCCCCTGACGAGGAATCCTCACGCATCAGGTTTCCCGTGAGCGGATAAGTGCTTCCCATGGAGTTTGATCCCGTCTCAGAGATCTCAGATCCTTATATTCCTTGGTTGTAAGAAGTACACCACCTGCAAACAAGACCTTTCACGGAGTATCCCAATGGCAAAAGTATTGGTGGTAGGAGGAGCAGGGTACATCGGGGGAGCGGTGACGGAACTGCTCGCCCAACAGAGGATTCCTTTTTCCGTCTACGACAGCCTAATCTACGAGCCGCACTATTTAAAGAAAGTAGATTTCATGCGGGGGGACGTCCGCGATACCACCAAGCTCGAACCGCTGCTGCACGCTTCCACGCACGTTGTCTGGCTTGCCGCGATCGTGGGTGACGCCGCTTGCGAAGTGAATCCCGCTCTGACCGCCGAGGTCAACCAGAAATCCGTCGAATGGTTGGCGAGGAATTTCTCAGGAAGGATAATCTTCACTTCCACATGTTCGATTTACGGCCAGCATGACGCCGAAGTCGAAGAGGACTCCCCGGTCAGGCCGCTTTCGCTCTACGCCAAAACAAAACTGCTGGCCGAGAATTGCCTGCAGCGTGAGAACAGTCTGATCTTCCGTTTGGGAACCGCGTTCGGCGTTTCCGATACGTATTCGCGACCCCGGATGGATCTGGTGGTCAACTACATGACCGTCAACGCGCTCACCAAAAGGGAGCTCACCACTTACGGAGGCGCGCAGTGGCGACCCCTCGTCCACGTCAAAGACATCGCCGAGGCGATTGTGAACAATCTCGAGCGACCGGTGCGGGGCGTCTATAACCTGGCGTCCGTCAACATGCAGATCAAAGAGCTTGCCGCCATCGTGAGTCAGATGACGGGCTGTACGATCCGGTACGCCGAACAGAAGTCCCAGGACCAGAGAAACTACCGCGTGAGCACCCAGAGGGCCCTGCGCGATGGCATATTCAACCCGCATACGATGCGCACCGTCCAGGACGGAGTCCGAGAAATCGGCGAGCTGTTGGGTGCCGGCCGGATCAAACACACAGAGAACGATGTTTACTTCAATGTGCGACACGCGGGCAACCTAAAAAGCCATGGCCAATTTGCCTAGCGAGCCTGCCCTGATCCCCGCCGGCCTGTCAGTTGACGACCGCGGACAGCTCACCTTTTCCAACGATTTCTCTTTTGAGCGGATCCGGCGTTTCTACATGCTCGAAAATTTCTCGACAGAGGTCGTCCGGGCATTTCACGGCCATCTGAAAGAGGACAAGTTCGTCTTTGTCGTGTCCGGATCCGCCATCGTGGCCGCCGTGCGTTTGGATGATCCGGCACGGCCGAGTCAGCGAATCAAACCGCACCGGTTCGTCCTCTCAGAGCGGCAGCCGCGCATCTTGCACATCCCGGCGGGATACGCCAACGGATTCCGGGCACTCGAGGCGGGAACGAAGATCATCTTTTTCTCAACGTCAACGCTGGAGGATTCCGCCACCGACGACTATCGCTTTCCCCACGATTACTGGGGAGTAGATGTATGGCACGTCGAGCACCGCTGACCACAAGTCTCCGCGATGAAAAGAGTCCTGCTCCTAGGCGCAACCGGAATGCTGGGCAGCGCCGTCTATGGCGTTCTGAAAGACAACTACAAGCTTGTCCTGGCGGTACGGAATCCTGACAAGATGAAACTGCTCGACCGTGTATACGGGGGAACCACCCGACACGCGGTTGTCCCGTTTGACGCCGCTGCAATATACCAGGACTATGCAGCGAAAAAAGGGTTTCCCGGCGAATGCCTGGCGGAGTTCCTTGGCCGGACGGGAGAAGTCGATTACGTGATCAACGCGCTCGGCGTGACCATTCCATTCGCCCTGCGCGACCCCACAATTACGTTCTTCGTCAACGGCGCGCTGCCCCACATCCTGTCGCGAACCTTTGGGGAAAAGTTGATGCACATCACCACGGATTGCGTTTATAGCGGCACGCACGACTTCCCCTATGATGAAAGCTCTCCTCGATCGCCGACGGACGTCTACGGGCTTTCCAAGAGCCTGGGTGAGCCGGACGAATGCCTGACCATCCGCACCTCCATAATCGGTCGTGAATTGGGCGGCTTCACCGGGCTGCTGGAGTGGTTTTTACATCAGGAAGGAAAGACAATTAGCGGTTTCACCGAGCACTACTGGAATGGTATCACAACACAGCAATTCGGAAAGCTGTGTCACCAGATTATGGATTCTCCGAACCGGTTTCCGCGGCGCGGCCTCTTTCACGTCTTCTCCACGGTTGTCTCAAAATTTGAGATGCTGAAGGCTTTCCAACGCAGGTTTGGAGTCGATTGCACTATTTTACCAGATAGCAAAAATAAACTGAACCGCACCCTCACGACGATGAGAGAGCTCAACGGAATGCTCAAGATCCCGAACTTCGAAGAGATGTTGACCGAATTGCGCCCATGACAAGAATGCCAAAGAAAAAATTCACACTAGTCACTTTCCTCGGGATCCGACCCGACATCATCCGGACACACAAGCTCCTTGCAATGCTCGACCGAGGGCAGGCTCGTCACGGCTACCGTCACATCTACGTTCATTCCGGACAACATTTCGATTATCAGTTGGACGGCATTTTCTACAGGCAGCTCGGCGTACGGCGTCCCGACCTAAATCTGCGCACGGGGCGCATGCTGAAGAAAAGCGGCAAGATGAATCATGTCTATCAATCAGCGCTGCTCTTCACGAAGACTGCGCAGATGCTCGAGAAGCTCCGCCCGGACGCAGTGCTGTATTTGGGTGACACGAATACGGTTCTCTCCTCCCTGATTGTGGCCAAGTATGGCATTCCGGTGATCCACATCGAGGGAGGTGGGCGGAGTTTTGATTGGCGCATGCCCGAGGAGAAAAACCGAATTATCGCCGACCATCTCTCCGACGCGATCTATTGCTACTTAGACCGATATAGGCAGATCCTCCTGTCCGAAGGGATCCCAGCATTCCGCGTGGCCGTCGTTGGAAACGTAATCGTGGATGCCGTGAACAGTTTCCTCCCAATGGCTGAGAAGAGGCTGGTCCTGCAGCAGTTCGGGGTGCAAGAAAAGCAGTACGTCCTTTGCACGCTGCATCGGGAAGAGAACCTAGAGAGTGCAGAGATTCTGGACTCCAAGCTTCGGGGTCTCCGGGAACTCTCGATGACGATGCCCGTGGTTTTTCCGCTGATGCCACGGTTGGATGCGGGAATCAAGAGATTCGGACTCCAGAAACTGCTGGCCGATCCCCAGCTCATTCTTACGAAGCCACTGGGGTATCTTGAGTTTTTGAAGCTTGAAAAGCATGCTCGCATGATCATCACCGACAGCGGTACTGTCCAGGAAGAAGCGCTCATCCTTGGAGTGCCATGCGTCGTGACTCGGCGCTCCACGGAGCGGCCAGAGACGATCGCGGCAGGAGCGACCATCCTGGCCGACGAGGATCTCGTCACAAGTGCACATCGCGCCCTGAATATGGATGCAATTTGGGACCGCGACGTCTTGAATCCTATGGGAGGAAGCCCCAGCGAGCGGATTTATCAAGACCTGGTTGACAAAATCCGGTCTGGTTTCTTCAGCACGTCTCGGAATTTCGACATGCTGAGCGAGAATCGGTTCGCCAGACAGGCTTATGGCCTGGACCTGCAAAACACCTCGTCGAGCTTCCGTACCGGTTCAGCAGTTCCCGAACTCTCCTTGATGAACAGTTTCTGAATGCGGTTTGTTCCTGAAGTTGTCGGCAGAAGGCGGTCATGCGAATCTTAATTCTGGTTGATTGCTATCTCCCGAGTTGCAAATCGGGCGCCAAGCACATCCACGATTTAGGTATCGAATTTCAGCGCCAGGGCCATCACGTCACTGTGCTGACCCCGAGCGACACGATCTCTCAAGATCTCGATGTGACCGACGAGCAAGGACTGCGCATCGCCCGTGTTAATGCTGGTCGAATCAAAGGGACGCCGAAACCGATCAGGGCGCTTCGGGAAATCCGTCTTTCTGCTCTGTTATGGCGCAAGGCCCGGCGCTTTCTGGTGGCCAACCCGGCCGAGCTGATCATTTTCTATTCCCCAACTATCTTCTTCGGGGAGCTGGTGCGCCGCCTGAAAGCGCAGTGGCGCTGCCCGGCTTACCTGATTCTGCGCGATATTTTCCCGGAGTGGGCCGTAGATGCCGGGATACTTCGAAGGGGTTTGATATACCGATTTTTTCGCAGGATAGAAACACATCAATATCAGACCGCTGATTTGATCGCGGTGCAATCGCCCGGCAATCTCGAGTATTTTGCCCGGGCATTCCCAACGAACCAATTCCGGCTAAAGGTACTTTATAACTGGACTCTTTTGACCGAGGGCGATCTCCCTCATACCAACTGGCGTGCACGGCTCGGCTTGGAGAAAAAGGTTGTGTTCGTTTATGGGGGGAACATCGGAGTGGCCCAAGACATCGACAACCTGCTTCGGTTGGCGGTCCGGCTCGCGCAGCAGCCAAACATCCACTTCTTGATAGTGGGTAGTGGAAGTGAAGTGGCACGACTGAACAACTCCATTGCGGCGCAACGCCTGCGTAACATTCAAATCCTTCCAGCCGTGAGTCAAGAAGAGTATCTCTCGATGATTTCCGAGTTTGATGTGGGATTGATCTCACTTGACGCAAGACTCAAGACCCACAATATACCCGGCAAACTCCTCAGTTATCTATACTGGGGTCTGCCAGTACTTGCCAGCGTAAATCCAGGGAATGACCTTCTTGACCTCCTCAACGGGAATCGAGCGGGCCTCTGCCTCGTAAATGGTGACCATGACAACTTGGTGACAGCGGCGCAGCAGCTGGTAGACGACCCGGATCTCAGGTCCGAGATGGGTAGGAATGCCCGCCGACTTCTGGAGCAGACCTTTTCCGTCAAGGTAGCGGCGGACCAGATACTGTCACATCTTCAAGAAGCGGGGCTCGTTTCCCGTAGAACCACGCCGTTGTCAGCGACCCTTGCCAGGCAGCAGGGTCAGCAAACTGCGTTGATAGGACAATCCTAATTCATTAAGTGGGCGTCCGAGTTCGCGTGGTAATGGGAGTTTTCATTAGAAGTCCATACACGGACTTCTGGTCCCCAGTCCATTGACTGATCTCCGGAGATTACATTGGTTCCGATTAGCTATCTCGGTTATTTTGTTACCACCGCTCTGCTATCTCTCCTGCTCACGCGGTGGATCCGCAATGTTGCAATCGCTCACGGATGGGTGAAAGCACCCGAACTGGATAGACACGTTCACACAACGGCGGTGCCCAGATTGGGAGGCGTGGCCATTTGCGCCTCCTTCGTGACCGTGTCCACAGTGGCGCTCCTCGTATCGAAATGGATGGGCTTCCCCTTCGCACTACCGGTGATGCCAACCATTGGCATTCTCGGACCTTCCCTCATCATATTTCTCCTGGGGCTCTATGATGATTTACATTCGATCGGCCCGTACCGAAAATTGGGGGTCCAGGCCGTTGCTGCTGTATTTCTTTATCTCGGTGGATTTGGAATTCACCAGCTGGATTTGTTCTCTGCCGGACGTATTCTACAGACGGCAGTTGGTCTACCCTTGACTGTACTCTGGGTCCTGCTGATCACGAATGCGTTCAACCTGAT
>Ga0187868_1002160_pt1 | contig 13163 bp, 18 predicted proteins | sample June2016WEW_13_4_FD_133014 | JGI IMG/M metagenome (GOLD analysis project Ga0187868, IMG submission 133014) | Peatland microbial communities from SPRUCE experiment site at the Marcell Experimental Forest, Minnesota, USA - June2016WEW_13_40 | ecosystem: Environmental > Terrestrial > Soil >... | reverse complement strand
TCGCTCGATACCGCCCCACTTGCCGCGTTGCTGGTGGATGCTGAGTACGGTGCAATCGGAGGAGATGCATTTCCCGATTTCAAGTGCAAGCAGTTCGCTGATTCGAAGTCCAGTACCCGCGAGAAGTGCGGCGGCCGTCGCATAAAGGGGACGCTTCACTTTCGACAGGATGGTTTCGATTTCATCTCGCTCCAGCGTCGGGCGATGCTGCTCCCGCTGACACACCATCGGCAAAGCGATGTACGCCAGGTCCCATTCCCGAGGAAAGATTGGCTTCGCGTTTTCGTCTTTCGCTGAGGCGATGACCTGAGTGCATACCTTGAAGTATTCGCAGATGGTCTTGTCGGAAAACCTTGGCTCGCCGTCCACTTGTTCCGCTTTCATGCGGGCGACGAGTTCCTTAGCTCCGGGATTGTCGAGCGAGGCAAGCGGCTTGTCGCCGATGACGCCATTGAGATAACCGACTGCGGTCGAGTAGCAATCAATGGTGCGAGGACGAATCTGCCTGCGGGTTTTCTTGTTGACGATCCGCCCGGCTTTCATCTCCGCGAGCCACCATGCGGCCTGTGATCGGAACGTGGTAACGGGAGAGATGCGCTCCCGAATCTTGTCCACGTCCAGCACACCGGCCAATTCCATTTGGTCGCGGAGTTTAAGCATGGCGGACATCTGGTCCCGGCAGAAGCCTAATGCGATCCGTACTTCCCTCTGCTTCACTTCTCCTGGAACATCCACACGGTAGTAGCCGTACGCTCGTTCGGTCGGCGACCAAGCGTCCGATTGTTTCCGCCCCTTCTGATACACCGAGCCACGCTGCCGAACTTCTGGCTGCGCTCCCGGCGAGGATATAATTCTTCGGCTCATGGACTTTCTCCTGTGAGCCGTTGAACCAAAATCCCCTGTGCATGGAGGGACTATACGACCGCTTGGCTGGACTCGCAATGCAAGGGGAGTACCGGAACTCAACGGAGGGGCTACCGGCAGGTCCCTTGGGTTGGCGCGGATCGCCGCAACGTACGGTATTGTAAGCAAAGCCGTCGCTTCGGGTCCATCCTGCAAAGGGGGAAGATCATTCGGTTGTTGCAACTCTTCGGACAAGGCGACCTCTTCGTACCCATGGCCGCCTCTGGCGAGGCATAACGTGAATCATGGCGAGCAAGGTCCGGGTCGGGACGATGCTCAGGCCGACTGCAATCTAGTTTTTTCGTTCCTGCGTCACGCAGCCGCTGCGCGCCCGAGACCTTTACAGCGTTTCCTCGGCGGTCTGGTAGCCCCTCTGGCCGAAAGCGCGTCAGATAATTTACAGCCCGGTCGTTTTTTGTAGCACTCCGGGGTTAAAGGCGACATCTCTCACACTATGCACGCATGGCATTGTCCGCTGGGCTTCTCGCTTCGAGCTGCACATCCGCCGATGTCCCAACCGCCGTCGTCGCTGCGGTTCGCGATGACTCAATGAGATTCGACGCGGGTTTGGGACTGACGTTCGTCTTTCCGAGAGCAGCGTCTACGCAACGCGCAATCAACGTCTTTCCATCGATTCTGAATTTGCCCGAATAGACGCAGGCCAAAATCATGTCCACGACTCGAACATGTGCGTCGCTCGGCAACGCCATGTGCTCGTCCAATGGCGATGGTTTTATGGTTCGGTCGATCAGGAGTAGCAAGTCGATCAATTCATACACTGCGGCGTCAACCTGTTCTTGAAGGCGGTTGTATTCTGTCCACGCCGCCACGATTTCGGCTCGCTCTTCGCGGGTGAAGGAGGGCTTCGCTTTGTACAGCCCGCGAGCCCGCTTGAGCAGTGCGCCTACGGTGCGCGAAGGACTGTTACCCCAATCGCAAACGAACTCCGACATCAAGTCATCCAACCCCTCGGGTGGTTCAGATAGCTCGCAGTGACCGGAGCAGTGCGGGCAGGGGCACTGGTTCTTGTTGAGAGCCATTTCGATGTCGAACCTCGATTCCATTGACTCTTCCTCCGCAACCCCCGCCTTGACGAGCGCATCCCGGAGCTTATCCGCGTCAACGTCTTTCAGGCGCGCCACCCACGCCTCGATTCCATGCGGCATTGCTGTCATCGCTTCTGCTGGGCTTGCCATGTTTTCTCCTTTTGCGGCTTGGTTGGCCACTATCTTCTCCGCTACTTCGAATAATCGTTGCTGTGCCGGCTTGACATTCTCTGGCGATGTCGGCGACTTCTTCGTTGCTTTTGACTTTTGTGCCATTCTGCCTCCTTTCGCGATCCCGTCTAACTGCCCAATTCGATTTCGTAGATGCTCCCGCCTGTTTGTGTAAGCGTCTTGATGAATTTGTGGTCGTCGTCGTTTTCGAAAGCGTCTAGCTCGGGGCCGCCGTGGCCTGAGCGCGGTACTCGGCCCTCGCCGCATTCACCTCCTCGGCCAGCGCGATTAATCTTTCGGCCTCCTCGGTGGTTACTGGCCCCGCCACGATGGAATCGTCCACGGTTTCGAACGTGTCTTCGTAACCGCCGATGATTTCGTCGTAAGGTTCCGCATCGCCGGAATCAACGCTGTCGAGAAACGCTTTGTCAACAGGATCGGCGCAACAGCCGGGCTTCCTGTACTGAAACGCCCAAGTCAATCCAAGAAACTCCAGCACCTCGTCGTAAAACGGACGCGCTTCTGCTCTGGCGGCATAAGTCGCCTGTACTCTTCGTCCCAACTCAGTCGCAAGTTTCTCTGGCAAGCGGGGGTTGGCTAGCCGCACTAAGTTCGGAATGTCCTCGACCGGAACCTGATCCTCGGCGGGAAGCGGAAGCAAGTCTTCATCGTGCTCCCAATCGAGCGAATTCCAGGCGTCGCATATGACCGAAGAGCCCGCTTCGCCCGGCATCTCCTTCTCGATCCTTTTCTCGATGTAATCCATGTAGGAGTAAAGCCTTTTCTCGGCACCATAGGGCGTGTATGGACCAGCCTTTCCATGAGCCTCGACGGACTTTTCCAACAAAGCCACCAACTGTTGCATCCTCGATTGATCTACTGCCGCTTCCTGTGTTTGGCCGTTCATCTTTTGCTCTCCTTTTCACGCCGCCTTCCGAATGAGTTCCGCGTCTTCACGACCCACTTCACCGCCGCGATCGCTAGGCTTCTCAAGCCACGCTTCGTGAAAGTTGCCGTCGGTCACACTCTTTGCGCGTGATGCCTGATGGCAGATCTCTCCGTTGTCGTGCGCAGTGGCGTCGGGTAAGAGTTCCTGACGAATCTCCGGAAGTTTATTTTGTACCTGGGTGCTGCTCTAAAATTGCGAGCCCGTGAAGGTTGCCGTTTCGCATCGGGCTTTCTCACGGATTTTGACATTGCGGTCCTCCTGCCTTAGCCTGGATCTGAGCCGCAGCCGTTTCGATCTTGGCGGATGCCTCTGACCCGCTCGTGTTACGGGGCTTAATTCCACCGCTTGGAATCCTATCGACGACAACAACGCGCATTCCGCCGCGCCGCAATATCGCGTGTGCATGTTCTTGCTCGGGCGTCAAGGCCTCGCCTTCCTTTTTTATTTCCATGAAGCAGGAAGACTTGGTTTTTGCGTTTACGTACAGGAATGTCGGCCAAACTATGTCGTGAACGAGCGATCCACGCGGGTCAAAATCGATCACGCCGGGGCCATGGTGCGGGTTAAAACTCTGATGCCGGGGATTTTGCGCGACTCCGTTTGACTTTTTCGAACTTGGCATCGTGTCTCCTTGCCCTCACTTGCCGAGAGCCTTTCTGAGATGGTTTTTCATTCGTTCAGCGATGCTCCGCGAGGGAGCGGTCCAGTACCGCTTCGGGTATGCAGAGCACGGAATTGTGTGAATGCCTCGTTGCTCACCAGTCCGTGACCGCTGAATTTCCGAACAGCGGTAGCTGGGCCGGTTTTACTAATTTCTGCGTCTTCTTTCGTCTGCCTCTCCGACGAACGGTAGGTGCGACAGATTTAAGAATTGCCGCGCCTGTTTTGGCGGGGCGGGAATCCTGCACGGCATGGCTATCGGATTTTTTCGTCGATTCCGACTTCATCTCAATACTCCTCATTTCGGGTGCCGCTGAAATCGCGGGCTAATTGTTTCGGCCTGTTCTGCGTTATGGGTTGTAAGCACATGACACTCGGGAACCGACTGAGCCATCAGCGCGATCTCTGACGGTTAGCGATGCAGGCGGTTGGACCCAACCTTTGCGCGTCGGCCTGCTGAAAGGCAGCCGCGGCGAATAGATCGTGTGGCCTCCGACCGCCACCGCTTCCCAAGTCCCTCGTGATTTGGGCGGACCTGTAGTAATTGTGTCCTGTAGAACCATCGCCTTGTCGCCCTCGAAAAACTTTAAGACGATCTAAATTTGCTATCTATTTCGAACATAACATGTAAAATTTTGTCTGTGACATCTTTCTAATATATACACTGCTTTCAACACGTTAGGAGAGGTTCTGACGACTTTGATGATAATTCCTGGTGCCCATCAGGTTCGCTGTGTCATAAAAGACACACGTATACCTGCCGCGACGCCTGATAGATCGCCCCCCATCCTCACCGCCCGGTCAGGGAATGTGCGCTCGCCGGTAAGTTGGCGATGCAAAATTACTCCGCCGAAACCACCAAGCTCGCGCATTTATATATGTAGGGAGATGCGGACCGCGGCGGTCGAATGCCTGTACAAACGGGCCGGCTCACGAGATTCCCGCCAAAAGTACCGAGTTCGCCGGACTATATAGGGACAGAGGATTCTTTCGTCGGTTCTGGTGTTGCGCCCTTGCTGGGCTTGTTCAAAATCAGGAAAGTTTCGCAGTCCAGCAACTGCGGAAGCCCTCAGATTCGAGGGATCGGCGCAACGGGGCCAGGACCTAATGGGTTCTGGCCCTTTTTTCGTTTTGCGGACTTTTTCGGCGAGACCGTAGAGCGCTCGCCTCGATGATCTGAGCGAGCCCAACGTCGCATTCGGCAAGCCTGCCCATTTTCCGGTCGTCCGGACGCGCTCAATAAATTTCAGACAGTAGAGAAGCACGGCAGAACCGTGCAGTAAAACGAGCTTGCTGCTGCAAACATCAAGCAAGAAGAAAGAAGGATGTATGGAACGAATGGTTGGTACGGTCCTCTGGTTCAACGATGCCAAAGGATTTGGGTTTCTGCTGACGCCATCCCACGAAAGGCTGTTCGTACACCACAGTCAAATTCCCGGAACGCCAGGCCAGAAAACTCTCCTCGAAGGCGAAAAAGTCTCATTCGAACTCGGCTTGCACAGCGGCAAAGCGTGCGCGGTTAATGTGCAGCGGAACTCTGGCGGTGTGTAATGCCGAACACCGCAAAGGTTCCAAGCGGCCCGCCCAAGCGGCCGTTCAAGAAGTTCTATTGCGACTGGCGGTCGCGCATCTTTCGCGAATTGACAGGTGCGGCGCTCAAGGTCTGGATGTATCACTATCTCCGCTCCAACGGCGGCGATGAGTCCCGGCCAGGCATCGATTTGATCTGCGAAGAAACCGGCCTAGCTCGCACCGCCGTAGTCCACGTCCGACGTGCTCTCCGTGCTGCTGGATGGCTCGTGCCGGTCGAAGGTAAATCCAAATTCAAGGCCAAAACGCTTCGGGCAGTCGTGCCGGAGGGGTTGTGCAGCACTACCCCTATCGGAAGCGCCCATCCGAGGTACGTGAAGGGTAACAAGCCCGTAAATTCACGGTGTTCGCCGGGTAACTCACCGCGATTATGTGAAAGACAGTCGCGCAGCGCTACTGCTGGGGGGGTGTGCAGCACTACCTTTGAGGGGTCGCGCAGCACTGCCTCAGAAGTAGATTCAAAGGAAGTAGGCAGTACAGAAGGAGAAAAAACAACCCACGATGCTGCATCGCGCCAACAAGACGGCGCAAAGCAGCAAGCTGGGGGTTTTCCTTTTAATCCTTTCGACGAAGCAAAACGGGAACCAGAAGATATTCTCTTCACCGCCGCCAAGGTTCTTGTTAGGAAGTACGGCGAGGACGGAATCAATCTTGCCATGTACATCGCCGCCCATTGCATCAACGGGACTGGCAGGTGGCCCGAGACGACGGCGTATTACAAGACCTCTGCCGATGGCTACTTGCCGGATGGCGACGACGTTGAATTTGTTAGAGAGGGAATTACGGATGGCAACATCCACCCCACAATGATCGAGAACGCAGGTGAGCGTTTGAGTCGCGCCGTTGATCGAATCGGCGGTGAACCAGACGAGATCATCTACCGGCTTGAGGGGCTACGCGCTGGCGTAATCATGCGCGAGCACGACGCTGGATTGTAGCAACTGAGACTGCTGGCCCATGAACCAGCGGTTGGCTGGGCACCTAGCGGCGTATTTGTGTCACCCGTGGAAGTACGCCGCCAAGGCCCGAGCCATCTTAAACCGGTCAAGACACCGCCTACGATAGGCCGCCATGCGTCATGGAGTGTGTTTTGCGGCGTTGCCTGGTAGAAAGCGAAAGGGTTCTACATGCAGACACCAGCCCGAAAAGTGAAATGCCAGGTATGCGCATGGACTAAGGTACGGCGCTACGGTAACGGCATACTGGTCGATCCGTGCCCGGAATGCGGAGCCCGCGTAACATATGCGGAAACATGGAAAGGCGATCAGCCAGTTACGCGAGATGTCCGCACAACTGGATTCCGACTCACGGCCGCCGCCTAGAGACTCTAATATGAATCTGGGCTCGCTTTCGCAGCATGTTGATTCTCCCCAGCATGAGGTTCACGGCGAACCGTTTGCCTGAGGAACTTGCGGAACTTGATTATTTGGGCAAGGATTTGGAACGTACTTTTGCCATTGCCACCAATGAAGGCGTCTCTCCTGCCCGCACAGGCTGGGTTCGTTCTCGCCAGCGTTTGTGTTTTCAATACTCTCGCCTTCTCTGGGATCGCTGATGTGGTGCGCATAGCCTGTACGATACCGCAGCGTGTCAGCGAGTGCCAGCGACGTGTCTGCGCTGTGTATGAGAGCGACGTTCACGATCACACCACCGCTATACGAAATCCAGTCGCCCGTTATGAGCGTAAAAATGTTCTTTCGATCACGCTGCGTGCCTCCCGCTGCAACCACGTCGGCATACAATACGAAAGTGGTGTCCTGAGTCAAAAGTTTGTTCAGCGCCGCGCCCTGTGCAAGCGACATGAGACCGGCTCCGCTGCTCGGGGCCGATGTTGGGGCTCCGTTGGCAGGCCCATTAGCAGGTGTGTTTTGACCGCCGCCCTGCTGCTGCCCGCCCTGATTCTGACTGAGCCCGGAAATACTCTTTAGCAGCGAATCGTATTGACTGTTGAGATCGTAAAACAGCAAGTACTTGGGGTCCGTCGAACCCGTAGTGAAGGTGTTACTGTGTTGGATATACCGTCGCAACTTGTTAAGGTCACCAAAAGCGTCTAGCACGGCTCTGTTGTAGTCGGTGAGGTCCACGTACGAACCAAAAAGCGGATAATATTTCACGTCCACATTGCACTTCTTTGCGTTCTGAAATCGCTGAAATTGATGGGCCAGGCTTACAGCCATCGTCGAGTCCTGAATAGTGAAAGTCGAAGCGCTGTTCGTCGTGCTGGATGCGAGCGCTGTAATGAGTCCGGCCAAATCTGAGGCCGAAGTAACTGGTATGGTAGCCATCCTGTTGAACGGTCCGGCTGGCGGTGCTCCCGCTGCGGGTGGCGGAAATAACCCGTCAACTTCGCCTTGAGTTAAGAGGCTTTCATAAGCGGCCTTGAGTGCCGTGGCAGTCGCGGAAAAGGACTGCCATGCGACTACATTTTGAAAAGAAGCTGGGTCGAAAATGACTACGGTAGCCGATGTGTTTGCCAAGTCGTGACAGACCTGTCCGGCGATTGACTCTGAAAGTTGATTCACCGCCCCGTACGCTTCCATTTCGGTTTCGAAATACGGGGTTGCGCCGCCTTGAGCACCTTGTTGGCTCCCTGCTGATTGGGCGGGTGACGCGCCGCCGCCCTTCTGGGCAGTAATCGGCAACGCGACGCCTACAAAAAGCACCACAGCAAGCGCGACCGGCAAGGCTTGATGAGATCGATGAAGGGACATATGACCATCCTCGAACTGTGCGCCACGCGGAGAGTAGCTTTCGGCCCTTGGGCTCCCCGAGGCTGCTTCGTAGTTGGGAGAACATACTATCTCTATTCCACATTATGTCAATACTCTGCTGTTGAGATAATTGCTCTCTAAGATATGGCCGTATTGGGCTATGCATTTCGCCCATAAAAACGCGGACCCATTACCACGGCGTTGTCCCCAATCGAATCGCGCAACGAAACCACGCAAATAAGCCATCGTGGAACCACGGGCACAACTGTACGCCAGCGGATGATCGTTAATACCCGTCACTCTTCCGGCCCGGCACTTTCATCGGGCACAAGAAACCAGTCATCGTGTGCGTTCAGGAGTGCGAAGCTATAACTATGCCAGGGAGAAGAAGAGGGTTCGGCTCTCACGACTTGGGCGCGACCAATCGGACGTTCTTCGTTTCCACGGATGAGAAGGAACACGTCCACCAGCGTGTCCTTTGCCAAGTGGGCTATACATTTGCAACCGAATCCCCCAGCGCTGACAACCTCCGTTGAGGTCGTTTCCTCAAAAGCGGTTCCGTCAGTTTTGGTCCCTCGTAGCCTCAACGCAATGGACAGCGTGAATCGCGGATACTTGCGGCGCTCTCTTGATGCGAGGTTGTCTGGGGAGTCCAATCGAATTCATCCTGGCGGGCTGGCCCGAGGCCAAGGGTAGGAAACTCGCTTGCTCGGGAATATAAGCGCATATGTCCATTCATATTCGCCCCGCCGATCTGACGCTTGCCGCGCGGCAGCTAAAACGCTTTATTGAAAGCTTGGGCAGCGGCCGCCGACGCTTCAGAATCGCTTGGATTGACGTAGGCCAGCGTCGAATCAAACGAGCGGTGCCCAAGATGTTGCCGGATCAAGAAGGCATTGGCTCCTTGTCGAACCATCAGCATTGCGGCGGTGTGCTTCAAAACGTGCGGGTGTTGCAAGGCTTCGGGCAAACCTGCCTCCTGAGCTACTGTCTTGAAGAGCTTGTAGACACTGACTCGATTCAGCCGGGTGCTCTTCTGTGAATTGAAAACGAAGTTGTCGGCGTCCGGTTCACGCACATCGAGCCAAGCCTTGAGCGTAGCCGCCTCATTAAACAGCGGATTGCCTTTCACTTTCAGCAGATTTTGCGTCGAGTCGAGCGAACCCTTGAGCCGGGCAACGTGAACTTGCTCCGTCTTGAAATTGATATCGGCGATCCGCAGGTTGCAAATCTCTGACGCTCTCGCGCCGTGAGCCACTGCAAACAGAAACATGGCGTGTTCACGCGGGCCGTATTCTTTTGCTGCCCGAAGGAATCGCTCCAATTGCTCGTTGCTCATATACGAGATGCGGGTCCGAACCTGCTTGCCGCGTTTCTTTGGCATTCTGACTACGTTCCGCACCACTGATGGCGTCATCGGAGTACCCTCCATGAATGCGACTATAGGAAACTACTGTTGCATTGTATATAGGCATTTTGTGTCCAGTCATGGTGTTGCTCCACATGGACTCAGTGTTATCGCTCGGCATCGGTATTACTTGGCGTCTCACGAAATCTCGGTTCGATTCGTGCGCAAATTCCGTTCTGCGACGCAAGAAGATGGTTCCGAACGCCATCCGAGCGAGAAAAATGCAACAAAACAAGTCCGGCTGGCCGCATCGTACCGATCCGGCTCAGGCAATTCGAAAAAACTTACGCCGGTACAATGCAACAGAACTGGAATTCTGTACCCGTGGGCCGCGCACCGAACTGGCCGGCGCATTGGAAGGGGCAGTGCAGCGAGTTGCCCGCCGAATGACCCGACCGCAAGTTCCGGCAACTCACTAACTCCCGTATTGTGTTCGTGTTACCGATGGGCTGAACAAAAACCTGTAGCATCAAACGTGTTTGTCGAGGCGCACCAGGGGGGAGCTTTGGCGGTTGCGCGCCGGGCGTTCACCGCGCCACGCAGCGCGCTTTCTGTGCAGTCATACGGAGGCTCCAAGCCGTATCTTCTGACACGCCAATTCTGAGAAAAAATATCTGGTCCCATCCGCGCGGGTTCCATGCGTCACACGGTTCCATCCGGGGCATATCGTGCGTTTCCCATACGCTTCCCAGACGAGCACGAAACGCTATCCAGACGCGCACGAAGCCGAGAAGGAGAAAATTGCCCGATTATGCGATACCCGGCCCCGAAACGAGTCCTCTACGAGCTGTCAACGTGCGGTCCCAGCACCGTGCGGATCGAAGCACTTCGGCTGCTGGGCTTGCCCGACCTGCCCAAGCGTTTCCCGTCATGCCCACGGCGAAGTCGTGAATCTCTATTGCGTCGGCTGGCCGCCAATCGGAAAAAGTCGGCCAAGGCGCGATTGAGCGCATTAAAGGAATTGCTGTTTGGATGGACACCGGAAATGGATCGGGCCATCCGGGAAATCAAGGCGACAAAGCAATGAACGTCGAAACACTCAGGAGCATCATCGAGAACCCGGCCACGACACCGAGCGACCAGCAGGCCGCTATCACTGCGCTTCGCACGATGGCCAAAGGCGGCGCGTCGGGCTTGGAATGCGAGGCGGCGCGGGAAGCCCTGGCGCAGATCGGCGGACAACAAGAGCCCGCGCTGGTTACGGACGGATTGGAGGCCGAGCTTCTTCGCGCAACCGGCGCAAGCAGCCTTGCGGACGTTCCACTCGACGGCCTGCACTGGTTTTGCAGGGAGCACGGATGGACCTTCGACGTGGAACGCCTATACAGAGCATCGATTCGCGCGGGCGCAATCCAGTCCTGGCAGCGATACCTGGACGAAGGCGATGATGATCCGCAATTCACCAAAGCTAGCTTCGCTTGCTACGACGAAACACCTAGCCGCGAAGCTGCTACTCGGATCATTGATGAACTGTCGCATCCAACGGCCGAGTCTGCGAGGTATGCGGATGAGTAGCGCAGGCAAACTCAAACGCTATTGCGATCCCGTCTCGCTCGGCAGCCCCCGCCAGTGAAGGCGTCCCGCTTCTAACCTCAATCGCAGCCCGCAAGAGATCGCTTCACAAGACTTTCTTCGGAGGCACGATGGCTCGTCGGAATTTTGTTTTGCGGACTCTCTACACTCCGAAGGGACACTCCTCCGACCTTTCAAAGTTAGTGACAACTGCCGAACGGGCCGAATTCATACGAACCGTGCTCTGGCCCGAGGAGGCGAATCGCGGTCGCCCCGGCCTGTTCGCCCCCAGCCTTGAGACCCAAGCGGCTGGCAAGTCGAAGCGAAAATCCGGGCGCAAGGCGCGTTCGGACAGCGAACTTGAAGAGCCGGACATGGCCGATAGCTTGGCAACGGATTGATTTTCGTGCGCCGCGAGGATTCGCGCGCATGAACAGTGCCGCGCGGTTAAGCGCTGACCGTGTGGTACGGATGGACCGTGACATTGACTTCCTTCGGCACGGCAGGCCAAACCGGAGGAAGAAAACGCGCGAGGAAACCCAACCAGAAAGTCCCAACATGGGAAAACGAGGAAACATGAAACCAAAGCAAACTGCATCCGTGAAACCGTTTTACTCCGACGAATCGATGGGGACTTTCATCGACACGCGCGGCCTACCGCTAACGCATCTCGTTCGGAATAATACGACAGAAGAGTCATTCTTGGACCCGAAGTTCGCGCCGCTCGCTGATGATCGCGCGGGGCGGCTACGGAATGAAATACCGAAATTTATTAAGGCTAATTCAACCGATGCCGAGGTGAGGCAGGTTCTCCGAGAAGCCGGCATGGAAGACGAAGCCGGCGCGCCCGGAACTGTCTACATCCGCGCGAACGCTGAAGAAGTTCCCGTCGATGTCAGGTTCAAGGACGGCTTTTGGGTCGCATCGGCTGGCGGGAAGAAATATTCAGCCGAGTCTCGCGACGATTTGTTGAGCGCGGTAGTGCGCGGTTTGAATCAGGATGTCCGAGAACTCAGCGACGCCGAGTTGCGCGAGATTTCGATTCTTGCCCAATCAGTTGGATTCTATCCCGCCGTGGCGAAATTCGTTTCGCTCAAGACGGGCATGTCCTCGGATGAAGTTTTATCTGACTCAGCACTCTTGGACAGCCGCAACGCCCGCGCGTTCGATCAGGCCGTGGCGTTTTGTTGGTTGTCTATACGGGCAGATTTCTCGCCCGGCCCGGACTGGAGCGAGTTCGTCTCAGCGTATGCCAATGATAGGCATCTATCAGCGGCGCTCCTTGATGGCTGTCGCGTTGCCTACGAAACCCGAAAGCAGACGATGGAGAGAGAGTCAATCTTTTCTCAGGTTGATCATGGGCCTGTGCAGCCCGAAGAACAACCGGCCCCCACGTACGAGCAACTTGACGCCATGGACGAAGAAGAATTGCAGGAACAGTTCAAGGATGTCGTTAAAGAGAGGGCGAAACTAATCCGACGCGGGGTTTTGTAAGGTGTCGCGTCGAAGCATGTCACGAAGCATCATCAAGGGAACCGAAAGACAACATTTTCTAGTATCGCCCAGGGTCGTGCGGCGGTGTGGACGATCTCGGGGACACCTGAGCGTACAGCCCCGCCGCACACACCTCAAAAGGAAAAACACATGCACACAAAAGGCATTGGAAAAGACAATCAGAAAATCGAATTAAGTGATAACCAGACCAACCCAAATCTCGCAACGGGCGAAGATTTCGAACCGTATGAAGAGGCATTGCCATTCGACGGCGCGTGCGGAGATTCTAAAGCTGAATATCGCAAACTTACGCGCCCCGACCGAGACAAGGGGAAAAGCAAATCCGTAACGCCACTTGACGAATATGGCCGAAGATTGGCGGGATAGTTCGGCGGTGTGGCTAGGATCGGCCGTCATCGCCCTCGAATCAAGTTTAGGAACTCACCGCGCCATCGGAGTGCGCCTGCCCTAGGCAATTCAAACACGATGTGGCGATGGGCACGTTGGGAATTCCTAATTCGAAGAGACCTCTTCCGGCCGTTCGCCTGTGCCGCGGCGTGAAGCGTGATCTGGCGCACCGCTTGGCTGAATCTATCTGAACTCCATTCCTCCGCTGCTTTTCCCTTGGAGTGCCAAGCCACGACCGGCGGTTTCGGCAATATGTAAGACTGTTTCGGGTCAGCCGAGAACAGAACGTAGTTGGGCGCCACAATTAAGGA
>Ga0187868_1002149_pt1 | contig 13214 bp, 10 predicted proteins | sample June2016WEW_13_4_FD_133014 | JGI IMG/M metagenome (GOLD analysis project Ga0187868, IMG submission 133014) | Peatland microbial communities from SPRUCE experiment site at the Marcell Experimental Forest, Minnesota, USA - June2016WEW_13_40 | ecosystem: Environmental > Terrestrial > Soil >... | reverse complement strand
GGAGCTGGACGAGTTGTTGAGCCAGCGCGAAAAACTCAATGTCCGCCTGCAATCGATTCTGGATACGCACACTTCCCCTTGGGGCGTGAAAGTGACCATGGTGGAGGTGAAACAGGTGGACCTGCCGGAGCAGATGATCCGCGCCATCGCACGGCAGGCCGAAGCGGAGCGGGAGCGGCGGGCCAAAATCATTCACGCCGAGGGCGAGTATACGGCCTCGGAAAAACTGGCCATGGCGGCGGAGGTGATCCAGAAGCAGCCGGCGGCCATCCAACTCCGATATTTGCAGACTTTGGTCGAGATCGGGTCGGAACATAATACGACGATTGTCTTCCCGCTGCCGCTGGATATAATTGCTTCCATGGGGCGCGCTTTGGACCGGGTCGGCCAACCGGGTCCGGCGGGTCCGGCAGGCTCTTAACGGATGAAGAACAACGAGACCGGCGAATTCGAATTAGTGGTGGGCAACCGCCAGTTGCTGAGCGGATTCTTTATCGTGGTTTTGCTGTTTGCGGTGGCCTTTGCCATGGGGTACGTGGTGGGGCAGAATTCGCCGCGATCGGGCAAGACCGCGGATGCGACTTCGGGCGGTTCGCCGGTCATGGATCGCCCGCAACCGACCGCCGCGGCGGCTCCGGCCGCAACGCCACCGGCGCCGCCGGAACAGGCCGCCGCGCCGCCGCCGGCCGGCGACAACCCGCCCGCGCAGCCGGATCGGGATGCGGCGCAACCCGCGCAGCCTTCCACTCAGCCGGCGGCTCCCGCGGAACCGCCGCCGGGTCAGGCGCCCACGGAATTGCAGCCGGGGACCTGCTGGCAGGTAATGTCGGTGGGCCAGGCGGATGCCGACGTGGTGGTGCGCGCGCTCAAGGATAAGGGCTTCCCGGCATTCACCACGCCCGGGCCGAATAATCTGACGCGCATCCTGGTGGGGCCTTACGACAACACCCAGGCGATGGCCCACGCCAAGACCGAGCTCGAAAGCGCCGGATTCCATCCGATTCGGAAATAGCGTGAGCGCTCCCCTGGTCGAGATCGGCCCGCCGCGTCCCCGGCTTCCCGAGTGGGCGCGCAAGAGTCCGACGCATTTCGAATCGCTCAACCGGTTGAAGAGCTCGTTGCGGGGAAAAGGCCTGCACACGGTGTGCGAGTCGGCGCGCTGTCCCAACATTCACGAGTGCTTTCACCGCGGCGCGGCCACCTTCATGATCCTGGGGGAACGCTGCACCCGCGGATGCGGTTTTTGCTCGGTGCCCAAGTTGCGGCGCGGCGACGACCGCCGTCTGGACGCGGCCGAGCCGGCCCAGGTGGCCCGCATGGCGGCCGAGATGAAGCTGGGTTACGTGGTGATCACCAGCGTGAATCGCGACGATCTCGCCGATGGGGGCTCGCGCCATTTCGCCGAAACCGTGCGCGAGGTCCGCCGGGCTCTGCCCGAGGCGCGGGTGGAAGTGCTGACACCGGATTTTTGTGGCGATCCGGACGCCGTGGCGCGGGTGCTCGACGCCGGCCCCCACGTCTTCAATCACAATATGGAAACCGTGGCGCGCCTCTACCCCCGCGTGCGCCCGCAGGCCGATTACCGCCAGTCGCTGGCCGTGCTCGATTTCGCTCGCCGTCACCGGCCGGACGTGCTGACCAAGTCCGGCTTCATGGTGGGCCTGGGAGAGAGCCAAACGGAAGTCCGGACGCTATTGACCGATCTGCGCTCGAGCGGCGCCGATGTGGCCACCATCGGCCAGTATTTGCAACCCACCCGCCACAATCTGCCGGTAGTGGAATATGTGAGCCCGGAGCGTTTCGAAGCCTATCGCGCGCATGGACTCGGGTTGGGTTTCAAGATGGTATTCAGCGGCCCGCTGGTGCGGAGCTCGTATATGGCGGACGAGGTGAGTGCGGCCGCTCTGGAAGCTTTCAGCGATCGGCGGTCAGCTTTCAGCTACCCCAAGCTGGCTGATCGCTGATCGCTGAAAGCTTCTATGCTGAACTGGATACTGGCTCTCCTATCGGCGCTTCTCTCCATTCTGGTTTTCCCCAAATTTCATTACGTCTGGCTGGCCCCGGTGGCGCTCACTCCCCTGCTCCTGGCTGCCGCGCGGGAAGCCAGCCCCAGGCGGCGCTTTGCGCTAGGTTGGGTGTGCGGCGTGGTGTACTGGGCCGGCGTCTGCTACTGGATCCAGTTCGTGCTGTCGGTTCACGGCGGTATGCCGCCAACCGAAGGCTGGGCGCTGCTGGCCCTGTTCGCCTTCGCCAAAGGCATTCACATGGGCGTGTTCGCGCTCGTGGCCGGTGTCCTGATGCGGCGTTGGTGGGCGATCCCAACCGTTGCCGCGCTTTGGGTTGCCATCGAAGCCACCCACGGCAGCCTGGGATTCGCGTGGCTGGCGCTGGGCAACGCCGGAATCGACATGGGCCTGCCGTTGCGCCTGGCGCCCATCACCGGCGTTTGGGGCATCTCGTTCCTGTTCGCCATGATGGGCACGGCGCTGGCCCTGGCCGCCATGGGCCGCCCGCGCATCGAGCTGCTCTGGCTGCTGGCGGTGCTGTTCGCTCTGGTGCTGCCGCCGCTGCCCGACCAGGTGCGCGGGCGGGAGACCGCATTGCTCGTCCAGCCGAACCTTTCCGAAAGCGAGGAGTGGACCCCGGAATCGTTCACCGGCATGCTCGACGAGCTGGGAGGGTTGACCTTGCGCGGTGTGCTCACCGAGCAGCAAAACCCGCCTTCCATCGTCGTGTGGCCGGAAGTGCCCGCGCCGCTCTACTACGACGAAGATCCCCGCTTTCGCGGCTTTGCCAATCAGCTCGCCCAAACCGCCCAGGCCTATTTTCTGGCAGGCGTAGTGGGCCGCACCATGGATGGCGCGCCCACCAATTCGGCCGAGCTGGTCTCGCCCGCTGGTACCGCGGTGAGCCGTTACGACAAGGTCCACCTGGTGCCGTTCGGCGAGTTCGTGCCATGGCCGTTCGGCTGGTTGACGCGCAAGATTTCGACCGAAGCCGGGGATTTCGCGGCCGGAACCCGCGTGGTGGTCTCGCCCGTGGGCGCGCACAAGATCGGCGCCTTCATCTGTTACGAATCGGTCTTTCCGGGCTTCGTGCGCGAATTTGTGGCCAAGGGCGCCGAAGTGCTGTTCAATATTTCCAACGACGGTTGGTTCGGCCGCAGCGCCGCCCGTATGCAGCACCTGGATATCCTGCGCATGCGCGCGGCCGAAAACGGCCGCTGGATCCTGCGCGCCACCAACGACGGCATCACCGCGACCATCGATTCCGCCGGCCGCGTGCGCGGCGCCTTGCCCTCCTACGTCCAAGCCACCTCCTATAGCGGCTTCCGCTACATATCGGAAGAGACCTTCTACACCCGCCACGGCAATTGGTTCGCGTGGCTGTGCGGTTTGATCGCAGTGGCGGGACTTGTCCCCTCGTGCATCAGCCGTCTTCGCCTGCAAACCAGCCGCTAGGCCGGGCCGCGCAAATCCCCTGCACGCAATTCCAACCCTCTCCGTCAACCCTGCCAGGAGGCTCGCCACATGAAGCTGGTCATCCTTGTTTGGCTCGCTCTTGCGTGCTCCGCGGCCCACGCTCAAACCGCCGCCCCAATCCCCGAATTCGAGGTTGCCTCCGTCAAGCCATCTCCGCCGGACGCTTGGAAATCCGTCAAGACCGGCTGCACCGGTGGGCCCGGGACTTCCGATCCTGGGCTGCTCACCTGCCGGAATCTCACGCTGCTCAATTACCTGATGGTTGCTTACGATATACGCCGCCGCGAGTATTCGGGCCCGGACTGGATCGAAACGGCGCAGTTCGATATCGACGCGAAGCTCCCGCCCGGAACCGACATGGCGCAATGCCGGTTGATGATTCAGAGTCTGTTGAAAGACCGCTTCCGGCTGGCGGCGCATCGGGAAGAGAGATCCATGGCGGTCTACGAGTTGGCGGTGCCAAAGGGCGGCATGAAGCTGAAGTCGCCAGCCGCCGGCTCCGAAGCCAAGGGAGGGCCTATCTCGTTGAAGCCCCAACCGCACGAAGGCTGGCACCTGCAGATGGCCAATCAGACCATGCGGGTGTTCGTTGACATGTTGACGCCGCACCTGCGTCTTCCTATCGTCGATGCCACCGGGCTGACGGGGCGATATGATTTCGACCTGACGTGGACCGACCTGCCAAGTTCCCCCGAGCGACCGCCATCATCTGACGCCCCACTCGACGCCCCCGCGCCCAGCCTCCTGGTTGCGGTCGAAGACCAGCTTGGCCTCAGGCTGGTGCAGAAGAATGGCCCGGTCACTATGTTGGTGATCGATCACATCGAAAAAACGCCGACCGAGAATTGACGGAATCGACGGGCTCCGGTGACCGCTCCAGGTGACTTCACGGATCGCAGCGCGGAAGTGCACGGGTCAGAGCCGCGACCGTAAAGGAGCGGTCGCCGGCGGAGAACACTCAGCCTCCAGCCAGCCCCGTCCCCCGCTCGACGGTCGCCGGCAGGCCAGCAGTGGGCGTGTTACACTTTGAGCAGATGAGTAATGCAATCACCGTTCGGCTGCCGGAGGATCTGGCGAAGTGGCTGGAGGTAACCGCACGCAAAACGGGCTTGCCAAAGGGCCGCATTGTTCGAGATGAACTTGAGAAAGCCCGAAGCTCCGCCAATCGCCCGTTCCTTCGCCTTGCCGGTGCGATTGCCGGGTCAGCCGGCCTCTCGATGCGCAAAGGCTTTTCCCGTAAATGAAGGCGATCGCAGACACTGGTTTTCTGGTCGCGTTCGGGAACCGGAAAGATTTCCATCATGAGTGGGCGGTCGGGATTGCCGAACGCGTAACCGAACCGCTATTGACTTGTGAAGCAGTGCTGGCCGAAACGGCGTTTCACCTCGGTAGCAGCGGTCTGGTACTGGCGCTGCTGCGCGAGGGCCTGGTGCGGTCCGCATTGGTATTGAGCGAGCATATTTCGCGGTTGGGGGAATTGGCGGAACGCTATGCGGATCGCAAGCCGGATCTGGCGGACCTTTGCCTAATTCGCCTGAGCGAACTGCATCCGCAGTGCCCGGTAATCACAACGGATCTGAGCGACTTCCGAGTCTACCGCCGCGGCCGCCGTGAGGCGATCCCCTTGATCCACCCTCCCGAGCGGTAACCTCAAACACTTGATGTTGGTACGCCAGAGGCGTAGGATTACTTCGTGTTCGTACTTATCGGACTAAATACTCAGTTTCGCAATTATGGCTACATGTTCAGCAACCGCGAATACGTTGGTGAACTTATGAAGAGGCGTGCTAAGAAACTGACAGGACGTGCGCTCGCCCGCATGGAGGCCAAGCGCGATATCTGGCAGGAGGTTCTGGAGAGTGCGCACGAAATCAAAGCTGGCCGCGGCAAGCGGACTTCGGTTGAGCCTCGTTCGCCCATCGCGCGAGCGCGCCTGAACGCTGGACTGACTCAAGCGCAGTTCGCCGCGATGCTCGGGGTCTCGCCGCGCACGCTGGAGCAATGGGAGCAAGGACGCCGTACGCCGAGCGGAGCGGCAAAGACGCTGATTCGGGTGGCAGTCCTGCATCCCGAAATCCTCCGTGAAATTGCGGCGTAACGACTGAGCGATATAGCCAACGGGAACCAGCCAATCAATGGGCTGGACGGCGTTGCCGTCAGGGTTAAGAAGCCGGGACAATAATCCCCGCGCCGGTTTCTCGGCCGGGGGAACGCACGGCCCAGAAGCTAATGGGCAGCCTCCAGGAACTCTTCAACCGTCAAGCCGGCCTTTGCGATTAGGGTTCGCAGGGTGCCACGGGCGACTTGCGGGTGATCGGGAACCGAGAGTGTCGCGAGAGCGCCCGGCTTGGTCAGCACGATATGGCTGCCTCGCTGGGTGCGACCTGCCAACCCAAGCGTTCGAACACGCGAACAACTTCGCGCGGTCGAAACAGCGGAAGGGCCGGCATCAGACCGTCACTTCGACCTCGCGTGTGGTCACAGTCAAGGGCATGCCGAGATCGGCCCGCACCGCCAAACATTCCCGGATCGCATCGGCGATGTTCACCTCAGCCTCGGCTTCTGTCCGCCCTTGACTGACGCAGCCCGGAATCGAGGGGCACTCGACGATGTACATCCCGTCCTCGTCTTGATAGATGCTGACCACAAACTTCATGCCACTTCCTATCTTAGCCCGGCTACCGCTTCTCCCTCGCGTTGATCAGCTCTTCGATGTTGACCAGTTCGGTGGGGTAGTCGCCGGTATAACAGGCGTAGCAATATTCGTGGCGGTCGTCGGCGACGGCTTTGCGCAGCGACGCAATGGAAAGATAGCCCAGGCTGTCGGCCTCCGCGAAGCGGCGAATTTCCTCGATGTTGTGCGCGGAGGCGATCAGCTCGCCGCGGTTGGGCGTATCCACGCCGTAGAAGCACGGCGAAATGGTGGGCGGGCAGGAGATGCGCAGATGCACTTCGCGGGCGCCGGCCTGGCGGACCATGCGCACGATCTTACGGCTGGTGGTGCCGCGCACGATGGAATCGTCCACCAGCACCACGCGCTTCGCCTGCAGCAGATGCCGCACCGGGTTGAGCTTGAGCTTGACTCCGAAATCGCGAATGGCCTGGGAAGGCTCGATGAAGGTGCGGCCGATGTAATGGTTGCGGATGAGCGCCTGGCGATAGGGCAAACCGCTTTCGGACGCGTAGCCGATGGCTGCCGCCACGCCGGAATCCGGCACGGGCACGACGATATCGGCATCGGCGGGGCATTCCCGCGCGAGCAGCCGCCCGAGTTGCTCGCGCGATTCGGCCACGGCGCGGCCGAACACCATGGAATCGGGCCGGGCGAAATACACGTGTTCGAAGACGCATTGCGCGCGCGGCTGCGCCGGCGCCCAATGTTCGCGGGTCAGGCCTTCCGGACCGACGCTCACCATTTCCCCCGGCTCCACGTCGTGCAGATACACCGCGCCGATCAGATCGAAGGCGCAGGTTTCCGAAGCGAACACGTAGCAGCTCCGGCCGCCGGAAACTTCCATCTCGCCCACCGCCAGGGGCCGGAAGCCATGCGGGTCGCGGGCCACAATCACGCGGTTTTCGGCCAGAAAGACCAGCGAAAACGCGCCTTCGAGCTGCAGCAGCGCATCGCGTAGGGCCGCCGTCATGGTGCGCTCGGAAGAGTGCGCCATCAGGTGCAGAATCACTTCGGTATCGCTGGAGGCCTGGAAAATGGACCCGCGCCGGCCCAGCTCGCCGCGCAGCTCGGCCGCGTTGGTGATGTTGCCGTTGTGCGCCACCGCGATGCGGCCTTTGTTGCACACCACCGAAAACGGCTGCGCGTTGAGCAGCACGGTGTCGCCGGCGGTGGAATAACGGGTGTGTCCGATGGCGGCTTCGCCCGGCAGCGATTTCAGCACCGGGCTGGTGAAGATATCGGCCACGTGCCCCATCGCCTTGTGGGTAAAAATCTGCCCGTTGTGGGCCGTGCAGATGCCGGCGCTCTCCTGCCCGCGATGCTGCAGCGCGTACAGCCCCAGATAGGCCAGCTTGGAAGCTTCCGGGTGGCCGAAGATGGCCACTACGCCGCATTCCTCGTGAAATTTATCCAGCATGGCGATCCCTCCGGCGAGGCTGGCAAGATGGTATCCTGCCGCCGATTGTGAGTCGGTGTTTGGCGAAGGGCGGGTTGCCAACCCGCCGCAGATTACCAATCTGCCCCACAGGACAGCGGAGCCGCAACCAAGGGCGCGGACTGTCTTCGCGTTCGCGGGGAGCGCGACGGGTTGTGCGAGAGAAGCGCCGGGACGAGTCCCGGCGTGGCAGACTGAGAGTCCGCTCCACGAAGAAGTCGTCGCGGCGGCAAAAGAGTCTGAGAGGCTGTAATACAAGGTTTCGGTCGGATTGGGCTTTCGGGCCTGTCATTTCGATTTGTAATCGGTCCCACCCGCGTGCGCCGCCTGAAGGTCGGCCAGATCCCAGCAGCCTAGGGTAATGCCGCGCTGCCGGATTTCCAGCTTCGATTCGATGGTAACGCCCACCACCGGCGCGGGAACGCCATGCGCCAGGGCAATGGCCGCGACGGCCGCCGGCTGCGACGTGGAAACCAGAATCCGCGACGGCCCTTCGTGAAACGCCAGGATCTCCGGGCGCAAATCGGAATCGAGATCCACCTGCGCGCCAATGCCCGCCGTGCCCAGACAGCATTCGGCCAGCGCCACCGCCAGGCCGCCGTCGCTCACATCGTGCGCCGATTCGGCCAGCCCCGCCGCCGCGATTTCTCGCACCGCCGCCTGCACCCGTTTTTCCAATTCCATATCGAGGGCCGGCGGCAGCCCCCACAGATCGCGGGCGATTTCCTTTACGTATTGCGAGCTGCCAAAGCGCACTTCGTCGCACCCGCCCAGTCCGCCCACGAGCACCACGTTGCGTCCGGCATGACGGAACGCGATTGCCACCGGCGCCACGGTCGGCATCAGTCCCACGATGCCCAGCACAGGCGTGGGATAAATTCCTTCGCCGAGCGTTTCGTTATAGAGGCTGACGTTGCCGCCGGTGATCGGCGTATCGAAGAATTGGCAGGCTTCGGCGATTCCTTCGATGGCCTCCACCAACTGCGCCATGATTTCGGGCCGTTCCGGATTGCCGAAATTCAGGCAATTGGTGGCGGCCACCGGGAGCGCACCTACGGTGGATAGATTGCGGCAACATTCGGCCACCGCCAGCCGCGCGCCCTCGCGCGGGGATAGATACGTGTAGCGGCCGTTGCCATCGAGCGAGATCGCGAGCGACGTGCCGGTCTCTTTGATGCGCACGATGGCGGCATCGGCGCGTTCCGGCCCGGCAATGGTATTGGTGCGCACCTGGTAGTCGTACTGCTGCCAGATCCATCGTTTGGAGCAGAGGTCGGGCGCGGCCAGCAGCGCGGGCAGAGATTTCTGCACGCTGGGTTCGGCGGGCAGCGCTACACGGCGCGCGGCGTGCAGTCGTGGGGGCGGGGCCGTATGCGGCCGGTCGTAGAGCGGCGCTTCGTCGGCCAGCTCGCGGTTGGGAATTTCCGCGACGGTGGCCCCGTGCTCGGTCACACGCAGCTTGCCGTCGCCGGTGACCGCGCCGATCTCGACCGCCTCCAGGCCCCACTTGCGGAACACGCGGTAGACTTCGTCCTCACGTCCGCGCTCGGCCACCAGCAGCATCCGCTCCTGGCTTTCCGAAAGCATGATTTCGTACGGCGTCATGCCGGTCTCGCGCTGCGGCACGCGGTCCAGCTCGATTTCGATGCCCACCCCGCCGCGGCTGCCCATCTCGCAAGTGGAACAGGTCAACCCGGCCGCGCCCATGTCCTGAATGCCCACGATGGCGCCGGTCTGCATGGCTTCGAGACAAGCTTCGAGCAACAGCTTTTCCAAAAACGGATCGCCCACCTGCACGTTGGGACGCTTCTGCTTGGATTCCTCGGTGAATTCGGCGCTGGCCATCGACGCCCCGTGGATGCCGTCGCGGCCGGTGCGCGCCCCGACGTAAATCACCGGATTGCCGACGCCGGCCGCCTTGGCGTAGAACACGTCCTCTTTCCGGCACACGCCCAGCGCGAACACGTTCACCAGCGGATTGCCGTCGTAGCAGGGCTCGAAGATGCACTCGCCGCCGACGGTAGGGACGCCGAAACAATTCCCGTAATGCGCGATGCCGGCCACCACGCCGCCCAGGATTCGGCGGTTGCGCGCTCCGGTGGAGGGCGAATCGAGCCGCCCGAAACGCAGCGAATCGAGCACCGCAATGGGGCGCGCGCCCATGGTAAAGATGTCGCGCAGGATGCCGCCTACGCCGGTGGCCGCGCCCTGAAACGGCTCGATGAAGCTGGGGTGATTGTGCGATTCGATCTTGAACGCGATGACGTAACCCGAGCCGATATCGACGATGCCGGCGTTCTCGCCCGGCCCCTGAACCACCAGCTTGCCGCGCGTCGGCAGCTTCTTCAGGTGCAGGCGCGAGCTCTTATAGGAGCAATGCTCGCTCCACATCACGCTGAAGATGCCGAGCTCTGTGTAGCTGGGCTCACGCCCCAGAATGGCGACGATTTTTTCGTACTCGGAGGGTGTGAGCTGGTGCTGGACGATCAGATCGGCGTCGATCAAGCGGCCACCGCCCGTCCGGCGCGCAGAATGGACTGAAAGACGGCAAGGCCGTCGGAAGACCCCATCAGCGGCTCGGTGGCGCGCTCCGGGTGCGGCATCATCCCCATCACGTTGCGCTCGCGGTTCAGCACGCCGGCGATATCGCGCAGCGAGCCGTTGGGGTTGTCGACGTAGCGAAAGGCGATGCGGTCTTCGGCTTCGAGCTCGTCAAGGGCGCGATCGTCGGCGTAGTAGCAGCCTTCGCCGTGGGCGATCGGCATGCGCAGATGCCGGCCGCGCTCGGCCGCGCAGGTGAACGGCGAATTCGAAGTTTCGACGCGCAGGGTCACTTCCCGGCAGATGAATTTCAGCCCGCGATTGCGGATCAGCGCGCCCGGCAAAAGGCCGGCTTCCACCAGAATCTGGAAGCCGTTGCAGACCCCCAGCACGAGCCCGCCTTCGACGGCGAACTTCTTGACCGCGTTCATCACCGGCGAAAACTTGGCGATGGCGCCGCAGCGCAGATAATCGCCGTAAGCAAAACCGCCCGGCAAAATGACCGCGTCCAGATTGCCGAGCGACGATTCATCGTGCCAGACATATTGAACCGGCTGGGCAAGGTTATGACCCACGGCATAATACGCGTCGTGGTCGCAGTTGCTGCCGGGAAAGACAATGACGCCGAATCTCATGATCGCAAACGGGGGGAAGGCTTCTTTCAGTGTAGCAGAGCCGAGCGGGGCGATGGCCGATTGAGGCCGAAGGGGGTGCTTAACCGATTTGTGGAAATCCGTCCCCGACAACCGCTCCCTTACCGTCGCGGATCGGTAGGCGAATGCAAACACGCGGCATTCGTAACCGAGCCGCGACCGCCAGGGAGCGGTTGTCGCGCCTAGACTGCCAAATCCCCAGATGGCTAAGCACCCGGCCGAAGGTCGAGCTTCCATCGCGCTTATTGGTAGCATGCTAGCGTGCGGCAACTCGGGGGAATCCTTGTGAGTGGTTGGGAGGATTGAGATAATGCCAGACGATGAGTATCGGCTACGCGAACAGTCCACGGGCACTTACCGCCTACGCCGTGACTGTTCCCGGCCACGGGCGGCGACGTGGTGGCACTGGCGGCGATCTTGGCCATGCGAACCTGAGGACGGTAATGCGGTACGTACATCTTTCGCGGGAACATCGAAGGACACAGATGCGGCGGTTTGTTGAGGCGGAAGAAATCCGGGTCAAATGCCAGCGCTGAAATCGGCAAATCCGAGTCAAACCAGCGCAAACCGACCTCCGCCAGGAAACCACACGATTCAATAGGTTTATGTTGATTTTGTTGGAGGCGCGGGTCGGAATCGAACCGACGAATAAAGGTTTTGCAGACCTTTGCCTTACCACTTGGCTACCGCGCCCGGCCTCTTGAGCCTTATTGCAACATACCGTGGCCTGGCGTCTAAAGTCAAATTCCGGGCGTCCTAGACGGACTAACTAGCTCAGCTTGTGCGGCGGACCTCCTGGTCTGCGGTCGCCAGCCGGCCTCGAAATTGCCGTTCGTCTTAAGCTCACCCCGCTCACCCTGCTCACGGCACCAACCCTCCCGAGTAGGTCACCGGCGTGAACTGGATCGAATAGCTGTTGGGGTTTTGGAACTGGATCTCGATGTTGGCCTGCGCGCCGGCGGCCAGCGGCCCCGTTGTCACCGTGATGAACGGAATGCTGCCGTGCGTCCCGCTTGCGTTACTCATGTTTACCCCGCTGGTGAGGCCCGTCAGCAGCACCTGCACCGGTCCCGCAATGGCCGCGCCAGTGTTGTTGGTCACGGTCATGGTCGCGGTCCACACGTGGGTCCCGTGGTTGACCGAGTAGCCGCCCCAGCTCACGCTCACCGAACCCGACACGTTGGCGGCGTTGTTCTGCAGCGAAAAGGCCGGCGGCGAATTCACTCCGCTGCAGGTCAGGGTTACGTTATACACGCCGCCCAGCAGGTTGGCCGTGAAGGGCGCCGAAATCGTGCCGTTCGACAGCGTGGCCAACGTGATGGTGTTCTGGTTATTGGCGAAGGCGCCGCTGGGCCCGCTCGCGGGCGCGGTGAACAGCACGTTGATCCCCGATAAGGGATTGTTGCCGATGTCGGTGACTTCAATCTGCAGCGGGGCAAAAGCCGCGCCGATCGTCACCGCCTGATTGTTTCCATTGGTGATGAGAATCTTGGCCGGCGGCCCGGGAAGATTGGTCAGCGTGAAGCTGGGCGGGGAGCTCACCCCGTTCGTGGATAACGTCACGCTGTACGATCCAGCGGTCAAATTGGCGGTGAACGCCGCCGAAATCGTGCCGCCGGACACGGTCTGCAGCGTGGCCGCGTTGCTGCTGTTGGCGAATACTCCGCTGGCTCCCGTGCCCGGCGCCGTGAAGGTCACACCGGTTCCGGCCGCCACCGGGTTCCCGTAGGCATCCTGGACCAAGATCTGCAGCGCCGTGAAAGCGGTGTTGATGGTCACGGACTGGTTGTTGCCGCCGGTGATCGAAATGGAAGCGGCGGGTCCCGGATTGTTGGTCAGCGAGAAGCTCGGCGGCGAGGTAATGCCCGTCGAAGATAGCAGGACGCTGTACGACCCAGGGATGTGGTTGGCCGTGAAGGCGGCGGAGATGGCGCCGTTGGCTGCCGTCTGCAGCGTGGCCGAATTGGTGCCGCTGGAGGTGAAGGTCCCGCTGGCCCCCGATGCCGGCGCGGTGAAGGTCACGCCGGTCCCGGCCCCTACCGGGTTCCCGTAGCTGTCTTCCACGGTGATCTGCAGCGGCGCGAAGGCAGTACCCACCGCTACGGCCTGGCTGTTGCCGCCGGCGATCGCGATTTGCGAGGGCGGGCCGGGATTGTCGGTCAGCGAAAAGCTGGGCGGCGAGTTGATGCCCGTCGAGGCTAGGGTGACGCTGTACGCCCCGGCGATGTGATTGGAAGTAAATGACGCGGAGATGGTGCCGTTGGCCGTCGTCTGCAGCGTTGTCGTGTAGCTGGCGGTGAAGGTCCCGCTGGCTCCCGATGACGGCGCCGTGAAGGTTACGCCGGTCCCGGCGCCCACCGGGTTGCCGTAGCTATCTTCCACGGTGACCTGCAGCGCCGCGAAAGCCGATCCCACCGTTACGGCCTGGT
>Ga0187868_1002140_pt1 | contig 13241 bp, 14 predicted proteins | sample June2016WEW_13_4_FD_133014 | JGI IMG/M metagenome (GOLD analysis project Ga0187868, IMG submission 133014) | Peatland microbial communities from SPRUCE experiment site at the Marcell Experimental Forest, Minnesota, USA - June2016WEW_13_40 | ecosystem: Environmental > Terrestrial > Soil >... | reverse complement strand
GTTCATGGAGCGCTTGATCACCATCACGGTGTGCGCCTTGTCCACGTCCAGAATGGGCATGCCGTAAATCGGGCTGGACTTGTCGGTGCGCGCCGCCGGGTTGGTGACGTCGTTGGCGCCGATCACCAGCGCCACGTCGCATTGCGGGAATTCGGAGTTGATGTCCTCCATCCCGTACAGCCGGTCGTAGGGAATGTCGGCCTCCGCCAGCAGCACGTTCATGTGGCCCGGCATACGGCCCGCCACCGGATGGATGCCGAATTTCACGTCCACGCCGCGGCGCATCAGCGCGTCGAAAAGCTCGCGAATCTTGTGCTGCGCTTGCGCCACCGCCAGGCCGTATCCGGGCACGATGATCACGCTCGAGGCGGCATCCAGAATCGAAGCGGCCTCTTCCGGGGTGGCACTGCGCACCGGGCGCTTTTCGGCGTGCCCCGTGGTCACCTGGAGCTTCCCGAACGCCCCGAACAGAACGTTGGTGAACGAGCGATTCATGGCCTTGCACATGATGATCGAAAGGATCAAACCCGAGGAGCCGTCCAGCGCGCCCGCAATCACCAGCATCTTGTTGCCCAGCACAAAACCCATGGCGCAGGCCGAGAGGCCCGCGTACGAGTTCAGGAGCGCAATGACCGTGGGCATGTCAGCGCCGCCGATCGGGATGATCAGCAGCACGCCGAACACCAGGGACAGCCCGGCGAAGATCGGGAAGATCCACGTCTGGGTGGGGTTGATGATGAGCCACACCCCGAGTCCCGCGGCAACCCCAAACAACGCGAAGTTGGTGAGGTTCTGGTTGCGGTACGTGATGGGGCGCTGGGGCAGCACCTCCTGCAGCTTGCCCATGGCCATCAGGCTCCCGGTGAAAGTCAGAAACCCCAGCAGAGTTTCGATCATGAGGGGGACCATCACGAACGTAGGCAGAGTCTCGTGGAGCTGGTTGGCTCTGTAGAACTCGGCCGTTCCCACCAGCGCGGCGGCCAGCGCCCCGCAGGCGTGGGACATCGCGGTCCGCTGCGGCACCGCGGTCATGGGCATGATATAGGCGATGGGAATGCCGGCAGCGGTCCCGATAAAAAACGCCGCCAGGATCCACTCCCAGTTGAACACTTTGAAGGAGAGCAGGGTCCCGGTGATGGCCATCAGCATGCCGATTTCACCCGCGAGGACGCTGCGCCGCGCGGTTTCCGGCGAGTTCATCCACTTCAGCGAGAGGATGAACAGCGCGCTTGAGAGGATGTAGATATAACTGACTACGTGCGCCATTATTTCTTCCCTCGCGGCTTCTTGAACATCTTGAGCATGCGGTCGGTGATAAGGTACCCGCTGACGATGTTGGTCACCGCGGCGGTGATGGCGATGAACCCGAGCACCTTGCTCAGCGTGGTGGCCCCCTGCGCGCCGGTAATCAAAATCGCGCCTACCACCGAGATTGCCGAAATGGCGTTGGTCAGCGACATCAGGGGCGTGTGCAGCAGCGGCGAAACCTTGCGGATCACCTCCAGCCCGACGAAAGTCGCCAGCATGAAGACATACAATGTAATCTCGAGATCAGTGGACATGAAAGCTCCTGTCAGACGGTCTGCAACGCGGTGAGACCCATGGCTTCCCGCACGCGTGGATGGACTACTTCTCCCGCGTGCGTCACCAGCGTTTCGCGCACGATTTCATCGTCCCGGTTCAGGTTGAGCTGCCCGTCTTTAATGAGGTACTTCAAGAACGTCGCGATGTTTTTCGCGTACATCTGGCTGGCGTGGTAGGGGACGGTGGAAGGCAGATTCAGCGGGCCGAGGATGCGGACACCGCCCGCTTCCACTACTTCGCCGGGCCGCGTTAATTCGCAGTTGCCGCCGCGCTCGGCCGCGATGTCCACGATCACCGATCCCGGCGCCATGCGGTCCACCATCTGGCGCGTGATCAGGATGGGCGCCTTCTTTCCCGGCACCGCTGCGGTGGTGATTACCACGTTCTGCGCGGCCAGCACGCCGGCCATGAGTTCGCGCTGGCGGTGGTAAAACTCCTCGCCCATGGCTTTGGCGTACCCGCCCTTGTCTTCGGCCCCGCCAGCCTCGATTTCGAGCACCACGAACCGCGCGCCCAAGCTTTCCACCTGCTCCTTTACGGCCGCGCGAATGTCGTAGCCGCTGACCACGGCGCCCAGCCTCTTGGCGGTGGCGATGGCCTGAAGCCCGGCGACGCCCGCGCCAATCACCAGCACGCGCGCCGGGGCAACGGTTCCCGCGGCGGTCATGAGCATGGGAAACATGCGGGGCAGGGCCTCGGCTGCTATCAGGGCCGCCTTGTAACCCGCTATGGTGGCCATGGAAGAGAGCGCGTCCATGCTTTGGGCGCGCGTAATCCGCGGCATCAGCTCCATGGCGAGGAAGCTTGCCCCGCGCTCAGCCAGCGAACGCGCCGCATCCAGTGCGGTAAGCGGCTCGCCGAACCCGATGAGCGTCTGCCCCGGCCGGAGCAGCGCCACGTCAGCGGCGCCGGTCTCCGGGTTGGCGCCCGGCGAGCGCACCTGCACCACCACCTCAGCCGACTGGAACACCTCTTCGCGGTTGTTGGCGATGCGCACGCCCTTGTCGGCATATTCGGAATCCGGGAATCCGGCGCGCAGGCCCGCCCCGGCTTCCATCAGGAACTCCGTCCCAGTCTTATTGAAAACGGCGATCGCGCCCGGGACCATCGCCACCCGGCGCTCGCCCGGCGCTGCTTCGGAAACTATGCCGACAGTCATGCCAAGTATGTTTCTCCTTGAAAGGAAACATAGTAGCAGAATCGCAGGCAAAAAGGACCGCGGAAACGCTGTAGCGCCGACGGTCTTGCCGTCGGCTTGCTCCGGTTCGAACCAATCTCGGCAAGATGGGCGTGGAATTCGAGACCAACGTGGCTGTCGGAAAGACCGTAACCATCGATGAACTGATGGAAGAGGAAGGCTACGACGCCGTTTTTCTGGCCACCGGAGCGGGGCTTCCGCAGTTCCTGGGCGTACCGGGCGAGCATCTGAACGGGGTTTACTCCGCCAACGAGTTCCTGACGCGGGTCAATCTGATGCGCGCCTACCGCTTTCCCGAATACGATGAGCCGGTCTACGATTGCCGCGACAAGGAAATGATCGTGGTGGGGGGCCCCACCTGCTCTTTGCATTCCCGGTTTTTTTGTAGTAGCATCACATACATCTATAGTAAATCTCGCGCATGCCTAGACTCCGATTCACTCCTCTCGAACTTCAGATCATGCGAGCGCTTTGGGACCGCGGAGCGATTTCCATTCGCGAAATTCAAGAAGCCTTCCCGGAGCGCGAAAGGCCGGCTTACACGACCGTGCAAACGACGGTTTACCGCCTGGAAACGAAAAACGCGGTTCGGCGTGTCCGGAAGATCTCGAACGCCCACATCTTCGAGGCTGTGGTCTCGCGCAACGCGGCGCAAGGCCGCCTCATCGACGAGCTCTTGAGCGTGTTCGGAGGCCGCGCCCAGCCGGTGATGGCACACATGATTGAAACCGGCAAACTCACTCTCGAGGACGTGCGGCAGGCGGAGAAGACCCTCCGAAGACTGGTGAGAAAGGACCAAGCACCATGACTCCAGCGCATACACTTTTGTCGTGGGCGGCACTCGAGCCGCTGGCCAACCATCTCTGGCAGTCCACGGTTTTCGCCGCGGCGGCCGGGCTATTGACGCGGCTTTTGAGGACCAATCGCGGCCGCACACGGCACTGGCTCTGGGTGACGGCGTCGTTCAAGTTTCTGGTTCCGTTCTCGTTGCTGGCCGGAATCGGCAGCCGTCTGGGATGGTTGCTCGTTTCCACGGGCCATGTGCCCCATTTGCCATCCACCGTCGAATCGATCGGCGCACCGTTTGTTTCGCTCGACTTCGGAATGGCAGTGCCCTCGATTGCAACTGCCACCGCCCCGCACGCGGTGACCCTTCTGCCAGCCATCTTCCTCGCGCTGTGGCTCTGCGGTTGCGCAGCCATCCTCACTTTTCGCTGTGTCCAATGGCGACGCCTCGGCCATACTGTGCGGCAGGCGACGCCCCTCCATGGCGGCCGTGAATTCGCCGCGTTGCGGCGGCTGGAACGCGTCATGGGAATTCGCCAGCCGATCCGGCTGCTGGCGCCGCTCTCATCGGCTGAGCCGGGGGTGTTTGGCATTCGCCGGCCGGTGCTGTTGCTGCCGGCCGACATCGGCCAACGTCTCGGGGACGGCCAGTTAGACGCCGTGCTGGCCCACGAGTTGTGTCACGTGCGGCGGCGTGACAATCTGACCAACGCCGGTCACATGCTGGTGGAGGCGATCTTTTGGTTTCATCCCCTGGTGTGGTGGATCGGGGCGCGCCTGGTGGAAGAGCGGGAACGAGCCTGCGACGAAGGGGTTCTGGATCTCGGCGGCAAGCCCGAAGTCTACGCCGAAAGCATTCTCGAAACCTGCCTCCACTATTTGGAGTCGCCGGCGCCGTTTGTGTCGGGCGTGACCGGTTCGGATCTCAAGCGGCGGATCGAGCGAATCATGACCAACTGCGTCGCGAACAGGCTGAGCCCGGTCAAGAAGCTGCTGCTCGCCGCCGCGGGTTTCATGGCGGTCGCTTTGCCATTGACCCTAGGGCTTGTCAATGCACCCCGCGGCCTTGCCCAATCGGCGCCGCTGGCGTTCGAAGTGGCCTCGGTCAAGCCCGATCCGCCCGACGCGCGAGGCGACGGCATTCATCCCATGCCTAACGGGCAGGGGTACACCGCGAGGGCCGTTCCCCTGCGGCTCATCGTCAAGCTGATGTACAAGACCACCGACGGCCAGATCGTCGGCGGCCCGAAGTGGATGGACACCGATCTCTGGGATATCGAAGCCAAGGCGGAGCACCCGTCCACGCTCGACCAACTGCATGAGATGTTTCAGACCCTGCTGGCGGACCGGTTCAAGCTGCAGTTCCACCGCGATACGAGAGAGATCTCCGCCTATGTTCTGACGGTGGATAAGTCGGGTTCGAAGCTTAAGGTCAACGACAGTCCGGACCCGTTCGATTTTCCCATCAAGCCCGCCCCGGGACGTCCACCTGTCGGCCCCGCGGGCGTATTGCTGAAGATTGTTGGCAACAGGGTTCCCATGTCGTATCTGACCTGGACCTTGTCGGGATACCTCAACAATGTCCCGGTGGTGGACAAGACCGGGCTTGACCGATTCTACGATTTCGAACTGCAGTGGCTGCAGGAGCTGCCGCCGCAGGCCGTAGCCAGGGCGACGGAATCGGCGTCGTTCGCTGAGAGCGGCCCCGACGGACCGGCGCTCTCCGATGCATTGCGGGAGCAACTCGGGCTGAAGCTCGAAAGGCGCAAAGCTCCGGCTGAGGTCTTCGTCATCGACCGAGTGGACAAGCCGGAGGCGAACTGAGGGTGCGATTCCTCGACAACTTGAGAAAGACAAGTTGGAGAGTTGGCCATGGGTGGCACAGACTTCAGTCTGTGAAGAGCCAGACCAAAGGCCTGCTCTCGATTGCTGCAGCTCTCGTCCAAATTGCCTTTGCCGCCCAGCCGGCGGAGATCCGCATCCGCACTGGAATCTACGCGCCTCCGCCGCCCGTGATCTCGGTACAAACGAACTTGGTGCAGCTCGCCGTGACGGTGCGCGACCGGGCGGGCCGGGCGGTGGGCGGATTCGGAGCTTCCGATTTCGCGGTCTTCGATAACGGCAAGCCTCGGCCCATTGAATTCTTTTCGGAGCGGCGGGAGCCGGCGGCGCAGGGCTCCCGAACGGCTGCGAATTTCGCGATTGCGGCCGGCAAACCGCCCGAAGCGCCGGCCCCCAAGTCGATTGCGCTGTTTATCGACGACACACATATCGACGGGTTCGGCCTTTTGAAGGCGAAGCTGGCGGGCGACAAATTCATCGACGCTTCTCTTGCTCCGGGAGACCGCATGGGGCTCTTCACAGACTCCGGCACCGTGACCGTGGATTTTACCAGTGACAAGAAGCCTCTCCATGCGGCGATCGCGCAACTCAGGCGTCACGAACAGAGGGCAGGCGGTGAGCGCAGCTTGACGAGTTGCCCCACACTCACTTCCTACCAGGCGTATGTCCTCGATCGCCATCTGGATGAGCAGCTCAGGCAGGCCAAGATTGCAGAGGCGATAGGTTGCAACTGCCCATCGCCGGACCCAGGATGCATCGCCGAGCAGCCCGCATTCGTGCAGGATCTTGCGGCGAACGTCTGGAACCAGACCAGCTATCAATCCACCACGGTGCTGGATGTTCTGGCCATCGTGGTCCGCCAGCTTGCCCGCATGCCGGGAACGCGAATCCTGACGATGATTTCGCCGGGATTTCCCGCCGGCGGCATGGAAAGGCAGAGGAGCGCATTCGTGGACGCGGCGCTGCGCGCGGACATTACCATCAATGCGCTCGATTCTGAAGGTGTGGGTTTCGGAGGCATCACACACCGGCAAGTCCTCGAGGAGTTTCTGGCCGATTCCGCCGCCGCAACGGGCGGGCGCTTCATCAAAAATACCAACGACCTCGCCGGCGGATTTCAGACGGTGACCGCGCCGCCTGAGGTGTCCTACGAGCTGGCATTCACGCCCGCGGGCGAGCCGGACGGCCAGTACCACCGCCTGTCCGTCAAACTCAAGAATAGTAGCGGGCACCGTCTGGAATCGCGCGCCGGCTACTTTTCCGCGCCGCTTTCGGAGCGGAAGGAGAGCGCGCAGCAACGGATCGACCGCGAAGCGCTATCGAACGGCCGGCTGGAGGAACTCCCAGCTACGGTTCAGGTTGCGGCCGGCGCGGCCAGAAACGGCCGGGCCAACATTGCCGTGCTCATCCGCGTCGACGCCAATGCACTGAAGTTCTCGCGCCAGGGTGATCGCGTGGTCGAAGAGTTGACTTTCGCGACGGTGCTAGAAGACGCCAGCGGCAACTACATTACGGGGAAGCTGTCGGTGATGGACCTGTTTCTGAGACCGGCCACGCTGGCGAATCTGAAAGCTAAAGGCATCAAGGCCCAGCTTTCCTTTGCCGCCCCCAGAGGCTCCTACCGCATCCGGGCGGTGACGCGCGAGGCCGTGGAGAATCGTCTCGCCACGTCGAGCACGCCGGTCGATGTCCCGTAGAAGAGGCGTCACGGCTTGGCGGAAGATCGCCTGCACGAAATGAGGCGGAAGTGCGTCACAATAACAGAAGCCATGCGTTTGGCCGCTCTAGTACTAGTGTTTTCAAGCTGTTCCCTCTGGGGCGGCGAGTTTGCCGTGTTCGCGAGCGGCGCGCGGATGCACGTCGACCGGCATGAAACCGCGGGGGGGAAGGTGCGGCTTTACGTGGGCGAAGGCTTCAGCGAACTGGATGCCAGCATGGTGACGGGGTTCGAGCCCGACGGTCTGCCGCCAGTGCCGGTGGCGAATGCCAGTGCGGCCGCGGACGCCGGACAGACGGCAAACGCGAAGCCGGCGGTATCGCCGAAGGAGCTGGCCGACGCCGCAGCCGACAAATACGGCCTGCCGCGCCAATTGGTGCGCAGCGTGATGGCGGCGGAGAGCGGATTTCAGACGCAGGCCGTCTCGCCCAAGGGCGCCATCGGGCTGATGCAGTTGATGCCCGAAACAGCGCAGGTTCTGGGCGTGGACCCATACGATCCGGCGCAGAACGTGGATGCGGGAACGCGGTATCTGCGGGACCTGCTCAACCAATATAATTTCGGCCTCTGGCACGCGCTGGCAGCCTACAATGCCGGTCCCGCGGCGGTTGACAAATACCAGGGTATTCCACCTTACGCGGAAACCATTCGCTACGTGGAGCGCATCGACCGCGAGTATCGGCAAGGGCAGTAGGGGCGGCTGAGTATCCGGTTTCGCAATTACCGTGACGTATTCGGCAACCGCTCCTTGACAGTCGCGGCTCTGACCGAACATTCGATCCTGCTGCCAACATGTTCGAGTTTGCGAAAGAGCCGCGGGTCAGAGCCGCGACCGTCAGGGAGCGGTTGCCCGCGAATACGTCACTGAACTTCCGAATTAGTGTACTAAGCCGGAACCGGAGTGACGGTTTCGGCGGCCATGACACCGGACAAGGCGGAGACGACCGACGCCAGGCGCACGGCGGCGATGATGCTCTCCTCCGTGAGGCCACGCTCGCGCAGCGCCTTTTCGTGAGAATCGACGCAGGCAGCGCAACCGTTGACGGCGGACGCCACCAGGCACCACAGTTCAAAGTCGGTTGGGTCCACGCCGTGCGTGCGCATGATCTGCATGCGCAGCCGGGCGGGAGTTTCGGCGTACTTGGGATTGGAGCTGAAGTGGCGGAAGCGGTTGAAGATATTATTCATCCCCATCACCGCCGCCGCCGCTTTGGCCGCGAATAGAGCCTGCTCACTCAGGTGGGCGCCGGCATCCTCCAGTACGGCCGCGATCACTGCGGGGTTGCGGCCGGCCATGGCCGCGGCCACGGCCGAACCCCAGATTTGCTGCTCGGTGAGGTCCGGCTGGCGGAGGAGCGTGCCAAGGTTCAGTTTCAGATCCTTGGCGTAATCCGGACACGATTCCAGTAACGCTTCGATGGACATGGATTCGGTTTCCTCAGACAGCGACTTCGAGCACTTCCTCGCCCTTGTGCCAGTTGCAGGGGCAAAGCTCGTCGGTCTGCAAGGCATCGAGAACGCGCAGGACTTCCTGGGGATTGCGGCCCACGGAAAGATCGTTGACGGAAACGAACCGAATCACATTATCGGGATCGACGATGAAAGTGGCGCGCTGGGCCACGCCTTCGGCGGGATCGAAGCTGCTCCTCAATTAGTATTGGTGCTTCCGATAATAGATAGCGATCAACAGGATATTTGGCGAAGCGGCCAAAGACAGTGGCTGGAGTGACATTCCAGCCAAGCATGCAGACTCACTCGGTCTGCCCGGGCGGAACAGCGTCCGCTCGGGAGATCTGTTGAACCGGTACGACGAATTCGAACTTCACACGGGGCGCGGTGACTTACGGCGCGCCGGTGGCCGCGAGCAAGTGATCGAGCTTGGCCGCCAAGATAAAATCGCTCTCCGTCAAACCATCGATTTTGTGGGTCCAGATGCGGACATCCACGTGGCCCCAACCGAGACCCAATTCGGGGTGGTGCCCCTGCTCCTCGGCCACCTCGCCGGCGCGATTGACAAAAGCCAGCGCCGTGCGAAAATCGGGAAACTCATAACTCTTTTCCAAGTGATGGCTATTGGACACCGTCCAACCACTGAGCTGCGTGGCGAGGTTCTCCAACTCTTTGCCGGCCAACGGAGGCACGCCGCCGCGGCAGGGAACACACTGCTTTTCGGCCAAACTCATTGCGAATCTCCTGAAACTTTCCGGCTGCGCTGGCAAGAGCCGCACAGGCCGCGGAAGACAACGTCGAAATCACGCACGCGGCGAGTTCCTAAAACGCCGCCAGCGGCGGCGGGTAGATCGAACCATTCGATGTCCTCGATCGCGCCGCACCGGTCACACACGAAGTGATGGTGGCGGTGGAAGTTGACATCGAAACGCGCCGCCTTGCCCTTCGAAACGACTTCGCGAACCAACCCCGCGCCCTGCATGGCTTTCAAATTGTTATAGACCGTGGCACGGGAAGCTCGCGGATCGGTACGGTTGACGGCGACGAAAATCTCATCGGCAGTGGCATGCACCGGCCGATCCGACAGGAACCGAAGCACGGCGCGCCGTTGCGCGGTCGAGCGAAGACCGGCGGCGCGAAATGCCAGTGGAATGTCGACGGTTTCTAGCACGTCCATATTTAGACTAATTCTAATCTGTGGATTTGTCAACTATGGGAAGCCCTGAGAAAACTGATTTCGCGCCACGGATGAACACGGATAGACACGGATAGACACGGATAGAAAACCGAAAGCCATGGTCTTAATTGTCTTATCCGTGTCCATCCGCGTTTATCCGTGGCTATATTTCTTCGCACTTTTTGACGGTTGCAGCCAGGCGGTCGGCGACTTTCTCGCCGAGGACACCGCGGCAGATGGTCCGGTAATCCTCGGCGGCGAACTCGCCGATCTCCCAGGTGTAGGCGCGCCGCCTCAACGGCCAAGGGAGGTCGACCGCGCTATCGAGAGCAAAGACCAGTTTCTTGTGCTGGGCGGCGGCGTCGCAAAGCGCGGCGGTCAAGGCGGCATCGAGCAGGAATCCGCGCGGGTAATCGCAACTGGTGACAATTTGCGTGACCAGGTGGAGATCGTCGACGAAGACCAGATTGTGCTGGGCCACCGCGCCTTCGAGCATGTTGAGGAATGCCTCCTCGATGGCATAGGGCGGACCCGCCGCCAGGGAACGCATGAATTGGCGAACCCCGAGCAGAATGCCGCCGGCGAGTGCGTGAACGTGCTCCAGGACGGCGGTTTTGCCGCTCCCTGCCTGCCCGCGCAAAACCAGAACTCCAGCGGCAGGAATACCGCTCAGCAAACCTTCGGCCGCCCGTTTCTGGGCAGGGGTAAGTTCTAAGTTCATAAAAAGATCGCTCGCAATAGTTAGGGGTAGTTAGTGAGACATAGCAAGCGTTCCGATGAGTCGGCACGCGGCAGGCACGAGTGCCTGCGCCACATATCTCAGTCAGTTATTGGAGCGGGAATGCGGCGGAAAGCAGGCACGCCCGCATGAACACTGCAGCCAATGGTTCCGAAGATGCGATCCATCCGTTTTTCGATAGACGATTCAAGAGGTGTCCTCCTTTCGCTGAGAGTGAAGTTACTCCGCTAAGTTACCACAGGAAAGTGGTGTACGCAAGAGCGAAAAGATTAAGTTTGGATGAACGGATTGGCAGATAGCTAGCTGGCGCCGAGCTTGATCAACTGAGCGGCGTGTTTGAGGGCTTCCTGGGTGAGTGTTTGGCCGGAGAGCATGCGGCCGATTTCGCGGGTGCGGGCATCCTTGTCGAGCTCTTCAATCGTCGCGATAGTGCGTCCGCGCGATTCCAGTTTTTCGACACGATAGTGGTGGTCGGCGAAGCCGGCGATCTGGGGCAGGTGGGTGACGCAGAGCACCTGGTTGGTTTGGGAGAGCTTTTTCAAGCGGCGTCCCACGCCTTCGGCGGCGCTGCCGCCAACCCCGGAGTCAACCTCGTCGAATACCAGGGTGCGCTGGTAGGCGGACTTGGGCGGGGCAAGACAGGTTTTGAGCGCCAGCGCAATGCGGGAGATTTCGCCGCCGGAGGCGACCTTATCGAGCGCGCGGGGTTCTTCCCCTCGGTTGGGCGAGACCAGAAACTCGACCGTTTCGGAGCCATCGGGCGACCAGGCAGACGGTTCCATGGAGACGCGAAACACGGTGCGGTCCATGGCAAGCTGCGCCAGTTCGGCTTCCACGCGTTTCTCCAGACGGCGGGCGGCGGCGGAGCGGGAGGCGGTCAGCTCGGCGGACAGTTTCTCATATTCGGCGCCCAGGCGCTTACGGGTTTGGCGCAACTCCTCCATGCGCACGCCGGCGTTTTCCACCTGGGCAATCTGGCCGCGGGTTTGGTCGAGGAAGGCGAAGATTTCGAGGATGGAGGTTCCGTACTTGCGCTTGAGGCGATCAATGGAATCGAGGCGGGTTTCGATCTCTTCCAGGCGGGCGGGGTCGGCATCCAGGCGGGAAAGATAATCGCGCAGGCCATAGGCGGCTTCTTGGAGGCTGAGCTCGGCGGACTGGAGATGCTCGCGCAGAGGGGCGAGCGAGGAGTCGATGCGGCAGAGCTCGTCGAGCTTGCGGGTGGCGATGCGGCCCAGCGCCAGGGCGGATTCGGGGCTGTCGTAAACGGCGGCGTAGGCGATCTGCGCGGCCTCCTCGAGACGCTGCACGTTTTGCAGCACGCGGCGCTGGTTTTCGAGTTTCGCATCCTCATCCGGCGCCAGCGCGGCTGCTTCGATTTCCTTGCGCTGAAAGGTCCACAGATCGAGAAGGCGCAGTTTTTCGGTTTCGGACCGCTCCAGCTCGTCGAACTCCGCCGCGGCGCCGCGCCACTGGCCGTAGGTGTCTTCGACTTTGGCCAACAGGTCGGCATGGCCGGCGAACGCGTCGAGCATGGCGCGCTGCGCATCGGGTGAAAACAGGAGCTGCTGGTCATGCTGGCCGTGGATATCGGCCAAGTGCGGGGCAAGCTCTTTCAGCAGGGAAGCAGCCACGGGACGGCTGCCCACAAAGGCGCGAGACTTGCCGCCGGCGAGGATTTCACGCTCGACCAGCAGTTCCCCTTCCTCGGCCTCAAGGCCCGCGGGCTCCAAGACGCGGCGGATGGGCGTATGGTTCCGCACATCGAAAATGCCGGCTACGCGCGCCCGCGCTTCGCCGGTGCGAATCGTCTCGGAAGAGGCGCGGGCGCCGAGCAGGAGGCCCAAAGCATCCACCACGATTGACTTGCCGCTGCCCGTCTCGCCTGTCAACAGATTTAAGCCGCCATGGAAATGAACGCGCAGGCGCTCGACTACCGCGTAGTTTTCCACGACCAGCTCCAAGAGCATGACTGAGCCGATTATAACCATGTTTTAATCTTGCTTTTGCGGGTGGTTGAGCGTCTGTGTGTTAGATTAAAAAAAGGAGACGAATTGAGTTTCGCTACTCCCATCGCCTTCTTACTCCAACTAGATATTTTGGAACTGGTCCAACGCAACGGGCCTGCCGAGGACGTTGTGCTGGGGATTTTAGCCTGTTTTTCGGTTTTTTCCTGGACCGTGATTCTTTCCAAGTGGAGTTCCCTGCGGGGAGCGTCGCATTCGAATTCGCGTTTCCTGCGCGCATTTCGCAAGTCCAACGGTCTGGACGCGGTGATGGTGGCGAGCGAGCAATACCGCCCCGCGCCGCTGGTTTCGGTGTTCGATTTCGGCTATGAAGAAGTCGAGCGCCAGGTGAAGAAGAAGGGCAGCGTGACGAACCGGACGGCGGTGGAGCGTTCCCTGCAAATGGGTGTGAACGAGGAAATGAGCCGGCTGGACCGCAACATGCAATGGCTGGCCATTACCGCGTCGGTGACGCCGTTCATCGGCCTGCTGGGCACGGTGCTGGGGATCATCAATTCGTTCGAAGCTCTGGGTCAGGAAGGCAGCACCAGCTTGCGCATGATCGGACCGGGAATTTCCCTGGCGCTGATTGCCACGGCGGTAGGGTTGGTGGCGGCCATCCCGGCGGCGATTTTTTACAACCTGTTCGGCACGCGAATTCGCGAGATCGGCGCGCGGATGGAAGATTTTGCCCTCGAATTCCTGAACCTGACGGAACGCAGCTTCGGAGAGTAACGGATGGC
>Ga0187868_1002135_pt1 | contig 13252 bp, 9 predicted proteins | sample June2016WEW_13_4_FD_133014 | JGI IMG/M metagenome (GOLD analysis project Ga0187868, IMG submission 133014) | Peatland microbial communities from SPRUCE experiment site at the Marcell Experimental Forest, Minnesota, USA - June2016WEW_13_40 | ecosystem: Environmental > Terrestrial > Soil > Wetlands... | reverse complement strand
GATGGTAAAAGTAAAGCATCGGACTGAAATCCCGGTTCAGCGCGGCGGGTTGCGACACCGCACGCTGGATGTCCGCCATCCGGTCGGCGGTGAGCATGGCGTCGAGATAATGCCGGTTCACGAGCTTCGTCGGAACGCCCTGCGCTTCGACCCGCGCGGCGATGTCGCCATGCAGCGGGCCATCGGACGCGAGGAAGAAGACCCGGCCTCCGGGCAACACCAGAATGTTGGCGAACGACTGCTTCAACGACCGGTGCGCCGAGGCCAGCAGTTGCGCCAGTTCCGGGCTGACGTAGTTTTCGTAACGGCCCAGCGCGAATGAAAGCACGCCGCCATCAGCCATCACCCGTTTGACCCCGCTGAAAAACTCGACCGTGAAAAAGCGGTTGAGCTGCGCCGTGGACGGGTCGGGCAGCGCGAGGATGACGACGTCGTAGCGGTTGGTCGTCTGCCGCACGAATTGCCGCGCGTCGGTGGCAATCACACGGATGCGCGGATCGGCGAAGTGCTCCGGCAGGAAGCGGCGGCCGGTTTCGATGACGAGCGGGTCGAGTTCCACGCAGTCCACCCCGGCGACGTTGTATTTGAGGGTTTCCTTCGCCACGCCGGCGACGCCGCCGGAAACCAGCAGCACCCGCCGCGCGTCGGGCCGCTGGGCCATGGCGTAGTGCGCGGCTTCCTCCACCTGCTCGACGTTCGGCGTGGACACAACGGCGATGCCGTTCTCAATGAAATTGGTCTCTCCCCCCGATTCCGTGACCACCAGCCGGCCGTAAGGCGAGTTGGCGCGGAACAAAACATTCTGGCCGGGGAATTGGAGCGAGGTCGAGAGCGCGTCGGAGTTGACGAGCCAGACGAAAGCGGAAATGCCTGCGACCAGTATCAAAATGAAAATCTCCCAACGCAGCGGTGTAGCCGCGGACGTCAGTCCGCGCACTTTGGGTTCAATGGAAGTCAGCGCCGACTCACGTCGGCGGCTACGGCCAAGCCACGCCGCGGCTGCGAGGTTCAACAGGGCCGGCACGGCGAGCAGCGCGATGTGGTCGAGAAACCGCACCAACACGAAGCTGAACAGCGCGCCGCCGGCCACGCTGCCCATGCTATCGGCGACATAAACGCGGCCCGCGGCGGAGGCGGCGTTGCCGGTCAAAGTAGCGCAGGCGTCTCGCCTGCCCTTGATTTCCAGTTCCGCATCAGGTTTTCCCTGCTCCATGCCACTGACAGGCGGGACACCAAACGCGTCAGCGTTCGCGATGCGCGCCAGAATCGAGCACGCCAGCGTCAGGGTATATCCGGCGACGATGCAAAATGGCAGCAACAAAACCGCGGCGCTCAGGACGGTTCCCGTCACGCCCACCTCTGCGCCCCGCACGAAGACCACATTGCGCAGGGCACGGACGGCAAACACCTGCGCCAATGGAATTACGGCGATGAAGATTTGCGTGGTGAACAGGACGGCCAGGGGATTACGGAGTTTGTCCGCCGTCCGGCCCAGCGAAGTTCCCAGGCCCGTGAGCAGCAGCCAGAGGCCGAGCGCGATGCCCAGCACCATTTCATTGCCCGCAAAGGCGCAGAGCAACTCGCGCATCAATGCCAACTGCGTCATCACCGAGGCCAGTCCCAACCCGGCTAGCGCCCAAAGCACCGGCAGCCTGCCGCGTGGTGAAACTTTACGCGGCCTGCCGCTGTCAGCGAGCGGTAGATTCGGGGTGTCAGCGGCCATCAAACATTCCCTTTACTTTTCCGATTCCTTGAACGCTTCGACCCGATAAATGAGGACCGACGTGCCGGGTTTGCGCCAATCCCCGGGCGCGCAGCCCGCCTTTTCGGAAAGGTGATTCAGGAACTCAACCTTGTCCGGCAGTTGCTCCCAGACCTGGGGCAGAAATGTCGCGCCGCGACCGTCAATCTTGAGCACCACGCCATCCTTGCCGGGCTGCAATTTGGCCAGCAAATCTTCCGGCGAAGTGAACGGCAACGGTTTCGGCTCGGTCAGCACGCTGATTTCAATTTCAAGCTGGTTCAGTTCCCCCGGTTGCACCGGCCGGAAACGGGGATCTTCCAGCGCGGCACTCCGGGCGTTGTCCTGGATGGCCCGATAGAGCGACTCTTGCGGAAAGATGTGGCCGATGCACCCGCGCAACGCCCCGGCCTCGGTCAGCGTGACGAAACAGCCGCGCGACTCGAGGAATTTTGCCGGCCAGTTGTTGGTGTCCGCCAGCGGGGAACGGCCGGGCGCAACGGCTTCCTTCAGTGCCCGCCGCGCCAGTTCGAGGAGCTGTTCTCTCTCCGTTGGGTTGAAATTCCCCTGCGCGGGCGCGTAGAACGCGATCGCCGCGTAGCCAACAACACCGTGGCTCTTGTCGCCCGAGGTGTCGCCGCTGTTGCGATAATCCAGCAACCGCGCCTGCCATCCATTCTGGTGTGCCAGGTGCAGCAGCGTCAGAATAGGCAGTTTGCCGCAGGCTTCCTGGGACTCCATGGCCTTGATGTCCAGACTGCACATCGCCTTGACGCAACGGGTATCCAGTGTCTTGGCGTCGTCATAGGGATGGTAGTGGCTCAAATCCGAACTCACCACGATCAGGGTTTTGTCGTCGAGTTGTGTCGCCACCGCCTGCGCCACCTGCGCGGGATCCACGTCACCGAACACCACCGGCAAAATGGAAAAATTCGTCAAGACCTTTTGCAAAAATGGGACCTCGACTTCAACCGAATGTTCCCAAGTATCCGGCGTGTCTTTGCCCGGGTCGGGCGCCGGCTTGGATGACTGCTGCCACCAGTCGGGACGTTTCATCGGACAGCAGGGTTCGCTGAGGCAGGGACTGATTTTTGCCAGCGCCCGGGCTTTGGAAGAGATTGGCACCAGCCCGAGCGGCGTGCGATAGGCATCCACCGCCGGGACGGATGCGCCCATAAAATACACGTAATGGCTCGGCCCCAGAATGATTACCGTCTCGAATCGGCGTCCAACCAGGTTCTTGTAGGCGTAGGCCGCAACCGGGCCGGAAAACTCATAGCCTGCATGGGGACAAATGATGGCTTTAAGGTCCCCAACCGGCTCGATGGGCGCGGCGGCGAGCAGGCGGTCAATCATTAGTGATAATTCGGCCGGGTCTTTCGGATAAAACAGTCCCGCCACAGCCGGCTCCCGCACCAGTTGTTTTGCGACGGCGTTGGTCGTTTCGACCTGCGCCAGGTGTTCATCAGCGCCGAACGTTTTTTGTTCCACCGGCGCCAACAGCACGGCCATCAGTGCTGCCGCCGTGATCGCGCCCGCCAGGATGAACCATCTTGACCGCTTGCCGCGGGACGCGCGCCCCGCCGGTTCACCGCTCATCGCACCAATGAGAAACAAGTTTGTGATGAAGTTCATAAACATCTTTTGATTTTATCCGGGAAATTTTCGGGAACAGAAACCTCTGTGGAAACAACAAACCACCATCGCCGATCGGAACGCCGGTTTCCCGCCGGCTTTCGGACCAGCTCGCGCCAACCCGCCAGCACCAACCCACTCATGCCCCCCTTTTATCAAATCGCGCCAAACCGTTCAACCACTCAAGAAAATCCCTGGCCATCTGAAAAATCCCGTCGCTGGATGACTGGGAAAAGGAATGGGGGGGGGGGGAATTCACAACGCAGCTTGCAACCAAAGTTGCTGCCGGTGAATTTCCGGTCGCCGTTGGCTGCCATCGCGCAATTGAATTAACACTCCAACTTTTCGAGCATTTCACGTCCTCAAACTGTCGGACATCCGCGCCCTTGCCACTGCCACGCAAGCCCAACGAGTCGGGGCTTTTTCAGAAGCGGCTTTTTCGTGACGCCGTTGGGTATAATCTGCTATTCTCAATGCGAGTCTGCATAGGGTTGTTGGGATGCAGTTGGTTAATATGAAAACGGAAAAGTTATTGGATGAGATTCTAGCGCGACCGAACGGTGCACGGTTTTACCGTTGTGCACTACAGGTTAATCCATTTGCTTACCTAAAGCGCCACGCCAGACCGCTCCCGTGTAGCACGGAGACGGAATATAATCGGCAGATTGTGGAGGCTTGCGAGACCGCCGGAATTGAAGCGATTGGCGTGACAGACCACTATCGCATTCGAGAGTCTCTCACCCTCATCCAAACAGCGGAAGCTTCCGGCCTGACTGTTTTTCCCGGCTTTGAGGCCGAGACTAAAGACGGCGTTCATTTTCTCTGCCTGTTTGAGCCGGGAACTGAGCCAGACCAAATCCAAGCGAAGATTCACGACTGTGGTGTCCATTCTGAAAACGAACCGTCGCCTGCTGGCAAATACGACTGCGAGGAGTTGTTGGCAGAGGCAACGCGATGGGGAGCCGTTTGCATTGCCGCTCATGTTATTAAGGAAAAGGGCTTGCTCCGCGTCTTGAAAGGTCAAACACGAGTGCGGGTTTGGAGGAATACTCGGCTGCTTGCTTGCTCCATTCCTGGACGCGTCAAAGGTGCGCCCGAAGACTTGCGACCAATTTTGGAAAACACAGATGCCCAATATTGCCGAGATAAAATGCCAGCAATTATCAACGCGGAAGACGTTTCATCTCCTCTGGATTTCTCCAAGCTAGGCACCGTTACTCTCATCAAGATGTCGAGAGCGAGCGTCGAGGGTCTTCGCCAAGGATTCATTGACCCCGAAGTGCGTGTTCGCCTAGTCGGCGACTCCGAAAAGACGCCTCATTCAGAGATACTTTACATTAGTTGGCAGGGAGGCTTTTTGGATGGCGATGAGGTTCGTCTAAACGGGAATCTTAACGTGCTTATTGGGGGGCGGGGTTCCGGAAAATCAACGTCGGTGGAGAGCATCAGGTATGCGTTGGGGCTTTCGCCGCTAGGACTGGACGCGCAAAAAAACTACAATGGAATCGTCCAGCATGCGCTTCGTAGCGCGACGCGTATACGTCTTCTCGTTCGATCCCACCGTCCTGCTGAAAAGTTGTATTGGATTGAGCGAACCATTCCAAACCCACCCGTGGTGAAGGACGAGTCAGGAGCTATTCTAAACCTGCGCCCACAGGATATTCTGCCGGGCGTCGAAATCTACGGACAGCATGAAATCGCGGAGCTTGCGAAAAGCCCGGAAAAGTTGACTGGTTTGTTGCGCCGTTTTCGGGAGGAAGACACTACCCTGGAAAGTCGAAAGGTCGAAATTCGTCGGAAACTGGAGACTTCGCGAGGTCGTATCCTGGAAATTCGAAAAGAGATTGCCTTGGTGGAAGAAAAACTTGCCGGTCTCCCTGCTCTACAAGAGACGCTGAAACGGTTTCAGGAAGCCGGTCTGGAGGACAAGTTGAAATTGCAGTCGCTGTTGGTTCGGGAGGAAAAGATTCTCGCAACAATCCGAGAGCGGCTAACACCTTTCCAAGGAATGATCGCGGAGTGGGGGGATAACTTTCCTATCGACCGGCAGTTCTTGAGTCAGGAATCCCTCGATGATCTGCCTGGCGCCGCCATTTTACGGCGTGGCGATTCTGTGTTAAAGAAATTCGAGCGCGACGCCGGGGCAGCACTAAGGGGGCTGGAAACTGCACTGGCAGAAGCGCACACGGGCATCGCTTCAATTGAAGCAGAATGGCAAAAGCGCAAAGCAGCATCAACTGCCGAGATTGAGCGCATCCTGCGCGAAGTGCAGAAAACGGTAAGCAAGCTGGATGCATCAGAATTTGTGCGTTTGCGAAGACAAATCGAAGAGCTCACACCACTATCCGGTCGCCGCCGAACCCTGAAGAAGTCTCTGGATACCGCACTTCAAGAACGGAATTCGCTGTTGTTGGAATGGGAAGAAGCCAAAGCTGAAAATGCCCGAAGCCTGGAGCGCGCTGCTAAGAAGGTAACTAACAAGTTGAAAGGCGTTGTTCGTGTCAATGTGGTGCCTGGCGGGAATCGCGATCCGCTCTTTGCTTTGCTCCGCGATGCGGTAGGCGGACAGCTTCAGACGACTATTGACCGTCTCTCGGAACGACAGGATTTCTCACTACCTGAGTTCGTTACTGCTTGTCGCGGAGGCGCTGTGAAGCTGGTAGAATCCTTCGAGCTAACGCCGACTCAAGCAGACCGGGTTGCGAAAGCGTCGGAGGAGGCCTTCATGAAGATGGAAGAGTTGGAGTTTCCGACTCCCACAGGCCTTCAACTCAATCTTGCTGCCGATAGCCAACCACCCATCTGGCAGGACTTGGAAAACCTTTCCACGGGACAGAAGGCTACTGCCGTGTTGCTCCTCCTGCTGCTGGAGTCCGACGCTCCACTTATTGTTGACCAGCCTGAAGACGATTTAGACAACCGGTTCATCACAGACGGGATCGTTCCCAAAATTCGAGAGGAGAAGGAACGCCGACAATTTATTTTTGCGACCCACAATGCCAACATCCCTGTGCTGGGTGACGCGGAGTTGGTTGTGACACTAAAGCCCGACGGGGCGGGGCACGCGATGATTCCACCTGACTGGGTCGGCTCTATTGACTGTCCGTCTGTCCGCGACAATATCGGTGAAGTGCTTGAGGGCGGACGGGAAGCATTCGAAATCCGTCGTCTGAAATACGGCTACTGAACACAATGACAAAGACAGAACTGCTCGAAATTATCCATAACGGCGAGAGCTCTGGTGTCGAGTTTAAGCGCGACGACATTGATCCGCGCGCGTTGGCCAAGGAAATAGTCGCCTTGGCAAACCTACATGGCGGAAGAATCCTGTTGGGAGTCGAAGACGAAGGCGCTGTTTCGGGGGTCGTTCGGCCAAAGCCGGAAGAGTGGGTTATGACGGTCTGTCGAGACAAAATACGGCCGGAGATCATACCATTCTTTGAACTCGTTCGTGACGTGGACAATAGCAGGACGGTAGCCGTGATTCAAATTGATCCCGGTTGGACGGTTCATGCTGTTTGGCACAATAATGGGCGCACGTATTACATTCGAGTGGGAACGGAATCGCGGGAAGCCAGCCAAGAGGAATTGGAGAGACTATTCCAGCAGCGAGGCTTGTTCCGATTGGAGACGCGCCCCGTTTCCGGAGCTTCGTTTGATGCCCTCGACATACGGCGGCTCAAAGACTATTTCGTTAAAATTCGGGAGCAGGCCGTGCCGGAAGATCAGGATCGGGCGGGATGGCAGCGCCTGTTGGAAAATACCGAACTCATGGCGACAAGTGAAGCTGGTTACTCTTGCACGGTCGCAGGCATTCTTCTGTTCGGCAAAGAGCCAAACCGATTCCTGCCACAGGCCGGCATAGACGCGGTGAGCTACCCGGGGAATCAGCCTGATTATGCAGCCAACGAGCGTTTGCCAATTCGGGGACCAATGTTGCCCCTCCTTTCGGAAGCGGGTATAGTGGAAAACGGTTTGGTCGAAAGTTGTGTGGACTTCGTTAAGCGCCACATTCCGGATCAGACCGTAATGGAGAATGGAGTCCGCCGCGTTACAAAGGATGGTTTCCCTGTCGGGGTTTTGCGTGAAGCTATTGTCAACGCTTTAGTTCATCGCGATTACCTTCTCTCCGCAACAGATGTTCAACTTTCAATCTTTGCTGATCGCCTCGAAATCCGTTCCCCTGGACGGCTTCCCAACGGCATTACTCCGGCGATGATGATTACCGGTTGTCGTGCTGCAAGAAACCAACTGATCAAAGACGTAATGCGGGATTACGGTTACTTGGAGCACATGGGCATGGGAATTCCTCGAAAGATTGTCGCCGGGATGAAGGCGTTCAATGGCACTGAACCGCAATTGATAGTCGGGGACGAAGTTTTCACTGTAATTCTGCACCGATGATGGAAATTTGTGCGGATTCGCGGCAGCCTCTTTTCCCGTGATGAAGATCGCGCATTGAATACAACGCTGCTTTGGTCGTACCATTCAATTCTGCGGAGTAATGAAACATGGCTGCCGGAACGGAGCGGCAACCTGGGCGGAGTGCCGCAGTGGCGCAGTTCGGTCGCGTGTGTCGTCAATACGCCGGCAAACTGCGCCCAAAATGACAAGCCCCGGCCGGGTAGGTTGATCCGCCGACTGGGACTGGAATAATGAAGCCGCGTGTAGGTTGCTGGCAGATTAACTGGAAATCAATATGACCGGCAATGATGCCGCCGCGGGTGCTTCGCCAAATGCCGCGAACAAATCCAATGGGTCAAAGTTCAACCGCGTCACCCGCGCCTGCGCGTGTTCATTGCTCGTTCGCCGAGCGACAAGTTGTGCATGCGGCAACATGGTTCTCGCATTCATATCGCCAACGCGCCCCTGGCTTCTTTGACATCCGAGATTAAAACTTTGTCATCACCAATTTTGCCCGTCCTCGCCGACTTGATGATGGCGTTCACCGCTCGTTCCGCGTTTTGGTCTCCCACCACCAGATCAATTCTGAGCTTCGGCAGAAAATCCAGCGTGTATTCGCCGCTGCGGTAGGTTTCCGTATGCCGGTTCTGCCGGCCAAATCCCTTCACTTCACAAACGGTCATCCCATCAATGCCGATCTCCCCCAAGGCGTCCTGGACTTCCTCCAATTTGGAACGTTGGATAATCGCTTCAATTTTTTTCATACTTTTTCCAGAGTGTCATTCAATCATTCAACTGCACTTGCGTTTGGCTGAACCACACCCGTTTAGCAGCGGCGATGCCAGCCGGGGCAACCACCAGGCAACTATCTGCAAAGTGCCCAATTTATAAGGGTTTTTGGGGGTGTTAATAATTTGGTGTCGTTCAAAAATCCCCGTCATCTCTGTTTCCTTTTGCCCAGCCGATAAGATTTTCGCCAGCGCACCAGCAAAAACTTTTTGCTGAGTTGTTTTTGTGCTATTGATTGTTGTGGCTGTCACCGCGTCAATAAGCCGGTCGGTGGTGCGCCAGCCCTATTGCGACGAGAGCGGCATTGGGTTCGCAGTTCGTTTGCGGACCAGAAAGTTGAGCCCGGTCAACAGAAAAAACATTGTAGTCCGATAAAGCGATTTTTCTTTACAGCCGCGCTTATCGCGAGGTTTAATCGCCGCCAATGCGCTACTCTCGGCCAGCCAGCGATAGTGAGTCTTTGGGTCAAAAGGCTTGGTGGTCTGTACTGTTCAAGATCGTTGGTTCCAAAGGAGAAATGTCGAGCTGCTCCGCAGGTCAAAGCCCCGACCAATAATCTTTTCCATGGGCATCTGTATCGTTCGCCTCACCATGAAACTCGCCTGCCGACCCACGCTGCTCGCCCTGATATTATGCACCGCGCCGCAACTGCTCCGCGCGCAAGCAACCAACACACCAGCAGCACCTACGCCCGTCGTACCGGCATGGGCGCAACCGGGCTCCGCCACGCACGTCCAGGTGGCGCCACCGGCGGACTTTCACCGGCCCAGCAGGAATTTCGATACGCCGATCGGCATCTTTGAGGGCCAGTCTGACATTGGAAGCGCGTTGGTGCCGGGCAGCGCCAGTTACGACGCCAGCACGAAGCAGTACACCATCAACTCCGCCGGGTACAACATCTGGTACATGCGCGACGAGTTCCGTTATCTCTGGAAGAAGATGTCCGGCGACGTTTCACTCGCGGCCGACATCACGTTCCCGGACACGAACGGCTACGGCGACCGCAAGGCCGTCCTCATCATTCGCCAGGATCTTGAAGACGATTCCAAGGAGGCCATCGTTGCCCTGCATGGACTTGGCATGGTCCACCTGGCGCAGCGTCCGGCGAAGGGTGCCCGCGTCAAGGACATGGAGTTTCGCATCGGCGGCCGCGGCCGTCCCGGCGGTGAGAGCCCTGACAGCCTCGTCGGTGTCATCGCCAAGCGCATTGGCATCGAAAAACACGGCGACTCCTTCGCGCTCTTCGTCAGCCTGGAAGGCGAACCGATGCACCAGTTCGGTCCACCCATCAACCTGCACATCGACGGGCCCTTCTATGTCGGCATCGGCTTCTGCTCGCACCTGCCAGACAAGTCCGATACGGCTGTGTTCTCCCATGTTGTTCTCGAGCATTCCGCCGGCAAGGTCCGCTAGCATCTGCTTCTCCAACTCCGCGCGCGTATTTACGGCTGAGGGATTTCGGGCGGCTGCATCACCTGGTGGAAGATTTCACGCTCTTTTCCGAGTTAAGATTTGAAATTACAAATCGAATGGTTCGCAAACCGCTCAACGTGCGGAGAATTCAACGCCGCTATGGTCGCACCATTCAATTCTGCGGAGTGACGAAACTTGGTTGCCGGAATGGAGCGGCTACTTGGGCGGAGTGCAGCGGTGGCGCAGTTCGGTCACGTGGGGTTTCTTGGGGTAGCGTACCTCGTTTCGCCGCGTTGAAATCGCCCGCCCGCTTCGCAAAACTTACGGCTCGACCACCGCGCTCATGGGGTGGAAGGTTTGGACTTGGCCGCGATTTGCCAACGCAATTCTTTCATCCGCTTTTGAGCGTCGGTGAATTGTTTGGGAGTCAACTCCTTTCTCAGAAGAGCGCGGCTCTCGGCTGCATCTGAATCTGCCCTGGCCGCCATGCTAAACCACGCATACGCCTCCACTTTATCCTTCCCCACGCCCTGGCCATTGGCGTAACCGCAGCCCAGATTGAATTGAGCCTCGGCGTGACCCTGCTCGGCGGCCTTGCGATACCACTTCACCGCCTCAATATAATCCTTCGCCACGCCCTGGCCATTATCGTAGCACCAGCCCAGATTGGATTGAGCCGGGGTGTAATTCTGTTCGGCGGCTTTGCGATACCACTTCACCGCCTCCTCTATATCCTTCCTCACGCCCTGGCCATTGGCGTAGCAGTAGCCCAAATTGAATTGAGCCGGGGCGAAATTCTGCTCGGCGGCCTTGCGATACCACTTCACCGCCTCAGCATAATCCTTCGCCACGCCCCGGCCATCATCGTAGCACCAGCCCAGGTTGAATTGAGCCTCAGCATCTCCCTGTTCAGCGCTGGCTTTATATTCTTGAAATTTGCCGGGAACGGCGACGCCTTTCGGTGCGGCGGCACGGGTCGAACGCAAGCCAGAACGCAGGCCAGTGATGTAATTGGAGACGGCGCTTACAAGTCTTCTCATTGAGTTGAAACCTACTCTTTGGCCATCAAGACCTGCAAGCCAAAATCCTTTTGCCGCTGCCCCATCCGTTGGGCGGCGGGTTCCAGCTCAAGGTCAACCCGCAGCAGGCTGCTAATCGCGGGCAAAATTAAAATCGCGCGGCGGGATGGGAATCAAGCCGGCGCTGATTCGCTTCGGGTCGGAAATCGATGCCATCTTGAAACGGCGTCCGGGGGTTTCCGATTCATCCTTTCATCGTGCGAAACTGGCGCAAGGCGACCAAGGGATCAATCCGGGTCAGCAGAAAATGCGCCCAGTGATTTTTCCAACGCTGCCAGAAGGTTTGTGACTTCCGCCATCGGCGGGGTTCGATTCTTTGAGAGTGTTTCAGCAGGCGCTCAAAAATTCCCCGCGCTTCAACGGCAACCGCCCCGTCTTCGAGACGCAGCATCAGTTCGTAATTCAGATTGAGGCTGCGAATGTCGAGATTGGACGAGCCGGCGTAAACCACCCCGTCGCTGAGAATCAGTTTGGCATGCAGAATCTGTGGTTGATACTCGTAAATCTCCACACCGGCTTTAAACAGGCGACGATACAAACTCCTGCCCGCCAGTTGCGAAACCAGGATGTCGGATTGGGCGGCCAGAATCAGTTGCACGCGTCCGCCACGCCGCGCCACGCGCATCAAATCCCGTCGCAGCCGCCGGGTCGGCAGAAAATACGCGCTCATGATCCGCACCTCGCGGGCTTGGGCCAAATCCTGATACAACGCGGTTTGAAAAGGGCCCGCACCACGACCGGGATGGCTCAACAATAATTCCCCCGCCGGTTTTTTGAGAGGTTTGCGTCTGCGTTTGAATGCGCGCAATCGCATCAGCGGGTTGCGGCGAAAATCCGACAGCGCGAACAATTCATCGAAGGATGCCGCCAGTTCCCCGGCCAGGGCGGGATTTTCAATCCGGACGCCCACATCGCACCAGCCGCGCGTCACGCCGTCGCCATCGTATTCATCGGCCACATTGAATCCGCCAATGAATATCGTGGCGTCATCGCAAACCAGCAGCTTGCGGTGATTGCGCACCCCGAACCGCCAGAGATGGAGGGGATTGAAGCGGCGCACTTCCCCGCCGGCGGCAACGAGCGGCTCAAAAAAATCATCCGACAACAACCACGAACCAAGCGCATCCACCAGGATTTGGACCTGCACGCCGCGCCGCGCTGCCGCCAGCAATGTTCCCAAAAACCGCCGCCCCAGTTTTCCGTCGGAATAAATATAAATTTCCAGCCGGATGGATTTCTGCGCCGCCGCCATGGCCTCCAACATGGCCGGAAAAATTTCCTGTCCCGCGCAGAGCCATTGCTAGGGAAAGGATATTGGAGCAGGCATGATTCACCGTAATTTCCCAGATTCAAATTGGCAATCAACTTCCGGCTTGGATTCGCTGACTTCGTTGGTGGCCTTGCCGGGTGGAGTCAAAAAGTTGAACTTCATTCCGAAATTGCCGTGTTCGCGCCAGCCGAAGTAAAAGTCGAACCCGCCCCGCTGGCAGGAAATGAACGGAAGCAAAACCAATTTGCGCCGGGCCACCGCAAAGTCCCAGCCGCCGTGCGGCCTGGAATTTCGCTCCGGGTATTTGCCGCTCTGCACGAATTCCTTGTCGGCAACCCCGATGACGTAATGATCAAAGTTGTGGAACGGATTGCGACAGTGCCATTTCAGCACCCGATGCTTGTCCTCCGGTTTGTACCATGCGGGCGGAACCGGATTGTCAATGTTCCCAAACCACCAGACCGGATTGAGCTTGTTGTAGGTGTGTATTTTGGGCAACCCGGGCCGCGGTGTGACTCTGACGCTGTGCCACCTAAAACGGTGCAAGTTATTTACCTCCACCATGTCCAAAAATCCTACAGAACGTTTCAAGTTGAGACATCGCAACAAAACGCGCATGGCGGTTTTCACAGGAAAACCACACAATTCTTGGCCGTTGAATCCTTATTTCGTTTTATTCCGTGCATTGGATTGGCCGACGGACGCCAAAGGCAGACACATTTTTACTTTGGCTTTGGCACTGCGCGTGCTAACCTACCCAATAAGGTGCGGTTGCAGCAGGCAATCAGTGAACAAAATGTAATCATTGTAACCCGCCTGTTGTATTGTTCACGCCGCATTAAATGGAAAGAAAAAGAAAAATGAAAAATACTAAAACCCTCCGCAAGGCAGGTTTCACATTGGTGGAAATCATGATTGTCG
>Ga0187868_1002133_pt1 | contig 13269 bp, 11 predicted proteins | sample June2016WEW_13_4_FD_133014 | JGI IMG/M metagenome (GOLD analysis project Ga0187868, IMG submission 133014) | Peatland microbial communities from SPRUCE experiment site at the Marcell Experimental Forest, Minnesota, USA - June2016WEW_13_40 | ecosystem: Environmental > Terrestrial > Soil >... | reverse complement strand
TATCGGTGGTTTCGGCAACGACGGCTCGCGCTTTCGAGACGAGTTTCCAATCGATGTGTCGTGGTCTTGACATGCCGCAATTGTATCATTTTTAGTCTCATCTTGAAAGCGAGCTAGAATAAGCTGCATTCCGGTGTCTTATTTCAACGCCATCTCACACGGCCAAATGACGGTGGCCGAGTGGATGGATTTCGCGGTCGAGCTGGGGCTGGATGGGATTGAGTGCGGACCTCTTCTTGTTGAACCGTTGGGGCCCGTTACGCCCGCTGAATTCCGGCGGCTGGCCGAGTCGCGGGGTCTCGAAATCAGCAACTACACTGGTTATTCGGATTTCTCCCACCCGGATCCCGAGGTGCGCAAACGCGAACTCGCCGGCGTGTTCAAGAACTTGGAGATCGCTGCGGAGATAGGAGCCCCGTCCGTGCGGGCGCTCACCGGTCAACAGTGGCCCGGCGTGGAGCAACATGCCGCTATCCAGTGGGTCATCGACGGAATCAGGCGGGCAGGGGAGCAAGCGGATCGCCTGGGGTTGCGTCTCAACATCGAGAACCATACCAAGGCAGCCACTTGGGAGCACTTCGATTTCGCGATTCGGGGGGAAGTCTTTCTGCGGGTCATGGAAGGGTTGCAGGACGCGCCGGTGGGCGTACAATTCGATATCGCCAATCCCCTGGTGGCTGGCGAGGATACCCTCCAGTTGTTCGAGTGCGTGCGGGCCCGCATCGGCTACGTCCACATTAACGATGTAGGGCGCGTGGGCGCATTCGAGTTCGTACCCATTGGAACAGGTCTTGCGCCCATCCCCGAGGTTCTGCGGCGACTGCGCGCACAAGGCTACGCGGGTTGGTTGGGCATTGAGGAGGCCAGCCGGACCGGGCGGCAGGGATTCTACCAGGCAGTGCAATATACCCGGCAAACTCTTCAGACATCGGGATGAAGGGCTGCCCTCAACCGGATGACCTATGGGGAAGAATCTCGGGAGCAGAATGAATCAGAAACTTAAGGGGATTGATCTCCGTCCTCGAAGGCCAGATGGCCAGGAGCAGGCACGCAAGCCGGACTTTTGAGCGCAGGGCATTCCGCTGGGCCAGGAAGGGAAGGAAGAAACCATGGCAAACCATACTTATCTCGACTGGGTGATTGGGCAGACTCCCACCAAGTGGTGGCACGATTCGGCGGAAGCGGCGGAGTTGCAAACCGGCTTAGGGCGCGGCGCCGTGGGGGTGACGACGAACCCATTCCTGGCAAATCTCGCTTTGGTGCGGGATAGGGAATTGTGGTCCGCTGCCATCGAGGAGGTGCTCGCCCGCCATCTGCCCGCCGAGTTGAAGGCCGAAGCCCTGATGCGAATTGCCGTGTCGCGCACGGCCGAGAAACTCCTACCGCAATATGAATCGAGCCGTGGGCGAATGGGGCTGGTCTGTGCCCAGGTCAATCCTTCGCTCGCCGGCGACCGCGAAGCCATGGCAGCCATGGCCAGACGTTTCCATGGTTGGGCTCCCAATATCGCCGTCAAACTCCCGGCCACCGGCGCGGGTCTTGATGTGCTGGAAGACTGCGTGGCGGAGGGAATAACGGTTACGGCCACCGTCAGCTTTACGGTTGCGCAAGTCGTGGCAATAGCGGAGCGGCATCGCGCCGGAATGCGGCGGGCGCGCCAGAGGGGCAGTGAACCCGGAAGGTGCTTCGCCGTCATCATGATTGGCCGCCTGGATGACTATCTGCGGGAAGTTGCCCATGACCACCAATCCGCTGTAGTGGAGTCGGATATTCGCCAAGCCGGTTTGGCCGTAACGAAGCGCGCTTACACGATCTATAAGCAGTGCGGTTACGACGCAGTACTTTTGGTCGCCGCACTGCGCGGAGATTACCACTTGACGGAGCTGGCGGGCGCGGACTTGGTGATGTCGATCGCTCCTGCTTACCAGGAAAGCTTCGTGACCAAGGACTTTCCGCGCGAAGAGCACATCGAGACGCCGGTCCCCCCGGAGGTCGTCGAACGGCTTTCACAAATTCCGGAGTTCGTTCGCGCCTATGAGCCCGACGGCATGACACCGGGCGAATTTGTAAGCTTCGGGCCGACCCAACGGACCCTAAGCCAATTCATTGAGGCTGGCTGGAAATTGATGGAAAGTTACCACTGAGTACGTGCCCGGCAACAACTCACGGGGAACACCCCGGGGCTTGGAGCACCATGCCGGGAATTGCAGAGTCCAATTTCCCTCACTCCCTTGGTGCAGAAGGGGAGGGGTTGACCGCTCTTAACGAAGGAGGATTCATGTCACAGATTGGATTTATTGGTTTAGGCATTATGGGCAGGCCCATGTCCCGAAATCTTCTCAAGGCGGGGTATTCGCTGGTGGTGTATGACCTCCGCCCTGAGCCCGTTGCAGACTTGAAGTGCGCGGGGGCAATTCCGGGGGCGTCTTGCAGTGATGTCGCAGGCCAGTCGGAGATCATCATCACGATGCTGCCCGATGGACCCGATGTGGAACAGGCAGTCCTGGGGCCTGAGGGCGCGCTCGCCGGTGCGCGTCAAGGGTCGGTCATCGTGGACATGAGTTCCATAAGTCCCCTGGTGTCACAGAAACTCGCCGCGGCCTGTTCCCAGAGGGGCGTGGACTTTCTGGATGCGCCCGTGAGTGGAGGAGAGCCGAAAGCGATCGAGGGGACGCTGGCGATTATGGTGGGTGGCACGCCTGCTGCCTTTGAGAGAGTGCGGCCGGTGCTGCAAAAAATGGGCTCGGCAGTCACGTTGACGGGGCCAGTCGGGGCCGGCAACACTACCAAGCTGGCGAACCAGATCATCGTCGCGTGCAACATCGCTGCCATGGGGGAAGCGTTAGTCTTGGCGACGCGCGCCGGATTAGATCCCGAAGTCGTCTTTAATGCCGTGAAGGGAGGATTAGCGGGGAGCATTGTGCTCAATGCCAAGGCGCCGATGGTCATCGCGCGCAATTTCAAACCCGGCTTTCGCATTGCGCTGCACGAAAAAGATCTGCGCAATGCGCTGCTCGCCGCCGAATCCACCAGGGTTTCCCTGCCCCTCACCAGCCTGGTGCAACAAATGCTCATCGCGCTGATAAACGAGGGCAAAGGAGATCTGGATCATTCTGCCCTTGTCCAGTTTGCTGAGCGAATGGCCGGCGTTGAAGTGAAAAAGGGGGCGGCCAAGTGCTAAGGCTCAAGCGAGGCAGGGCGCCAGAATGTAAGGATGTTGCACAGAATTTTGCCGTGGATTTAAGTATCCGTCCGGCGAACCCATGTGAGGATGGCCAGGGACTTGCCTGGATGGAAAAGGGATGTGGGCCGGAATGGGCCTGAGAGGCTCAGAGGTTGGAGGACGCCATCGACAGAATTGAGGTGGTCCAGAATGCATCGGTGGTGGCTTCCCAGACTGCTGAGATGGCTCCTGGCTCACGGGCGGTTTTCGAGACCACAATCAACTTTCCCCAGAGCGGGTGGCTCGCGGCCCGGCGGATGGATTGGCAGAATGGTTATCAGACTCATACCGGAGCGGTTTTCGTCATTGTCCATGGACAACCCATTCGTGCCAGTGCCAGTGATGCAGAATTCTTCATCAAATGGATCGACAACCTAATCCAGCACACTTCACCAGGCGGAGCATGGAGCGCGTATCTTTCCCATGACCGCGAGGCGGCTCAAACTCGCTATCGAAAAGCCAGGGAGATATATGAGGAAATAGCTCACGAAGCGCAAAGCCAGGCTGCGTCCAATCCATAAAGACGAAGTGGGCCGCACATGGAAGCGATTCGCTTTTGGACCAATCAAAGTGAGGGTCTTCTGAGGGCAACCCCGCAGGAGCTTATGACTAAGAATCGAATAATTTGCTTCCTGATTCCTCTTAATTTGTGGGGGTTCAGTTTGATGACCGCTCATCCATTCTATGGGCAATCCCCGGCAAGACCGGAGCCGCCTGATTGGGTTGCGAGCGTGGCGAGCCGGGTGAGGGGTCTTGACCGAGCTTTTCGGAGCAGAAACGCGGATTAGCCGCGGGCGCCGCAATCAGGTCAAAATAGCAGGGGGTGGGCACGATGGGATCTACTTTCGGGGTTTTAAACCAACGTTCGGAACGCCATAGTGGAGCCTTGATGCTCCTTCTGGCAATTTTATCCGTCGCTTGGGTTGCAAGCGCGCAAGATGCAGGTTTGCCCGCACAAATACCGCCCAGGCGCTCTTCGCAGATTCAGGATGGCTTCGGCCAGAATGTTAACTTGCCAAGAAACCCGTACCTGCAGTGGAACCGCTGGTGGTGGACACGCATGGCTGATGCCGGCGTCAAGTGGGCTCGCATTGGCCAGTACGAGGACAGTTCCGACATGACTAGTTGGGATTGGATCGAGCAAAAGCGCGGCGTTTATGCTGCCCCTCCGGGGCTGGATGATTACGTGAACTGGCTTGTTGACAACGGCATCAAAATCGAGATTCAACTGGATTATGGCAATCCCATGTATACGTCACCTGCCGGCAAGCTGCCGGATTCGATAATTCCCGCGCCGGGCTTTGTCAACTACACGCCTAACCGGAGTCTCTACTCAATTTTCTGGCCTCCCACAAAACCGGACCAGATCGCTGCCTTCGTCAGGTATGTTGGCTGGATGGTTCATCATTTTCAAGGGCAAGTCGAGTACTGGGAATTGTGGAATGAGCAGGACATTGGTTCCTGGAATCCCTCGCCGAATCCCGAACAGTATGGCCGCTTGCTCAAGGCAGTTGTCCTTGCCGTTCATGAGGCTGATCCCAACGCCAAAGTCATCTATGGCGGCCAAGCAGGGGTCAGCAGAGTCTTTGCGAAGCGTGCCCTCGACGCCTGTCAGTGCGCTTCCGGAGTCGACGTGTTCGCTTATCACGCCTATCCCGGTTTCGGGATGAACATGAATCCTGAGACGATGGATTACGGAGCTTTCGGGGACGAATCTCCCGCCAAGTTGCGCGAGTTGGTACGCCATTACCCGGGGATCCGGCCGGACATTCAGTTCTGGGACAACGAGTTTAATTCCATTCCAGCCTGGAAAGGGTCCGACGAATCCGTGCAGTCGAAATATATCCCCCGTGGGATGGTGTACGACCTTGCACATGGCGTTAAAAACTTCATCTGGGAGCTGATTGCGGCAACGGACGGCGACGAAGGCAACGATTTTGGCCTGATTCTCGGGCTGAGCTATTTGCCAACGGACTTTACTCCCCGGCCTGCCTTCCATGCCTTCGAGCATACCGACTGGCTTTTTTCCGACACCAGCGTCGATCCGTCGATCAGGATTGAGAATCCGGATATTCTTGCCTTACGCCGCCAGACAGATTTTCCGTTTCTGGCATATGGCTTTCGCTCGAGAACCGGCAAGGCGATAGTAGCCTATTGGGTGGCGGCGCACAGCCTGCCAGGTAACGTCTTCCCGCCGCGTTACTCCCCACTGACGATCAAAAATTCCGGAATCGAGCACCCGGTTTTGATTGATGTGGTGTCGGGCACGATGCAGCCATTAAGCTGGGAAAAGGGAACCACGGACAACCTGGCATCGGTGCCTATGCGCGACAGTGTCATGGCGATTGCCGACCGGGACTACTTTGACTGGGCCGTGCTACCGCAAGCGCCCAGTTCGCTGACCGCCGAGGCCTCCGGAGGCGTAGTGAGACTCACCTGGGAAGATCATAGCGGAAATTCCAGTGGGGTTATCGTCGAGCGCCGCATCGGCGATCGAGTGTGGGACAAGATCGCCAAGCTGCCTCCCACTTCCTCACAATATAGTGACGCGTCGGCTCCGGAGACCACGCTTGTTTCTTACCGGGTGCGGGCAATAAACGAGGCCGGCGAGTCCGCATATTCGAACGTTGTCCATGTCAAACGATAGGGAGAGAGCCAAGGAGGTGAACTATGAAGAGGAATATGACTCGTCGTGAAATGCTAAACCGGGTCGGGCAAGCTACGCTCGCGGCTGGCGTTTCGAAACTATCGGGAAAGTGTATGTCTTTTGTTGTCACCGACGACATCTTCAATGGACACAAGGTAGTCCTCGACAAGGAGGGCAAGATCATTCCATAGTCGGTGCCGGTTCGGGATGCTTACGACCACTTTCTCCGCGTGCGGCGGGAGGGATTTGACGGATATTTTCGTAACCACAGCCAGCAAAACTTGGCCCTCGCCGGTGATGCCGAAGTCGTACGACCCGGTTTCAGGCAATTTTGGCGGGTACCTCTACGGCGTAAATCTCGGCATCCAAGGCAAACTTGACTATAAAGCTGATTTCACACCATGAAAATTACCAACGTCGAAGGAATTATCTTACGCCTTCCCGAGCGGCAGGCGGTTGCCGATGGAACTCAGGACGATTTGCTTGTCCGCATCGAAACGGATGAGGGCATCGTCGGTTACGGCGAGGTTGATACCTCGCCGGAGGTCGGGAAAGCTGCCATCGACGCGGAGATGTCGCATGGCACTTGTTATGGCCTGCGAGAAGTCCTGATTGGGATGGACCCCTTCGACATAGAGCAGATCTGGGAGCTGATGTATCGCAAGACGAATTATTACGGCCGCCTGGGGGTCGTCATGCACGCCATGAGCGGCGTGGACATGGCCCTTTGGGACATTCTGGGGAAAGCCATCGGGAAGCCCGTCCACAAGCTACTGGGAGGAAGTTTCTGCGGGGATGTCCGCGCCTACGCCAGCATGTTGATGCCCGAAACGGCCCAGGAAGTTCGCGAAATGGCCGGCCGCTATGTCGAGCAAGGCTTCACTGCCGTGAAGCTTGGCTACGGGCCCCTGGGCAAAGATGTGCGGAAGGACGTTGAACTCGCCGCCGCAGCGAAGGAAGCGGCGGGGCGCGATATTGAGGTGATGATCGATATCGGCCATGGATACACCTTGAAGATGGCCATGCAAGCTGCCAGAGAATTCGAGAGCCTCGGCATTTATTGGATGGAAGAACCTTTCCCCCCGGAGGCTATCGCGGATTATCAGCGCCTCTGCGATTCCACCGCGCTGCGGATTGCTGCTGGAGAACAGGATGTGGGCCGTTGGACATTTCGCCGGCTCATTTGGGATGCTCACCTCGACGTGATTCAGCCTGATATTTCCAGGGTGGGTGGGCTTTCGGAAGCCAAGCGAATTGCCTATATGGCCCACGAGGTTAACCGCGTGTGTGTTCCCCACGCGTTTCGAACCGGCGTTTTGGTAGCCGCCTGTCTGCATTTGATTGCAGCAATTCCGAACTCAGCCTTTTTGGAGTTTTCGGTGACGGACTCGGCGCTCCGCCGCGAACTCTTGGTCGAACCTTTCAAAGTTGTGCGGGGGCGTGTCACTGTTCCGACGAAGCCGGGGTTGGGGATCGAGATTAATCCGGAGACTGTGAAGAAATACGCAATTCTCAAAGGGGTGTAATGATGAGGTATGCGAAAAGCTTCCGCCCGGCCACGCGGATCAATCGGCGTGGCCGGGTTGCATCGTTATCCGCTTTGGAACTTGAGAACAAATGGTTGAAGATCCGAATCCTTCCAGAGGTGGGGGCCAAAATCTACGATTTGATCTGGAAACCAACCGGAAAGAACATTCTGTGGAATAACCCCAGGATCGTTCCTCAGCCCTACCCCATTGAGAGCGAATTCGATAATTATTGGTGTGGGGGATGGGATGATGCTTTCCCCACTTGTGATGAATGCGCGTTTCAGGGACAACGCTACCCGAGCCTGGGCGAATTGCGGTCCCTGCGATGGAAGGTGGAGTCGGCGCGCCGGCAGGGCAGCGACGCCGTGGCGCAGCTCTCCGCCTTTGGGCCCATCAGTCCGGTAAAGGCAGTGAAGACAGTAACGATTGAAGGTCATACTCCCGTTATCCGGATGCAATACAGGATCGACAATCTGGGACCCATGAGTATTGACTTTCTTTGGGGAACACATCCCGCAGTGGCGGTCACCGAGCACACGCTTCTCCGCATTCCCGCCAACCACGGAATTGTGGCGCAGTGCACTCAGCCAAACTGGGGAAAAACCGGGCAGCACTATGACTGGCCGATTCTGGAAGCTGAGGCGGGCCGGATGGAAATGAACAAGGTCCGAGGTATCAACGCCAATCTCTGCTTTGGCCATTACCCCATCGATCTTGAAGATGGGTGGTATGCCATTGAGGACACTTCGACAGGAGAGGGATTTCTTTTGAGATTTCCGCTCGGCCAATGCCTGTGGCTGTGGCTGAACTACGGCGGATGGCGCGGTCTTCATCACGTCATCCTCGAGCCCTGGACAAGCGTTCCGGTTAATCTTGCGCAAGCTTACGAACAAAAGACGAGCCGATCCTTGAAGCCGGGCGAGGAGTTTGCCGTGGAAATAAGGGCCACCGTGTACCAAAAGCCCGAGACTTGGAAGGAGGCTTTAGGACGGCTGCGATGATGGGCAGCTCGCAAGGTCTGATAGGTCCTCAGCACATCTCGCGAAAAAGAGGCAAAGCATGAAACTTGAAGGGCGAGTCGTAGTCATTACCGGATCCGCTTCCGGCATCGGCCGGGCCAGTGCCAGGGAGTTCGCCAAGGAAGGCGCAACGGTGGTGGTTGCAGACATCAAAATGGCGGGGGCGCAGGAGACGGTGAAGCAGATTGAAGCCGCGGGGGGCGTGGCACTCGCGGTCGAGACAGACGTGGCAGCGCCTGAATCCGTGCAGGCTCTCGCTAAGCAAACCCTGCACTCGTTCGGACGCATTCATGTGCTGTTTAACAATGCCGCCATTCAGGTTAACAAGACTGTGGAGGAAACTACGGTGGAGGAGTGGAACCGTGAAATCGGTATCAATCTGGGAGGAGTCTTTCTCTGTTCACAGTTGTGCATGCCCCATTTGAGGAATACGAAAGGTTGCATTATTAACATGGCGTCGGTAAATGGTTTTTTTGTTGAGCCCATGTGTGCAGGATATTGCGCCACGAAAGGCGCGATTATCGCGTTGACCAAGGCGATGGCCACTGATCACGGGAAGGACGGCATACGTGTCAACTGCATTTGTCCCGGATACATCGATGCGGGGCTTGCCTGGGGATACTTTGAGGTCCAGCCGAATCCGGCGGAGGCCTGCGCCGCAGCCGGTAAGCTTCACGCGCTCTGGCGGATTGGGCAACCCGAGGAGGTGGGTCGCGTGGCAGTGTTCCTGGCCAGCGATGACGCATCATTTATGGCCGGTTCGTCCGTAGTCGTGAGTGGTGGCATAGGCATTGGGCTGCCTCCCACCGCATGAGGTTTGTTGCGCGTCCGCAGACCTCCTGACCGGCGGACTCATGGAAGACGACCAGTTTGCGACTGGTAAGATAAGGGGAAGTGGATGTGCACCCCCAACTCTCCTAGAGGCTGAGCCGCCTTGAACTTCGAATTTGGAAAAAACCTGTGACTCAACCTTCGAGCCAAGCTCAACCTAGCTCAGCGGCGCCCCTGCCCCGCCTGCGCCGAGTCCTGACCCTGTGGGATCTAATCTTTTATGGCATTGTGCTGATCATGTGTCAGTGGCGGCGAAAAAGGGGGCCATTTCGGCGCCGACGTGGACCACCATTCCAGTCTTGAGCCTTTCCCTCTTGGCGGGAGGGTTTGCTCAGAACGGCCCGGAGCAGTCAAGGGCGCGCCGTTGTTGGGCGCGGCGAAGCGAACCCTTGACGGCGAGGACCGTTCTGCGACCATCAGCCAAGAGGGAAAGGCTCCCACGCGACCGGTCCAATCGGAACGCCGAAATGGCCCGCCACTGGACCGCCACTAACAGATCATGCCCATCGCGCCAGTTCCGATGTTCGGCATCGCTCAGGTGCTTTCCCAAGGCCACTTCGTCACGACGATTTTGATTGCCATGATCGCCATGATGCTCACGGCCGTCAGCTATGGACGGATGTCGACACTCTACCCCACAGCGGGCTCTGCTTACACTTATGTCGGACGCGGACTCAACCCGCACTTGGGTTTCCTCACGGGCTGGGCCATGTTTCTCGATTACCTGATCCAACCGCTCCTGAACGGCATTTTTGGAGCGCTGACCATCCAGCGTTTTGTCCCTTTTGTTCCATACGCAGTGCTGGCGGCGATTTTCGTAGGAACCATGACCTTATTGAATTTACGCGGCATCCGCACTACGGCACATGCCAATATCGTTCTCCTCACCATCATGTGCGGTGTAATTGGCGTCTTCATGGTCCTGGCAGTTCACTACCTTTTCCGTCTTGAGGGATGGCCGGGGGTTTTTTCCTTCCAGCCCTTTTATGACCCGAACACTTTTAACCCTCGGGTGATCTGGACAGCCACTTCCTATGCCGCACTGACGTACATTGGGTTCGACGGCGTCACGACTCTCGCGGAGGATGTGGAAAACCCCAAACGCAACGTCATGCTAGCCACCGTGCTGGTTTGTCTGTTCACGGGCGTCGTGGGAGGACTGGAAGCTTACCTCGGACAACGAGTTTGGCCGGATTTCAGATCTTTTCCCAACGTCGAAACGGCCTTCATGGATGTGACGCGCCGCGTGGGAGGGCCGCTGCTTTTCCAGGCCATGGGCGTCGTGCTGGTTCTCGCCACGCTGGGAGCGGGGCTGACCGGACAGGTAGGTGCTGCCCGTCTGCTCTTCGGCATGGGCCGCGACAACCTTATCCCGCGGAAACTTTTTGCCTATCTTGGCCCCAAGCATAATACCCCTACCTGGAATATCTGGTTGATCGGAATTGTGGCGTACATCGGGACCCTGTTCTTTAGCTACGAACAGGCTGGGGAGATTCTGAATTTTGGCGCATTCCTAGCGCTTATGGGAGTTAACTTGGCCACCTTTTGGCAATTCGCGATCGTGCAAAAATCCAGCCGCAAGCGTCGATGGCTTGCTGATGTTGTTATGCCTCTCATTGGTTTTGTATTTTGTCTATGGATATGGTTGGGACTAAAATTGCCCGCCAAAATCGTGGGCGGGGTATGGTTTTTGGCGGCATTCATTTACTGCGCCATCAAGACTCGCGGGTTCCGTAATCGGCCGATCATGATCGATTTTAGTGAGCCGTAAACAGCGAAAACCCGGAGGGCCCCCACACTCGGGTCACCTGAAGGGAATGTGGCACAGAATGGTGTATTTGGAAAACCGAAATAGGCAGCACAACAAACTCGGACAGGAACCGCTGTGAATTCCAGAAGTCGCTTTGACGGCCGGGTGAAGAGCCGGTCGGGTCCCCAATGATTCAGAACAACGTTGAGGTCGTGAAGCTTATGCGCGAAAACCTGTACGTGGCCGCGGTCTGCGACATCCTGGATAGCCTGGGTTATCGCAACCAGGCCATGCACCAACGCTTACGCCCCTTGTTGCCCGATCGAAAGAACTGCGGTTTCATGGGCCACGCCCGGACCATCCGCTGGATGGAAACCGACTACGTTCGGGAAGATAACCCTTACGGACTCGAGATCGAGGCGTTGGATTCTCTCAAGCCCGGGGAGGTGGTAGTGCATTCCACCGACTACGCCGGAACCAATGCACCCTGGGGAGAGCTGATGAGCACTGTGGCGAAAAGAAACGGCGCGGTGGGATGTGTGTGCGACAGCCAAATTCGCGACTGCGACCGCATCATCGAACTGGGATTCCCTGTTTACTACACCGGGATTCGGCCTCTCGATTCCATGGGACGCGGAATAGTTATGGCATATGACGTCCCCATCCGTTGCGGCGACGTGCTCGTGAAGCCGGGCAACCTGATCTTCGCTGACTTTGACGGCATCGTGGTCGTACCCAATGAGATTGAAGAAACGGTTTTGGAGCAGGCTCAGGAAAAAGTGCACAAAGAGAATCTTTCCCGTAGAGAACTCTTGGATGGCAAGTCGCTCCGGGAGGTGTACATGAAGTACGGCGTCCTGTAGGGCCATCTACTTCGAGACAGGAAGTTGGCCCAAGATACATTTGGCGCAAATTTAAGAGTTGTCCATCCTGGCGTATTGCGTGACGACCATGGCTGGCGTTGGAGGTGTGCTCATCCGTCTTTCCCAGTCCGCTACGCGACCCGAGCTTTCCGATTGGTTTCCAGGCGACGCCCCCCGACCATCGCGCGGTCGGACGTGGCCGCGCTAACGAAAATGAAAGCTTACCGAGCTGGAGCTTTTCGAGATGAAGACGAACAACCTTGCAGTCATCCCCGTTTTGTCCGATGTCCGCAATAGCGAAATCCAATATCCTCCAAAAGATTTCCCTGTCCCTCGCCAAAACGCAACAGTGATGCATTCGCTGAAAAAGAGGCCACCCTAAGACTGGAGCCTTGGCCCGTCGGTTCTGTGCCTGGTCTCGGGTCGTGATGTGAATCGGGCCGGTCGAGCATTTGGGCCGACTTGGTTGTTGGTCTTGAGGTACGAAACAGCAGGTCCAAGCAGTCATCTGTTACGCAGTGCGCCGTTCGTAGCGATGGGGGAAACCGCCGACCTGCGGGATCTCCAGCCTCCAGACTCCGGCCCCTGCACAACGCGTGTCGCCGGGGCGCCCTTGGCTAAGGATAGGTGAGTTCTCGATCCCAGATAGTAATCGAAATGGCTTTTCAGGTTTCGTCGCAGATGCTTCTCTCCCAGCCCGATCATGTGATCCAAGCACTCACGCCGGATGGAGCCCACCAGCCTTTCCGGGAAGGGGTTTTGCCAAGGGCTCTGCAGGGCCGTCAGGACCTCGGTGATGGCCTTATCTCGGAGGCGGTTCGGGAAACATTCGACGTAGGGCTGGCCCCGGTCGCGGATCAAATAGCGCGGCGCCGTGCCTTCGGGGAATGCTTCCAGGATTTGCTGAGCGGTCCAAGCCGCTGTCGGATGTTCGGTCACATTGAAATGAATGACCCCACGCCGACGATGGGCCGGAACCACCAAAACGAACAGCACCCGAAAAGTGGCGGCGGGCGCGGTAAAGAAATCGATGGGAACCAATTGGTTCAGATGGTTAGCGAGGAACGCCTTCCAGGTTTGAGAAGGAAGGCCACGCTTTCTGCGCAGGGGTCGCGACACGGTTCGTTCCGAAATGTGAATATCCAGCTTGAGCAATTCCCCGTGGGTGCGGCCGGGAACCAGCCACGTGCGTGGCCCGCGTGAAAAGAGTTGCCCAGCTTTCCGGGCCAGAAGGCATCTCCAGCCCGGAATCTGGCACACAATACGCACACAGGTCCAGCGGAGACTAGCCTGAATTTCCACGGACAACCATTCGCCTAAGTATTAGGCCGGCTGTTAACCGATTTTTCAAGGGACACTGGCAGAGCCGGATTAATCTATTGGTGCGCTGATAATTATGGTTGAAGG
>Ga0187868_1002131_pt1 | contig 13275 bp, 20 predicted proteins | sample June2016WEW_13_4_FD_133014 | JGI IMG/M metagenome (GOLD analysis project Ga0187868, IMG submission 133014) | Peatland microbial communities from SPRUCE experiment site at the Marcell Experimental Forest, Minnesota, USA - June2016WEW_13_40 | ecosystem: Environmental > Terrestrial > Soil >... | reverse complement strand
GGCGCATCCGCTGAAGTGCGCGGCGGGCATGAATGCTCAGTTGGCTGAAGTCTTGTGGGCAGAAGTTCGGCAACTCGTGCTGTTTCCAGTGTGACCACAGATACTCGACCGGATTCAGTTCCGGGGCGTAGCCCGGAAGATATTCCAGCCACAAACGTCCGCGCTGCTGCTGTACGAACTCCCACACGGCGCGGCTGCGATGACCGGGTAGTCCGTCCCAGACGATCAGCAGTTTGCCGGGAATGTGGCGCAACAGATGAGAGAGAAACTCGATGATCTGCGGGCTGCGGATGGCTCCGGGAAACAATCGGAAATAGAAGTTCCACCAAGTCACCCCCGCCATCGCCGACAAGGTTTTCCAATTGAAGTGGTATTGCAGCACCGGCGTCTGTCCGCGTGGCGCCCAGGTGCGGCAGCGGTGCGGGCGCTCGCTCAGTCCGCTTTCATCGATGAAGACGATCGTTCGGCCTTCGTTTTTGGCCTTTTTTTTAACTCCGGCCAGCGCTTCTGCTTCCATTGCCGGATCTTCTCTTCGTTCCGCTCTAGCGCCCGCCCCGTGGGACGCTGACAACTCCATCCCAACTGCCGCAGGATGCGCCAGACGTGGCCGGGATGATACGCGACGCCGCATTCCCGTTCGATCAGGTGCGCAACTCGCGCCGAGGTCCACAGGCTAGTTCCATAACCCAATGCTCCGGGACCTTGCTTAAGCCCCTGTTCGATCTTCCTGCGTTGGTCTGGACTCAGGCGTGGCTTGCGCCCTGCGCGGCCTGCCTTCTTCAGTCCCGCACGGCCTTTCTCTTGTAACTCGGCGGCCCACTGACTCACCGACTGCCGGTGCGCGCCCACCCGTCGAGCCACTTCCGACTGACTGTACCCCTTCTCCAGCAGCCGCGCCGCCTGCATCCGCCGCCGCTCCAGTGCTTCAAAGTCTCTGCGTACTCCTGCTGGGTTTCCCATGCCCACACAGTAGCACAAAATATTAGAAATGTCAGTATATTATGTGATACTCAGTAGGTGTTGACTTTTGATTAGACCAGCGTATATCGTTACGGCGTTTCCGCAGACATATCCCCGGCCTCAGGTTTTCCAAACGGCTCTAAGCAATCGGCCCAGTGTGGTTCTTCTTTTCTTCAAAGAATCGTTCGTCTCAGGGATTCGGGCTCAAAAAGAAATTCAAGTTTACATTTCCGTGAGGAAGTTCCCCAAAAGGAGAGAACTATGGTGAAGCGAAGTTTGGCGACTGTCATACTTTTAATCTTCGCTCTGACTATTCCACTTCAAACGCTGGCGCAATACAGCAAGGCGGAACAAAAAGTTCGCGCTGTTTTAGACAAGCTTAACCAAGGCATACTGAAGGGTGGTGCCGAAGCCATCACAATAAGTGACAAGTACCTTGCTGATGATTTTGTACGAATTCCCGGCACTGGTGCGATCTATAACAAGGCTGACGTACTTGATGGCTGGAGGACTGAGAATAACAAGACCGACAAAATGGAAGTGTCAGATGTCAAAATACATATCTATGGGAACACGGCAGTAGTAACTGGAGTTATGAGCTACAGCGGGTCAACGATGGGCGTAACCAGCACCGGCCAGAATCGCTGGACGCGAGTCTTGGTGAAGAACGGCGGTGTCTGGCAGTGTGTGTTGTACCAAAACACCAGAATCGGACGTTAATGCGTACCGTACTTGGAGTAAAAAACAATATCTTGGCTCCGGGCTCCATTTGTGATGCTCTCTAGAACCCAGAACTTTGCGCGGAGGAGGAAGCCGCGACATACAAAAAGGAGACTCTGTATGAAGTGGAATCGAATTGCCTTAGTGCTCATTACCGTCTCGTTGCTCGTTGTGCCGCAGGCTTGGAGCCAAGGCGGGAATGCCGAACAGCAAATCAAAACATTGCTCGATCAAACCATCGCAGCGCAGTTGAAAGCAGATACCAAGTTCTTCGAGAAAATTGATGCCGATGACTACACGACAATTCGCGGTGACGGCTCGGTGCTCACGAAGGCTCAGGAGATCGAGGGTTTTAAGTCGGGTGTAATCAAGTACGAAGCGGCTGACTTGAAAGATGTGAAGGTACGCGTCTACGGGAATACAGCGATCACCACCGTGTTACTTACCATCAGTAATATAAGAAACGGCAAACCATATAGCGGCACCATACGTTCCACTCGGGTCTGGGTGAAGCAAAAGGGTAATTGGAAGTGCGTGGCGAATCAGGCAACGCGGGTGAGCCAGTAAGCCTTAGGAACGCGACATTTCACAAAGGAGATTCTCAATGAAGTGGCAACGAATTGCTTTGGTACTCATCACCCTTTCGCTGCTCGCCGTGCCGCTGGCGTGGAGCCAAGGCGGAAATTCCGAACAGCAAATCAAAACACTTATCGACCAAGTTTACGCGGCGCTGTTAAAAGCGGATACCAACTTTTTGGAGACACTTCTATCCGACGACTACACGGGAATTCGCGGTGACGGATTGTTGCTTACGAAGGCTCAAGAGATTGAGAGTGTGAAGTCGGGTGCTATCAAGTACGAAACGAACGAAATAAAGGACTTGAAGATACGCGTCTACGGGAATACGGCGGTCACTACGGTCCTGACCTTCTTCAAAGGGATAACCAATGGGAAGCCGAACAGCGGCAATGTCCGCACCACTCGGGTTTGGGTGAAGCAGATGGGCAAATGGAAGTGCGTCTCGTATCAGGCAAGCCGCCAAGATTTTGGGACTCTGAACCGGGAAATTTTCGGTGGGTCGATGTGCCAGAGAGGTTAACCATTAGGAACGAAGGCGCAATAGATTTAGAGCTTTTTGAGATCGAAATCTTTTAACGCGATGCCCTCAGGCTCTTCCGTTATCCCTGACATGATGAACTATAGGGATGTGGGGTTTAATCGCCGCATTTTCGCGAGATACAGGCTCCGCACAAGCCGGGTCATCATTCTTGACCAAATTTACCCGGTTGCTCACCTCGAACCGCCGCATCAGGTTGGGGTCGAAAGGCTTCAGCAGGTGGGGAGAGTGCCGGGATTGGGCTTCCTACCATCCGTGCTTCTGCCGAGTCTTGGTGATGTGCGCTAGGTGGTGTTCGCTGTGCCACCTGTAAAGTGCGAGCAGTTTGTCCAAAGTGACCACGCCCATTTCTGGGTGGCGATAGCCGCGTTCCCAATCCGTAGCAGTCAGGGAACGCAGCAGCACTGCCCAGCGACGATGTAGGCTGTTCAGCAGAGTCAGGGAAATCTCAATTGCTGTCTCACGCGAATCGCCAAGTTCCGCCCAGCGGTCCTCAGCATAGGTCTTGATCACAGGCAGGTCTTCAGTCAGAGCCAATTTCGTCCGCGAGTAAGCCTGCATGTGGCTATCCGGCACATGATGGATGACCTGCCGTAGTGACCAACCGCCGTCGCGATACGGCGTATTCAACTGTGCATCGGTCAGTCCAGCCACCGCGTACAGATAACGCCCCGGAATGCTCTCAATGACTGCGATCATGCGCTCTCGGTCAGTTGGGGTGTTGGCTCCTGACCATTGAAAACGTCCGATGGGATACTGCAACTCTGAAAGAATGGTCATAAGGAATGTTTATCACGGCTGAGCCTCACTATGCAGGGTTGCCGAATTCTTTCAGGGTTGCTCATCGGGCGACCCCGCTTGCCCGCTGCTGGCCTCGTACCGCGCTCAACTGCCAGCCCGTTTTACGCTGCTGGCTCGTCGTATAGTTCCTTCTCCGCCACGGCGGGCTGGCTTGCGAATTCTTTTCCGCCCCTCGCCGCAGCCCCAAACAGCGGTCCCCGAGCTGGCACAACAGGTGCGAACGCCATAAACCCAATCGACTGCGGCACGTCGTCGTAAATAGCTTCCATGCCGCCTCGCCGGAAATAGGCTTCATGCCAGAACGCGGTTCCACCTGAGTCCTTCAGAAAGTCTTGCCACCATTTCCGGTGCGGCTCCGAGCGCGTCCATTGCAGCAGCGAATCGGGGTCACACCAGTATTGCCGCATCCCGACATGCATCGGAAACAGTGAGTAAACTATCGGCTCGTGCCGGAGGAGCCCGTTAGGCTGTGCTGCGGCAGAGTTGGAAATCTGAGACCCAAATCCCAGAAGAGTTTTGAGACCTGTGATTCGATTCACGCGCATGCCAAGATAAATCACCACTAGGTCTGGATAGCCGGAGAGATCAACAGTTCGTCGCTCAACACGTGTACGCATACTTCAATAAGATTCTCAAACACGGCTTCGGAGCTTCCAATTGTTCGGCCAATTTTGTGAGCAGGAGTATGGCTGGGCAGAAACTCAGCGTTGGCCGTAAAAATGATCCCGTCTTGCCATTATGATGGATTCATGAAGCGTGTCCTCGTTTCGTGGAGCAGCGGCAAAGACAGCGCGTGGACGCTCCATCTGTTACGCCAGCAGCCCGACATTGAATTGGTCGGTCTGTTGACCACTCTCAACACGGAGTTCCAGCGTGTGGCGATGCACGGCACGAGGCGGTCTGTACTGGAAGCTCAGGCCGAAGCTGCTCGGTTGCCGTTGTGGATAGTACCGCTCCCGTGGCCGTGCTCCAACGAAATCTACGAACAGCGGATGCGTGACATCTGCGACCGTGCGGTGAATGAGCATGTAAACGCGATTGCGTTTGGGGACTTGTTCTTGCAGGACATCCGCGCCTACCGCGTGACTCAACTGAAGCCGACCGGGCTGGAACCGCTGTTCCCCCTCTGGGAGCTACCCACAGCGGCACTGGCTCGTGACATGATTGCGGGTGGTCTCCGCGCCAAGTTGTCCTGTGTAGATATGAAGCAATTGCCAGATTCCTTCGCTGGCCGCGAATTCGATGCCACTCTGCTACGTGATCTGCCTCCTGAAACAGACCCATGTGGAGAGCGAGGCGAGTTTCATACCTGTGTCTATGCGGGGCCGATGTTTACGACTCCGGTGCGGTTGGAGGCTGGGGAAGTCGTGAAACGGGACGGGTTCACCTACGCCGATTTCAAATAAGCTAACGGTTCCACCGGATAAGTAAGACCGGAAAGCTTGGGGTTGGCTTTCGGGGGTACAGTGCCAGACAACTCTATTGTTGAATCGATCCGGCTCAAGGTTCGGGAGCAAATTGAGAAGACGGAGCACCTGATTCAGTTAATCCCGCCCGACCGCATCGACTGGAATCCTCAATGGCCTTGCGGTTCCTTTGATATCGGCCATCTGCTGGGACATCTACTGGAATGCCTCGCAGGGTTTTGCGCCGTATTCCATGCGGCATTTCCCCAGCAACTCAAAGGCGTGCTGGAGTTACGTTCTCTGCCAGTGAATCATTTCTGCAAACCAGACGAAGCAATAGCTCGCATTCATGTGTATGAAACGTACATCGAGGAAGGGTTTGAGCTGTGCAGCGACGAGGAGTTGGAACGTATGCTGCCGACCGTATTCGTCGCTGCGGAATCGGTCGCCACGCTCCTGCTCGGAAATCTTGAACATCTGATCAATCACAAGTACCAACTGTTTGTGTACCTGAAGATTTTAGGGGTTCCAGTCGCTACCGCAGACCTTTACTGCTGGCGAGGAAACGCAGGTACTGCCCGCTCATAAATAAAGAGACTCAGGGCTGGTCGGTTTCTCGGATGCCTTTGCGGGCAGAGTCGGGAAATTAACGGTTTCGCTTTAGCCAGTGGATGACCTGCTCGGTGCTTTTATCAGGTGGGAACACCGGGTAGAGGACGGTCTCGATGAAGCCGTTGCGAATAATCAACGTGAGCCGCTTCACCAGCCGCATTCCTTCCACATCGAACGTGGGCAGACGCAGCGCATCGCAGAATTGGAACTCTCCGTCACTGAGCACCTCGAAGGGGAGATGCAGGCGTTCGGCCATTTCCTTCTGATATTCCATCGTCTGGGTGCTCAGGCCGAACACCTCAGCACCGAGGTCGGTTAGTTCCCGGTGGTGATCGCGGAAATCGCATGCTTGCGGCGTGCATCCACGAGCGCCGGGAATCATGTCCCAGCCCTCCGGCAGCGGTTCACCCGGAACACCAGTCCTCGGGTAGCAGTAGATGACGGTTCGCGGAGCAGTAAGTGCTCCTAGGTTAACCATGCGTCCACTGGTGGACGGGAGCGTGATTGGGGGCACGCGCATTCCGGGCAAATGGTCACAGGCACCGTCGTTAACGGGTTTAGGCAGGTCGGGGGGCAATGGAAAAGCGGCAGACATAGAATTATTCTGATGCCGGGATGGCGGTGCGTGTCCCTGCTTTGGAGCTACCTCTTGCACTTGTGAGGAACGTCCCGGTACTCAAGCGTGCCATCTTCAGACAGGCGTGCTTCACATGGCGGGGCATGGATGACATTGCCGTACTCGTCGGTCTTGCGCTCCTGCTTCTTCCAATAGACAAGCTGGCGGCAGAATTTGCAGTATTTTCGACCCGCGTCAGGCACTGGTATCCAATCAGAACTGTTCATCGTTATCGGTCGTTCTCAAGCATAGGAAATGCTCATCTGAGAACATATCCCACACACCAGTAGCCAACTGACATTGCAACCACCAACAAAGCGCCCAAAATAGCACTCGGGGCCGGTGAAGGAATTCTGAAAAAGCGACACCCTGCGCCAATAAGAAACGCAAGCAAAAACCCGATGGCAACTCTCATCTTTATTGCTCCTCCGACCCGTTGATTATACGGAGGACGATGCAGTTACCACGCTAGAAGCTACCCTCCCGGATCAATGCCCTCACTTCATCCTCGACCGAAAAGGTTCGATCCGGCTGGTGAATCTCGCCAAGAATTTCTCAGGACGTCGCGCCCGCCACCTGTCAAAATGATCCCAACTGAAATGAATGCCACCGCTCATGAACGAAGCACCCCAACAGAGAGCATCTCCGGCCTGATAGAGCGTGTCACGTTCTTCAATGAAGAAAGTGGCTTCTGTGTCCTTCGGCTTAAGGCACCGGGGCACCGTGATGAAGTGACGGTCATCGGCTCATTACCGTCTGTGAGCGCCGGGGAATGGCTGGCTGCCGATGGCTGGTGGGTCAGAGATAAAGAGCACGGCCTGCAATTCAAAGCCACAACCCTGAAGACAGTGCCGCCAACCACGGTCGAAGGAATCGAGCGATATCTCGGCAGCGGCTTGGTCAAAGGCATTGGGCCGATTCTGGCGAAGAAGCTGGTTGGCCAGTTCGGAACCGATGTCTTGAACGTGATCGAATACCGAAGCCCCGAGTTGCAACGGGTGGACGGCATCGGCCCCAAACGCCGGGAGCGGATCAAAAGCGCATGGAATGAAGCCAAGCAGGTGCGGGAGATCATGCTCTTCCTGCACGGTCATGGCGTCAGCACCAGTCGAGCGGTGCGAATCTTCAAGGCTTACGGCGAGCAGGCGATTGAAAAAGTGCGGAGTAATCCGTACATGCTGGCGAAGGATATCTATGGCATCGGCTTCGCCACCGCCGACCAGATTGCCCAGAAGCTTGGGATTCCAAAAGATTCGCTGAACCGAGCAAGGGCGGGGCTTGACCATGTTTTGTTGGAAGCGACCTCAGACGGACACTGCGCCCTGCCGATGGAGAAACTCAAGCTGGCAGCGGTGAAGCTGCTGGAGGTGCAGGAGACCATCGTCGAGCAGGCGCTGTCGCAGATGATCACCAGCGGCTCCCTTTTGCTGGAGGAAATCGACGGCGAACCGCTGATCTTCCTGCCGCACCTGAGGCGGGCAGAGGAGGGCATCGCGGCCAAGATTTTGCATCTGGTGAAGGCCGAGCTTGTCTATCCGCCGATTGATTTTGAGAAGGCTGTTGCATGGTGCGAGAAGCGGACAGGCAAAACGCTCGCCCCAAGCCAGCGTGAGGCGCTGAAAACGGTTCTGGCAAACCGGGTGGTGATTATCACCGGAGGGCCGGGAGTGGGCAAGACCACGCTGGTGAACTCGATCCTGATGATCCTGAATGCCAAGAAGGTGAAATGCCTGCTCTGTGCGCCAACAGGTCGGGCAGCGAAGAGGCTGACGGAAACCACTGGCGTGGAGGCGAAGACGATTCATCGGCTGCTGGAAGTTGATCCCGGAACGGGGCGGTTTAGCCGGAATGAAGCGAATCCGCTTGCCTGCGGTCTTCTGGTCATCGACGAAACTTCCATGGTGGACGTGCCGCTAATGCACTCGCTCGTCAAGGCTCTTCCAATCCGCTCCGGGTTGATTCTGGTGGGCGATGTCGATCAGCTTCCCTCAGTTGGGCCGGGTACGGTGCTTCATGACTTGATCGAGAGCGGCATTGTCCCGGTGGTGCGGCTTACGGAGGTGTTCCGGCAAGCGGCGGATAGCCAGATCATCAGCAGCGCCCACCGAATACGCCAAGGTCAGATGCCACAATTGCGGGGAGCAGAGCCGACCTCCGACTTTCATTTTGTCGAGCGAGATGAGCCGGAGGCCATAGCCACAACCTTGGTCAGGCTGGTGCAAGAGCGGATTCCCAAAGGCTCGGGGTGCGACCCGATTCGCGATGTGCAGGTTTTGTGTCCGATGAACAGGGGGACGCTGGGCGTACGGGAAATGAACATGGCTTTACAGCGGGCGTTGAACCCAACCCGGAATGGCGAAGCAGCCGTTGAGCGGTTCGGATGGCGGTTCCAGAAGGGCGACAAAATCATCCAGACCGAAAACAACTATGACAAGGACGTGTTCAACGGCGACATCGGAATCGCGGAGAGGGTTGATCCGGTTGAGCAGGAGGTTTCGATCCGCTTCGATGAGCGGCTGGTGAAATACGATTACGGGGAACTGGACGAAGTCTCGCTGGCGTATGCGGTCAGCATCCACAAGTCGCAGGGGTCGGAGTTTCCCGCCGTGGTGATCCCGCTGGCCATGCAGCATTACATGCTTTTGCAACGGAATCTGATTTATACCGGAATCACGCGGGGCAAGAAGCTGCTGGTACTCGTCGGGCAGAGGAAGGCGTTGGGGATCGCGGTGCGCAATGATCGACCGCAAAGGCGGTATTCGGGGTTGCTGGCGAGTTTGAGGGGCGACGGGCTGGTGGCGGCACCCTGACCCGATGACGGGCATGCTCCGGGCTGAGCATGGAAATTAGTTAGAATTTCCGCTAATTCCAGGAGGTGGTAGCCCGCCTGGCGGACCAGTGGCAGCCGCTTTGGCCCGTTGCGAGAATAGGTAGCCATTCCACATGGCACCGGCGATCATGAGCAGCAGGGCCAGAAAGAATCCTATTTCATAGTTGGCCTGAAGCACGCCCTGTCCGTGTTTCACAATCCCACCATCTATCCGCGACTTCATGATCAAGAGAGACAGCGCTCCGACAACGCCGCTGATTGCAGGAATAATTGCTGCTCTTGCACCGGCAAAGCTCACTCCAAAACCAATAACAGCACAAAGCCCGGCAACTGCGCAAAATGGTTCCTGGGCGATCCTTTGCTCCCGGCTCGGCCCAAACGCCTGAGGCACTTCTAGTGTGGTGCCGGTCGCTAGCTGCACACCTGTGACGGACGCAATTTTGTGCCCCCCACATGAGACCGTCATGAAGGGAAAGAAAAAACACAGGATGCTAACGATAAAGATGGCAGGAGAAACTTTAGAGCTTGGCCTCATCGCACAACATCTCCCCGGATGGGGTACGCGCTCACACTTTGGATACGCACCCTATCGGCCCGGCACCACCACTCCCCCGTCCATCTTGGGAATCCCAAAGTGACCGCTCAGATGCAGCAGGTCGAGCGGCGTAATCGACCCCGACACCGAGACGAAGTGCAGCTCCTTCACCCCCACCAACAGCACCGCAATATCGCGGATTGACGCATGGTCCAGGTGAACCCACAGATCGGTCGTCAGTCCTCCATCGCCCTTGTGCTTGTCCACCAGGTGTTGCCAGCCCGCCTCGCGATATTGCTGGTTGATCGAATCCATGATCGCCGGATCATACGAAACCGCGCCCTGAAAGCGGAAGCTGTGCACCGAAACTCCGTTCACTCCCGCAATCACCCGCCGCAGATCCTCATCCTTGTCCAGCTTGGAAGCCAGTGCCAGCATCGAGTGGTCCAGCGTAAACTCCGTCCGCGACGAGGCGTTCTGCCCCAGCGCCGCAATTCCCTCCGGAACCCACGCCCTTGCCTGATTCGGTGTGACTACCGGAGCCTGACTCGGCGGCGCAGGTTGAACCGGCGGAGCAGCCAGAGGCTGGCTCGGCGGCGGGCCTGGGTTTGATCCTGCGCCACCGCGCTCATCACCATTGCGCAGCCAATCAATGTCAGAAGCAGAATGCGGGAGAGCCTCATCTTTTTTGCCTCACAAAATGTGCTGACGCGTGGCCGCCAGCCACAGACGTGGTTTGAATTCTAAACCCAGCCGATCAGCAGGGCGCAAACCCGGAGCACCAGACAAAACTCTTTCAATCGGGCGGGGTTCACTTAATTACAGAAGATCGAGGTCTGGACAATGAAAAAGACCATTATCGCGCTATTCGGTCTGGTTCTGGTGTTTGCCCTGGCTGCGCCCCCCAAAGCGAGCGCGCAAGTAGCAATTGGAATCGGCGCTGGACCATACGGGTACGTTGCGCCTGCGCCTTATCCCTATTATGCCTGCGGCTACTATCCTTACTATGCTTGTGCCTATCCCTACGGCGGAGTCGTAGTCGGCGGCGGGTGGTATGGCGGAGGCTGGGGCCGCGGTTACTACGGCTACCGCGGCGGCTATGGTTATCGCGGCGGCTATGGATACCGCGGGGGTGGCTACGGCTATCGGGGAGGTGGGCACGTTGCCGGCGGCTTCAGCGGTGGACGTGGCGGGGGTGTTGGGCACAGCGGCTTCAGCAGTGGGCACGGCGGAGGCGGACGGCGCTAAAATCCGTTCCGCAAGATGAATCTTAGATCTTCGCCCCTTCAGCCGAACCTGGCTGAGGGGGCTTTGCTTTGCGGAGGAAGAGCGTCTTGCGTCGTCCTGACGGACTCGGACGTGTTGCCGTTGCTCGAAATTGAGGCGAACTCTGGCATCCGCAACGGTTCCAATTGTTGAGCAGCGAAGCTCCTTTATCCGAACCGCCAACCGCATGTGAGGTGGACTGTGAATTGGCGACGTGATTTTGTCTTGGAGTTGAGGCAAACTCCGGCGTGTCCGTTTAAGTATTGGAACAGAATGGAACAGGTTTGTGATATTGAGGGCTTGTAAGGGTAATAATTTACTTGACTCGCCCACTTATTTGAGCTAATATTCGGTTCATGGAGCACGTTATGAACAGCGAACCGAATAGTCTTCAAGATGCAATCCTTTATTTCTCAGACCCAGACCGCTGCATTGAATACCTCGCCATTCGCCGCTGGCCTGATGGCATTGTGATCTGCCCGATCTGTGGTTCAAATAGTGTGAGCGCATTCAATAAGACTCGCTGCACTTGGAAGTGCTCCAGCCATCACCCGAAGCGGGAGTTCTCCATTAAGGTCGGAACCATGATGGAAGATTCTCCTATCGGCTTGGATAAATGGCTCACCGCAACTTGGCTGCTCACCAACTGTAAGAACGGAATCAGCAGCTACGAAATTGGGCGTGCTCTTAGGGTAACTCAAAAGAGCGCGTGGTTCATGCTTCACCGCATTCGGCTTGCGATGCGGAGCGGTTCCCTGATGAAGGTTGGCGGTCCGGGCTCTACCGTTGAAGCCGATGAAACCGTGATCGGCGGCAAACTCAAGAACATGCACAAGTCCCGCAGAGACAGAATGGGCCTCGGACTCGGTGATGGGTACCAGAAGAACAAAACCATGGTCATGGGGGTTCTTGATCGTGACGCTCGCCAAGTACGTGCGACCGTGATTCCCTACGCTGGCCGCGCTCCGATGGAAGCAATGGTGCGCAGTCATGTCGAACCCGGAACCACCATGATTACCGATGCTCATGTCGGCTACGATCTCCTCAAGAACTACTTTCCGCATGAAGTGATTAACCACATGGAAGCCTATGTCAGAGGCAAGGTACATACCAACGGGATTGAGAACTTCTGGAGCCTTTTGAAGCGCGGCCTGAACGGAACCTATATTGCCGTGGAACCTTTTCATTTGTTCCGGTATGTAGATGAACAGGTATTTCGGTACAACAATCGCAAAACCTCAGAGCGCAATATGGGCGATGCCGACCGATTCAATCAGGTAATCCGCAATATCACTGGTAAGCGCCTTACCTTTGCCGAAGTAACTGGAAAGGTCGGAGAAACGATTAACTAACCCTTACCGCAAGAAGCGGGGCCGTAAGAAAGGGAGATGAACCAAGCATGGACCAAGTAACCACCACTCTCCTGATGAATATACTTACCGAGGCCGTTGGCTTCGCCGCAGAAAATCGCCTAAGACTTATTGCCCTAGAGAATGTTCTGAGGCAACAGAATCCCCCTCTATACGGGGCTTATGCGAAGGAGACAGAGACTCTAAGAAGCCAAAAAGTCTGTGAGTTAGATCGCGCAGCTCTCGACAGGCTTCATAACAGGCTTCTTCAGATAAAACTACCGGAGGAGACGTAACTGGCATTTCCGATTTCATGGTCTCTGGACTCCTGTTTCCTTCCTCTTGCGGCCCGAAGCGGAAGTTCTGGGCTTCCGCTTTTTATTTATTACCGCTCGCTCTCTCTTCCACTGTTCTTCTCTGCGCTTCAGCTCATCGCGCGGAACAGAGAGTATCTGGCGCACGGCAGCATCAAAGTTGTCATATTCGGAGCTATGATTGTCTTTCGCCATTCAACATTCCTCTCTAAAGGAGCACGCCACATGAATGAACGGTCGCTTGAGATTCTGCTCGGTACAATTACTGACCAACAATACCTGTTTCACATCCTTGTTAAGTTGCTGGTCGAGAAAGGCGTTATATCCAGCGGAGAAGTACAGGCTCGCTATAACCAAAAGGAGCGATTTCATTTCGGTCATGATCTCCTTGAGCAATTGGTTGCCAGTGGTCTAAAAATCGGCACAAACTCGCCTTCCTCATCACCCCAAGAATCCGCTTCCGTTCCGCCACGGGCAACGACGGCAGAAGTTGATCCCGAGTCAAAATAGAAGTCTTGATATAGCGATTCACACCAGTCAGAACGGCCATTAAACCTTGAAAGTCGAACAGTTTTAGATCGTCCCAATTTGCAAGTCGCTCAAAGACCCTCCGCAGTTCCACCCGATGCGGAACTTGTCAACGATTTTGAGACACCCGGCGGCGTTAATTAGTGAGCATTTTCCTGACTCGCCGTCGTCAAAACAGGCGGATTTATCCAGGCTGCCGTCGGCGGCTGCTGGGGTTTGGG
>Ga0187868_1002130_pt1 | contig 13277 bp, 11 predicted proteins | sample June2016WEW_13_4_FD_133014 | JGI IMG/M metagenome (GOLD analysis project Ga0187868, IMG submission 133014) | Peatland microbial communities from SPRUCE experiment site at the Marcell Experimental Forest, Minnesota, USA - June2016WEW_13_40 | ecosystem: Environmental > Terrestrial > Soil >... | reverse complement strand
CGGAAGTCAGCGCCGAACGCCTGCAGTCGCGTCAATCCACCCTGCCCTTTGTCCGCGACCGGATTGAGGAAGGGGACAGATATTTCTTTGAGCGCGTGGCCCAGGGTTACGAGGCCATCGCTGCCGCCGAACCGAATCGGGTGCGCGTGGTGAGCGGCACGGGCGCAATTGAAGTTGTCTGCGAAAACATCTGGGAGCTCGTCCGGCCGGTTCTGCCGCGCATCGGACGTTGGTGAACACGCTTGCTGAATTTTCAGCAACGAATACTTTTACAACATGATCGAAAAAACAATCGGCGAAATTGAGGCGAAAATCCGCGGCGCGGAAGCCGTCAACGAAGAACGCAAACGCGAGTTGCTCCAGTTGCTCGGCACGCTCAAGTCCGAGGTCGGCAAGCTGGCGAAAACGCACGATGAACAGGCCGAAAGCATCGCCGGTTTCGCGCAGCTTTCCGCGCACGAAGCCACCCGCACAAAGCGAAATCCGCAATCACTTCACCATTCGCTTCAGGGTTTGCACTCGTCGGTGGATGGCTTCGAGAAATCGAATCCCCGGCTCGTCCAAATCGTCAACGCCATCAGCAATACCCTGTCGAACCTGGGGATTTAATGTTGTAGCAGCCGACGTGAGTCGGCTCCAATTTTCCAGCGTGTGACGCCGGTGGATGAAGTGTTGAAAGATCAGAGCCGACTCACGTCGGCTGCTACGGATCATCGTCAGCCCGCGGCTCCAAGTTTGCAATCGCCGCCATGATTTCGTCGGCGATTTGCTGGTAGATTTCCTTGAGCCGCGCCTTCGAACAATTCTTCGCCTCGGTCCGCAATTTTTCAAAACGCAGCGGCCGGCCATATTTCACGGCCACCCGTTTGGGCCGGGGAAATCTGACGTGCCGCCCGTAAGCCTCGAACGTCCCAAACGTCCGCACCGGCACGACCGGCGCGTCGGACTTGATTACCACCAAACCGATGCCGGAGCGCGCGGGCTGCAACCGGCCATCACGCGTCCGCGTGCCTTCGGGAAATAAAATGATTCCGCCGCCGGCGAGCAACCGTTCGAGAATGGCCTTCAATCCCGCCGCGCCACCGCCGTCGCGGTCCACCGGCACGGAATGCCACGAACGCAACAGCGCGCCGATACCCGGAAATCGAAACAAACTTTCCCGCGCGAGATAATTGATCGGACGGCGCAATCCCGAACCGACCAGCGGCGGGTCCAGAAAACTCGCGTGGTTGGAGGCAAGAATGACCGGGCCGGTTTGCGGCACCCGCTCCGCATTGAAGACGCGCCAGCGGAAATAAAACCGGTACAGCGCGCGAAAACCGAGCCAGCCAAGGCGGTAGGACAGGTTCATAGGGGAAGAGCCAACCAGCCGGTAGGGCGGGCAGTCCCCTGCCCGCCGCCCGTCCGAATACATTCCATGGCGCGCACGGAGTGACGCGCCCTACCAACGCAAGTCCGGCATTTGAACATTTGAGGATTCTTTCGTTATTATGGTTCAGGAATTAGTCATTTTCCCGGCACCAGCCTTTTGCGAACCTCCGCCAGGATCAAGCTGCTCGTCTGTTCGGATGTCATGCTCGAATTGTTGATGACCTTGGCGCCCAGCCCGATCATCAACGGCGCCGTTGCGCGCTGACTGTCGCGCTGGTCGCGCGCCGCGAGATTTTCCTGAACTCCATCGGCAGCGCGGCGGCGCGAGCGTTCCTCCAGTTTTGCGTCGAGATAAAATTTGAAATCCGTTTCCGGAAACACATTCGTCCCGATATCGCGCCCTTCCATGACGAGATTGCCGAATTGGACGCACTCGCGCTGGCGTTTGACCATCCATTTGCGCACCTGGGGAACCGCTGCGACGTGCGGCACGGCGGCGCTGGTTTCGGCGGTGCGGACTTCCTTTTCTGGATAATAACCGTCCACGAGCAACCGCACGCGGCCATCCACGCACACCAGCGACGTTTTCCATTTGCGGCACGCGGCAGCGACGGCTTTGGCGTCGTGCACATCAATTCGCTTCCGCAGGCAATGCCACGCCAGCGTGCGATACATCGCGCCGGTGTCCACATAAACGTAGCCGAGCGCCCTGGCCACGAGCTTCGCGTTTGTGCTCTTGCCGCTGGCACTCGTGCCGTCAATGGCGATGATAATCGGTTGTTTCATCAAATTTTAGTCCCGCTCGTCCTCGTTCTCGTCCTCGTTCTCGTCCTCGTTCTCGTCCTCGAATTCCCTAAATCCGATTACGAGAACGAGGACGACGACGAGGACGATTTTATCCTGCGAACAATTCTTCGCCGGACAATTTTCGTGTCCGCTGGCCGTTTTTAATTTCCCAAATTTCCGCCCCCAGCCCTTTTGGTTGCGGCGCGGCCAGTTTCTGGAAAAAATTCGGAAATGTCTTTTTCACGCACGCGGGATTCTTGATTTTGATGCCGGGAACTTTCAATCCCAGAATCGCAAAACACATCGCCATGCGATGGTCGTTGTAGGTCTCAATCTCCGCGCCGTGAAGTTTGGACGGGTAAACCGTCAGCGTATCACCTTCCTCGACCACCTTCGCGCCGCACTTGGTCAATTCCGTTCGCAACGCGACCACGCGCTCGCATTCTTGAACGCGGAGACGTTCTAAATCAATCAACTTGACGGGAAGCAAAGAAAATGGAGCGACAACTGCAAGGGTCATTATGCTATCACCAAGATGATGTTGGCGTGAAATTGCCGGCTTTTGAGCTGTTGTAATTTTTTCTGGGTGATTCCGCCAGTCGCTTCCATATTCTTGGATCACTTGAGCCTCATCAACTGTTCCAAACTTTATTGAGTGTGCGGCAGTATCAATCAAACGCCACGGGAAAAAAGCGTCAATTTGCCACTTTGATTTCGGCCATCCAACAACAGTCACACCCCATCTAAAATAAGTAGCGAGCCTTTCGCATAGTTGCGACTTTTCTTGTGATTCATTTTTGTTTTCTATCGCATCGTTGTTCCGACCAAGCGAAACTCCAGCTGCCCAAAAATAACTCCCGCTCGAAGCATCCGGCTCGATTTGAAACTTTCCCCCGCGATGGGGAAACACTTCCATCAGTTTTGAAGTCATCGCAACGTAAGGCGATTCTTCGGCGTTTTCACCCGTCACTTCAATTTTCCAGCCACCAACTTTTGCGCAGAGCAGCAACGCCGACGCAAACTGCGAGCTTTCCTCGACGCTCACGGTACATTTCTTTGGGAGGGACGGCGTGCCGCCGTCCCCAATTTTTTGGGACGCCGACACGGCGTCCCTCCCATAAATCACCGCCGGCAATTTGTCATTGGGCGCATCCACGCGATAACCCAGCTCGCGCAACGCCTTGAACAACGCCTTTTGCGGGCGCTCGTGCATCCGCGGCACGCCGTGCAACCGGTAAACGCCTTTGCCCAGACAAACCAGCGCGGACAGAAACCGCGCCGCCGTACCGGCGTTGCCCACAAACAGTTCCAGCGGATTTTCCGCCGTGCCGCCGCCGGGGACTTTCCCGCCCTGCCCATAAACCGTAATGGTGCGATTGCAAATTTCGTCCGGATCGGTCGCGACATTCACCATGAAGCCAAGTTCCTGCAAACACTCGACCATGATTTGCGTGTCCTCGCTCCACAGCGCACCTTGGAGGGTCACTTCGCCGTCCGCCAGCGCCGCGAGGATGAGCGCACGGTTCGTGATGCTCTTCGACCCGGGCACGGTGATTTCGGCATGGACCGGTTTGTCCAGCGGCACAATTTCGATGAGGTCGGGTAAGGCCATTTTAACCACGGATGAACACGGATGGACACGGATCCAAAAACACTTTGACGCGAATTCCACGAATTAACACGAATTTAATTGGCGAAAATGCGTGCAATTCGCGTCTGAAAAATCCGTGTTTATCCGTGTTCATCCGTGGTTGATTCATTCGGGAGAAGGCGAGGCGCAGCCGGTGCACCAGTTGTCGCGGCGTTTTTTGGCCGTTTCAAAAAACGTTGCGATGGCCTCCGTGTCGGCTTTTTTCAGCACGCGCCGGAATTTTTGCAAATTGGCGATGAAAGCATCCAGCGACTTCGCCAGGTTCCTGCGATTGGCCAGGGCGATGTCGCGCCACATTTCGGGCGAGCCGGATGCGATGCGCGTCGTGTCGCGAAAACCGTTCGCGCAAAGCGCGGCCTGATGTCTGGGATGCGCCGGATTCAAAACATGGCTGGCCAAAGTCGCCGCGATGATGTGCGGCAAATGGCTCGACCGGCTCACGAGTGAGTCATGAATTTCCGGCGTCAATCGCAGCACGCGCGAACCAATCACCCTCCAAAACTGTTCCACCCTTTTCAGCGCGGCCTGGTTTGTCGTTTTCACCGGTGTCATGACGCAAACGGTGTTGACAAACAAATCTGCGCGCGCGGCGTTTACGCCGGTTTTTTCCGCGCCGGCCATCGGATGACTGCCGACAAAACGCGCGCCGGCTTTGGCCACCAGCGATTCGAGTTCGCGCACGACACCGGCTTTGACGCTGCCGACGTCGGTGACAATGGCGCCGCGCTTCAATGCCGGAAGCATTTCCCTGACGCGCGAACGCATTTGCGACAGCGGCAGGCATAGGATGACGAGGTCGGCATCCCAAACCGCCGCCAGCAAATCGGTGGTGGCGAAATCCACCGCCCCCGCCCGTTCACAGTCTTTCAGGCTGGCGTGACGGCGGACGAAGCCCGCGGTCTGGCGCGCGAGTTTCCGGCGTCTGACGGCCAGTCCGATGGAGCCGCCGAGCAGGCCGACGCCGATGATGGTGATCTTCCGAAAAAGCACGACGGAAGCATAGAGGATGGAGGGTGGAGGATGGAAGATGGAAATGACGCGTGATCCGTGATTTACGCATCACGCATCACGCATTACGCGTCACTTGATCGCAAACTGAATGCAATTTGTCACAGTTTAACGCTGCCATTTCTACGAGCAGCCTCAAGACACGCATCCATCACCTGCTGCGTTTTCAGCGCCCACATCGGCCATTCGTCATTGAGTTTCCCCGAAAAAACCTGGTTGGCGAAGTTGCGGAACATGATGGTGTTCTGCGCGGCCGGATGGCCCAGCTCGGCTGATTCTGGAACAGGTGTTTGCCTTTGAGCGGCGCCAGCCTCCCGGACACGAATTTCGGTCCGGTTGACCTCAAAAGCCGGCTCCCGGCTGTTGAACGGATGGACGAAATCCGGCGTCCACACCCAACCGTTCACGCCGCTGACAAAAACCCATTGTTGCGGGGCGGCGAGAAACGAAGTGTAAAATCCCGCCGAAACACCGTCGTCAAAAACAAGTTCGGCGGAAAATTCGGTGGGTGCGGGCTCACGACCGCCGGTGGGTTCGGATTGCGAGAGAATCCGGCCGGTGACCGTGTGCGGCGGTTGCCATTTCATGGCCCAAAGTGTGAACCGGATGCAATACCACCCCAAATCGCCAAGGCAGCCGGCCGGCTCGAGCCGTCCGTCCACGCGAATGTTGCCGCGCGAAAAATCGCCGGTGCCGAGGAAACTAAACGCCGACGAAATCCGCCGCATCGGGCCGACGCTCTTGCCATCGTCAAGCACTTCGCGAATGCGCGGCATACGCGGACTATGCATGAACATTACGCCGTCCATGAACTGCACGCGGTTTTTGCGGCAGGTGTCCACCATTTCCCGGACGTCGGCGAAACTGACGCCGCACGGCTTCTCGCAAATGACGTGCTTGCCCGCTGCCGCCGCGCGCACGACCCATTCCTTGCGCAGTCCGGTTGGAAGCGGGATGTACACGGCGTCCACGTTTGGCGATGTGAGCAGTTCCTCGTAACTGCCGAGCGCAGCCGGTTCGGCAGCGAACGGAAACTCACGCTGGCCTGCGCGAATGAATTCGCGGCTGCGCCCCGCGTCACGACTGGCAACGGCGGTGACGATGGCATTGCCGGAATTGAAAATGGCCTTCCAGTTTTGGCGACCGATGTTGGCCGTGCTCAAAATTCCAAAACGCAGTTTGTTCATAAAAATGTTGTAGCGGCGCTCTATGAGCGTCGCACTTCCAAATTCCAAATAATGCGGCGGTCACAGATCGCCGCTGCAGTTTGCTTCCCTCACCCGCTCCAAAATCACGTCGGCCATATGCGGTTCACTGCCGACGGCGGGCGCATACCAGACGAGCCTGCCGCTCTTTTCCGTCGGATTACGCCAAGGCGGCTGGCCGCCGGCAAGCCGTTGCCGGACGGTCCGCTGCGCTTCACCCAGCATCACGGGAATGTCTTCCTGCGTGTGCAAACCGTCACTGATGAAAAACGGGACAACCACCAGATTCTTCGTCAGTGCCAGCTGGTAACATTGGGCGATGCGCGGCGATTCTTCCAGAAAAATCGCCTGAACCCCGGCATACAGGTTCATGGCCCGAAGCAATCCAACCTGATGTTCGATGACCTTGCGGGAATTTTCGTTCTTCTCCGTGCCGTGGCCGGCAATGAACAGCGTGATGTCCTGCGGCTTGGGCGCGCGCGGAAACGGAAAGGTTTCGACGATTTCATTGGCGCGGTCCAAAAGCACACGGGTCATGCTGTCGTGGGTGCCGACCGGGCGGCAGTAAAAAATGGTTGAATGTTGAGTGTTGATCCTCCTTCGCTCGGAAGCTTCGGAGGACAGGGTGTTGAGTGTTGAGTGTTCGGAAAAGCCGAGTTCGCGCGGGATGACTTCGTCGCTGAAGTACCCTTCGCTGATGAACAGGGGCGCGATGAACACGCGCGGCGCGGAAAGCTCCGCCAGGACTTTTTTGATTTGCGGCTCCTGTTTCCAGAATGCCTCGCGGACTTCGGCGAAAATTTTCCGGCGGCGCAATTCCGCCGCGTGCTGGTAAACCGGCGCGGCGGAACTGTCATTTTGCGTCGTGCCGTGGCCGAGCATCACCAATGCGGCCTCGGAGAAATTTTCATCGTTCACACGGCAAGGTTGGCGCATGCATAAACCGTTCGCAAGCCGGACTGAGATTCAAATCCGTTTCGACCGTCACCATTTTCCACCTCCTGGGAACGCTGGCGTCCCGCCGGCGAGTTGATCCGTCCGTCGCCAGGCAACAAGCCGGCGAGACGCCGGCGCTCCCAAAAGAAGAAAGCTTTTTTGAAACCTTTTGACACCTCGGGCGTCCTAAGTTCAAATTGTAAGCGAAATCAACTTAACCTATGAAAATACCGACTTCGATCAAACTCGCCATCATCGCACTGGCGGCCACCTTCGGGTTGGCGCTGGCTGCTGCTGCCGATACCGCTCAATTGCCGCCCGCTTCAACGAAAACCGGCGTGACTTATGCCGCTGACATCAAGCCCGTTTTCGACCAGTCCTGCGTCAAATGTCACAGCGGCGACAAACCAAAAGCCAAACTGAAGCTCGACAGCCTTGAAAACGCGCTCAAAGGCAGCAAGGACGGCAAGGTTGTCATTCCCGGCAACAGCGCGAAAAGTCAGCTTGTCCTGAATGTTGCCCATCTCGCCGACGATAAAGATGCCTGGATGCCGCCGTTGCACAACAAGGCGAACATCGGACCGCTCACGCCCGGCCAAATCGGCCTGATCCGCGCGTGGATTGATCAGGGTGCGAAGTAAATAAAATCAGCCGCCAAAAGTCGCAAAACGCGCAAAAACTGTAACTACGAATAAAACGGAAGGCAGGGCGCGTTACTTCTTTGCAGGCGCATCAACCTCGAAAAAGACGCGGAATTGACCGTAGGCGATGTGTAACAATCCTTGAAATAGCTATTACAATAATTGTTACATCAAGACAGCTACACAACCAGTTGATGGGCGCACGCCGGCTGCGATCTGGATTTACGGTGAGTACGTGCGGTAGAAGCGCTGCAGGTTGTTCATCGCCTGCGGGTCGGTGAATTGGAACTGGCCGGGCGAAATTTCCATGACGCCGCCGAGCGCTGTCCAGTTGGTCAGCGGCAACGCCAGATTCGTGGACGCCAGCACGCCGAATAACGCCCCCACACTGTTCGTGAAGGCGAACTGGAACGAACCACTGGTCCGTGCTTGGGCACCGGTCAGCGTAGGTGCGGTTGGAACCGGAACGCTGATGTTGATGACGCTGCTGGTGCTTTGGATGCCGTTGACGAACATTGTCACGAGCGCATAACCGGGCGGGAAATTCCATACCGGCAAAGAGGTGAATGAATTTGTGGACCAGTTCATGGTTGAGAGGAACACGGTTTGTTCATTATCCAGGCGGCGCAGTTGCACCACCGGATAATCGGCTGGTGAGTTTTGGGAGTTGCCTCCCGAACCTTCGGAGATACCAAGGAATTGGGAACCGGTGAGCATCATGCTGCTGCCGAGACTGAACGGCGAGGTAACGGTGGCAATCTGCGGCTGCCAGGAATTCGTGAACCCCAGGCCGACATCGTACAGCCCCGCGCTGGAAAGATAACCGCTTGATCCATAGCCCCCCGCGACCAGTACCTGCCCATTGGGCAGCAACGTCGCTGTGTGGACATATCGCGCAGTGGTCAGCAGGTTGGTCGCCGTCCATGTCCCGCTGGCCGGATTGTATAGCTCCGCGCTGGAAAGAGGACCGCCGTTCCAGCCCCCCGCGACCAGCACCTGCCCATTGGGCAGCAACGTCGCTGTGTGTGACTGGCGCGCGGTGGTCAGTGAGCCAGTCGCCGTCCACGTCCCGCTGGCCGGATCATACAGTTCCGCACTCGAAAGAGAACCGCTTGATCCTTCGCCTCCGACGACCAGCACCCGCCCATTGGCTAGCAACGTCGCCGTGTGACTACTGCGGCCGGCGGTCATCGAGCTGGTCGCCGTCCACGTCCCGGTGGCCGGATCATATAGCTCCGCGCTGTTATCGCCGCCTCTCGCCCCCGCGACCAGCACCTGCCCGTTGGGCAACAACGTCGCCGTGTGACTATCGCGTCCGTAGATCATCGAGCCGGTGAAGGCCCAAGTGGCGGCTTTGGTTGGTTGTAGGACAGATAAGTTGAGCGCCAGCGCGACCAGCACCAGTGCGAGATAACTTCCCGGATGAGTTTTCATCGGTGGTTTGTGCCGAATGCGGAATGCGTTTCGGTCCGAGAGCCATCTGAATCTGCGAACGCCCTCATATATGGGTCATGGTAACTCCCGGCGGCACAAAAATCACGTCAAATGATGTTTGCTGACGGTGATATTAGGCAGGCCGTTGCTCAAAATTAGAACCGCGTGACGAGTGACAGGATTTGCGCGACACGCGTCACACGCCACACGTCACTTTAACGGCATGCGTTTCTGCTGCCGCAACTCCTGCTGCTGGCGCAACAACTCCATGCGATCGGCCTCGGAAGTTTCCGGCTGGCTCGCGCGCTGGACGGACGCGGCAATCTGGCGGTCGAGAAATTGATTGCGCAATTTCAAAACCACGTCGCCCAGTTGCTGGTCGGGATTGGGAATTTTGCGGTCTTCGGCTACGGCTTCGGTGACGAGGTTTCGCATTTCGGGCGTTTCACACTCGTCCAGAAACGCGGCGAGGTTTTTCCAAGTTTCATTCGTCTGCGCGGCCAGCCGCTTTTCAACAATTTGCCGCGTGAGTGGATGGGAAATCCAATTTACGTCCAGATGCAACGCGGTCCAGGCGACCAAATCGTCGTGCAGCAACAAAAGTTTCAGCAACCAGAATTCCTGAGTGGACGGACGCGACATTTCAGGTTCGGAATCCGGCGCTGGTTCGCCTGATTCTGGTTCCTGAATTTTGAACCCTGAACCTTGAACTTTGAACTTTGAAAATTCGGCGCGGACGGCTTCGGGGGAAACGCCCAGGCGCAGCGCGGTTTTCTGCGCGTATTTGTCAACCAGCACGTTGTTGCCGGTCTTGTGGACGGCCTCGGCCATGCCGCGCAAAATGGCGTTTCGACCTTTGTCGCTGTTCGCATCGTCCAGCTTGCAGAGCCGGTTTAAATAGTAATCAAAAAATCCCTCGGCGCCCTCCACCAGTTTTCGAAACGCTTCGCCGCCGTTGGCCTTGATGAAACTGTCCGGGTCGTGCGGCGCCGGCACCACGGCCACCCGCACGGCAAGTCCGGACGCCAGCAGATGGTCGAGCGACCGCACGGCGGCGTTTTGTCCGGCTTCGTCTGAATCAAAACACAGCATCACCTCGTCCACGTAACGTTTGATGATGCGCGCGTGGTCGGCGGTGAAGGCCGTGCCTTGCGGGGCGACGATGTTTTGCATCCCGCCCATGAAACATGCAATCAAATCGAGCTGGCCTTCGCAGACCACGGCGAACCCGGCGTCGAGCAGCGCGCGTTTGGATTTGTCGAGGCCGAAGAAGACCCGGCTCTTGGTGAAAATGGGCGTCTCGGGCGAGTTGACGTATTTGGCCGTTTTTTCGTCGCCGGACAGGACCCGTCCGCTGAAGCCAATCACCCGGCCCTGCTCGTCGCAGATCGGAAATATGAGCCGTCCGCGGAAACGGTCGTAATAATGCTCGCCGCCTTCCTTGCGCAGAATCAGTCCGGCCTTTTCGACGAGCGCGAGGTCGTGGCTTTTGTTTTTGGCCCAATTGACGGTGTCGTCCCAAGCATCCGGCGCGTAGCCGAGCCGAAAGAGTTTCACCGCTTCCGGCGACACGCCGCGTTTTGTCAGATAATCGCGGGCAATTTGGCCGCCGGCTTCATTGAGCAGCGCGTTTTGCCAGCGTTGCGTGATTTGCTCGTGGAGCTGGAGCAACTGGTCCTTGATGTGGCGTGATTGCTGTTCGCCGGGGGTCTGGTCGAATTCCAGGGGAATTTTCGCGCGTTCGGCCAGCCGGCGGACGGCGTCCATAAACCCGATGTTTTCGTATTCCTTGACGAAGGTGAACACGTCGCCGCCCTTGTGGCAGCCGAAGCAGTGAAAAATCTGTTTATGCGGATTGACGTTGAAGCTGGGCGTCTTTTCCTTGTGAAAGGGGCAGAGGGCGACGAAGTTGGCACCCGCCTTTTTCAGCGGCAGATACGAGCCGATAATGTCCACGATGTCGCTGGCGGCGCGGATGCGTTCGCGGGTTGCGGGGGAGAGCGTGCCAGCCATGCTCGTTTGGCGACGCGACGCTTACTTCTTGATGTTAACCACCGCCGGTTTTGGCTCCGGCTTGGCGGCCGGCGGCGGAGCGGTTTCGATCAGCAGCGGGCCCAGGTAATCCTTGATGTAAGGCCCGGTGTAGGATTTGGTGAAGACCTGCTCCTGGATGGTGTACAAACTGGGAAAATAGTTGCCGCTATACAATCCGCCGCCGAACCAACGTTTCACGTAGGCTTCGTGTTGTTTAATATCCTGCGCCGTGTAGACCGGCGCGTTCAGCAAAGCCAGCACGGCCAGCAGCATGCAGGCAAACCGAATCATGCCGGACAACATCCCCAAATAGTATTCGCCGCCGCCGAATAAACTTTTATCGCCCAGGCGACTGGGCAGAAGCCATTTGAGAAACATAAACACGAGCACAACGACGAACGCCAGGAGCAGATAACCAATAATGCAACTGGGCAACTGGCTCAACGAAGCGGTGTTGACCAACAGTTGGGCGGCCATCGGATACCAGATCCCGCACACCACGACCAGCGACACCCATTTCAACAACGGCAGGATTTCCTTTGACATGCCGTGCTTGCGCCCGCGGAACAATCCGATGATCAACATTCCCACAACCACCGCGTCGAACCAATTGACCGGCAGATTATCGAGAGCCAGGTTTGGTATGTCCGCACCAATCATAATCATGAGATTAAATCCTCCAATTTAGAATGCCAGTTAAATTATAGCCGGTTTCATGCCAATTTCGGGCTCCAGCCGGCGTTTGAAACCTGCTGCCACACGTGAAATCCTTTGCCGCGGCACAGTTTGCGCGGAGTTTTTCATCCGGCAAACTTCCCTCAAGGCGGATTCGATGAAAGCCAGAACTGAATGTCCGGCGCCTGCGGATTGCGCGGATCCAGCGCCAAAACCTTGTGGTAATGCTGCCGCGCCTGCGCCGGGTCGTACAATTGCTGCGCGTAAAGATTTCCCAGCGCCAGATGCGCGCGCATTTCGTCCGGATTTGCCGCCAGAATTTTTCCCAATTCATTCACCGCGTCGGTCACATAACCCGCCGCCTTGAGCGCCAGCGCGAAATTATAACGCGCGTCCACCGAATCCGGCTGGATCGCCAGCGCCAGCTCGTAAGCGGCAAGCGATTGATTGAAGTTCCGCAGCCGAAAGGCGATCACGCCGTAATTATATTGCGCCTCGAACCAGCCCGGATCCAGTTCCGTCGCCTGACGATATGATTGCAGCGCGTCCAGCCAGCGCGACTCCTGCTCAAACTCCCGCGCCCGGGTGAACGCACCCGATGCCGTCCGCCGGTCGCCCGCCTGCGGTTTGCGCGGCGAAAGATACAAGTAACGCGGAAACGCCGGCGGCGCGGGCTGAACAATCTTGACCGGCTTCGGCGCAACCACCGGCGCGGGCGTGGGCGCGGATGCAGTTTGCGCTGGGGTGCTGGAACTTGCCGGCGACAGCGGCGTTACGCCGACACGGTTGTTGTTGGCCACCGGTGGCGGCAGGGGCGTCACTTCATTTTCATTGTTTTTTTCCGGCGCGGAAGAACGAAACCAATTCAGCGGATTCAGTTTGTTCAAGCCACCCGTCTTCCCGGTTGCCGGTTCCGGCGGCGTTTCTGCCGCGGGCGTCCCGATAATCACCGGTGGCGGCTGAACCTTCACGATCTGCGCCGGAGTTGTTCCGCGCGGCGGATTTGAACCGGCGCGGGCGACCGCCTGCGTTCGGGGCAACCCGGTCGCGCGAACCGCGCTGCCGGCCGCCGGCGGTTTGTTTTCAGTCGTGAATGCGGCAGCTTGATTTTGATTCGCCGGTGGCGGATTCGCCGCCGCGACCGCCGCCGGCGGTTCCAGACTGTTTGCGATGTCGTTTACCGCGTCCCAATTCGCCGGGCGCGGCGTCAGCGCCAGATACGCGCGATAATTTTGCAGCGCCAGCGTGTTGTCGTGCAAATACTGTTGCGCCACCGTCGCCAGGTTCAGCCAGGCCGGCGCGTAATCCGGCTGTTCCTTTGCCGCCACCGCAAAAAATTGCGCCGCTTCGCGCGGACGTCCGCGTTCGACCCGCGCGAGTCCCAAACCGTTCAATGCCTCGGCGTTGTTCGGGCTCAGATAAAGCGCGGTGCTGAAACTTTTTTCCGCCGATGTGACATCGTGCGATTGAAGCTGCGCGAGGCCGAGCTTGAGCCAGCCTTCCGGCGCCTTGGGCCGGCGCAACGTGTAGGCGGTG
>Ga0187868_1002126_pt1 | contig 13280 bp, 13 predicted proteins | sample June2016WEW_13_4_FD_133014 | JGI IMG/M metagenome (GOLD analysis project Ga0187868, IMG submission 133014) | Peatland microbial communities from SPRUCE experiment site at the Marcell Experimental Forest, Minnesota, USA - June2016WEW_13_40 | ecosystem: Environmental > Terrestrial > Soil >... | reverse complement strand
CGTTGGTCACTATCAGTGCTGAAGGGAAGATCACTGATGTCAACAAGGCAACCGAAGAGGTGACAGGGTATTTACGTCACGAGCTTATCGGGAGTGACTTTAGCGATTACTTCACTGAGCCTGATGACGCCAAAGCGGGTTACCAGCAGGTGTTCGCCGATGGTTATGTTAGAGACTATCCGCTCGCTCTTCGTCACAAGTCGGGCTGGATAACAGACGTTCTCTATAATGCTACCGTCTACCGCAACGAAGCCGGAAAAGTCCAAGGCGTCTTTGCCGCGGCGCGGGATATCACCGACCGTAAGCGAGCAGAGGCAGCAGCGCAAGAGTATGCTCGACGGCAGGAGATCATAAACCACATTATCAAAGCAGGCAACGAAGCAGATACCCCTCAGACAGCCGTACACGTCATGCTCGACGCAGCAATGGAACTGCTGGACGTGACGCACGGCTCGATCTATCTCCTTAACGAGGCAGAAAGCATGATCGAACTCCAGTATGCTCGCGGCTTTAGCGATGCGGTGCTCGACGCGTCACGCCGCTTTCCGGTTACCACCTCATATTACCCGACGGTGTATGACGGGAAGGCGGTGTTCTTAGATGATTACGCGAAGGAAGGCACCGAACAGTTCAGGGCGATGCTACCCGAGCTGCACGCCATGGCGATTATTCCGCTCGTTGCTCACGACCACGTCATCCGACGAGGAACGCGCGATCCTTGTCGCGGTAGGACAGCAGGCAGGGACGGTCGTCGGGCGGTTGCAGGCTGAAGAGGTCGCACTGCAGCGCGCCACCATGCTCGATGGCGCTCACGACGCGATTGTCATGTGGGATAGGCACGACCACATCACCTATTGGAACCACGGCGCCGAACGGCTCTACGGGTGGACACGTGATGAGGCGATCGGAAAGCATGTCCACTCCTTGCTCAAAACGACGTTCCCTGAACCTCTCGAACGGATCAACTCCACCCTAAGCGAAACGGGACGATGGGAAGGAGAACTTATTCACATAACGCGTGAGAACACCGTAGTTATCGTTGAGAGTCACATGACTCTCCAACATACTCTTGACGGCACGCTCGTCGCCACGCTCGAGATCAATAACGACGTCACGCAACAGCGGCAGGCGGAAGAACAACTACGTGCCTCATCACTCTACGCGCGAAGCCTTCTCGAAGCGAGTCTCGATCCCCTCGTTACCATCAGCGCAGAAGGAAAGATCACCGACGTCAATAAGGGGACGGAAGAAGTGACGGGATTCTCTCGTGAAGAGCTCATCGGAAGTGACTTCAGCAATTATTTCACCGAGCCGGACGAAGCAAACGCAGGGTATCGGCGGGTCTTCACCGACGGCTACGTGCGGGATTATCCACTCGCCATTCGGCACAGATCGGGCAGCGTAACGGATGTATTATACAACGCCTCGCTCTATCAGAACGAAGCTGGCGAGATTCAAGGCGTCTTTGCCGCGGCGAGAGACATCACCGACCGGAAGCGAGCTGAAGATGAGCTGCAGCGCCACTCCGAACACCTCGAAGAGCTCGTAGAAGAACGCACCTCCCAGCTCAAAGACGTCGAACGCATGGCGGGCATCGGCGAGACCGCCGCGATGATCGGCCACGACCTCCGCAACCCCCTGCAGGGACTTCAATATATGATCGATCTGGAAAAGATGCGCGAAGAACGCACCGCTCCCGACAAACGCGGTGTGGACGACTGGGAGAAGGTGGCGGGACTCCTTGATAAGATCGGCGAACAGGTCTTCTACATGGACAAGATCGTCGGCGATCTGCAGGACTATGCCCGGCCCCTCAGACCCGAGCGCGAGGCGGTGGTAATGAGCGCTCTCATTAATGACGTTCTCCGCTCGCTCCCGCACGCCGACGACGTGAAGATCGTCACCGAGCTAAGCGATTTCACTGTTAACGCTGATTCTCACCTCATGCATCGCGTATTCGCCAACCTTATTTTGAATGCTACGCAGGCGATGCCTAAAGGCGGAACGCTCACTGTCAGCGCTACAACTGCCGATGGTTCCATTGCCGTCAGTGTCCACGATACAGGCGTCGGCATCCCCGCTGATATGCGCGATAAGCTCTTTTCACCACTTACGACGGGCAAGGCCAAAGGAACGGGGTTAGGACTCGCGGTCGTCAAGCGGATCGTTGAGGCACACGGAGGCACAATCACGTTTGAGAGCGAGGAAGGAAAAGGGACGACGTTTACGGTGACATTGCCGAAGGCCCCCGCGTAAACACGTCTTGAACGCAATCCTAAATTATAATCGCGTCATCGATTCGGCATCCTTAAGGTAATCCTATCCATCGAGCATATCGTGCTAGCCGCTGAACACTACTCAGACCTTTTTGCTGATGTTGCACCGCCAAAACACGAGTTGCTGGAGATCCATCGCAGAAAGATCTCGCTTCACCGTGCAAAAGCAGATTACAGCTACCCATACGGCTGCCTTACACGTTTTCAAAGCTTGCAGGACTGCCCACGCGCATTTATCAAACGGTTCACGACGAGGCACTTGCCTTCCTTGTCGTTGTCTCGCCTACCAGCGCAACCAAAAAAAGAAGTGACGAGAAATCGGAAAAGGCCACCCTAGGTGCGAAATCCTCCGTATTGACACGCGGCGCGACTTAATCGCGCTTTGGTCTTGCATTCAACACGTTTGCCATATCTTTGTAGGTTCTTGCCAACACTCGATTTTTTTTCGTCGGAACGAGTCGAAGTCGTGACTGTGGAGCTTTTTTGAGGTTAAGCATTAGGTGTATTATTCGCAGCGCGGGGGCGGTTAGAAGTGCCAAAATTGTCGCAACAAACACACTCAAGAGGCTTCACGTCGCATGTAGTCAATGTCGCACAATGCTATGTTGTCGGTAGAAACCAACGGATCTTTCTCCTATGATCCTCGAGCAGACAGCAGTGACTACTTAAACCTGCGCATGCCGAGGCTGCAGTCCAGCAGCAGCTGTAGCCTCTCGTGCACATCAGGCGACAACGTTGTGCATTAGCCATTCGTTTACAAAAGAGATTATCGCGATTTCAATGTGGAAGGAGTATTTTCTAGTACAACAACGCCCCTAGTAAGTTTCTGGAGATGGATGATCATGGCGGATCAACTACCCGCAAAAAGTCTCGATATGATTGGATTATACTGTCCTGTCCCGCTGTTTAAAACACGGGAGGGCATCGATAGTATCAAAGTTGGTGAAGTGCTTGAGGTGACCGCAGACGATCCAGCTGCGGAGGAGGATATCACGCGGTTTGTGAAGCGGACCGGTCATGAACTGGTGAAATTCGAGAACAATGAAGGAGTTTTACGTTTCTTAATCAGGAAAAAAAAGTAGAGGTGAGATAATTATGACAAATGAAAAGATGTTGCTATACGTGCAGACAAGCGACAATCCAGAGCGCCAGTATTCCCCACTTGTGCTTGCCCAAACGGCGAAGGCAATGGAATTGGAACCTTTGATTTACTATCTAGGACAAGGATTGCGCATTTTACTACCAGGAGCGGCTGAAAAAATAAAGTTGGGGTCATTCCCAAGTGTAAAAGAGATGCTCGATCAGACACTGCAAATGGGCATTACAGTGTACGTATGTGAGGCGTCGAAGCAGATGCTTGGCTGGGACAAGGTCGAGCTCATCGAGGGTGTAAAAATCGTGGGTGCGGGAACATTAAATGATTTGGTTCTCGAAGCAAAAGGCACCCTGTGGTTTTAAAGTGTACTAATTTTTTTTTCTTTATTTTCTGGCAGTGTTTATTGTAGGAAAAGAATAAAATGCACTGGTGTACTATTTTTTTTCTAGGAGGTGATTTCTCGTAGCAAAAGAAATCGTGTACCTCGACTATCAATCTGCTAAGCCGGTTGATCCTGAAGTCATTGCCGCAATGACTCCATATATGGTCGAAAAGTTTGGAAATGCGTCGTCGTTGCACGAGGTGGGTGATTGGTCGACCGAAGCTCTTGATTCGTCACGTAGGATGATCGCACATTTTGTGAATGCTCGCGAACCAGAGGAAATCATCTTCACGTCTGGTGCGACTGAAGCGAACAACCTTGCGATTATCGGGTATGCGTTGCGGAACAAGCAGAAGGGTAAACATGTGATTATTAGCGAGGTTGAACACATTTCAATTCTCAACATTGCCAAATATCTCAGAAAGAATGGTTTCGAGGTATCGACTGTTCCCGTTGATTACACGGGCACCGTGCGTCTCGACAAACTCGAAGAGCGTATTAGACCCGATACGATCTTAATCTCAATCCAGCACGCCAATAACGAGATAGGAACGATTCAGCCAGTTATGTCGATTGGAAACATCGCCCGTGAAAACAATCTCGTGTTCCATGTCGATGCAGTCGCTTCAGAAGGTCAGATACCAATCGATGTGCAGCGGGACTTCATAGATATGCTCACCTTATCGTCAAATGACATTTACGGCCCACGGGGTGTTGGTGCCCTCTACGTACGGAAAGGATTTCTTCTCAATCCGCTAATCATTGGTGGGGGTCAAGAGCGCGGCTTACGTTCAGGAACTGAGGATGTGGCTGCCATCGTCGGTTTCGCGAAGGCAGCAGAACTAGCTTTACAGTATATGCCCGAGGAAAGCAAACGGTTGCGGCAGCTGAGAGATAAAGCCATCAAAACGGTATTAGAAACCGTACGACGATCGTATCTCAATGGACATCCGACAAACAGGCTTCCGAACAACGCCCATTTCCGGTTTGATTTTATCGAAGGAGAATCGATGTTACTCTCTTTTAAAGAACGTGGCATCGCCGTTTCAACGGGGTCCGCGTGTTCGTCACAAACACTCGAGCCGAGTCACACCTTGATGTCACTGGGATTGTTGCACGAGGAGGCACACGGGTCGTTGGAAATCACGATGGGACGATTCACGAGAGAAGCAGACGTCGACACATTCGTTGAAGCGCTGCCGGGTATCGTGAAACGACTCCGTGACATGTCGCCACTTACAAAGACAGAGGTGGGTATGTAATGCCAAAGAGCACACAATATACACTGAAGGTGTTGGATCACTTCAAGAATCCGCGGAATGTCGGCACCCTCGAAGGCAAGGGTGTTGCCGTGGGACGGGTCGGAAACCCTGTATGCGGGGATTTGATGGACATCTACATCAAAGTCGACGATGACGGCAAGATCGAGGATATCAAGTTTAAGACGTTCGGGTGTGGTTCAGCAGTCGCAACGAGCAGTATGATTACCGAAATTGCAAAGGGAAAGACCCTCGATGAAGCAATGAAGATAACCCGACAAGATGTGGCTGACGAGCTCGAAGGGTTGCCCCCTATCAAGATGCACTGCTCCAACCTAGCCGCAGATGCACTCCACGAGGCGATCAAAAACTTCCGGGAAGGGAAAAAAGGACCTATAGAGCTCGGTGAAACACGCTTCGCCTGCCCTGCCGGTGACGTGAAGAACGTCATAGGCCTTGCGGAATTCGTGAGGAAAGGTGTATTCACTGGTTATGAGCATCCTGAGCAGTTTCGTGATAAGCGCGTTTTGGTCGTGGAATTCGATCAAAAGAGTGTTGAATTTGCGCTCGAACTAACGAAGGTAACAGGTCGGGTGATTTTGCTGTCACCCTTGGAACAGCTCGCGGTGAATGATGAATTAAAGACTCAGGTCAAACGGTCCGACATTAAACATTTGAAACAGGCAGAGCTTGTGGAAGTATCCGGGGGTTCAGAGATGGAAAAGGTGCGGATCCACGACCTTGATGAGGATGAAGAATATGATTTGGTTGTGGACGCCGTTGTGGTCCCTTCGTGAACTAGCGTTCAATAAAGGCGATTTATTCCTCTTTTTTAACAGCTCTTTGGAACTTCAGGCAGTATACAAGTGATACGTCGGGCTTTGAGATAGTTAAGAAGAAATCTGGTAGATTCTTTGTTCCTTTTTTCGATTTACTTTGATTTCTAGCCGCTTTTTCTCGATGCCTCCCCTCCTCGAAAAAATGCCTTAGAAAGTCCCAAATCCTCCGTCTTCACACGGCGGCACTATCAAGTTTGACTGCGAGAAAGAAGAAGAGATAATGCGTATAATGGCTCCGCCGGAAGCATCACGCGGGTCATCACCAACTTTGCCTCGGACTATCCGCATAAGGCTATTCGACATTATTAAGACGACTTTCCCTAACTTCCGACTATGCTAGCTGTCGATCAATCAACAAAGATGTTGCAAACATCGTTCCGAACGGCGGTGAACTTGGTCCACCATAGCACGATCTCCCTCCACCACGCCAAAGAAGGATACGATTACCCGATAATACACTTACCGCACACGTTTTCGAAGCTTGCAGGACTGCCAACAAAAATCTATCAAACCATTCATAACGGAGCTTTGGCTTTTCTAGTGGTCATATCACCATCTAACTCGGTATCAGAAAACGGCGCAGAAATCCTAAAATCGTCCGTCTTGACATGGCGGAGGTCGCCGGTTCGAATCCGGCCGAGCCCACTTCCGTTTTTAAATCGGTTGCGAGAATTAAGTCCGAAGACGAGCGAATATGATCTATTTCTCCTTTAATTGCTTGAACAAGCAATTTTAAGGCTGATGTAGCGTGAGTTTCAGACAACACAGCAATCAGACCGTTATCGAATGACAAGAAAGACCGAAATTTATTATGCCACACTTCACTTAAGGTTTGCTGGGTGGTATAGCCAGTTGCACCTAATGTCGCGGCACAGTCTCCCATCGTTCGCGCATCCGTCTGCGTGAGACACGCGGTCTCGATCCTAGGTTTAATAGTAGCTGCAGGCCGCCCCGTGTATCACCACATACCTGAGCTGCGTATCTCGCCGCGTTCGCGGTCAAGGGCTGCCACAATGTGCCTCCGCTCGACACTTGCAGGCTCCCGACAGGAACGGGTGATGCACCGGGAGTTGTGCTGCAAATTCAGTGCTCGCTAACGATCTACGAGCGGTTATGTGTCGCCGTAGGCGAAAAAGACGACAGTGGCTCTATTTTTTCTTTTACCTGCTTATCGGTTTTCAATAGTTCTGCATCTTGGCCCGCATTTCAGGGCTCAACTGTTTGACCAGTTCTGCGTTGTACGAACCGGTCGGCATGGGCTTGATGGTTGGATCGTTCGTCGGATTATGCTTAGTTGTGAAATCCCACGCCCTGACGATCTGTGCTGTCGCAATGGCATATTTACGCGATGTCGCCGCAGGCGTACCTTCTTTGACTGCCGGGTCAACGTCGGTCGTCACGATGGAAATGGTATCGTCGCTGTTGAGGTAAATCTCAAAAATCCGGAACTGCTGCGGGAAATCCCGGAGCGACGGCGTTTCAACCTGCCAAAAGCCTTTTTCCGGCGCATTGACCGGATCAGGCGATATGAAGGCTTTAACGGTATTTAAATGGCGATGCCCGGACACCCACATGATCAAGTTCGGATGGCTATGAAGTTCCGCAATCAGATTCGGCAGGGTTACGGCATTTTGAGGATTGAGCCACCAATCCATTTCGGAATTAGGCGCAGTCACTTCGACCTTGATCGGCACGTGCGCGGCGATGATCATGAGCTGTCCTGCCGCGTCGCCATCTGCAAGTTCTTTTTTAAGCCAGGCCCAACGCTCTTCGTCCAGAAAGCCATGACCGTGGAAGTCGGCGGAGCCGTCGTTTTCCTTTTGGGTATCGTCGAGCACGATTACCTTGATCGGGACAGTTGACTTCGGCACGAAACTGTAACAGGCAAATCCATTATTGGCGTCGGACAAATTGAAACCGTGACCGACAGGACTTGACGACGTTTTAAAAAATTCATTCATCCACTCCGTTCTCAAAAGTGAACGGCGATCGGGATCGGCTACCACCTTCGGAGCGCTGCTGAAATTTCCGACGGGTCCTGCCTTGATAAGGTCACCGTAAGGGGTCGAGCCATCGAGCACGCCCATATAGTAATCACGGCTGTTAATCTTTCTGGGGTCGCTGAGGACATCTCCAGTGGCGAAGACTTCATCGGTGATGTAGAACTGCCGAAGGTCCTCCCGCAGGCTATAGTCCACAGGGATTGAACCGATCCAGAAATGATCGTGGTTGCCGAGCGTCTGATACCAGGGAATCGCCTTATCCAACCCTCCCGCCTTATAAAGTTTCTGATAATCGATGGTATCGGCTCCGAGATGGGCGCCGGAGCTGGGGGTAATCACCTTGCCGTCCAGGACATCGATAAACCACCTGAGTTCGTTGTATTGAGTGCTATTGCAGGCGTCGCCCAGAGAGAGGCCGAAATCAATCGGGTTCTGTTTGTGCAGGGCGTTGACTGTCTGGACGGCGGCGTCGAGAACATGCGTTGTATATGGCATAATCCCTGAATGTAGAGCGGCCCCAACCGGCAATGTGGGGTGCAGGCGTTGAAGATAGATCAACTGATTGGGCGATTCTTTGTCGGTGATGTGGATGTCTGAGATGGTAAAGAAACTCAAAAGTTTTGTTTTTTTAGTAACCGCTGAACTATTGCACGTAGCCGGCATGATATCCAGCCGCCTCTCGTAGGGGAGACCTGAACCATAATTCCAGTTTCCATAGCCGTATTGGCTGTATTTGGAGACCTCACGAAGAGCAATCGCTGTCGAAGGTGCTGCGCCCGGCGCGACAGTCCTCTGAAACGTTGTTTGAACATCGGATGCAATCGGGTGCCTTTGGGTTACATTTGTTTTTTGACGACGCATTTTGAACATCCTGACAAAGAGGAAATCAGCGGGCCCGTTAAAACGACTAAACAGGACTTTTTGTATTCATAAGATACGATAAAAGCTCCGGTTTGCGTGTGACCGTAGAAACTGTGCTTGGTGTTCAAACTATGAAATGGTCAAAAAATGAATACGTTCGAACGATCGGACGTCCGTTCGATCGCCCTTCCCTTTTCCACCGCCTTGTTACAGCCGCTTGACTGGTGCCTCTCTTTCTTGGTGGGTTCTTCTTCGTTCGGGTGCTGCATAACTAATCTTTTAACCGCTGTCATCATGAAACCATCTTCCCGGATTTCAAGCACAACAATCGCAAGCTTTTCCGCGTCGTGTGTGCACATCACCTGCTGCAACACGTCAGTGGTCTGGCAAAGCGGCGGTTGCGCAGCTTCTTCCGCGTCTTCGCGTCCACGCGACAGCGTCGATGTCGTCAGGATCTACCTTGAGTGGCGATTTCTGAACTGGCAAAACGGAATCCAACCATCTAGCAAGTTCACAGCAGGCTGTAGTGACGATGTAGCATTGAGCGGCTTGCGAAAGATTGATCTCTAACTAGCCGTGTGCCAAAAATGCAACGACGCTCGAGGGACGTGGAACAGGTAGGTGAGAATGGCCGCATAGACGACCGAGTCGCCAAGTATCTCTAATCCGTGCACCCACTTCAGAAAGAGCGGCAATGAGGTGTTAGTAATGAACGGAATGAAGGCCCCCGCTATGAAGAATAGTGAAGCTAAGGAGAGGAAACACGCTCGATTCCAGACCTTTAACGTAGCAAGCAGGGGGAGTAGCGCTCCTACAACAAGAACCCCCGAGGCAGTTCTACCGCCACGAGCGTTGAGAGGCTAGGAATGGCTAGGTTCAGGCCGTTAGACGGGTTAGTGTAGTACGGCACTACGATCGGTGAGATAATCGCTCCAAACGTGAAATAGACGGGGAAATATGCCACTAAGGCCACTATGATTATCCTCAGCCACGAGACTGCTCTCCTATCGCAAAGAAGCCCCTCAGGGAAGTTGCTAGGTCCTGAGTCGGAATTCTGGGCTTGAAGATGGCCACCACTGCGGCAGCTTCTGCGAGGCTCATCACTAGGCCGATGAGGGTTCCACCGAGGAAAACCGCCGCTGTAGAAATGACTGTAGTAAAGAAGGCCCTTTCTATCAAGGTCGTAAAGAACTGAATCACACCAGTGCCACCCAGAGGATCACCAGCCGCGACATTGTCCTTAGAGGGAGCCACGTCGACACGAAGCCCACCGCTGCGCCCAGCAAGAGTCCACTGATAAAACTAAGTACGAGGGTATCGACGGGTGGATACGTCGCGTGGAGCGTTGAAACCTCGAGGTAGAGCACGTTCAGGACCGTGAAGATGATACCGAATGCGACGATCCTAAGATAAGGCACACGAAAATTGTTCATAAGATTCAAAGGCCGGATTCATAAGGAGGCAGTGCACCTTCAGACACGTAAGACCTAAAGCTTAGCATCCTGCCGCATTTTTTATAAACACGTGCCACTGAGGGCGCAGAAATCGCAAAAACGATTCTTTATCACTCCTTAGCGTACACGCGTACGTTGATTCGAGGAAGTGGGTGCGATGAAGGTTGATCTGCACGGAGTCGAAGGAACGTTGTTAGCCCCGCTCTGGGGGCGAGCGAAGTTTAGCCGCGACTATCCTTCAGTCTTCAATGACGCGAAAGCCATTGAGCTTGTCGAACAAATTGAGTATGACTTTTCAGCTATCGATGAGGGCCTGCGTTTTGAAGGCACTCTCATGATAGTTGCGCGGGCAATGCAGTTCGACGACAAAGCCCGTGCTTACATCGCGGAACACCCCGCCGCATCGGTCATTAATCTCGGAGCGGGGCTTGACACTACGTTTTACCGCATTGACAACGGCTCTATTGAATGGTACGATCTTGACCTCCCGAACGTCATCGACGTCCGCAGGAAATTGCTCCCCGAACCCGACCGGACAACGTACCTTGCAAAATCGTTGTTCGACGAGAGTTGGTGTAGCGATGTCGAGCACACGGAAAATGGGGTATTCCTGATCTGTGGGGGTGTGCTGGACTGGTTTGAAGATTCGCAGGTGAAACGGTTTCTTTCAGTGCTGGCTGACAACTTCCCTGGCGCTGAAGTCGTACTCAACGCTCAGTCGAGGTTAGGCAGGTTCGTCGCCAACTTTGGATTGCGGCGAACCGGCGCAAAAAAAATGGCGACCAGGTGGGCGCTGAAAGACGCACGCACGATGACGAAGTGGGATGAGCGCATCGAGGTGCTCGATCAATTCTCCGCAGTTAGCAACATTCCGCGAGACCCTGCGTGGGGCAAGCAAATTGAAAGACTGATGAGTTTCGTCGATCGGACCAGAATGTGGAGTATTGTTCACTTGCGGGTTTAAGATTGTGAGATTGACGGGAACAGTCCACGGCAGAATAGGTATGTCTGCACGACGGTGGCCTCTTTTTAGTCGCAATCTAACATAACTGTGGTCACTTCGAGCATCTATCAGAAGATGACCCTATCCATGTACGGAATCTTGCGGACGATGTAGTTGCTGAACAAGAAACAGAACACGGTGGCGATCGCCCCGACGAGGACAAATTGCAGGAGTGCCGGCAGCCCTCCCGGAATGAGCACCCCCCCTTGAATGAACCGCCCCTGAAGGTAGAGTATGATTGGGATCTGAATGAGGTAGACGGTGTAGACGTTTCTAGCCAGTGCCGCTTTGATGCGCCCGGTGGTGTTCCAGCGATGCTTAAAAACGATGAGCAGACACGTGCAGATGCCGATTCCTAGAAATGCCTCCCAGAACGCATATAGCAGCGCGGCGAGCGTGAAGCCACCTCCGACGGACGTCACACCGATTACCACGATGAAAACCGGGATGCAGCAAAGGCCGACGACCGTGATGATGCCCCAGGTCTTCACCAAAGAGGGGGAAATCGTCTCGAGCCACCCGTTGCGATACGCAAGGATGCCTCCGATCATGAATAGCACATACAGAGGCACGTGCGCCGGTTCCACGGCGTGCCACAGCAGCCATTGATCCCAAGCGTACCACACGCGTACAACAAAGCTCGCGGCACCGAGTACCAGAGCCGCGAGCAACAGCGCGCGGCTTCCCGGACAAGGCACAGGGCCGACCCTTATGTTGAACCTCCACCAGACGCTGTATGCGACGGCGAGAATAAGGAGGAACACGAGGAACCATAGATTGCCGAGAGAGTAAGTCGCTGGGTTTGCGCCCACTGCAGCTATCAAAATGAGATAGAACGCCACTATCCCAAAGAGCGGGATTCCGATGCGCACAAAGCGGTCTCGAAGGAACTTCTGCCGCCCCTTGCGGTCAAACGAGCCGACGAGGAGGTACGCCGAGATGAAGAAGAAGAGTGCCATCGCAAACGAGGCGGCCACTGCTTCGAACGTGCCGACGACGAGCACATCGGCGAAGGGGAGTGTTCCAGGGAAGCTCGGGGACCACCCCTCAGCGGTGGGAATGTACGCCAGGCCGGCGTGGATGAAGACGACGATAACGATAAGGAGTATCTTAATGTTATCAAAGTAGTAGAGTCGTGGCATTCTTTCTCCGGCACTTAAGGAGTGTTGGATTGTTGGAACAAAATTTTTACGTGCTTTGTGGCTTAAACGTTTCGCACAACGGCCTGCAAGGTACGCCTGTGAGAAACGAACCTCACTGGACTTTGGTACGGCTTTTTAGCGCCCATCAGTCATCGCTCTTAACATTCGAGCCCAGTGCCCTTTTTGCTGGCCGCCCTACGATATTCCACGTTGGCTTGGTCGCGCGCGGCTAATCACAACCATTATTTGCTCAGCTTTAGCCACACCTTGTATTATGATAGCCGCTGAACATTACCCATATCGTGATGTTTCGATGCTAAATCACCAGCTATTGGAAGTCCATCGCAGCAGAATCTCACTTCACCACGCTAAAGCAGACTATCGCTATCCAACAATTCGGCTGCCTTATTATCTCTCATCACTTGCAGGTCTGTCAACACGTATCTATCAAACGGTGCACAATGGAGCACTAGCCTTCCTTGTCGTGGTCTCGTCCTCTTGCAAAGGTGGAGAAAGAAGTGCGGGAGTGCTAGGCCTTGCACACGCCGTTGGCCAACAGATGTGTCGATTCGGAAATAACGGTGTTTAGTTCCCGCGCGCGAAATTGTGGTGCATTTTTGGCTTAGTTTTGGCGTACTTCCGCGTGCGAGGCGTCACATTCAATATTATTGCAAGACTCTGCTTAACCCTCTGTAGCCTATGGCTGAGCTATGTGCGGCAAGCCATCCTTCGACGAATCAAATGTGGTAACGGCAAAGAGGCAGATAGATAAATAGCATCAACGACCATACGTGCAAAGACAATGATCGACTTGGAATGCACTGTTTTCGATATCATCGCCACCGAAATGGATAGGCTGACGGCTGACGAGCTGATCGCTGCCCTGCAGCGCAATACTCTTGATGCTCCGAAAATGGGAGTGATGGTTCCGGGAAGCGGATGCAGGTTCTGCGCGCCGCAGTACG
>Ga0187868_1002125_pt1 | contig 13281 bp, 21 predicted proteins | sample June2016WEW_13_4_FD_133014 | JGI IMG/M metagenome (GOLD analysis project Ga0187868, IMG submission 133014) | Peatland microbial communities from SPRUCE experiment site at the Marcell Experimental Forest, Minnesota, USA - June2016WEW_13_40 | ecosystem: Environmental > Terrestrial > Soil >... | reverse complement strand
GCTACCAACCCAAGTTTTGACAGTAACCCGATCCCCCAAACGGACAAGAGTTGGATCAGCAATCCGATCCCGCCACAAGACCCCACATTCAACAGCAATCCTGTCACATGGGCACCCTCACCCGCCCATTTTGGCAACGTCATTGGTGGCGGCGTGTTACCTACTCTTCCTACGCCTACTTTTAGTCCGGTGGCTGGCTCGTATGGTCCTACTGAGAATGTGACTATTACGTCTGCAGGCGCGACAGCGATCTATTACACTCTGGACGGGTCAACTCCTACGGTCGGTTCTACTCTGTATACTGGCCCTGTGGCGATCTCGACTTCTGAGACATTGAGGGCGATAGCGACTGCCGCCGGATATCAAAATTCCGCAGTCGGTTCTGCGGTATATACGATTAATGGTGCTTGCGGTACGCCGCTATTTAGCCCGGTAGCAGGGAGTTATTCGTCTATTCAATCCGTCACAATTACTTCTGCCAATTCTACGGCGATCTACTATACAACGGATGGCAGCACTCCAACAACCGGAAGTACCCTATACACCGGTGCAATCTCTGTCTCTACATCTGAAACCCTCAAGGCAATTGGTGTCGCGGCGGGGTATAGCAATTCAGCCGTAGGAAGCGCAGCGTATACGATCAGTCTTGGTTATGGTGCATATAAAACCGTCACCATTCATAAAGCGCAGGTTCCGTCGAACCAGACACAATTCCCTGTTCTCTTTACAGGAACCTACTCGTATCTCGCAGATGTCGCACATGGCGGCAGCGTTACGAACGCCAGCGGGTACGATATCATCTTCAGTTCCACAAACAATCTGGACGGTTCAGGTATAATTGCCTTTGAGCGGGTTGCATGGAACAATGTCACAGGTCAAGTCACGTTCTACTTCCCAACAAACCTTTCGTCTTCGGCGGATACTGTTGTATATCTTTTGTATGGTAACTCAAATATCACCACAGATCAATCCAACAAGACTGCCGTCTGGGACGCAAACTTTAAGCAAGTCAACCATATGCAGGAAGCATCTGGTGCGCAATTGATGGATTCTACATCAAATGGAAATAACAGCACTGCAAACCCCGGAACTAGCGTAGCCGGAAAATTTGGCAACGCAGTGGACATCCCCGCCAGTGGTACGGGTATAACTTGGCCTACTGCTCAGACCGGCTCTATCGAACCTTATTTCACATTCGCTGGGTGGATAAAAACTGCTGTGGCTGGGACCAAAGTAGATATGTACGGTGCCGTGACTTCCGCGATGTATGCCTATCTTATAGCAACCTCGGGAAACCCAGCCATATACTCTGGATACTCTTCCAGTAATATTATATCAGCGTCTATAAACCTAGCAGACACCAACTGGCATTATTTTGCGGCTACCGTAGATATGAGAACGGCGTCCTCTGTCGGGCAAATAGTTGCGGACGGGGTATTATCAACCGCGAGTCCTACACAACAGCCTGCCCAAACGTGGGGCACAGGTGCAAGTAACGAGGGAGAACCCGGTGTAGTGATTATCCAAGAACTCCGCGTTTCCAATATAGCTCGCACTGCCAATTGGTTAATTACGGAGTATAATAATACATCCTCACCAGCTTCATTCTACGCGGTAGCATAGAAAGGTCGTATGGCAATCCTAGAAGGCTCTGCTCCTCCCCAGCAAACATTTGTTCGCTGGAACGATCCTATGGGTAACAAGTTAGTCTCTATCAATCGGGACGGAACTATATACTCTCAGGGCATGCTCTTCCCTGATGGGAGCGAACAAACTACCGCGACCTTAGTCGGGCCAGCCGGACCAACGGGTGCGCCCGGAAGCGTAAGTGGAAGTATTTATGTCTCTACTGCTTTCAAGTGGTCTATTGCATACCAAGCGGGATGGGGTGCGTTGACTGCGGGAACTCCCGCCACGCTCATACTGCCCACAGCACCACAAGGCATCAACACTGGTGCGAATGCTGACCTACCCTATTGGATTTACATCAGTGGCGGAACCGGCACCACAGAAGCAGTCTTAGTAACTGGCGGCACAGCGACCTCGGGATCATTGAATGGAACGATCACTTTTACCCCGTATTACAACCACGCAAACTATTCAATAGGAACGGCGACCGCGGGCATTCAGGAAGCGATAAATTTCGCAGGTGGAATCAATGCCACAGCATACGACAACGGATCATTCACAGTTCTCATACCAGCATCGGCTACTCATTACCCGGTCCATGCTACGATTACGATGGTTGGCGTGCAGTCTCTTCTCTCGGGATATGGGGCTATCCTAGACTGCGACATGCGCGGGCCTGCTCTACAAATCGGTGATCTCACAAGTTCAACTGATAGTCCTTGCAACACTGTGCAGGGAATTTCTTTCTGCATTTCTTTGGCCTCAAACGCAGTCCTTACTACGCCAGAATTTGCGGGCAGTCTCATTACGAGTACCGAAGTTGTATCAGGTGTCGCAACTATTACTACAGCAGCAGCCCATGGCTTTCGTATAGGTGACCCTGTTACAATTCTTTGGACGGATGATGCAGGATATTGGGGAAGCACTTTTGTGGCTTCTGTGCCATCACCTACTTCATTTACTTATGCCTCGGGTGGAAATACCGCCCTACAAACTACTCCGGGGTGTGTGGCTCTCAGCTTTTTCTGCATAAGAGACAATGGATTGAATACCCGCTTCCGTGACATAGCCTTGTCTGATGTCGGGGATAACTCCCCCGGATTCAATGGTGTCTTCGATATTTGGGATGATGAGAACTGTTTGATCGATAGTTTCTGCAACAATTCCATACGGTTGAATTGCAATGTGAATTGGAGCCCCGCTGTTGTTGCGAGTTATGGAGCGCATGTAAGCCAACAACTTGCTGCGGTAATTACTCTCCGTGATAGCGCCCTTACGTGCAACGGCGCTTCGGGCGTGACTGTGTTGAACAGCAACGGGTTATATATTGATAATACTGTGATCCAAGCAAGCGGACCTTGGCAAGTCTACTGCTCAAACATCAAAGGAAATTACTCTGGAGCGACTCTCAACAACCTCTATGCAGAGTCTAGCTGGGGGTTAAATCCATTCTCCCCTGCTTTGAGTCCATGGGCAGGCTTAGGAGTAGCGGGTGGAATCTTTGGCCCGAGTACGGGTGCGTCCCGTTTCTATCTCAAAGGCCAAGGCGGATTGTTAGGGGATCAATACGTCGAAGGTTCAACCGGGACAGAGTACCAATATTATGTAGTCGTGAATGATGTGACAGCAGGAACATCTACGCCCCCACTGCCCTGTATGCGGGCGAAGTCAGCGGGCGGTGCCGTGACAGTATATTGGCCTCGCGTTGCGAACGGTACAGATACGATTACTTATGACGTAATCAGGACTCTTGAATCTGCGGCGTATCCTACTTCGGGGAATTGTCCCGGCGGGACCGCATCAGCATCAGGCTCAGTCACTACAAGCCAAGCGCAAGGCTCGGGATTTGTCCAATCATTTTCTGACAACACTACGAGTAGCACATCCGCATACGCTTCTGTCCCGCTTGGTAGTTACTTAGGCAATATTCAGTTCTGGCCGCTTGCCTGTGTATCTAGTAATATTCTGGTGTCTTCTGAGGCAGCGATTACCGCACAGGATTACACCGCGCCCCCTACTATCGGTCTGGGGTTTTTCAATAGTACGGAGGGGGTGCTCTACAGCAATGATTTGAATGAACAGCCCGCAACTCTAATAAGGGATGGTGGGTTGTCAGGCTCCCCTGTAAGTGGTGCCAAAGGTGTTCTGAATTTCAGTAGCAGCGGACTTAACACTTTTGGGCCTACAGAAGTAATCACCCTCGTAGATAGCAACCCGGTCAAGACTCGGATAACTCCCGGCAATCGGCCCTCGGCTGATGCAAATGACGCTTGGATAGGACTTGACAATATAGACGGCGCAGGTTTGTCTGGAGTGCAGATGGCGATGGGGTCTCCTAACGCGCTTTCCCAATACATAGGAACTGTGCCAGACGGTACCACATGGCTCGAAAGGCTTACAGCCACATTGAAAGTCTTTAAGGTGCCCCTTCAATTGGCGACATTGACTGGCGCGCCTAGTTCCTCAGGGACCGCAGGGACCGCGGGAACGATTGGATTTTATGGGGGATTTATTTACTTCTGCTCTGTAACAGGCGGGGCGGGTTCAGCAACGTGGAACAAGTTGAGCATGACATCTGTCTAGGAGTCCTATGCAGGCTCGCAAGAAAGAGATTATCGCGAAGTCTTTATGGCATGCGGCCATCGCCGGTGTTGGCGTGTACGAGTTTCGTCACAACAAATCGACGCTAGGCAAAGTCTTGTCTATCGGGTTGATATTGTTTCATGCAGATGCGGCGGTATGTGACATACAAGACAAACCAACAACGTTGCAACGGATTCTCCACAAGATGTTTTAGCCGGGTGACCGGCCTCCCCACGGGTGCGGGTATAATGGCACCCAAAGAAATGCCCACCTTCTAAATGAGGGTGGGCTTTTTTTTTTTTGTTATGCCGCAGGCAGTGGTTCAGGCGGTGTAAGCGCTATAAGTTGTGCCTTCAAATCCGCCACTTGCTTGCGCAGCATCAGAATCTCGACGTTCTGGACCCCGATTATTTGGTACAGTTGCTCGACAGTTGTTCGTACCTCATTGGTCATACTCCTCCTATTCGTTGGCCACGAGAGCATATTGCTGCTCTTCTGGCAGATCAGGCTCGGGTCTCCAGTAGACCTCTGCGCCGGGGTTATCTTTCACAATGGCCAGCGCTTCCGCGATGGTCACCCTACGACTCTCTTTCCAATTCGTCGTCATGCTCCTCCTAATATCCGCAATCGATCATGACCGGACAATCCTTCCAGCCCTTGCCAACATTCCCCCAAGTGTAATCAGAGATGTTGACGCCGGTGCTGTGCTTGATCAATGCCCGCACAAACTGTATGTCAAACAAAAATTCATGCTTGGTCATCAGTTCGTAATACCGCATGACAATGATGCCGTGCTTGCGGTCGTAGTAATAGATTTTGGGCAGGAACCGTCGCATCCACTTGAACTTTTTCAGCCGAGCCAGCTTCTTCATCTCCAGTGCGGAGTGATCAACACCCTCGTGACAGTCCCAATCAGCATCCAAAGGGAACTTCACCACGAGCGGACAGCCCTTTACTTTTAGGACTTCTCGGAAGACTCCCGCGCCCAGATGCTTGCCAAGAGGCACACCAGCCGCCCGAAATTCATCCGGCGTAGTCGGTTTATGCTTGTATATATGGGCTATCGCCGTCCGTACGTTCATTGGTCCCCGGGTTTCGGTAGCGGCGGGATTGAGTTGATCTCCCGGCGCATCTTCATGTCATTCAGGCTGTACTTAGCGAGCAGGTCAACCCGCCGATCAAGTAGATCGACCGCCCCTGCTAACTGGCCCATCAGCTTTTTGTCTCCGACACTCAACAGGTTCGGACGGATACGTTCCATGTTGGCGAGTGCATTTGCCCACAGTTCCCGCAGGTCAGCAAGGTGCTGCCATAATGTGCCGGTCTCCAGAAGCTTATTCGTTTCCATATTGATCCAATGGCGGCGTATACACGATTTTATCAGGTAAAACTATCGCTACTGTTTCGGCACGGACGCCGTGTTTGGCATAATGATACGTGCCGTTTTTGTTTAGACCTCTGGTGCGAACTTCTATGGAAAGGGATTTTCCTTGTTTGGTTGCAATTAAATCACATGAGCAAGAAGGACTAACAGCGCGAAACACTTCGTATCCTTGACCTAAAAGGTCAACACATACCCGCAACTCACCTATAGCACCTTTGGTACCACAGCTAACCCGTGCTGATGCAACTTGCGAGCCAAATCCTTGTTGTATATACCCTATTTGGTAATCAATCCCCCGACAACGCCCAGAACAAAAGACTGCATCTTTCCTTTTACCAGAGAACTTCTTTCCACAATTTTTACAAAATTTCATATCTTAATCCCTATCAAACGCCCGATTCATCCAACCAACAAGAAACTTGGACAAATTTGGGTTATAAGACACAAGCTCTTCATAATATGCCGCCTGCCTGTTTTGTAGTTGACTTAACAATTGCGCAGGCTGTGACGCATTGATCGCCGATATTGACACAATCCCTAAGATTCCGTCTACAATCACCCCTACGGCCTTTTGTGCGATGCTATGGGCTGGTTTTGGGCCTATATTGACCGCGGTATCGAAGATTTTCGTTGCGAGCATTTGGGCATCAATTCGACCATAGCCGTAGTGATCCCACCAGTCCCGTTTGTAAATCACTGAGGCATCAGCACTTGTCAGGTTTTTGATGTCAACGTTAGGGTAACTTCGCTTGCTGATACCAAAATTCGTTTCACCACCCGCGTCTCCCTCAACCCAGCAGTACCCGCCCTCATGCCGCAGGACCGTTGGGATGGCCAGTTCGAAGGTGCTCATTTGCGGAGGTTCTCCTCAAGCGTTTCCCATTCTCGTTCCCATCGTTCGGACGGTGTGGGTCTGTTGTCCTCAATGGATTTCCCCGCGAGATATATCAGAGTGATTGGACCAGAGATAAGCCCGACCACAAGTACCGCAAGGAAGGTGCCGATTAAGATGTTCATTGGGCAACTTCCGCGGGTTTCTCAGCCTTGACCTTCGCCCGGCTGCACTTGCAAGCCTTACCACAGCCGCCGCACCGCCACGACCCTAGAGTGCCCTCAGCCCCAGGCGTCTTCAGCAGGGCGGGCTTTACGGCCTTAACGCCGCAGCAAGCGGACGTGTAAACAAACACCGGCTCCTCTGCAGGCCGCTTAGGTAGCGGGTTGACTTTCTTTTTCGGTCCTTTGTTCCGCTGATCTCTCGACATCTTTTCTCCTACTCTCGATGGTCTTCAATACCTCAACTCTTATATTATCAATCATGTCGGGTCTTGTCAAGAGTAAATTTTTTCGGTATTTTTCACCCTTGAAGATATACCATGCCCCAGATTCGACAACGCCCATATCTGCCGCATAATCAACGATATCCAAGGATTTGTCCCATCCAGTTGCATACATGAGACTGATATCGGTGCTCGCGTATGGAGCCCCACCGCATTTGTTCTTGACCGCTTCTAGATGACAGCGTTGTCCTACGCGCACACCATCAGCTTCGACAATGCCGCCGTCACTCTTCGAGAGTTGGCGGATTTTGATGCGCAGGCTCGCGTAGAATTTCAGCGCCCGCCCACCTGATGTCGTTTCAGGATTGCCAAACATCACGCCAATTTTTTCCCTGACCTGATTGATGAACGCGACAGTTACCCCATTCTTGTTACAGATACCAGTCAACTTTCGCATGGCTTGTGACATGAGCCGGGCCTGAGTACCCATCGAGGCATCGCCCATATCACCATCTAATTCAGACCTTGGAACGAGCGCACTTACAGAATCGATTATGATTACATCTACGGCTCGTGACTTAACTAATGACTCAGCGACTTCAAGCGCCTGCTCACCATAATCGGGCTGACTGATAAGCAACTCGTCTACATTCACCCCGATTCTCGAAGCATAGTTTGGATCAAGTGAATGTTCGGCGTCAATATATGCGGCCACCCCGCCCGCCTTCTGCACTTCAGCAACGATATGTAATGCGAATGATGTCTTGCCTGATCCTTCTGATCCGAAGATTTCAACGATCCTGCCCTTCGGCACGCCGCCACACCCGATCAACTCTTCATCGACTGAGAGGAGGTTAGTAGGGTAGCAGGGTAGGCGAGTGCCTACTCGCTTGCCCATCTTCTGTAGCAGGACCGTTTTATACTCGGTATTAAGCGCCCGTTCCACTGACAGGGCGGCTTTCAGTTTGTCCGCCTTCGACATTGTGGCCAAAGGCAAAATCGGTTCCGCCTTGTCCTTCTTGTCCGCTGCTGTCGGATTCTCCTTGCTGATCAACATTTGCTTTCTCCTGTTCTTTAAGGTGCTGGACGGTTTTTTGAAATCTACCAAACATATCAGTAAATTTCTTACCCCGCAACCGTATGATAAATTCTTTCCCGTGTTCTCGCCAAGCTTCGTCAACGGAAGAGACCAATTGAGGATGATATAGCAGAAAATTCCACCAACAATTCTCGCAGTTGCGATGCCTCGGCTCATTGATGACATCCATAAGATGTCCACATGCCTCTAAAGGTATGTGTCGGACTGTGAAATACTGACCTCTTAATTTGCGGAGCCCCGCGGGTGAAAGGTCTGGTGGTTCCTGTCGAACTTCCGCAGCGGGCTCGCCGGGCGGGGGTTCGGTCGGAATGAGGGGAACATCCCCTTCGTCGCGTCGTGAAACTGCTTCTTCTTTGATATCCATGTTGACTCCTCCATCCAAATTGGCTTTGTTACCTTGCGATCTATCCGTGCGGCGATCAAGCCGTACTTTTGTAGCAGGCCGAATTTGAAATCCTTGGACAATTCATCCTCACCGATTTCTTCAGCCATTTGGCGGCGGATGTTGCCCTCAATGCCGCGCACTTTACGAGCGACTCGGGGTTCAAAGTTTCGCTCACGCCGCTTTGATTTTTGAATGGGCGTGCAGACTTTGCAATCCGCCATCTTACCTTTGTGCAGTCTTTTTGTTTGATACATTTTTGCTCCTACTCTTTTGGATTTCCTTCTTAAACTTGTAGACCTCTTCAACCATGTGACTGAGATGATAGGCGACTATTTCGTTGTCCCAATCCTCCACATTACACCATGTGAATATGCGATGAATGATGTGGTAGCATTCATGAGCCACAACGTCTGGGGGAGAATCATGCTTCAAGAAGATATAAGATCGTCCTGTCCCTTTTACATGGAAACAAAAGGCATCTGCCCCTTCGGAGGGTCTTGATCCTAGTTGGGCGTCCGCAGATTTAAGCAAGTCGTTCGTAAGGATCAGACGAACCTGATAGTTCGCCATAACTTCAAACGTCACCCACTTCGCGTAATCCCCATAAGGCGTCAATTTATGCTTTCTCATTTTTATGCTCCTGAGTCTGGGTATCGCAAAAAATAGCAATTTCGCGTAAACAATTTGCGTCAAATAAAGTGCCCGAAGCGGGGTATACTACATACCGTCTCCAAGGCGCATACCATTGCACCGTTCCCAGAGTTGGATAGTTGACGCTCCAAACTTTCGTCTTGCCACTGGCGCTGTGCCCCACGAAGTTGAAAATTAAATAACTCATGATCGCGTCTTCCTTATTGAATGGAAATAGTCACTGCCAATCTTTTTCCGCCAGAGCATTTCACCTATGCGTTGTTCGAAACTATGCCGTAGCCCGCCCAGCATCTTGTCCTCAAACATCCCCTGCTCAATGGCGGAGTCGCTCGCGGATACCGTATATGTAGCGTAGAATCTGATCAGCCACTTCTTCGGCACGATCAATTTGACAACATTGTCTACGTCCACCCTAAAATCCAGCGCTGTCGGCTTGGCGGGATCACGCGCTGCACCTTTTGCTGATGACATGTCTCGTGCGGAGAGGGCAGTCGTTACAGAGAGGGCGCGATACAGTTCGAAGGCGCGGTCAAAGGCTTTTTTATTTCTTGCGTAATTTCGCGGCTTTTTCTTTTGCACCATTCCCCCTCTCTAGGGACTTCATACCCCATTTGATCACGTATGCTAGAACCTTGGCGGGATCGATGCCGACCTTGCGGCAATACTCCATCCCACCCACAGCCCAGCGATTGCACAGATAGCACAAGATGTCACGGTTGCATTTACCACAATACTCACGCTGCTTCTTCCGTCCCGGCGGGCAACACGCATGGTCATGATCCTGATGTGCCATGAACTCATCGAAGGATCGCCCACAGATCGCACATTTGTTTCCTTGTGCAGCCTTCTTTACTTCGAACTCCGCTAATGATATCTTGTAGATCGCCTGCAGACGCCGGTCTTTTGCTTTCTCGCTGGGCGTCAATTGATCCAGCCTTCTTGTAGATCGCGGAATCCGTCATTGTTCGTAAGATAAATTCCATCCACGAGTAAGGTAAATCTATTGATAAGAACTGCATTATGGGCATCAAAATGAATAGGTGTACTACAAATTTCATCCTTAGATACTACATAAATCCACCAATGTTTCTTAGTCATTGATCCCCCTCACGTGTTCAATCGGTTCGTCGCCAGTGGCGGGTTTCGCCCACACTCGCGTCTTGTTCTTCTCCAGCTTCGCGAATGCTGTATCGAGTAAACTGTCCAACGTCATGCCTGCTCGCCGGGCGGCGTCAAACGTCAAGAAGAGACAGTCCGCGATCTCTTCCTGCAATTCCGCATGACACTCTCCAACCTCAGATTGCGCCTCTTTCGCTTCTTTCTCAAGGTGCTTAAGCGCACCCAACGGCCCGCGCTCTTGATCAGTGCCGAAAGTCCGTTGTGACCATTCAGAGTGCTCATTCCAGAACTTCTGTGTTCTGCTGATTGCCCGGTCTCTGATGTCTTCCCACTCCATTGTTAGCGCCATTTCGTTTCCTCCAATTCCTTTTTAACCCTCCACAATGCAAGCCGTAGCATGTCATCTGCCTGTTGGATTGCATGTTCCTGATAGCAGCCATCGCCCCACTCATTTACGACATGACCCTCCCTAGCAATTGACCAGAAACACTGCCCAGAAGTTGCCTTCAAGTTTGACTACGCTGAACATTACGGCTTCCCTCCTTCCCCGCGGGTAAACTTCAAAGTGTATGATCCCTCGAATTTCGAGCACACTTCCTTTACTTCAATCTTGAGCCTACCCTCATGAACATCGTCGTGGCATTTAACGCATAACGTCACAAGATTGTCCAGATCATCCGTTCCACCCTGCGATTGAAACACAATATGGTGCGGCGTCAACGTGTCGCTTCGATTGCAGCACCGACAATGCCAATTGTCGCGTCGATACATCGCGGCTTTGTTGTTCTCATAGACTCGCAGTTCTTCGAAGGATCGCTTGTTGCCCCGGTACTTCATTTCTATACTCCTTAACTTTATGGTCTTACGGAGATGTCGCCCTGCATCCTTGCTGGGGGAGCCGAGGGTTCTAGCGCATGCGCGACATCCGCCGCATTGCCGGTCCATGGGGTATTTTTCGGATCGTCTTCGAACAACACTTCCCCCGGTGGCCTGTCCGTGTAGTAATCGTCATTTTCAACGGCGGTCACAGCAATTACATCTGTGCACGGATATCGTGGGTGATTGATATCCTGCTTGATGATCGTGCAAACAGTAACTTCGCCTTTTGCTCGTCTATCTAACTTCGAGAGAAGGGTTAACAAATTTCTCCTAGTCAAATAAACACGTGCGTATTTAACGCTCATACTCCTCCTTAAGTGATCCAATATCTGAACTGCCCGGCCTCAACATCAATGACGACACAGTCCATATTGTTAAGTTGACCAGATGCCATCGCTCGGGCAACCGGCAGAGTGATCCGCTTCTCAATCGTGCGCTTCAAGAACCGTGCGCCGAATTTCGGGTCATAACCCTCTTTCAAAACTGCATTACGGGCGGCAGGGCTCGGTTCAACCAATACATGCATCTTTGCCTGCATCGATATCTGCATACGTAGCGCAGTCAATTCCAACTCGTAAATTTCTTCTATGTTCTCCCGCGTCAGAGTGTTGAACATCACGAACTGGTCGATCCGGTTGATAAACTCCGGTTGAAATTTACGGCGAGCCGCGGACATCGCAGTATCCAGCAATTCATCTTTTGTCGCGCCAAAGCCAGAACAAAAGCCAAGGGAGTCCTGCCCAAGTTTCGACGCCATCTCTTTCGAGCCTATGTTCGAAGTCATGACAATAATAGCTTTTGAAAGATCGACGACTTCGCATGTGCCTAAGGTAAGCGTGCCTTTGTCCAGAATACCAAGTAAAAGATTCCAAAGGGAGTCGCTGGACTTCTCGATCTCATCGAGTAATAAGATAAAGAAGCCGAGATCGAACGTGATCATCCCCGCAATTTTGGCGTTGGTAATGAGCGGGGTTGTCTCGCGGTGTCCAAGGTATCCGGGGGGAGAGCCTAGAATCTTGGCGATTTCATGATCTTGCTGAAATTCGCCACAATTGATCTTGAACATCTTGTTACGGTCACCAAACAGGCCTTCGGCAAACGCCTCGACAGTGGATGTCTTGCCGGTGCCAGTCGGGCCTAAGAATAGCAGGTTAGCAATGGGGCGGCGGCGGTCATAGAAGCCACTCAGATATTTTTCAAGCGTAATGGTAAGCGCATCTGTGGCTTCGCTCTGGCCAATAATGCGGGTTGCGAACTTAGCCCGCAACACTTTTGCTTGCTCACTTACTGCTTCTGTGTCAATCTTGCGCGGCATTCATACGACCTCGAAATGAATTTTACTAAACGCCTTTTGAGGAATCAAACTCCGGTGCTTCGCCTTCAATCGTCTTCGCCTCGGGCGCACCCGAGAGGTAGTCAGCGCATATCAGTTCGATAGCCCTGCCGTCACTGGCATCCACATGCTTGCCGTCCTCATCTTGCGCGACAGTGCCGATGTTCAACTTCATCAGTTCAATAGCCTGTCGTACGATCTCGCGAGCGGCTTTTGTGATGCCGATGTTAAGCCACACGATTGCATCGTCGCCGGTCTTGCCACGCAGCTTCTCAACGACTTGCTGTACGTCTTCCAACGACATATCCGCGGCCTTATGCACTAAGCCATTGACGCACTCGGCCATGGTCAAGTCACCATACATGACAGCCTTACCATCTTTGTCGAACAGGTCAATCTTGGAGATGAGTCGAAGTTTGGTGGTCCCAACTGGTTCGTACACTGACCTCGGTATACCTGCGCCTTCCGCGGTCTCCGCAATTTTAGAAAGATAATAGAGTTTAGTAATCCTGAGATCGAGGCTTTTGCCGTAACTGCTAAATGTATCGAAGCCGAGTTTCAAGTAATACTTGTTCTTTTTGACTTCGTACAACAGCTCGCCCAGATCGAATGTGTGCTTGTTCGTGTCTTTGATGATGTCGTATATTTGGGCGAGAACCTTAGTCGCTTGCCCGGCGACCGCTTCACCTACGATAGGTGCAGGTCCGCCAACGCCAAACTGTAGTTCATCCGCGCTTGCCATTATTTACCCCTCTCCTGTTCTACTACAAAAGTAAGAACTCTGTTCTCCCTTGTTTGTCTATCCTTATGTACACAGGGCTTTTCCTTGGAAGTAAACATCTTACGCCCAAAAACACCCCAAGGACTGCCGGATGAGGAAGACTCTACATTAAATTGCTTACAAAGCTGCTTATAATCCTCTGCAAACTTTAGCAGTTTTGC
>Ga0187868_1002121_pt1 | contig 13289 bp, 13 predicted proteins | sample June2016WEW_13_4_FD_133014 | JGI IMG/M metagenome (GOLD analysis project Ga0187868, IMG submission 133014) | Peatland microbial communities from SPRUCE experiment site at the Marcell Experimental Forest, Minnesota, USA - June2016WEW_13_40 | ecosystem: Environmental > Terrestrial > Soil >... | reverse complement strand
TTGTCGAAGAACACATGCATAAGCTCATAAGACACGTCCCAGATGAACCGCTAGGCAGACATATGTGAAATCTCGGTTAAACATGGAAACCGGCTGCCAAATATAAATCTGGGCTCAGGCCGGAAACACCCTAGAACATCCGAACCAATCAAATCAGACATACGAGAAAAATCGCTTAGATAACGGTGGATTCAAATAGAGGAGGCCAAAGCACTCGACCGGACACTGCACTTCCAGGGTATTTCCCTGGACAATGTTGGGAATCCGCTGCCTGGCTTGCTCGGCCCGGTAGGCATCAAGCTCAATACCGTAGCGAAGGACCTCAGCACCGCTGGTGATGGCTTCGAATGCCACGCCATCGCCAACACAAGGGTCGATGGCGGATGACGAGGCGTCTGGAAACCAGAGGAAGCTACGAATCCGCTGGGCTTCGGACAATGGTAGTGGAAAGAATCCGAGTCGGCACTTGCCCTGAAAACGCAAGGGTGGGCTCCTTTCTCTCAGACGCCGGCTAAGATGGCCGCAGTTTCACATTGGGCAAGGTGAGCACTTTCGAACAGACAGTACGCAGTCCAGGTGTTAAGTTGGCTGCGTCATAAGAGCGGAGGCACCCGAGTTGGGCAAAGGGAACCTCTAATTATTAAGCCTCGGATGATTCCGCATCCACCGGTAAATCTGCAAGCCCTGAGAAATGCAGGTTACCAAAGCCAAATGGGCACTCCGGCAATCGGTCGGAGTGCCTCCCTCCTCAACAGGCCGTCCGTGGATGGTTGTTTATGAATGGAATGGTTGGGGCGTAAGGCAAACCGCATGCGCCAGAAATAGGCTGGGAGAATACCGGCGGTCGGCGCAGACCTTGTTTTGGAGGGGCTGTCTCAGAAAGGAGGGAGGGAATGGTAACAGGTAATGATAATCCACATCTCCCTTCAACCCAGCCTTGCCTTCCTCGGGGAAGAGTCCTGCTGGTTGATGAGGATGAGAAAGATTTGAAGTATTTCACTACGCTGTTGGGGCGCATGGGTCACTCGGTCCGAGCTTTTATCAATTACCAAGAGGCGGAGGGGTACCTGGAACACGAGCACTTTGACTTCGTCATTGTGAATCAGGGCAGCCCGGCCTTTGAAGCGCACCGCCTCGTGGAGCTTACTTTGGCACGCAACCGGCACACGCCGGTGGTGGTGCTGACACGCTGCCTGGAGATGAGCTGTTATCTCGAGGCCATGCAACTTGGCGCTGCGGATTATCTCGAAAAACCCCTGGCCCCTGCGGAGTTCGAACGCCTCGTCACGACGCATTGCCAGCCACGGCAGGATGAAATTTCCGCCGGCGCATCGTGAAGGAAGAGAACCCAAAATGGCATTATTAGCTTCGAGCCGCGGGTGGGCAGAAGAACAGGTGTCGGGAGACCAGGCCAGAGTCCTTCTGGTCAACAAAGATCCAAAGGATCTCTTCCACTACCGAGCCATACTCCAAGACCTGGGGTGCCAGGTGCGAGCCAGTTCGTGCTTCGCTGAGGGAGTGGAATGCCTTGGGCACGGGCCGTTTGACTTGATCCTTTTGGACCAGGGGAGTGGCAGGTTCGAAGGGCAGGAACTGCTCGCGCAGGCCATGGAAGTCGACGTGGAGCTGCGGGTATTGGTACTGGCGCGATCTTATGACCGGAACTGCTACCTGCAAGCAATGCAATCGGGAGCCTTGGATTATCTTGAGGGACCATTGGGCGCGGCGGAGATCGCTGCTCTCCTGGAAACCTTTATACCGCGCCGAGATAGCGTGCGCGGGACCTCGGTAAACCGGGTCAAGGGCACAAGACGAAGCAAGAAAGCATCCGGAACCGGAGAACGCTATGAAAGCGATGGTGCTGAACAAGCTGGGGGAACGGTTGGAATGGACCGATTTTGACGATCGGCAGCCGGGGCCCGGTGAGATTCGAGTCAAGGTTTCCGCCTGCGGCGTCTGCCGCACGGACCTGCATGTTGTCGATGGCGAACTGCCCAATCCGCAGGTGCCGATCATTCCCGGCCACGAGATCGTGGGCCGAATCGATGTGATCGGGGCGGGCGTCGAAGGATTGCACGTGGGTGAGCGCGTCGGCATTCCGTGGCTCGGCCACACCTGTGGCATCTGTCCCTATTGCCGGGGTAACCAGGAAAACCTTTGCGATCGCCCGCTCTTCACCGGGTATACCCGCGACGGCGGCTTCGCGACGGCAACCATCGCCGATGCCCGCTATGCGTTCCCGCTCGGCGAAGCTGGGAGTGATGTGGCGCTGGCCCCTTTGCTCTGCGCGGGCCTGATCGGCTGGCGATCGCTCGTGATCGCCGGCGCGGGCAAAAAGCTTGGGCTCTACGGCTTTGGCGCGGCGGCCCACATCGTTGCTCAGGTCGCGAAGTGGCAGGGGCGATCGGTGTTTGCCTTCACGCGGCCGGGAGATGTTTCCACCCAGGCCTTCGCCCGGAGCCTGGGCGCCGCCTGGGCGGGCGGATCAGACGAGGCCCCGCCGGAGCTGCTCGACGCCGCGATCATCTTTGCTGTCGTGGGCGACCTCGTGCCCCTGGCGCTGAAAGCCGTCCGCAAGGGTGGTCGCGTCATTTGCGCGGGCATCCATATGAGCGACATCCCCAGCTTTCCCTATCGGCTGCTGTGGGAAGAGAGGCAGATCGTCTCGGTGGCCAATCTCCAGCGGCAGGATGGATTGGATTTCCTGCGGCTGGCTCCTGACATCGGCATCGTCACCCATACCACGACCTATCCACTTAACCAGGCCAATCAAGCTCTCGCCGATCTCCGCGCCGGGCGGTTCGAAGGCGCGGCAGTTCTCGTGCCCTGAGCGCGGTCGAGCGGAAGGCTCAGATAAGTCGTTTCAAAAATAAACTTCTCCGCATGTTCGCTTTTGACCACCCGCCTCATGGACCGACGTGTAAGCTTGTTCTTAAAACCCGCGATTTGAGAATGGAAAAACCTATGACTGCTCAACAACTGTTTCAGCCCTTCCGCCTAAAGTCTCTTGAACTTAAGAACCGGATTGTCATGGCTCCCATGACGCGTTCGTTCTCTCCCGAAGGTGTGCCGACTCCGAAGGTGGCGGACTATTATGCGCGCCGCGCGGAAGGAGAAGTCGGCCTGATCGTGTCGGAGGGCACCGTGGTCAACCGGCCTGCGTCTTCCAACGATCCGAACATTCCCCATTTTTATGGCCAGAAGGCACTTGCTGGGTGGAAGGGCGTGATTGATAAGGTGCATACCGTCGGTGGAATCATGGCCCCACAACTCTGGCACATGGGCGTGGTGGCTCCCAAGCCCTCGGGTTGGCTGCCGCCGGGTCCGTTTGAAGGCCCTTCGGGCCTCGTCGCGCCCGGGAAAATCGGCGGCGTGGCAATGACGGAAGACGATATCTCCGCAACCGTCCGGGCATTCGCGCAAGCGGCGGCGGATGCAAAAACCCTGGGGTTTAACGCCGTGGAGATTCATGGAGCGCATGGCTATTTGATTGACCAGTTCTTTTGGCATCCCACGAATCAGCGCACCGATGGGTACGGCGGGCAAACCTTGGCTGAGCACGCCCGACTCGCTGTGGAAACCGTTCGCGCCGTCCGCAAGGCGGTCGGCCCGGACTTCCCAATCAGCCTTCGCATCTCTCAATGGAAACTTCAGGATTATGCCGCGAAGCTTGCGACCACACCCCAGGAGATGGAGGCGTGGCTAGTCCCCCTGGCGGACGCGGGGGTTGACCTCTTCCATTGCTCGCAACGGCGGTTCTGGGACCCCGAGTTCACCGACTCGGATTTGAACTTTGCCGGATGGGCCAAGAAGCTCACGGGAAAATCCACCATCACGGTGGGCTCCGTCGGGCTTTCAGGAGATTTCCTGGCCGCCTTTCAGGGAGAAACCTCAATGCCCCGCTCCTTGGATGAACTCCTCCGGCGTTTCGACCGGGGAGATTTCGACTTGGTGGCAGTGGGCCGCCCCCTGCTTGCCGACGCGGGGTGGTCTAAGAAAATCCACGAGGGGCGTTCCTCCGAACTGACCAGTTTTAGCAAAGAGGCTCTCGTCACCCTTTCGTAGTAGTAATGCCATGAGCGTTTTGAAATGGGGAGACAATTGTGACCAATCAGATGAGCCGCGAGATTCGGTTGGCCTCGCGCCCCACGGGAATTCCAACCGCCGCTAACTTTACTTTGGAGCGAACCAAGCTGGAGCCGGTGCAAGACCAGCAAGTGCTGGTTCGCAATCTCTTCATGTCGGTGGACCCCTACATGCGCGGTCGCATGAACGCCGGAAAATCCTATGTTCCGCCATTCGAGTTAGGCAAAGCGCTCAATGGCGGCGCGGTCGGCGAGGTGGTCGAGTCCCGCGCCAAGGAATTCAAGCCGGGTGATGCCGTCACCTCCAACTATGGCTGGCGGGAATATTTCATTGCCGTGCCGAAAGAACTGCATCCGGTTAGCCGCGAAATCCAGCCCCTCTCGGTTTACCTTGGCACCCTCGGCATGACGGGCATGACCGCATGGGCTGGGCTCAATTTGGTGGACGTCAAAGCCGGCGACGTCATCTTCATTTCCGGAGCCGCCGGCGCCGTTGGCAATGTGGCTGGACAACTGGCGAAATTGCGCGGCTGTCTTGTTATCGGGTCAGCCGGATCAGCGGAAAAGATCAAGTTCCTGCGCGAGAAATGCGGGTTTGATATCGCCTTCAATTACAAGTCCGGCCCGATTCTTGAACAATTGCATCTGGCGTGGCTGGCTGGCATCGATGTCTATTTTGACAATGTGGGTGGCGAAATGCTGGAAGCGGCCCTCACGGTTTTGCGCGTGCATGGGCGAATCATCGCCTGTGGGGGCATCTCCGGCTACAACGAAGAGAAGCCGCGGCCCGGGCCTTCCAATCTATTCAACATGATTACCAAACGGTTGACGATGAAGGGGCTGATCGTTAGCGATTGGCTTGACCGTCAAGCCGAGTTCGAAAAGGAAGTGGGCGGATATTTCAAGGCTGGCAAGGTGAAGCATGAGGAAACAGTTGTGAAAGGAATCGACAACGCGGTGGGCGCCTTCATCGGTCTTTTCCATGGGCAAAACATGGGCAAGATGGTGGTGCAATTGGCTTGATCCCCTGCCTCTTGGGTTTTCTTATGAGTGAAATCGTGCTGGACATCAAAAGTCTTACTCGCCGCTTCGGCGCATTCACGGCGGTCGATGGTCTGACCCTTTCGGTCAACGCCGGTGAGGTCTTCGCCTTGCTCGGCTCCAATGGGGCAGGCAAGACCACAACGATAAAAATGCTCACCACACTCTTACCTCCTTCCTCGGGCGATGCGAGCGTGGCCGGTTTTTCCATTACCACCCAGGCGGTCGATGTTCGCCGCGCCATCGGTTATGTACCGCAGTCGGTCTCGGTGGACGGTTCGCTGACCGGCTACGAGAACTTGCTCATTTTCGCCAAACTCTACGACTTGCCCCATCGCGAGCAACCGGCGCGCGTCCGCGAGGCCTTGGACTTCATGGGCCTGACGGCCGACGGCGGACGGCTCGTGGGCCAATATTCCGGCGGCATGGTCCGCCGCCTGGAGATCGCCCAGTCCACGCTGCATCGACCGCAGGTGCTCTTCCTCGATGAGCCGACCGTGGGGCTGGACCCGATTGCGCGTGACGCCGTTTGGAAACATCTCGTTGATCTGCGCGCCAATTACGGCACGACCCTGTTTTTTACCACCCATTATCTGGAGGAGGCGGAGAGCCATTGCGACCGCATCGCGATCATGCATCTGGGCAAAGTGGATGCACTGGGCACCTGCAAAGAACTTGAGTCCTCGCTGGGCGGCGGAGTTCACACGTTGAATGACGTCTTTGTGCACTATGCTGGCAGTGCCCTCGAATCCGGCGGGACCTTCCGCGACGTGTCCGCCGAACGCACCACGGAGCAGCGCCTTGGCTAGGCCCAATCCTATGACCACCACATTCATCCACCCTTTTACCGGTTTCATTGACAAGACATTTGTCATCACTGAGTTTGAGTTGCGCAAGCTACGGCACGATTTCACGGAACTCATCACCCGCGCCCTCCAGCCCGCGCTTTGGCTGTTGATCTTCGGGGAAGTGTTCTCACGCAGCGGGGCAATGCATACGGGCAACATTCCGTATCTCGACTTCATTGCTCCGGGCATCCTAGCGCAAAGTGTTCTCTTTGTCGCCATTTTTTACGGCATCAACGTCATCTGGGAGCGTGACCTCGGCATTGTGCAGAAATTCCTCGCCAGCCCAACTCCGCGCGCTGCACTTGTCCTCGGCAAGGGCTTTTCCGCAGGAGTTCGTACTCTCTCGCAGGCCGTTATTGTCTACGGCCTTTCCCTGTTGATCGGGGTCAAGCTCGATTGGAGCCCGCTCGCCCTTCTCAATGTGGTAATCATCGTCATCCTTGCGGCGACTCTGTTCTCCACGTTTTCGCTGATCATCGCGTGCATTGTAAAGACGCGCGAACGCTTCATGGGAGTCGGGCAAGTACTCACCATGCCGCTGTTCTTTGCCAGCAACGCGATTTACCCCACCAGCATCATGCCCGGTTGGCTGAAGATCATTTCTCATCTCAATCCGCTGACCTACGTCGTCGATGCCCTGCGCACTTTCATGCTGGCCGGGAGCACCAGCACCTTCGGTCTCGGCACCGACTACGCTGTCATCCTCCTGACCACGATCATCCTGGTTATCATCGGCGCCCGACTGTACCCGCATTTGGCAACGTAAAGCATTCGGCTGAGCACTTTTGACCAGAAAAGTGAGCGGTATTGGACTGCCCCAGCAAAAGCCTTCGACTATAAACAAATAGGCTGATGGCAGAATCCCTCACTCTTCCCGCGCGGTCCGACGGCGTCTGAACAGTCTAAGGAGATTGTCCTCGTTAATGCAGGTCGAAAAGGAAAATCAGGGAGACAACAACATAATCCATTCACAGAAAAAGGAGAATTAGCCATGTCAGAAACAAACGCAGTGGTCGCCATTTATGACAGCCACTCACAAGCAGAGGAAGCGGTGAAGGAACTCCAGCGGTCGGGGATTGATATGAAGAAACTTTCAATCGTCGGCAAAGACTATCACACCGACGAGCAGGTAGTAGGTTACTACAACACCGGCGACCGCATGAAGTACTGGGGGAAGCTCGGCGCCTTCTGGGGCGGGCTCTGGGGGATGTTGTTCGGAGCCGCGGCCTTCGCCATCCCCGGCATCGGCCCGGTCTTGGTAGCCGGCCCTCTCGTCGCCTGGATTGTTGGGGCTCTCGAGGGCGCCGTGGTAGTGGGGGGATTGGGCGCGATCGGCGCGGGGCTGTACAGCATTGGTATCCCCAAGGACAGCGTCGTGAAATATGAGACGGCGGTCAAGTCTGACAAGTTCCTTGTTCTGGCCCACGGCACGGCGGACGAGGTGGCCAAGGCGAAAGACATTTTGCAGACGACTCACCCGGTGGAAGTAGCACTACACCTCGTTGCACGTGCGCAACCCGCCGCGGCCGGTGCGAGATAATGCTTCGGTAAGGGACAAAATGCCAAGGAGGGCAAGACCATGTTGAGAAATGTCACCCGTTTAAAGGGTTTTACGATCCGAGCCCGGGATGGGGAGATTGGAACATTGGATCAGTTCTATTTTGACGATGAGAGCTGGGCCATCCGCTACCTGGTGATTAATGCCGGGGATTGGCTGGGTGGTCGGCTGGTGCTGCTCTCACCCCTTGCCCTCCGCCAGGCGGAGTGGGAATCCAAGCGACTCGATGTGGCGCTAACGAAAAAGCAGGTCGAGGACAGCCCGCCCATCGACACCCACAAGCCGGTATCACGCCAGCACGAGGCCTTGTATTTGGGGTATTACGGTTATCCCTATTATTGGGGTGGGCCCTATCTGTGGGGTCTTGCGTCGTATCCGGCAGGCTTGACGGTTGATAGGGAAGCGGTGACGGAAGGGGAAGTGCTGCGAGCCAGGGCGGGAAAAGAGTCGCCCGATTCACATCTGCGCAGCACCGATGAGGTGACGGGTTATCACATTGAAGCGTCGGATGGTGAGATCGGCCACGTGGCGGACTTCCTCGTCGATGATGAAACCTGGGCAATTCGGTACCTCGAGGTGGATACGCGGAACTGGTGGCCTGGCAAAAAAGTGCTGGTCTCACCTCATTGGCTCGACAATGTAAGTTGGCCAGACTCCAAAGTCTACGTCGACCTCACCCGGGAGACCATCCGGAACGGCCCGGAGTGGAGCGACTCTATGACCGTCACTCGTGAGTACGAGAATAGGCTTTACGATTATTACGACCGTTCCCCCTATTGGGTGCCAGCATCTGAGCAACCACCTAGGCGGCGAGCAAAGGTTAATTGATGGAAGAATCATGACTCCCGTAGGGTGGCCCAGTACGCAGGGAGAATATACGAATCAAGAGTCTTAACAATTTGGACTGTACGCAAACTTTAGCCGGAGGTGCAATGTGCCGAAAACTGCAGTTGGTTTGTTTGAAAATCCGGGCTTGGCGGATCAAGTCGTCCACAATCTTGAGGCCAGTGGTTTTCCCGATAATGACGTCCGCATTCTACGCGAGTCGCTGGACATGAAGGGCAGTGGGGTCATGGGCATCCCGAACATCGACTTCGAGGTGAGTCTCAACCGGGACCTGCGGAAGATCGGGGCAAGCGGGCCGGAGGCGGAAGCCTACGTCAAAGGAGTGCGGCGTGGAGGAGTCCTCGTTTTCGCGAGCGGGTCGGGCGAGAGGATCGACGCCGCAGCTGAGATCATGAACCGCCATAGTCCTGTAGAGGTCGAAGAGCTCACTGGCGGCGAACTGAATCTTCCCAGTACGACTGGCGAGAACGTGACTCCCACAGATGCCGGTTCCGTCCAAACCGGCCGGACCCGCCAATCGGGCAGCGGCGCCCGCGTGTTCGCGTGGTAGCTCCTCACGGCGCATCAGGGAAACACAACCGGCGGCGGAGGCGAAGGCGCCGTCAATCGACGTCCTCTCCCCTGTCGTCAGGAGGCGGTCACCTTCCTGGCTTCGTGCGCATCTGCAATCGAATCCGGCCGACAAACTCGTCCGCCTGGGAAAAGGATTCAGCATCTGGGTCGTGGAATAAGAAGGTCTTGCCCCTCTTTGGGTGGCGCTACGCTTCATTGAACTACAACAAAAACGCGGGCCAAGCCTTGGTAATCGTGTGGACTTTACCGCGAGAATCGAGCCGCAGGCGATGGTCAGCGATACTCTGGCAGCGGCACCGGAACCGGAACCAGTGGAGAAATCATGAGCGAACAAATCCCTGTCAGCACCCCGATATACAACCTTCTACCCAGAGAAATCGATGGGTTCGATTCCCTGGCTGAGCTTGCCTTGAATCTGCGCTGGTCGTGGAATCATGCCACCGATGAAGTGTGGCGGCAGCTCGATCCAAAACTGTGGGAGATCACGCATAACCCGTGGGTGGTCCTGCAAACAGCCTCGCGCCACCAGATCGAGAGCATGTTGGCCGATCCCCTTTTCCGGAAAAACGTTGATGGTTTGGTCGAGACCCGGCGGAAGGCGCTGGAAGCACCGGCGTGGTTTCAGCAGAATCATTCGCAGAGTTCCCTGACCTGCGCCGCCTATTTCAGCATGGAATTCATGTTGAGCGAGGCTTTGCCCATCTATTCGGGTGGGCTGGGTAATGTGGCTGGTGATCAACTCAAAGCCGCCAGCGATCTGGGTGTGCCGGTGATCGGCGTCGGACTACTCTACCAGCAGGGCTATTTTCGCCAGGTGATCGACAAGGACGGAGCGCAACAGGCCCTCTTCCCGTATAACGATCCCGGACAGTTGCCGATCAAGCCGCTGCGCCAACCAAACGGCGAGTGGTTGCGATTGGAAATCGCGCTGCCGGGATACTCGGTCTGGCTGCGCGCCTGGCAAGTTCAGGTTGGCAGGGTAAAGCTATACCTTCTGGATAGCAATGACGCGGCGAACTTTCCGGTTCATCGAGGGATTACCAGCGAACTCTATGGGGGCGGGCCGGAGTTGCGTCTCAAGCAGGAACTGCTCCTCGGGGTCGGCGGATGGCGACTGCTCCGCGCGCTCGGGTTACAACCGGAGGTCTGTCACCTGAATGAAGGGCACGCGGCCTTTGCCGTCCTGGAACGTGCCCGCAACTTCATGGAAGGTACAGGGCAGCCCTTCGAAGCGGCACTGGCCGCCACGCGGGCGGGCAATCTCTTCACTACCCACACCGCGGTGGCCGCCGGGTTTGACTGTTTTGCTCCTTCCCTCATGGAGCAGTACGCTGGCAGGTATGCCGAAAAGATGCTTGGCATTCCACTTCACGATTTGCTGGCCCTGGGACGCCAGAACCCAGCCGACTCCTCAGAGCCTTTCAATATGGCGTATCTGGCAATCCGCGGGAGCGGAGCGGTGAATGGTGTAAGCCGCTTGCACGGGAAGGTCAGCCGCCGCCTCTTCCTGCCACTGTTTCCGCGCTGGCCGGAGGACGAAGTCCCGATTGGACACGTGACCAACGGAGTTCACATGCCCACCTGGGATTCGGCCGCGGCTGACGATCTTTGGACCGAAAGCTGCGGAAAGGGCCGCTGGCTGGGGACGACGAAAGGCCTGGATCAAGGCATTCGCCAGCTCTCCGACGCCCGGCTCTGGCAATTTCGGGCCGCCGCCAGCAAGTCTTTTGTGGAGTATGCTCGCGAACGATTGTCCCTGGAATTGTCATTAGCTGGCGCGCCGCCCGAGGGGGTCGAAGCGGCAAAGCATCTCTTTGATCCGAACGCCCTTACCCTGGGGTTTGCACGCCGCTTTGCAACCTACAAGAGACCGAATCTGTTGCTGCACGATCCGGCGCGCTTGCTGCGCCTTTTGGCCAATCCTGAGCGCCCAGTACAACTCATCATCGCCGGCAAGGCGCATCCTGCGGACCAGGCGGGGCAGGCGTTGATCCATGAATGGGTAAACTTCATCCGCCAGCCAGCGACCCGGCCCCACATCATGTTCATGAGCGATTACGACATGCTCTTGACCGAGCACTTGGTGCAAGGCGTGGACGTCTGGATTAACACGCCACGGCGGCCTTGGGAAGCCAGTGGAACGAGCGGCATGAAAGTGCTGGTCAATGGAGGCATCAATCTTTCGGAGTTAGACGGCTGGTGGGCCGAAGCCTACTCACCGGAAGTAGGGTGGGCCTTGGGGGACGGACAGGAGCACGGTGACGATCCGGCATGGGACGCGGCCGAAGCCGAAGCCCTCTATGACCTGCTCGAGCGGGAAGTGATTCCCGAGTTTTATGCCCGCAACGGACAGGGCATCCCCACGGCTTGGGTGGCACGGATGCGGAACAGCATGGCGAGCTTGACACCACGCTTCTCCGCCAACCGCGCCGTACGCGAATACACCGAAAAGCACTACCTCCCGGCGGCGGCAACCTACCGTGAACGCGCTGCCGATAAAGGCGCAGTGGGCAGGAACATTGTCAATTGGGAACATACTCTGAAAGAGAAATGGGCCACGCTTCGCTTTGGCGACGTGAAGGTACAGACCAATGCGGCCCAGCACATCTTTGAGGCAGACGTGTATCTCAATGACCTCGATCCGAACGCCGTGCGAGTCGAGCTGTATGCCAATGGGATCAATGGCAGCAGTCCAGTCCGAGAGGAGATGACGCGCGTCCGCCAATTGGCAGGCGCGGACAGCGGCCACGCTTATGTCGCACAGGTGCCCGCAACGCGTCCGGTTACCGACTATACAGCGCGCATCATACCGCACTGCGCCGGCGTTGCGGTGCCCCTGGAAGTCGATCCCATTCTTTGGCAGCGGTGAATCAACCTCCAACGGAAGAAGGAGGACAGAAGACAACCTATGGAGGAATCAAGAAAACTGAAAAGAAAGCGACGGCCCACGGGCCGGAAGTTGGTTTCCTTAGGCCAGGCGGCAAAAAAGGCGGACGCGGCCACAGGTCTGACTACGTCCGAACGCCCTATGCATGATTACGTGGCAGGGGTTTGCGAACACACTGAGGTTCGGATGGGCGTTCCGTTACCCATGGGAACCCATGAAGATGGGGGGGGAGTCAACTTCGCCTTTTTCAGCCGACACGCCAGCCGGGTTCGGCTGGAGTTGTTTGATCATCCCCAGGATGCCAAGGCCGCCCGGGTGATTGATCTGGATCCCGCGCGCAACCGCACGGGTGACGTGTGGCACGTCTGGATTGAGGGGATTCGGCCTGGCCAACTCTACGCCTATCGCGTGGACGGCCCCTATCAACCCAAGGACGGCCATCGTTTCAATTTCAACAAGCTTCTCCTCGACCCCTTCGCCACAGCGATCACGAGGTTGCCCACCTGGGAGTTCGGCCCGGCTCGGGGATACGATCCGTCTGTGCCCGATGGAGACTCGGTGTGTTCGATGGTCGATAATTCCGGCGCCATGCCCAGATGCGTATTCACGCAGGAGCATTTTCACTGGCATGGGGACCGTCCTCCCAAGCATCCGTGGTCGAAAACAGTGATTTATGAAGCCCATGTGCGTGGCCTCACGATCCATCCCAGTTCTGGTGTGGAGCATCCCGGCACATACCGGGGCCTCATGGAAAAGATCCCCTATTTCAAAGATCTGGGGGTGACGGCTGTGGAACTAATGCCCGTGCAGGAATTCAATGAACACCAGGTGCCAGGCATCAATCCGCAAACCGGCCAGCCACTCGGGAATTACTGGGGCTATGACCCCGTGGCCTTCTTTGCGCCAAAGGATTCCTAAAGTAGTTCGGGAGGCTCGGGTCAGCAGAAGCTGGAATTCAAGGAAATGGTCCAGGGCTTTCATAGGGCGGACATCGAGGTGTTCCTGGACGTGGTCTTCAATCACACGGCCGAGGGAAATGAACAGGGGCCTACACTCTGTTTCCGCGGGATTGATAACTCGATCTTCTACATGCTGGCGGACGATAAACGTTCTTATAGAGACTTCACGGGCACCGGCAACACCATCAACGCCAATCATCCTGTAGTGCGGGATCACATCTTGACCGCGCTGCGCTACTGGGTGGTGGAGATGCATGTTGATGGATTTCGTTTTGATCTGGCCGCAGTACTCGGCCGGGGCCGTTCCGGCAACTTGCTGCACAATTCCCCACTTCTCGAGCGGATCGCCGAGGACCCGATCTTAAGGGGTGTGAAGATCATCGCCGAGGCGTGGGACGCCGCCGGAGCGTATGAAGTGGGTAGTTTTTCGGAGCGGCGTTGGGCGGAGTGGAACGGCCGGTATCGGGACGATGTCCGGCGATTCTGGCGCGG
>Ga0187868_1002114_pt1 | contig 13321 bp, 8 predicted proteins | sample June2016WEW_13_4_FD_133014 | JGI IMG/M metagenome (GOLD analysis project Ga0187868, IMG submission 133014) | Peatland microbial communities from SPRUCE experiment site at the Marcell Experimental Forest, Minnesota, USA - June2016WEW_13_40 | ecosystem: Environmental > Terrestrial > Soil > Wetlands... | reverse complement strand
GCCGGCGTTGGCGTGTCCATTCGCGCCGCCGCGCCGGGAACGCGCACTGAACAGCACCGCCGGACTCGTGCGTATCGTATCCAGCCCCAGGCGCACGGCCCTTGTTTGGCGAATAGTCGAAGCAGTCTAGTGAGCAAATGCCCGCTGAAGATCAGCACTGGTCGTCGTTGGGCACCAATATTTCTCGATGTATTCGATCACCAACTGCGTGCCTGCGTCGTGACTTACATGGGGCGGATCTTTCGGATTGTACATGGCGTCGGTCAGGTCCCGGACCAGAATGCAGTGAATACCCAGTGAGGTCATTCTCTTGATGCCGAACGTTCGATTGAGCACACACATGTTCGTGTGTACACCCATAACCAGGAGGGTACGAATGTTGCGGTCTCGGAGGAAACTGTAAATCTCCGTACCACTGTCGGAGATCACGTCCGATGCGTCGATGCGTAAACCGGGATGTTCACGCGTCCAGGCTTTGTAGAACTGATCGGGCGTGTCGCACCCGCCGCTTCTGTCGTCGATGGGCAGTGGAGGATCGGGCAGACTGAGCGGAGTCGGCGGATCGATCTTGGCAAGGGCCAAAATGCGTTTGCGCTGAGGCGCGTCCTGGTAGAAAGCCATCACTTCGGACGGTGCGTGAATGATCTGGATACCTCGCTTGCGAGCTGATTCCAGGAACGGTGCCATCTTCGCCACCAGGCCGTTGACCCGCTCCATGGCACCGCTGCACCAATGTTTGTCCCACATGTCGCAGATCAGGACTGCTGTCTTCTCTGGAGGCAAGGCTTGCTGCAGGCTCACCTCGCTCCATTCACCGCTGCCCTTGAACGCTTCGATGCGCGAGCGAAGATTGACAGTCATATCTGCGGCGCCTACAGGCCGCAGTTCGAGCGCCAGCAGCAGGAACGGGAGCCAGCGTGAGGGATTCATGCGAGACATGCTAGCACGACATTCGGTTCAGCGCTTGGGGAATCGGATTCTGCAACAGGCGCCGGTGCGCGACCAGACCAAACTTCCGACGGCTTCGCGCAAGTTCGAATTCGTTGCACCCGAGGGTTTTCCCGGGTGACCGAAGACATGAGCCCGGCGGTGGGAGCCACACCGGGATGCGTTGACTTGGCGAGCCCCTACGGCTTGGCGTACGGCGAAAGCCGGCATGGGGTCACACCTGGTGGAGAAAGTCTTTGCCGGAAGGCTCGGTAACGACACCGGGGTATCGCAACGCGGCTACCATAGGAACATGGACCTTGCTGAAAAGAAGATCGCGATTCTCGTGGACAACCTGTATCAGGAAATGGAGGTGTGGTACCCGCTATTCCGCTTCCAGGAGGCCGGCGCGACAGTCATCACGGTCGGCGCAAAGGCCGGCGAGACCTACACCAGCAAACTGGGCTACCCGGTGAAGTGCCAGCTTTCCTACGATGACGTCAAGGCTGCCGATTTCGACGGCGTGGTAGTGCCCGGCGGCTATGCGCCAGACCACATCCGACGCCATCCGAACGCCAATCAGTTCGTGCATGACATGGATTCGGCCGGCAAGCTCGTCGCCTCGATCTGCCACGGCCTGTGGGTGTTGTGCTCCGCGGGCGGCATGTTGAAGGGGCGCAAGACGACCAGTTTCTTCGCAATCAAGGACGATGTGGTAAACGCGGGCGCACACTGGGTTGACGCCGAAGTCGTGGTAGACAGGAATCTCGTGACCAGCCGCAAGCCAGAGGATCTGCCAGCGTTTTGCAAGGCGTGCATTGAGGTACTGGCTGGCGTTCTGGTTTAGAATGCCCCTGCGCACGGCGCGGCGGGTGCCGCGTCCGCGAAATGCGCGTGCTCGCGCGCCGTTGAACACTATGAATGTCAAATGAAACGAGCCCCGCATGAAAAACGTCACCCGTCGTGAACTCCTGCAGCAATCCGCCATGCTTGCCGCCGCCGCGCGGCTCGGCATCGGAGAATCCCAAGCCGCGCCCGCCGGTATGTCCACCTATGAATGGATTCGCAGCACTCGCATTCTGATCGCCGAAGCCTACAACCCGCCCTTCTATCCCACACTCGACTACCGGCCGGAGAAGGCTGTCAGTATCGCTCGCGAGCTCAACGCCGACGCCCTGCGTTACCCCTCCGCTTCCTACTTCGCCTACTTCCCGACTAGATCCGGCTATCCGATCCACCCCGAGCTCAAAGGCGATCCCATGCGCGACACCGTCGATCTCTCGAAGCAGGCCGGACTCCGCGTAGTCGCCTACGTGCCGCTCAATCACCCCTTCATGAACTCCACTTCGAAGGACCCCCGCTATGCGGATTGGAGCAAGAAATTCGCGAACGGCAAGCCCATGATCACCAGCCACTACGGCTACGCGACTTTCTTCGAAGGTTGTCTCAATTCGCCTCTGCGCGAAGTGATTCGGACACTGGTGCGCGAGGTACTCACCCAGTACGGGGTCGACGTGATGTACTTCGATGGCCCTTATCAGGGCATGGATCACCGTCAGGATTTCTGCCACTGCAAATACTGCCAGGCGGCCTACCAGAAGAAGTTCGGCAAGGCCATCCCCAATCAGGACGAAGGCATTTCGCTTAGCGACGACATTCAGTACCAGAACTGGATGGCCAATGACGTCGGGATCGGCTTCTTCCGCGAAATCCGCGAGATGATTCGCCAGACGCGCGACGTCCCGGTGCTGTTCAACGACACCTCGCTGCTCAGCCGCCGCGAATGGCGCAGCCGTGCCATCCCGGTGGCCGACGGCTTCATGTTCGAAGCCGCCGAAACGCCCGAAGAGAAGTTGTTCAACATGCAGCTCGGCCAGTCCACCGGCAAAGTGACCTGGACCTATGTCGGCAGCCACACGGAATACAATCGCGAACACATGAAGGACACCACCGTACGCGGCTGGTACAGTTATCCGGTCGAGAGCCAGGAACTCCTGATCGATGGCGCGACCGCCATTGCCGCGGGCGTGGGAATCGTCTATTGGAGCATGTCCCGCTTCTTCTACAACCAACAAGGTCCGCTGGCCTACGAGAGCGGACGCTACGTCAAAGAGGTCTTCGACTTCCAACAGAAGCATGACGCCCTGCTGCGCACCCTAATTTCGCAGCCGCAAGTCGGCATCATGGTTGGCGGCCAGACCCTCGACTGGTACACCGGCAAGCATTTCGTCGGCCGAGCCTACCCCAATTACTTCCATGGCGCATACCAGTTGCTCAAGGCCAACAGCTACGAGGCCGAACCGTTTCTCGACTGGAACATGTCGCCCGAGCTTCTCTCGAAGTACCAGATGATCTACGCGCCCAACTGCGCCTGCCTCAGCGCAAAGCAGTGCGGCATGCTGCGCGACTATGTCCGGAAAGGCGGCGCCCTCATCGCTACCCACCTCACATCCGTCGCCGACGAATACGGCCGCGTGTGCCCGGACTTCGGACTCGCGGACGTGTTCGGCGCTTCCTTCCTCGACCCCGAGCCCCTGGAGATGCCGGACCTCTACATGAACGCCAGCGCCGATGACATCATGCCACAGGATCCCCAAGTCATGCGCATTCGCGAAAACGGCGGCAGGGTGTTCGCCGAAACCATCGATCGCGGGCACCGCACCACCATCGGACCCGCCGGCGTCGGCAACACCTTTGGCGATGGCAAAGTGATCTACATCGCCTCGGGCCTCGAAGCGATCTACGAGGAGACCGAAATGCCCATCCTGCGGAGCTGGTTCGCCAAGCTGTTCGAGCCCTATCTCGGGGCGAAGCGCTCCTATCAGATCGAGTATCAGCCCGGTCTCACGCCCCATCTCATGGCCTCGAAAAACACCATCGTCCTGCACCTCCTCGCCGACACTGGCAATAAAAACAAGCATCTCCGCCCGCGAGAAGGCTTCCTTGCGGTCGCCGATGTCAAGGTGAGAATCAAAGTCCCGTCGCAGCCGAAATCGGTATCGCTCCTGCGCTCCGGCGCCAAAATCCCCGTGACGCAGAATAGCGGCTGGATCGAACTCACCGTCCCCCGCGTCTTGATCCACGAAGCCGTTGGGGTTGATCTCGGATGAGCCCTCGCGTGACGCCCACGCTCGAACGCGGTCGTTGGTTCATGATCTCCTTCGCCTTCCTGGCGACCGTGATCAACTATCTCGACCGCCAGGCGCTCTCCGTCGCGGCGCCCGTTCTCATCGATCAATTCCACATGAGCAGCGTGACCTACTCGCGCGTAGTGTCGGCGTTCATGCTGGCGTACACCATCTCCAACGGCCCTTCCGGACCCCTGATCGATCGCCTCGGCACGCGTCTCGGATATGCGCTCTGCATTGGCTGGTGGTCCGCTGCGTCGGTGCTCCACGCCCTGACCCGCGGACCGCTCAGCCTGGGTGTTTTTCGCTTTCTCCTGGGCATTGGCGAAGCTGGAAATTGGCCGGCTGCCATCAAAGTGGTCGCCGAATGGTTCCCCGAAACCGAACGCGCGCTGGCTTGCGGACTCTTCAACAGCGGATCGTCGGTCGGCGCCATCTTGGCCCCGCCGATCGTCGCGTTCATCGTTGTGCATTACGGCTGGCAGTACGCGTTTCTGGGGATCGGTTTGCTTGGATTCATCTGGCTTGCTTTCTGGTGGCCCATTTACCATAAGCCGGCCCAGTCGCCAGCACAAGCCCAGGCCGAGGCCCCGCCCCCGTCGGCCTTGCAACTTTTGCGCCACCGTTTCGTCTGGAGCTTCATCGTCGCCAAGATCTTCTTCGATCCCGCGTGGTATTTCTACATCTTCTGGTTCCCTGCATACCTCAGGAGCGCCCGTCATTTCGACATGGCGGCCATCGGCAAATATGCCTGGCTGCCATTCTTCGTCGCCGGTTTGGGAAATCTCTTCGGCGGCGCGCTCTCTGGCCTCCTCATCCGCCGGGGAGCATCCGTCACCATCGCGCGAAAGTCCGCCATGACTTTGTTCATCGTGCTGATGGGCGCTGCGATCCCCGCCGTCCTCGCCCCGACCGCGACCCTCGCGATTGTTTGTGTTTCGATCGCCATGATGGGCTACACCGGCGCGCTCGCCAACATGCTGGCGATGCCCGCCGACGTATTTCCCGGCAACGCCGTCGGCTCCATCTGGGGACTCGCCAGCATGGGCGCCGGATTCGGTGGCATGCTCTTCTCCCTCATCACCGGCTGGGTAGTGGATCACTACTCCTACACCCCAGTCTTCATCGGCTTCGGTCTGCTGCCCCTGGCTTGCGCCGCCATAGTCTGGACCATCACCGGCTCTCTCCGCCCCGCCGCTCCGGCAAGCTACTCGTAACGCAGACTTCGAAATCTGTGTTATACGCGGAGGGCTCCGCCACAACACGAGAACTCCGGCGCGGGCGTGGCCTGCCTGCCGCCGTGCTCGCCCAGAACTCCGGCGCTGGCGTGTAGCTGCGGTCGACGAACGCCGCGCCTATTCGTGAACCCGCGCAGCCTCGCTTGGCCCGCCGGTAGGCCCACGCTGTCGCGCTGGTGCCTCCTCCGCGAAGTGCGCGTGCCGCCACGCCTTTGCACCCCACGTGCTATCGACGCAGCGGGCGCGGCGAAGCTCGTCGAGCCACCGCGCGCCGCAGCGTCCGGCGCGGCTCGACGGCGCACGATCAATTGCCGCCGCCGCTCGCCGGGGAACTCCACCGACAGCGCGTCCATCGGTGCTGCGATCCCGCCCGGCATCGTGCGGCGCCCTCGAAGGCCGACGCGGGCGCGATTCTTTCAACTCCGCGCCATCGACGCGGCGGAAGCGGCAACGATCGACCTGCTACGGCGCGCTGGGCTACTTCAGCCGCCCCGCGGTTCGACGGCGTACGCTCAACGCCCGTCGCGTTCGTCGCGAACTCCGACGCCGCCGCGTCCGCGAAATGCGGCGCGCCATCGACGGAGCGGATGCGGCCAAGATCCAAGAGCTACCGCGCGCTGCACGCGTTTAGCCGCTTTCGTGTGGCTAACATCTCCCCGTGCTGCTCCTATAATGGGCATGATCATGCGACCCCTCCTTCTTTCCTTCCTCCTGTCAAGTGCCCTCCTGTTGGCACAGCGTGATATTCCCACTGGATCATTGAACAGACCTGAACGGCTTGAGTGGTTTCGCGATCAGGGATTCGGTTTGTTCATTCATTGGTCGGTGGATAGCCAAACCGGCGTCGTGATTTCGCATTCTTTGGCCGGTGCTGACGAAGCCTACCTGCGGCGATTCTTTGAAGAGCTGCCGAAGACATTCAATCCGCGCAAATTTGAGCCCACGGATTGGGCCGCCCTAGCGAAGTTGGCCGGTATCAAGTACGTCGTCTTCACCACCAAACACCATTCCGGATTCGCCATGTGGGACACGAAGACCACTGAGTTCGGCATCATACACACGCCGTACAAGCACGACCTCACACACGAAATCCTCAACGCGTTCCGCGCGCAGGGCATCGCCCCGGGTATCTACTTCTCGCCGGACGACTTCTGGTGGCTATGGAAGAACAAGATCGACATCCAGCGAGGCATTCCGGACGTGCAGCCGCGCAATAATCCGGGCTTGATGAAGCTCGATCTCGCTCAGATCCAGGAGTTGATGGGGAACTATGGGCCCATCGACATCGTGTTCCTTGACGGTGAGCCGCAGGGCCTCCGTGATCTCGCGTGGAAACTGCAACCCAACACGATCGTGACCCGTGGGGCGATTCAGACTCCGGAACTCTATGTGCCCGGCGTCCCGCTGGAAGGGGCCTGGGAAGCTAACTTCACCATGGGCACGGCGTGGCAGTACCAGCCGCAAAACGAACTATACAAGACCGGCGGTCAGGTGATCGACATCCTTGTCGAGACGCGCGCCAAGGGTGGCAATCTGCTATTGAACATTGGCCCGAAGCCCGATGGCGAACTGCCCATTGAACAGGAAGAACGCCTGCGCGAGGTGGCGCTGTGGATGCAAGTGAACCAGGAGTGCATCTACAACGTGCGTCCCTGGGTGATCACGAACGAACAGAACATCTGGTACACGAAGGCGAAAAACGAAACCACGGTCTACGCCATCGTGAAGCAACAGCCGCTCTGGGTGCGTGGACAATGGCGCGATTTCGTATTAAAGAGCGTGCAGGCCACGCCACAATCCGTCGTGAGCGTGTTGGGGCAGAACGGTCGTTTGCTGGAGTACAGGCCCGAAGTGAATCCCCAGCCCACGCTGAAACAGGAAGCGGACGGGCTGCACATTCGCGCGATGTTCACTCAGCGGCTACAAGATAACAGCAAGTGGCCTAATCCTATTGTCCTGAAGATCACGAATGTGACGGCGGCTTTCACACCCCCGAAGGTGGAGACGAAAGGCGCCTCATTCGACGCCGAGACGAAAAGCGCACTGCTGACTGGAACCCTCCAGGATCTGGGGAAAGCACCCTCGTTGGAAGTCGGGTTTGAGTACCGCAGCATTGTCGGTTTGGATGCCAGCGACCGGTCCATTGCCTGGCAACACGGCCCCTCCACGATCCTGAGCGCTCCGGGTGATTTTGCGTTGAACCTACCGGATCTGAATCCCGAAGGACTTTACGAATACCGCGCCTACGTTAAACATCCCCTTTTGACTATCTACGGCGTGGACAAACGCCTACCCATGAAATGATTGATTGCCCGCGTGTAGACATATAGAGAGAGCAAGCCCGTTGGGTGGCGCCTGACCGATCATGCCGCCGCGCGCCGCAGCGTCCGTTGGCACTCGACGGCGAACGATCGACTCCCGCCGTGCTCGCCCAGAACTCCGGCGCTGACGCGTCCATCCGTGCCGCGAACCCGCCCGGCCTCGTGCGGCGCCGCGGGAAGGCCGCGGTAGCACGCGGGCGCCGGGGCATATTAATTAGCCTGCCTGAAGCACAGCGCGGTGAGGGTACGTATGTCGGCGAGTTCCTCCAGATGGCGTACATCGTCCACGATTGCTTTCGCCGTTGCCTGGGGCCAGTTGGCGTAAGAGGCGCAGTCGAGAAATTTCGCGACTATGTCGTCATAGCTCATGGGATCCGCAGGGCTTCCTTTGCCAAAATCGGCTTTCCCGCGAATCGTCTGGCCGTTGTTGAGTCGCACGGCGATGATCGTCGTCATCTTGTTGTACCCCGCCGCTTCAGCTTCCGGGTGGACACCGAAGCGCACCCGGCCGATCATGCTCTGCACTTCCGGACGGTTCACCACCTCGTCGGTGAACATGGTCAGTCCGGCTTTGCCATACAGGAGGAGAACGGCCATGCAGAATTCCATGCTGAACTTGGCTTGTAACGAGTTGGTGGGCCGGTGATGAATCAAAGCCGTCGGCATGTAGGAGTTCGTGCCGATGTCGACCTGCTCCACAGTTTCCGGACGAATCCGGTGCTCATGAATCAAACGCAGGAGTTCGGTCATCCCTGGATGGGTCAGCGAACCGGAGGGAAAAGGCTTGATCGAGACACCCGGATCATGGAAGGTCCAAGGCGCGCCCAGTTTACCCGCGATGGCGATTGGGTCGAAGCCGCCCCCCGCTGCACGGAAGAAGCCGCTGGGCGCCTCCAGAATCCGTTCGCTCGCCGTCCAGCCCAGTGCGGCCAGATCCGTGGCCACCACGCCGGCTTCCGCCGCATGACCTGCCTGGAACGGCTTCGACATCGTACCGAAGTTTTCACGCAGTCCTCCCGACTGGCTGGCGGCAATGCCGAGCGCCCGCCGGGTACGCGCCACATCGAAACCACGCAGTTTCGCCACTGCCGCGGCCGATCCAAAGACGCCAATGGTCCCGGTCGTATGGAATCCGTCTTCATAGTGCCGCGGTGCGATGGCCTCCGCGATCTTGCACTCCACCTCGACGCCCACATGGTATGCCAGCTCCAGATCTCGCCCGGATCTTCCTTTTTCCTCCGCCACAGCCAAGGCTGGGCACAGCGACGCCACCGTGGGGTGCATCAGGAGACCGTACACCCTGTCCTTGGCGGACGCCAACTGGGTATCGTCATAGTCGTCCGCATGGAGCGAAACGCCATTCACGAAAGCCGCAAACCGTGGCGCGGTCTTGATCGAAGACCCGATTACAGTCGCGGGTCCGGGCATCTGGCCGAGAGACTGAATGTAGGTTCTGCTCAGTTCTCCTATCTTGCCCACGGAACCGGCCAAGGCAAGCCCGAATCCGTCCAAAATGGATTTTCTGCCGAGCTCGACCACATCGGCAGGCACGTCGGCGTAGTTTGTCTTCACAACAAACTCCGCCACGTAACGGGTTAAATCGTCTGGTCTTGGAAACTTAGCGTTAGTCCCAGTCTGGGAACGGGCGGCCGGCACCCTTAAATACCCGACGCCCAAACCCCATGTAGCTGCATTGACGAGTCTTCTCCGGCTGATAACCACCGCTCTCTCCTATTGTTTGTTGCGTGTGTACATGCTATCACTTCCGAGCAGAGATTTTGACCCGAGCGGCCAGGGCTTTTGAATCTCTGTGTGCGTTTTGGTCGCGGCGTGGGACGTTAGCTGACGACCCGCGACGCTCGCCAGCTCGCCGGCATTCGCAAGACGTGCGCCGCACGAGTTTGGCCCTCGACGCGGCGATGGTCGGCGAGGCACTGCGCGCGGGGGCCTTCAGCCGCTTCCGCCGCAATTCGACGGCGAACGATCAACTGGCTCCACGCTCGCCGCGAACTCCCGCGCCGGCGCGTCCCATCCGTGCCGCGAGCCCGCAGCGGCCTCGTGCGGCGCCGCCGGAAGGCCGGCGCGGGCGCGGTAGGGCGCCGCGTCCGCGATGCGCGTGTCGGCGCGCCAAGGACGCGGCGAATGCCGACAAGCCACAGTGTGCCGGGCTACCTCAGCCGCTTCCGTAGCGCGGTTCAACGTAGAACGATCAACGCTGTCCGCGTTCGCTTCGGCGGCGCCGCGCTCAAAGTGAAAGGATCGCCCCGCGGCACCTGCGGAGGGACCTGGGCGGCTGTTTCCCAAGAAGACTATAACTTTCTCTATTTCAACCGATATAGAAGATGGGTTCTTTTCGAAACGGGGAGGTCACCTGTGTAGGGCGATGACGGACGAGGCGGGTTGCGGGAACTGATCGCGGTTTCGAACCGCAGATCCAACGCTGGCACTCGATCAAAGGAAACAGCGATGCTCACAGCACAAACAGTATTGGGCCCGGCGCCAGCCTCAAACGGCGACCCGCGCACGTCGGCCTCGAGTCTGCGTCAGGATTTCGAGCGTCATCTCCGCCGGACTCTGGTGAAGGATCGCTATACCGCGACCGACCGCGACCGTTACTTCGCGTTGGCCCTGACCGTACGCGACCGGTTGATTGAGCGCTGGATCGCCACCCAACAGACGCATCACAAAAAGAACGTTAAGCGCATCTACTATCTGTCACTGGAGTTTCTGATCGGCCGTCTGCTCGGGAACAACGTCATCAATTTAAAGCTGGAAGATACCTGCCGCACAGCCATGGCGGAGCTGGGCCTGGATTGGGAGGCCCTTCGTGACCACGAAGTCGACGCGGGCTTAGGGAACGGCGGCCTGGGCCGCCTGGCCGCCTGTTTTCTAGACTCCATGGCCACGTTGAACCTTCCTGCAGTCGGTTACGGTCTGCGCTACGATTTCGGGATCTTCAACCAGCGAATCGTGAACGGCTACCAGGTGGAGCAGCCTGACGAGTGGCTCAAGCTAGGCTATCCCTGGGAGACTGCCCATCCCGAGTTCTCATTCCCAGTGCAATTTGAAGGTCACGTTGAGACCTTTTGGGGCCCGAACGGCCGGGAGTGGCGGTGGGTGGACACGAAAAGCGTGGTGGGTTTGCCATATGACCTTCCGGTCGTGGGATACGGTGGAAGCACTGTAAATACCCTCAGGCTTTGGTCCGCGAAAGCAGCTGAGGAGTTCGATCTGGACGATTTCAACAGGGGCGAGTATGTCGATGCGGTTGCGAATAAGGTTCTCGCTGAAAACCTGACGAAGGTACTGTACCCAAACGACAACCTATTTGAAGGCAAAGAACTTCGTCTGAAGCAACAGTACTTCTTCGTCTCCTGCTCCCTTCAGGACATCCTGCGGCGTTTTAAGTCCGACGGCAACGCGTGGGACAACTTCCCCGATAAGGTCTTCCTGCAATTGAATGACACCCATCCCGCTCTCGCCATCCCAGAGTTGATGCGGCTGCTGGTTGATCGCGAAGGTCTTGGGTGGGACCAGGCATGGGAGACCACCATCAATTCGACGGGCTACACCAACCATACGATCTTGCCCGAAGCCTTGGAAAAGTGGCCGGTGAGCATGCTGGCGAGACTGTTGCCGCGCCATCTCCAGATCATCTACGAGATCAACGCCCGGTTCATGCGAGGTGTGGCGTCGCATTATCTGCTGGACGAAGACCGAATGCGTCGGATGAGTCTCATCGAGGAGGATGGCGAAAAACATGTCCGAATGGCACACCTGGCAGTCGTGGGATCCTGCTCGGTCAACGGAGTGGCGAAGCTGCATAGCGAGCTTCTCAGGAACATCGTATTAAAGGACTTTGCCGAATATTGGCCGGCGAGGTTCAACAACAAGACGAACGGGATCACGCCAAGGCGGTGGCTCCTCAAGGCCAATCCGCTTCTCGCACAGCTTATCACCGGTGTGATTGGAGAGCAGTGGATTACGGACCTGGATCAACTCCGCAAGCTCGAGGCGTTCAGCGACGACCCCGATTTTTGTGAACGCTTCCGAGCGGTCAAACGATGCAACAAAGAGGCGCTCGCAGGACACATTGGCCGTGAGTTCGGCATCCCGGTTTCGCCAGATTCCCTTTTTGACGTGCAAGTGAAGCGACTGCATGAGTACAAGCGCCAACTTCTCTTCATGTTGTACGTCATTGTGCTCTACGGTCGACTCAAGAGGGACCCCGGGCTGAACATCGCGCCTCGCACATTCCTTCTGAGCGCCAAGGCTGCACCAGGCTATGCGACGGCGAAACTGATCATCAAACTGATTCATCAGGTAGCCGAGGTCGTCAACCGGGATCCCCAAGTTTGCGACAAGCTGAAAGTCATATTCCTGCCCAACTACCGGGTGTCGCTGGCAGAGAAAATCATCCCAGCCGCCGACTTGAGCGAACAGATCTCGCTTGCCGGCACGGAGGCATCGGGAACCGGCAATATGAAACTGCAACTGAACGGCGCCTTGACCATCGGGACAGTGGATGGGGCCAACCTGGAAATCATGGAGGAAGTCGGCAAAGATAACATCTTCATATTCGGCTTGACTGCTCAAGAAGTCGAGCGGAGGCGGCCCGACTACAATCCGTGGGAGATCTACAACAGCGACGAGGAAATCCGGCGTGCCGTCGACCTGATTGATCGAAACTTCTTTAGCATGCTGGAACCCGGCATCTTCAAGCCCTTAACCCAAGCCCTTCTATCCGGAGACCGGTATATGCTGCTGGCCGATTTGCGAGATTACATCCAGACGCAGGAGCGAGTGGACGCGGTGTACAAAGATCGCGGCGGATGGGTCAGGAAGGCCATTCTCAATGTGGCTCGGGCCGGGAAGTTTTCGTCAGACCGCACTATACGGGAATACGCATCCAGGATCTGGAATGTTGAGCCCTGTGATGTCGCTCCGGAGTAAGACAAAGCAGACGGCAGGCGAGAAGGTTCACTCTCGGAATGGCGCTTTGATCCGCGCCGCCAGCTCTCGTGGAACATGCAGCGCCGCGGGAAGGCCGACGTGGGCGCATGGGCGCCTCGTCCGTTCAGTGCGCGTGTCGGCGCGCTTGAACACGGCGCCCCATCGACGCGAACGCGGCAGCTGAATCGAAACGAGCCCGCTGTCACAGTGTGTGATGGGTCCACCGGTCCACCATTTCCAGATGCCCGGAGTGGCCGAGAAGGAGTTCGACGCCGATCCGAAGCCCACGCTGCGCATGTTCCTGTACTCGCTTTCTGGCTCAATTCCGAAGGAACCCACCACCGCCGTCTCCATCCGCGGTCCAGAAATCATGCCGCCCGCACAGGCCGTGGTGCCACTCTTGTGCGCGGTCCGGCAACGTAATAGCAATACCGGCGGCCGTTCTTGGTCGTGTATATCTGCATTCCTCGGCTGCATGCGCCAGCGATTAGAAGCTGAATGACAGTTCTTCCACGCCACGTAGCACCTTGGGCGCTGTGCTGCAGTTTGAAACAACAGAAAAATGGGAGATTTCGTCGATATGTATAGGCGGGGGTCGTTATGAGAGATGCGAGGTACATTGAGATCCCAGGCAGCAAGACTCATGAGCTGCCGCCGTTGCTCGTACACTCGGCACCGGAGGTGGCTTCCGGCACTGCGGCCGAGCTGGCATCGGTGATGTCAGAAGCCGAGGACATGCTGGCGGTGAGCGACG